>Ga0070738_10002432_pt1 | contig 28694 bp, 22 predicted proteins | sample Coa_R2_2_FD_66446 | JGI IMG/M metagenome (GOLD analysis project Ga0070738, IMG submission 66446) | Surface soil microbial communities from Centralia Pennsylvania, which are recovering from an underground coalmine fire - Coalmine... | ecosystem: Environmental > Terrestrial > Soil > Unclassified ...
GCTCCTTGGCAATACCTCGCTTCAGATCTTTGCCGGCTGCGTGACTTTGTTCCATCTCGCCAATGCAGCCATGCTGCCCTTGGCAGCCAGCATGGTGACGCTCCGGTCAAGCGAGTTGGCGACAATTCTTGTTGCCGCCGCCATCATCGTCCCTCAGACTGTCGTTACTTTTCTATCGCGATGGGTCGGGTATGAAGCTCAGCAGCGTGGGCGCCGGTGTCTCCTTCTGCTCGGTTTCGGGGCGCTGGTGATCCGCGGCACCTTGTTCTCGCTGGTTACGAACCCCTATCTCCTTGTGATGGTGCAGCTTCTGGATGGCATTTCGGCTGCCGCGCTGGCCGTTATGGTTCCGCTGATCGTTGCGGATGTGTCGCGCTCGACAGGCCATTTCAATTTGGCGCAGGGCATTATTGGTTGTGCCGCGGGCATTGGTGCAGCGGTGAGCACCACGCTCGTTGGCTATCTTAGCGATCATTTCGGCAGCTACACAGCCTTTACGGCTATGGCTGGGCTTGCCACGGCGGGCTTTGTTGCGGTCATGCTTGCGATGCCGGAAACGCGGCCGTCTGAAAATGATAACTGATTGAGCTGTTCAGACAGAAGCAATCCTCGCCCGCGGCGAGGCAATGTTTATCGGCGAAGCAATGTTTATCAAGGGCCGATAGAAGCTCAGATATTCCGTGGCCATGCGGCGCGCCGTAAACCGTTCTTCGAAGCGCTTCCTGATAACCGTGCGTGACAGCCGCAGCAATTGGTGTATGCCGCCGGCGGCACTCGTCTCATCCTCGACAATAAAACCCGTAAGGCTATCCTCGATCACTTCGGGGACGGAACCGCGATTAAAGGCAATCACCGGTGTCCGTAGAGCTTGGGAGGGACTGCCTCAGTCAGCGGGGAAACCTGTGCGGTGCGCAAGCATTAGACTTTCTCTATATAACATAACTTTTAGCCTGGGTTTTAGTGATGTTTCAGGTAAAATTGAGACGAAGCCCGCCCCAGGCAAAAGGGTATTTTCTGGGCCGGGTGCGGCTCCAAGCGTTTCCGGCTATATTCTGCAATCATTATTGTTGCAGAGAATCCAAAGGCTGGCCAAATTTTACGCCCATTCGTGATCCAGGATCCTGTGACGATGGATGACCTTACACAATACGCATATCGTCCTTTGGCGTTCTTTGGGCGCTACCTCCGGACACGCCGCGTATCTCATGGGGCGATCCTCGCAGCTGTCATAGCCGCGGTCATTTTCTCGGTCAGCACTCAATATGGCATCAAGTTCCTTGTTGACACTCTGTCAGCCGGGCCGCGGATTGGCAGCCCTTGGCCCGCGTTTTTCCTGCTGATTTTCTTTATCGCTGCGGATAATCTTTGCTGGCGCGTTGCGAGCTGGATTGCGAGCTACACATTCGTGCAGGTAACCGGTGATGTACGGGCCGATCTTTTCACCCATCTGACGGGCCACGCGCCCAGCTATTTTGCGAAACGGCTGCCCGGCGTATTGACGAGCCGCATTACGGCCACCTCGAACGCCGTCTTCACCATAGAAAATATGTTTGTCTGGAATGTCTTGCCGCCCTGCATCGCAACCATTGGCGCGATTGCCTATCTCGTCCCCGTCAGCCTTCCGATGGCCCTGTGCCTGGCGGCCGTCTCGGGTATTGTCATTGTTGCCATTTTCCGCATCGCCGCCGCCGGCAAGCCGCTGCATTATGATTTCGCGGATAAAGCTGCCGCGGTCGATGGAGAGATGATCGATGTCATTGGCAATATCACGATGGTAATGGCGTTCGGCGGTCTCACGCGGGAGCGCCGGCGTTTCAATGCCACGGTCAAGCGGGAGCTGACGGCTCGTTCGCGTAGTCTGCGTTACCTCGAAAAGCTGCGGCTGATGCATGCCATTGTCACCGTTCTATTGATGCTTGGCTTGCTCGCTTGGGCTGTCCGCTTGTGGCAGCAAGGGGCGGCGAGTGCTGGAGACGTTATTCTTGTCGGAACACTCGGCCTGTCGGTGCTCAGCGCGACCCGCGACCTCGCCGTCGCTCTTGTCGATGTCACCCAGCATTTGGCGCGTCTCTCAGAGGCGCTTGCCACGCTCTTGTCTCCACATGAGCTCCGTGACCATCCGCAAGCGCCTGCCCTCGTTCCTGGCGGTGCGCGCGTTGTCTTCGAGAATATCAGCTTCCGCTATCCCGAAGGCCGGCAGGTCTTCGACAATTTCAGTCTCACGCTGGAAAAAGGGCAGCGGGCCGGGCTTGTCGGTCCATCGGGCGGCGGCAAATCCACCCTCATCGCGCTCCTGCAACGCTTCTATGATCTGCAGAGCGGGCGCATTCTGATCGATGGGCAGGATATTTCCAAGACCACACAGGCGAGCCTCCGGCAGGCGATCGCTATCGTGCCGCAGGATACTGCACTGCTCAATCGCTCATTGATGGAAAATATTCGTTACGGGCGCCCGGAAGCGAGCGATGATGAAGTTTGGGAAGCAGCAATCGCGGCGCGATGCCATTCCTTTATTCGAAAGCTGCCAGCGGGGCTCGACACAATCGTTGGAGACCGCGGAACGAAATTATCGGGTGGTCAGCGCCAACGTGTGGCGATTGCCCGGGCATTCCTGAAGAATGCTCCGATCCTGCTGCTCGACGAGGCAACTTCCGCACTTGATACCGAGGCTGAAGAGGCAATCCGGGAAGCTCTCGGACGTCTCATGCAAGGCAGAACGGTTATCGCGGTCGCTCACCGTCTTTCGACATTGCGCAATTTCGACCGGATCATTGTTTTGCGAGGCGGGAAAATTGTCCAAGATGGGGACCCGGAGCGCCTCACCCAAGTTGAGGGGCCCTACCGTTCATTGATCACGCAGGAGATGAGCCGCCTCGCTGAACGAGCCGCCTAATCTCCTATAGGTTTGTCGAAGCGCGCGACCATGTCTCTGTGTGTCAAGCACGCCATCGCGGGCCCAGCAGCCAGCCGGGATATGGAACGCCGGCCGGCATCTACAGCATCCTTCAAAAAGAGGAGGAGCACCATTCGAACCACTTGAACCTCCACGGCGATGCTTCCATGCCATACATGCAGCGCATCACCTGGCCGGGCATCCCGCTCCATGCGGGAACGCTCACGCCATCGGTGCCTGGATCAGAGGAATTTTCGAGGGTAAGAAGCTCATTGATTTTGTGCTCCCAACCTCGGAGAGGATCCGGGCCCCTACGGAGGTGCTATGACGGCACCCAGGACGCGCAGCGAAAAGGCCCAACCATGACAGTGGCGATCAAGATTTGAAAATTTTTCTTGAGGTAAGTTGTGTTTTGTACCCCCTCCAGTGGCGGCCCTCCCGGCGCACACAGAAAGTTTATCAGCTCTGTTTGTAACTAAATGTGCGCACCAGATGAATATCCTCCCTGTGGGCATGAGACCAGTCCATGGTTTTCGGAAAGAGTTTTAGCCAAGGAACGCTGCGGCCATGCAGACCAATTCCACCCCTTTCCAAAACAGCCGCTGGCGGATGATCCGCACGTATTCCGGATTGCTGATCATGTTCGCCGCCTTCTTCCGGCCTGCCTGCGCGGCAGCCGCCGGGCAAGTCTTGCCGGCAGGCCCGCCGCTCAACAGCGCGTCGAACTCTCCGGCAAGTAAAACAGAACAAGCGGTTTTCGCAGGCGGCTGCTTCTGGGGCGTTCAGGCCGTATTCCAGCACACAAAAGGTGTCATTAATGCGATTTCTGGATACACAGGCGGGACGCTGCCCAGCCCCAGCTATGAGAAGGTCAGCTCCGGCCTGACAGGACATGCCGAGTCTGTGGAGGTCACCTTTGATCCGGCGGAGATTTCCTACGACCGCTTGTTGCAGATTTATTTCTCGGTGGTGCATGACCCGACCCAATTGAACCGGCAAGGCCCGGATGAAGGCACTCAATACAGGTCCGAGATTTTCACGACCAGCGGCGCACAGCAACGGGCAGCAGAGGCCTACATTGCCGGACTTGAGAAGGCACATATTTTCGCTGGACGCATTGTAACCAGAGTGGAACCGTTACAGACATTTTATCCCGCTGAAGCCTATCACCAGGATTATGTCACGCTTCATCCAGACAATCCTTACATCAGGATTTATGACCTGCCGAAAATCGACGGTCTAAGGAAACGGTTTCCGGATATCTATCGTGAACAAGCGGTGCTCGTCGGCGAAAGCCAACGATGAATAGAAATGAACAGAGGAGTCCCGGCATGCACCGGCGCGAATTATTATTGCTATTGGCATCGGCTGCCACAGGCGCTCTCAATGCAGTTTGGATCCCTGCCAGAGCGCAGGAATGGGAAGTGACGAAGACAGATGAAGAATGGCGAAAGATTCTGACACCAGCTCAGTATGAGGTGCTTCGGCAGGAGGGCACGGAACCGGCCGGCAGCAGCCCGTTGCTCTTCGAGCATCGCAAAGGTGTCTTTGTTTGCGCGGGATGCGATCTGCCGCTTTTCAGGTCGGAGACCAAGTTCGACAGCGGGACCGGCTGGCCAAGTTTCTGGAGTCCGGTCGAAGGCGCAATTGGGACGCGCCTTGATCAAAGTTTGGGGATGGAGCGCACCGAGGTGCATTGCCGGCGCTGCGGCAGCCATCTTGGGCATGTCTTTGACGACGGTCCGCTACCAACCGGTCTGCGATACTGCATGAATGGCGCCGCTCTGAAATTCCAACCAGACAGCTGACAGCTTGAACAGCAATCGCAAAGCGTTACGCGTCCAATCCGCCTCATGCGGTGCATCGGCCAGGCATGGCATTCCACACGCCGGAGGGGTCACGAACAGATCATGATTGAACCTCGAGGGACAAAGCCCGGAGTGCCCTTACAGCGCAAGAAACTGCTAGTTTACCGGCACGGGCCCGTTACCCGCGTGACCCATTGGATCAATCTACTATGCGTGACAGTACTGCTCATGAGCGGCCTGCAGATTTTCATGGCACATCCGGCTCTTTACTGGGGACAATCTGGCGCTGACACTGATCAGGCCGTGTTCGAGATTGGCGCCGGTGATTCGGGGGACGGCCCATCTCAAGGGTTTGTCCGCATTGGTTCATCGGCCTTCGAGACGACCGGAGTTCTGGGCATGTCCCGCAATGCATCCGGCGATTTTGAAGAGCGCGCCTTCCCGCGCTGGCTCACGCTTCCAAGCTGGCGCGGCCTCGCTTTGGGACGGCGGTGGCATTTCTTTTTTGCTTGGCTGTTCGTTGCAAACTTAACGGTTTATTTCGCGGTGTCTCTCGCCAACGGGCATCTGCGCCAAGATCTCTTGCCAAGCCCCGGACAACTGCGGCTGCGCTCGCTTCTCAAGAATATCGCGGATCACATTCGGTTGAAATTTCCGCGCGGCGAGGATGCGCGCCATTATAATCCACTCCAGAAACTGAGCTATCTTTGCGTCATCTTCATGCTGCTGCCACTGATGATTCTGACCGGTCTCGCCATGTCGCCGGGAATGGATGCGGCCTTGCCCTGGCTCATCGATCTATTCGGCGGGCGGCAGTCGGCGCGGACAATCCACTTCATCGTAGCCAGCCTGGCCGTTCTGTTTGTTCTTGTTCACGCCGCGATGGTGTTTCTGGCGGGCCCCATCAACGAGCTGCGCGCGATGATCACTGGCCGATTTCTTATCGAGGACCCGCATGAATAACATCATGCTTCCCCGCCGCCAATTTCTAAAACTGGGAACTGCCAGCCTGGGCGCCTTGCTCCTTGCCGGTTGCGATCGCCTTTCAGAATCTCCTGACTTTCAGTCATTTCTCTCTTCAGCCGAGGAGCTGACCTATCGCACCCAACGGCTGCTGGAAGGGAATCATGCACTCGCGCGCGAATTCACCACCGCGGATGTATCACCGGTTTTCAAGGTAAATGGAACCCGCATGCCGGCAGGCGAGGAATATGCGGCCTTGCTGGAAAGCAATTTTGCCGGCTGGCGCCTGCGCATCGACGGCCTAGTCGCCAATCCATTAGACTTGTCGCTTGAAGACCTGCGCACCTTGCCACAGAGGACCCAGATCACACGCCATGACTGTGTCGAAGGATGGAGCGCGATAGGCAAATGGCAAGGTGTACCACTCGCGATCGTGCTGCAGCGCGCGAGCCTTCTCCCCTCCGCCCGGTTCATTGTCTTTCATTGCGCCGATACCCTTGACGAGGCGGCGGATGGAACTGGACAATATTATGAAAGCATCGATTTGATCGATGCTTTCCATCCGCAAACAATACTTGCACACCGGCTGAACGATGAACCTTTGACCGTTGGCCACGGCGCTCCTCTCCGGCTGCGGGTCGAACGGCAGCTCGGCTACAAACACGCAAAATATGTGATGCGTATCAAAGCGGCCGATAGGCTCGATAGGATCGGGCGCGGCAAGGGCGGTTTCTGGGAAGATCGCGGCTATGAATGGTATGCAGGAATCTGAAAGACTCCCGCACGGGCTTGCCGATATGCCAGGACGGCCGCCTGTTGACGGTGATTTCAACACCCCGTGCTGGCTGGGGCGGGAGGATTCGAACCTCCGCATGGCGGAATCAAAATCCGCTGCCTTACCGCTTGGCTACGCCCCAATGCCGCTCTTTCCCAGGCTGGCGCCTGCGGCCGCCGGACCATAATGCGCTGCGGGACGGGCCGCAACCGCTGTTGGCAGAAACAACACGGGAAAATCTGGCTTCCCGTCCTGCTAGACTCAGATTCTCCCTGCAGCCTGCGCTGCAGCCAGCAAAAAGCGAAAAGCCCCAGCCGGCACACCTCGCAGGCACATCGCGAAGATCACACTCGCCCAGCCGCCACGGCCATAGCTTACTTCAAGGAAATAATCGCAGGGACAAAATTTTGCCAAATTTTTGCAAAGATGCGAGACAATCCCGCTTCATTGAGCCATCTAATATACGGGAACTGACGCCAGCAAGCCTCAGGTACCTTCGGAATGCAAGAGGACAAGGATATAAACCGGGAGCAATGGCGAAGGGGCTGAGACCTGGTCAGAAAGAGGGACATGCTAAGCCGCTATGTATATCATCGCCCGCAACATTTCCGGCCCGCGCTTGCGATGCGAAGCCTTGATGGTCGATAAAAAAAGCTTCACGCCGTGGCCGCCTGTCACAGAGGACGGCTGGCGGCGGGCCTACAAGTTCCGTGACCGGCTCATGGCCGAGGTGGTGCGGCTCGAGGTCGATCCTCTGGGACAGGAGCTGAAAGTTATCGAAGCGGTTTACATCCGCTGAGCGATAAAACGCTTTAATCCGGCACGAAATTCATCGCGGCACCGTTGATGCAGTAGCGCAAATAGGTCGGGGGCGGGCCATCCGGAAAGACATGGCCGAGATGGCTGCCGCAGCGGCTGCAGTGGACCTCCGTGCGCGTCATGCCGTAGCTTCGATCTTCCATTGTCTCCAGCGCACCTTCGAGCGGATCGTTGAAGCTCGGCCAGCCGGTGCCGCTGTCGAATTTTTTCGCAGACACGAAAAGGCGCTGGCCGCAGCCAGCGCAGAGGAATGTGCCAGGGCGCTTCTCGTGATTGAGGGCGCAGCTCCCCGGCGCCTCCGTGCCATGTGCGCGCATGATGCGGTATTGTTCCGGCGTCAGCAGGCGGCGCCATTCCTCATCCGTATGAGTCACTTCGAATGTTTTAGCCTGCATGGCCCTTCACTCCCGCGCACCCGTGAAATGGTTTCTCGAGCCCAGCCGCAAACTGTGCGTTCCACGGGCAGCTTGCTCAAATCCGCAAATCATAGAATACGCCAACAAACAAACAATGGCGGCTGCCATCGGAGCGGCAAATGGGAAAGATAGACCAGAGACGCGGAAACGGAAGTTTTTCTTTTCCTGCGAGTCCTTTTCCTGCGGGACGCCAAAGGCGTGCATGGCGCGGCCCGGAACAAGCGTAATCCCAAGAGCGTAGACAAGCGGGCCGGATATCCCCGCATCTCGACGAATGCGATCATAAGCAGTGCAAGCGGAACATACCCGGCAAAATCGGTGTGAACGCGAATGGCTCGCTCAAGTTGCCGGTTACCGCTGCTGCCAAGCGCGATTTTCGCCCGCCGCCTGGGTCACACATCCAGATTGGCGACGCTGAGTGCGTTCTCCTGGATGAATTCCCGGCGCGGTTCAACGATATCGCCCATCAGCTTGACAAAAATGTCGTCGGCGTCTTCGCCTTCCTTGATCTTGACCTGCAAGAGCGTCCGCGCCTCACGATCAAGCGTCGTCTCCCAAAGCTGCTCGGGATTCATTTCGCCGAGACCTTTGTAGCGTTGCTTGGAAATTCCCTTCTCCCCGGCTGCCATCACAGCGTCGAGAAGATCTCCGGGTCCCGAAACTTGGGTTTGATCGCCCCGGCGCAAAAACACCGCTGGCCGTGCAAAAACCTCGTGAAGCGATTGGGCATGCTCGTTGAGGCGGCGCGCTTCGATCGAAGCCAAGAGTCCGGCGTCAAGGCTCACGGCTTGCCGCACACCGCGAAGCTCGCGGGTGAAGACATAGCCGCCATTTTCGACCATTCCCTGCCAGCCGCGCTCCATGTCCTCGGCGCGCTCGTCGAGGCGGGCTGCAATCGCCGCAGCAAAACGTGCGGCTTCTGCCCCATTTTCCGGCAAGACCGGCGTCAAAGCCCCAGCGATTGCCGCTTGTTCCACGATGCCCCGGTTATAGCGCGAATGCAGTCCGGCGAGCATGTGGCGGACAACTCGTGCTTCCTCAACAATCGCACGGAGGTCCTGACCCGCACGTTCCTCGCCGCTCGCAAGACGCAGCACAGCTCCTTCGAGGCCGCTGGAAATCAGATAATCCTCAAGCGCGCGCTCGTCCTTTAAATATTGTTCTGAAGCGCCGCGCTTGACTTTGTAGAGCGGGGGCTGCGCGATATAAAGATGTCCGCGCTCGATGAGTTCACGCATCTGCCGGAAGAAAAAGGTGAGCAGAAGGGTGCGTATGTGCGAGCCGTCAACATCCGCATCGGTCATGATGATGATCTTGTGGTAGCGCAATTTGTCGGCATTGAAATCGCCGTGTCCGATTCCAGTGCCGAGCGCTGTGATCAAAGTGCCGATTTCCTGGCTTGAAAGCATTTTGTCAAAACGCGCCCGCTCGACATTCAAGATTTTTCCACGTAGCGGAAGCACGGCTTGATACTCCCTGTTGCGGCCCTGCTTGGCGGAGCCGCCTGCCGAATCGCCCTCGACAAGAAAGAGTTCGGCCTTGGCAGGATCTCGCTCTTGGCAATCGGCGAGCTTGCCTGGGAGGTTGGCGACGTCGAGGGCTCCCTTGCGGCGGGTGAGTTCGCGCGCCTTGCGCGCCGCTTCGCGAGCCTGGGCTGCTTCGACAACCTTGCTGACGACGGCCCGCGCCTCCTGGGGATGCTCCTCAAACCATGCCCCAAGCATTTCATTGACGAGGCCCTCGACGGCTGGCCTCACTTCGGAGGAAACGAGCTTATCCTTGGTCTGGGAAGAAAATTTCGGATCCGGAACCTTCACCGAGAGCACACAGGTCAGACCCTCGCGGCAATCGTCGCCGCTTAGATCGACCTTCTCACGCTTTGTGAGACCCGACTGCTCCGCATAGCCCGTGACCTGGCGGGTCAGCGCTGCACGAAGTCCGGCAAGATGAGTGCCGCCATCACGCTGCGGAATGTTGTTGGTGAAGGCAAGGACATGTTCATGATACGAGTCGTTCCACCACAGCGCGGCTTCGACCGTGATCTTGTCGCGCTCGCCCTTGATGAGGACCGGACTCGATATAAGGGGCGTCTTAGCGCGGTCGAGATAGCGGACAAAAGCTTCAAGGCCGCCCTCGTAATAGAGTTCCTCCCGCTTGGCCTCAGCCCCCCGAAGGTCGGCAAGTTCGATTCTGATGCCCGAATTGAGGAAAGCAAGTTCGCGCAGGCGGTGTTCGACCGTCGCATAGTCAAAATCGACCATGGTGAAAGTCTTGGGCGAAGGAAGAAAGGTAACCTCGGTGCCGCGCTTTGGCTTTCCATTGACGTCTGGCGCGGGGCCCGTGACCTTGAGCGGCATGACCACGTCGCCATTCTCGAAGCAGATGAGATGCTCCTTTCCGTCGCGCCAGATTCGCAGACGCAACCAGCTTGAGAGCGCGTTGACGACCGAGACGCCAACCCCGTGCAAGCCGCCGGAGACCTTATAGGAATTCTGATCGAATTTTCCTCCGGCATGCAGCTGGGTCATAATGACTTCCGCAGCCGAAACGCCCTCCTCGCTATGAATGTCGGTCGGTATCCCGCGTCCATCGTCGGTGACCGTCACCGAACCATCGGCATTGAGCGCCACACTGATCCGTGTCGCATAGCCCGCGAGAGCCTCGTCGATGGCATTGTCGACCACCTCATAGACCATGTGGTGGAGGCCTGAGCCATCGTCGGTATCGCCGATATACATGCCTGGGCGCTTGCGCACGGCATCCAGGCCGCGCAGCACCTTGATAGAATCGGCGCCGTAAGAGGGTGGTGTTGCAGGGGTCGAGCGGGCGGACGGCACGGCGGCAGATTCAGCCATGGATAAGGGCGCTTCCTGATTTGAGCAAAGGCTAACTCTTAAGAGTTTTGATTATAGCCTGGATGGGCGAGAAGTGCATGTTTTTTAATTGGTTTTCGAGTGTTTTTCGGCACCCCCTCAAAGGCTTTCCACATCTCCTTCAACATGCAGCCGGAAAGGTTCTAGGGCTCGCGAGAACTTGAAATCTCAGCCGCTTCTGAGAAGCACATTTGCACCGCCCCCCGCCCAAGGACGGGTGGCGTATTTCGCTTGTGAGCGGGCGATTATCGCCGCCCTCAAGATGCCATTTCGGCCACGGCCCGGCCAGCGATAAGAAGGCCGTCCTTGCCAGCGTCAATGGCAACACTCTCGCCATCATGGATCTCGCCAGCAAGGATCAATTCGGCCAAGGGATCTTGTACGTTCTTCTGGATGACCCGCTTCAAAGGCCGCGCGCCATAGGCTGGATCATAGCCCTTGTTCGCAAGCCACGTGCGTGCGTCGGGATGAAGTTCGAGCGTGATCTTGCGGTCTTCAAGGAGTTTCGCCAGCCGTGCAAACTGAATATCGACGATTGCACCCATCTCCTCGCGGCGCAGCCGGTGGAACAAGATGATTTCGTCGATACGGTTGAGGAATTCGGGACGGAAATGTGTGCGCACAATCTGCATCACTTCCGAATGGACGGCGGAGGAGTCCTCTCCCTCTTTTTGCATTACGAGCAAATCGGCGCCGAGATTAGAAGTCATGACAATAAGAACGTTCCGGAAATCGACTGTGCGGCCTTGCCCATCGGTCAGCCGGCCATCGTCGAGCACCTGTAAGAGGACGTTAAAGACATCCGGGTGCGCCTTTTCGATCTCATCGAAGAGGACGACCTGGTAGGGCCTGCGGCGCACCGCTTCGGTCAAAGCACCGCCTTCCTCATAGCCGACATAGCCAGGCGGCGCGCCAATCAGGCGGGCGACTGAATGTTTCTCCATATATTCCGACATGTCGATGCGCACGAGGGCGGTTTCATCGTCGAAAAGGAACGCGGCAAGCGCCTTGGTGAGTTCAGTCTTGCCGACACCGGTTGGACCGAGGAACATGAAGGAGCCGATGGGCCGGTTGGGGTCCTGCAGGCCGGCGCGTGCCCGCCGCACCGCGGTCGAAACGGCCTTCACAGCCTCATCCTGCCCGACGACGCGCCGGCGAAGCGCCTCCTCCATCTTCAAGAGCTTGTCGCGCTCGCCCTCGAGCATCTTGTCGACCGGAATGCCGGTCCAGCGTGAGACGACCTGGGCAACATGATTGGCGGTGACTGCCTCATCAACGAGGACGCCCGCGCGTTCTGCCTCTGTCGCGGCAAGCTTTTTTTCGAGTTCCGGAATGACCCCATAAGTGAGTTCGCCAGCGCGTTGATATTCGCCCCTGCGTTGCGCCTGAACAAGCTCATTTCGGGCGGCTTCGAGCTGTTCCTTGAGCTTCTGTTCGGTGCCGAGCTTGTCTTTCTCGGCGTGCCAGCGAGCCGTCAGAGAAGCGGATTTCTCCTCAAGCTCGGCGAGTTCACTGTTGAGTCTGCCCAGGCGTTCCCGTGACGCGGAATCGGTTTCCTTCTTCAAAGCCTCCTGCTCGATCTTGAGCTGGATGATCCGCCGGTCGAGCTCATCGAGTTCTTCGGGTTTCGAATCAACTTGCATGCGCAGGCGGGAAGCTGCTTCGTCGACGAGGTCAATCGCCTTGTCAGGAAGGAAACGGTCCGCAATATAGCGATGCGACAGCGTCGCGGCGGCCACGATCGCGCCGTCGGTGATGCGCACGCCGTGGTGCAATTCGTATTTTTCCTTGAGGCCGCGCAGGATCGAGATCGTATCTTCCACGGAAGGCTCCGAGACGAAGACCGGCTGGAAGCGGCGCGCGAGCGCAGCATCCTTTTCGACATGCTTGCGGTATTCATCAAGCGTCGTTGCGCCAACGCAGTGCAGTTCGCCGCGTGCAAGCGCCGGCTTCAAAAGATTGGAGGCATCCATCGCGCCATCTGCCCTGCCCGCGCCAACGAGCGTGTGCATCTCGTCGATGAACAAGATGACGCCGCCCGCCGCGGCAGTGATTTCGTTCAGAACAGCTTTCAGCCGTTCCTCGAATTCGCCTCGATATTTTGCACCCGCGATGAGGGCGCCCATATCAAGAGCCAGGAGCTTCTTGTCGCGCAGGCTCTCGGGCACATCGCCGTTGACAATACGCAAGGCGAGGCCTTCAACGATCGCTGTCTTGCCAACGCCTGGCTCACCGATCAGGACAGGGTTGTTCTTCGTCCGGCGCGATAAAACTTGAACGGTTCGCCGGATCTCTTCGTCTCGGCCGATCACCGGATCAAGTTTTCCTGAGCGGGCAGCCTCGGTGAGGTCGCGCGCATATTTCTTCAAAGCATCGTAAGCATTCTCGGCGGTCGGATTGTCGGCGGTGCGGCCCTTGCGGAGATCCTCGATCGCCGCATTTAGAAGCTGTGGCGTGACTCCCGCCCGCTCCAGGATCTTGCCTGCCTCGCAACTCTTCTCCATGGCAATGGCAAGCAGGAGTCGCTCCACGGTCACATAGGAGTCGCCAGCTTTTTGTGCGATCTTTTCTGCATTGTCGAAAATGCGGGCTGTCGCAGGCGAGAGATAGAGCTGCCCCGCACCGGAGCCCTGCACCTTCGGCAATTTGGCAAGCGCAAGCTCCGTATCGTGCAGGGCTTCGCGCGAGCGCCCCCCTGCCCTATCAATGAGGCCCGCGCTCAGCCCTTCCTCGTCGTCAAGGAGAACTTTTAGCACATGTTCGGGCGTAAACTGCTGGTGGCCTTCGCGGATCGCAAGCGATTGGGCGCTTTGAATAAACCCCCGTGCCCTTTCAGTATATTTTTCGATGTTCATCGCAAACTCCCGTCGCGAAGTCACTCCAACGCGCATTCAGCACGATGCCCGCTTGCGCGACTCATGTCTTGGTTTTGCAGCTGGCAGCAAATGTCGTGGCCCGAGATGCCACTCTTCGCTAGAAATGTAGGAGCGAAATGCACGCGTGGTAGAGCTGATGGCTCCTAAAATTCGCTGGCCTGCTTTTAAGCAAAAGCACAGGAAGATGACCCCCTGACAAAAGAAAACCCCGTACGGCGGGGTCTCCAATTTCAGCCGGAGTTACCAGCGGCACACGCGGCGAGGGCCCCACGGTGTTGGCCGGAACCAGCACCGGCGCCCTACCGGCCCCCAGTTCCGCCGGCACCCCCCATAAGGACCGCGATGCCAGCCCGGCCCGCAGCCGCCTGCAATTTTTGCTATGAGCGGCGGCTGCTTTATGGGGGCAGGCGAAGCTGGAACCGCACCAGCATCGCCAAATGATACGAACGCAATCGCACACCCCGCAATGATAGCGGATGCTTTCAGTCGCATGGAAGAACACCTCGGTTGAGCTGCACGCAGCGCAACTATCATCCGGCCGCCGGGCAAATCAAGCTTCGGAGTCCAAAGGGATGCCAATAAGCGGAGGGTGATGTGTGTTTTATTCCTGGACTGGCTCGGTGGCTGATCCTGCTTCAGTGTCCCTTGCCTCATCGGCTCCCATTTCTACTTTATTCCGCCGTCTGCGGCGAGGGCGCGGATGAAAGCCATTGGCAGACTCCGTGGCCTCCGAGTCGCTGAGCAAAGGAGATAGCGCCTCAATGGGCTGAGAAGACTCGTGCGATTCCGTTGGAACACGAACTGGCGATGTAATGAACGCGGGAAGGCCATTGCCTTCAATGACAGCATCCTCCATCTGTGCTTCGCCCTTCGGGTCGATGCGGATCGGAGGCTCATCGCGATAGCGAGGAGCGCGTCCCCGGTTACTGCGGCCATCTTGATCGCGCCCGCGTCCGTTCCGGTCCTGATAGGGCTTCTCTCCTTGGGTTTGGTGGTATTCGCGGTCCCTGTAGTTCCGGTCTTGATAGGCGCGTTCCGGACGCGCCGGACGCTCGGGACGGGCGAGAATTTGCCGCTCGCCCGCTTGCCGCTCTCCACCTTCTTGGAATGACCGCTCGATGGCCGGCTGCGCGGGATTAGGCTGCGGCTGCGCCGGGAGGCCCGGCGGAGATGGCGGATAGAAACGTTCGGCTGGCGAAGCAAACCGGTCAGGAATGCCGACGAAATCGGCATCGTCCTCATTCTCTTCCATGAGGCCATCGCCGGGCAGGCGCTGATAACCGCCAGCTGCTTGTTGCTGGGCTTGCTGTGCCGCGGCGATAAGCCTCAAATAATGCTCGGCGTGCTGGAGATAACTCTCCGCCATCACGGGGTCGCCAGAGGCTTGCGCATCGCGCGCCAACTGAAGGTATTTTTCACTTATATGGTGGGCTGTTCCCCGGATCTTCACGTCAGGGCCGCTTGATTCGTAGGACCTTGTCAGGGGGTTTGGTCCTTTGCGATTGCTGTTTGGGCGGCCCCGCATACGTTTGCTATTTTGTGCTGGTCTCATCGATGATCCTTGAGTGGCATCGTATTCGCGATGGGGTCACCCCCTAATCGCGAGATTCGCGCATCGCCCGGCGGGCGAGCGTCACCGTCTTGTCGAACCCCATTATCTCAAATACGAAGGCACGAGCGGATACTAGGCTCTCCAGCCGGTGACAACGGCGCTCACGGAACCCCGTGGCAACCGATCCTCGACCCTTTTTTAGAGAGTCTCAGAGTCTGGGGACATTGACCCTGGCCATGCCAGGGCTCGCGGCACACTCCAAATCGGAGATCATCTCTCGCCTCGCTCGGCGGCGATATCGACAGCTGTGATATCAATTGCGCGGACGATGGATCTCAACGCCAACCGGAACTGTGCTATATCAGCGAAAATCAATCCTTGGCGGAGGAACGTAGTCGCTTTCAGGCGAAACGCCAAGACCTTTTGGAAAAATATGTCTCTTATCGTGTCGAGCGTGGCTAATTTGTCACGGGCTTTTGACAAGCCAGAACCACCCGCCGGTGTCCCTGGAGGTCAAGTTTGACCTCCGCCGGTACGCCCAACGTCTCTTCTAGCAATTTACCGGCAAAGCGGTCTTGCCCCGTTCCCAATTCCAGTGCGGCCAGTCCTCCGGGCGCCAGGAAAGCAGGGAGGGACGGAATGATCTCGCGATAAGCCGCCAAGCCATCATCGCCTCCATCGAGTGCCAAACGCGGATCATGATCACGGACCTCTGGCTCCAGCTCAGCAATCGCGCCGCTTGCTATGTAGGGGGGATTGGAAACGATGACATCGAAGCGGCCTCTAAGGGCCTTCGTCCAGTCCGCGCAGACAATAAACCCGCGCTGGCGCAGACCCAAAGCCGCGAGATTGCTGCGCGCAACCATGCAGGCAGCGGGCGAAATATCGACGCCGACGCCTGATGATTCGGGCAGACCCTGTAAAAGCGAGCAAAGAATCGCTCCAGAGCCCGTCCCAAGATCGAGAATCCGCCAGCTTTCGCGCGGAAATCGGGCCGCATGGCCGAGAACGGCCTCAACCAAGATCTCGGTTTCGGGACGCGGATCAAGAACACCCTCTGTGATCTTGAAGCGTGCTTGCCAAAATTCTCTGTGGCCAATAATCCGAGACACCGGTTCCCGCCGCAGCCGCCTCGCCGCGAAGGAGACAACCTTTGCCGCTGCGCTGCCGAGCGGCAGGCCGCCATCGCGAATCAAACTGGCATGGTCGATGCCCAGCGCCGCGCAGAGGAGCACACGGCCATCGGTTTGCGCCGAATCTATCCCGCCTTCCTTCAGCAGCCGGACAAGCAGCTGTAATGCCCTCCCCCGCGAGAGCGCCGGCCCGAAATCCTGCTGCTGTGCGATTGCAAGTTCTGCGTTCACGGCGCGGGTTGACCAATAGCGTTGAGCAGGACGCGTGTGAGCCGGCCTGCAAATGCATGGTCCGGCTTTTCGCCCTCCACGACCCTTGCTTCGTCAAAAAGAAGCCAAATGATATCCTCAAATCTCTCCTTATTGGGCTCACCGATCTTCGCTGCTAACGAACGAATCAGCGGATGTTCAGGATTGACCTCAAGCACCGGTTTCGAGGCAATGCCAAGCCGTCCGCTTGCGGCCAGCATCTGTTCAAGCCTCCGGTCGGGTCCGCGATCAGAGGCGACAAGGCAAACGGGGCTCGAAGAGAGCCTCTCCGAGGCGCGGACATCTTCAACCGCATCGCCAAGGACCTGCTTCATCAGTGCGTAAAGTGTCGCAAGAGCGGCGCCCGGCGGCTCGTTTGCTCCGGCGGACGGCTGCTCCTTCAGTGGAATGGATTTTATGTCCGCGGCACCTTGTGTCACCGATTTGAAAGGTTTGCCTTCGAATCCCACGGCAGTTGCAACCCAAAAAGCATCAACCGGATCTGGCAGAAGCAAAACCTCGATACCCCGCGCCCGGAACCCTTCGAGTTGCGGGCTGGCCGACAACCGCGAAAGATCTTCGCCGAGAAGATAATAGATCGCGGTCTGATTGGCCTGCAGTCCGGCGACATAATCCTTGAGCCGGCGGCCCCCTTCTGGATGGGCCGACGTCGCAAAAAGGGCCAAATCGAAGAGAGCATCTCGCTTATCGGGATCTTCATAAAGTCCTTCTTTTATTACAGCGCCGAAGTTATTCCAAATCTTTGAGAATTTCTCCTTGTCGTTTTCTGCCAGCTTAGCCAGTTCCTGAAGAACGCGGTTCGTCACGGCCTTCTTGATGGCTGCAAATACCGGACTCTGCTGAATTGTCTCGCGCGAAACATTCAGCGGAATATCAGAAGAATCAACAAGAAGACGGATAAATCTCAACCATCTTGGCAAGACCTCGGCGTCATCCGTGATGAGCACGTGGCGGACATAGAGCTTCGCCCGGCCGGAACGTGCCGGATCAAAAAGATCGAATGGCCGTGAACCAGGCACAAAAGCCAAAACCGTATATTCTTGCCGCCCCTCCACATGCCAGTGGATTGTTAAGGCTGGATCATCAAATATTCCGCTAAGTGTTTGATAAAAATCCTTATAATCCTGCTCCGTGATGGACGCTTTCGGCTTGGTCCAGAGCGCCGCGCCATCGGAAATCCGCCGCCACTCGCCAGCTTTCTCTCCACCAAGCTCGATCGGAACCGTTAGGGCGCTCGAATGCGCCCGCACAATCTGTTCGATCCGGCTGGCTTCAAGATATTCCTTGGAAGCCTCATTCAGGTGAAGGACGATCCTCGTCCCGCAAACTGGAGCCTCCTCTTGCGACAGCGGCGCGGTCGAAAAGGTGCCCTTACCGTCCGAACTCCAATGGAGCGCCTCGCCCGAACCTGCACGCCGGGTGAAAACATCAACGCGATCCGCCACCATGAAGGCCGAATAAAAACCGATTCCAAACTGGCCGATTAGATCGACCTTTTCGCGTCCCTCCGCGGTTTTGTCCCCGGCAGCGCCGAGTCTTTCGAGAAAGGCCTTCGTTCCGGAGCGCGCGATCGTGCCAAGATGATCGGTCAGATCCTGGTGCGACATCCCGATCCCGTTGTCCTCGATAGCGAGGCTTTGGGCATTCTTGTCGATGGCAATCCGGATCACATAGGCTTCCGGCGCGAGATTGGGATCGGAGAGTGCCTCATAGCGAAGTTTTTCGCAGGCATCCGCGGCGTTGGAGAGCAGTTCGCGTAGGAAAACATCGCGATCCGAATAGACCGAATGCACCATGAGATGCAGCAATTTGGCGACATCCGCCTGAAAAGCCTGGCTATGACTCCTTTCCTCAGGCATACTTCCATGCCTCCTTTTTACTTTTACACTTTCAGATGAGGTTTATTGACTGGGCGTGTTGCGCCCCATGCCGCGGATATTGCCCCGGTAGCCCGTGGATGCAAGTCTCACGCCCCCGTTCCCTGTGGAAGCTTCAGAGCACCTGTCCGGCCGCCGCAAATCCGTTAAAATAAATGCTTGCTCTCCGGCAAGCTTCAAGCGAAGGTGAAGCTGGAGCGTTCCAAAATCAAAATGTTGCAGACCCTTTGGGCCGCATGCAAAAACACTAAAAACAAATGGTGCAAACCATGATCGGCGCGGTCCGCGGCGATCGGAGCCTGAAAGCGTCACATGAGTGATACGGAGCCCGCCGATGATCATTGCGCGGCGCGCATGGCTTTAAGGGGCAAATGTGCGCTGGCTTCCTTGCCCGGATGTGGCGCGGGTACAGCTTCTTTCGCCGGCGGCTCAGAACCCGTGGTCTTTGACCGCAAGGAACTGCGCGAGATTTTCGATCTTTATGGCCGCAAGGTCGCCTCCGGCGATTGGCGCGATTATGCGATCGATTTTTCTCCTCAAAAAGCGGTTTTCTCGGTTTACCGGCGGGCTGCCGAATATGCGCTCTACCGGATCGAAAAAGATCCGAAGCTTGCCCGCAAGCAGGGACTTTATTCGGTCGTCACAGCGACCGGCCTCATCTTAAAACGCGGACACGATCTTTCCCGTGTGATCGCGGTGCTGGATAAGAGGCTCAAGCTCGTTTCGGAGTGAACGTCTCGCGCCAATCGATCGAAAGGAAAGCGGCCAGCCAATCACGATGGCCAATGCTCACATAGCCGCGACAGGACCGCTCTAGCCCCTAATAGGGAAGCGACAGTGCAAAGGGATTTGCGTATGCCTCGGTCCGGGTAACGATATAGGGCTGGTCGTTCCATTCCGTGAGAAATCGCTCGTCCTTCATTTTCTCGAATACCAGCGACTTCCCAAGATCATGCACGATGTGAAAACGTGCCGTATCGGTGGCTAGGAACCGCGCGAGCTCTTTCACCGAATGTAATTGGATATCATCAATGATGAGGATGCCGCCTTTCCGGAGCATTGTGTAGATGTAGCAGAGGTCGACGAACACGGTCGGCCACCCATGGCAGCCGTCGATCAGCGCAAGATCGATCGTTGTTCCCCACCGGGCGAGACGTGGGAGCGCCCACTCGGACCGATCTATGCGCGCCCTCAGCGGGCCGGCCGGGATGCCGTTCTCGCTGCAGAACCGCTTGATACGGTCGAACAGAGCGCGATCAGGGGCAATCGAAATCACCTTTTGTGGCCGGGCTTGCAGGAAAGTGAGCGTGGAATTGCCGGCACCCGACTCAAGTATTGTGGCCCTGTTTCCACCGGCGCGCGCGACCAAGTCATAAAATGCTTTGAGGTGCATAGCCTCAAACCCGCCATTGTTCCAGGTCTTTCCGCCGTCAAAAGAATGCAGGGTCGGGATATTATTGAGGTATTCGTCGAAAGTCACAGGTGCCTCCAGCAGTCAGGCAGGCAATGCAGCAGCCTCGTTCCGGAATAGAGAGTGTATGTTTGCGGCTAATTTCGATAGAGTTTCAAGGCCACAAGCGAGGCTATGATCCTAATGAAAGAGGGCTGGTCATCGGCGGAGCCAGCTGATCTCTTTTCCAAGCTGAGGACGCGCCACGCCTTGCTATGATTCAAGCAGTTGTTCCCTGCCGATATCTGCTGGTGCATGTTTCAAAGTTGAATACGGGCTTTGGAAATTTCTTATGAGTGAAGCTTCGTCCATAAATTTTGGGTTGGTTACGAAGACGGAATTATTCGATGCGAAGGAATCGGCGCGGCAGAACAATGTCAAGCAGTCATAAGTGTGTTCACCACCCCAAGCTTCGCTCCACTCTTCGCCTGCGGTTTTCCAATCATACCCGCCATCCCAATACGCTTGATTCCACGCAAGTTCTGGCATCCATTTCCTCCTTTGCTTTTAACAATCACTACATTAAAAGTATACGGCTATACAGCATGACTTGGCTAGCTCACCTATCTTCAATATCTCTCCTCTGAGGCGAAGCGGGGTACATCTGTGAAAGTTCACCCGCCAGCTGCCTTCATCCGAGATGTGCGCGGAATGCTTCTACGCTGCCGATGGGCGAGATCGGACACGATTTTCAGCCAGACACCTTCGGCCGCTGCAAGCTTTTGAAGCAGGCTCTTGCCGCTAAAGTTCTTCCCGGCTTACCCGCTCAACCCGCCGAGCAAACTCGGAATATCGAGCGGGCGGAACCCATAATGGTTGAGCCAGCGGATGTCAGCCTCGAAGAAGGCACGCAGATCCGGCATCCCGTATTTCAGCATGGCGATGCGGTCGATCCCCAAGCCCCAGGCAAATCCCTGATACACCTCAGGATCGAGGCCGCAATTGCGCAGCACATTGGGATGGACCATGCCGCAGCCGAGAATCTCGAGCCAATCATCGCCTTCACCAAACCTTATTTCTCCCCCCTTCCGCGAGCATTGGATATCGACTTCCATCGATGGCTCGGTGAACGGAAAATAACTTGGCCGGAAGCGCATCTTGACTTCCGGAACCTCGAAAAAAGCCTTGCAAGACTCTTCGAGAATCCATTTCAGATGGCCGAGATGGGCGGAGCGGTCGATGACAAGTCCTTCGACCTGGTGGAACATCGGCGTATGAGTTTGGTCTGAGTCACAGCGGTAGGTGCGCCCCGGACAAATCACCCGGATTGGCGGCTTTTGCGTCAGCATCGTGCGCACTTGCACCGGGCTCGTATGGGTGCGCAAAAGTTTGCGCGTCCCGTCAGGGCCGGGGCTGAAAAAGAACGTGTCGTGCATGTCGCGCGCCGGATGATCCGGCGGAAAATTCAACTTCGTGAAATTATAATCGTCGCTCTCAATGTCCGGCCCCTCGGCGATTGCAAAACCCATATCCGCGAAAATCACGGCAAGCTCGTCCATCACCTGGCTGACCGGATGGATACGCCCCGCCTCTATGCCATGCGGACGGACGGGCAGGCTGACATCGATGGTCTCTTCCCGGAGGCGGGCTTCGAGGGCCATTTCCTTCAAGACAGCGCGCCTTGCGGCGAGAGCCTCCGAGATTTCGTCTTTGAGGGCGTTGACCGCGGCGCCCCATTCCCTGCGCTCTTCTGGCGCCATCGCTCCGAGCCCCGAAAGCAGCGCCGAAACAGACCCCTTCTTGCCGAGCGCGGCAACCCGCACACCTTCCAGCGCAGCCTCGTCCTGCGCGTTTGCGATCTGCTCGAGTATCTGGCCTTGCAAAGCTTTGAAATCTGGCATGTCTTTTCAGATCCTTGATGTCTGCTGGCTTTTGCCACGCAGACGCGCCAATGTCGAGGCGCCGCCGGCAAACCGTTTCTATGCACCGCCGGTGGCGGACAAGATCCAATCCAGATAGGGCTGCGCGCCTTTTTCTATCTCGATCTCAATGATCTCCGGATTAGAATAAGGATGAATGGCGCGAATGGCCGCCTCCACCTTCGCATAGCTGGCAGCTCTGATCTTGCAGAACAGCATCCATTCGCCGGCTTTCTGGACTGCCCCTTCCCATCGATAAATGCTCGTGATTGGAAACATCTGGACGCAAGCGGCCAGCTGTTCGCCGACAAGCCGGGTTGCAATGAGCTCGGCATTCGCTCTGTCGGCGGTTGTTGTGATGACGACGGCAAAGGCGGCCGGCATGAACAGTCGCATCCTCCGCAGTTTGCGCGGCACTCGAAATTTTCAACGGGTGCCTATCCGGCGCGTTGCAGCCTGGAGCCAGCGGCGTACTCCGGGCTCGACAAGCGGTGAAATTTCTTTTCGAACACGCTGATGATAAGCATCGATCCATGCGATTTCGTCGTGATCGAGAAGCTTTGGCTCGATGAGGGCAAGGTCGATTGGCGCGAGCGTGATCGTCTCAAAACCCAGCATCTCGCGCTCGCTTCCAGCAATGTCCACTTTTTGGACAACGATGAGATTCTCGATTCGAATGCCCCAGTGTCCGGCACGATAATAACCCGGCTCATTGGAGAGAATCATGCCAGGCTCGAGCGCGGCGGAACCGAGCTTCGAAATCCGCTGTGGACCCTCGTGCACAGAAAGATAAGAGCCGACGCCGTGGCCGGTGCCGTGATCGAAATCGAGACCCGCCTGCCACAGAGGAACCCGTGCCAGTGCGTCAATTTGCGCACCTGCCGTACCTTTGGGAAAGACAATGCGCGCGATCGCGATATGACCTTTGAGCACACGTGTGAACCGGTCCCGCATCTCGGCGGCCGGCGTGCCGATCGCAATGGTGCGTGTGATATCGGTTGTGCCATCTTCATATTGGCCGCCGGAATCGATCAAGAAGATCCCCTTGCGTATCTTCGCATTCGTCTTGACGGTCACACGATAATGCGGAATGGCGGCATTCGCGCCAGCGGCGGCGATTGATGGAAACGACACATCCTTCAACTTATGGCTATCGCGCCGGAATGTTTCGAGTGCTTGCGCCGCGTCGATCTCGGTGAGCTTGCCGCCTTGCGCATGAACTGAAAACCAGTGCAGGAAGCGCACCATTGCCGCCCCATCCCGCAGCTGCGCCTCGCGTGCGCCTTTCAGCTCCGCCGCGTTTTTGCAAGCTTTCATCATGACAGTGGGATCAAGGCCTATTTCGCAAACGCCGCCAGCCTCTTTAAAAATTTGGACGAGCTTGGCTGGTGCAGTTGCCGAATCGAACAAAACTTTCTTGCCTCTCCGGCCAAGTGCTTCAAGATCAGGCCCAAGATGATCCATATCTTTGATATCAGTGATGCGGAGGAGCTTCGCGCGCACGGGATCATCAAGCTTGCGCGCATCGACATAAAGACTCGGTTTTGCCCCCTTCAGGATCAAGGCATATGCAAGCGGGAGGGGCGTGTGTGCGACATCATGGCCACGGATGTTGAAAGCCCAGGCGGCGGCGTGAGGATCGCTGATGAGCAGAGCATCCTGCCCCGTAAGGGCCGCTTCTGCGCGGGCGAGTTTTCTTTTTGCGTCTTCTCCGGCGAATTTGCGCGGATGTATGGTGATCTTACCGAGCGGCGGCGGCGGGCGGTCCTTCCATAGGGTGTCAACCGGATTTGGCTCTATGGGGATGAGCTCGATACCCGCGGAACTTGCCGCCTTGGCAAGGCGCTCGATCTGCGGCGGCGTATGAAGCCAAGGATCATAGCCAAGCTTTGCTCCCGGGCTCAGCTGTGATGCAAGCCACGCCGGCGGGCTCGCTTCAGTCAATGGCTGCGGCTCGAAGATTGACAGATCGACTTGATCCTTCACCGCTAGGCTGTAGCGGCCATCTACGAAGATCGCCGCAGATGTTTTCAGCACAATGGCAAGGCCAGCCGAACCGGTAAACCCGGAAAGCCAAGCAAGGCGCTCGTCGCAAGCCGGCACATATTCGTTTTGATGCTCATCCGCGCGAGGAACCAGAAATCCATCAAGCTCGAGGCGATCGAGTTCAGCGCGCAGGGCTGCGACTCGCGCAGCCCCCTGCGAGGGATCCGTCTCGTCTTCGAAGGATTGATAGACGCTTTCGAACATAGGGTTAAAGTATGCAGGATCGCGTCTGCTTGCCAACCCAATCTTGGCTCAAGGGCACTTAATATCTCATCTTCATCTTATCTTCTTATCTTCGCTTCCCCCAACCTAAGCTGCCTTTCTCTCCTCAGCCTCTTCAGCGAGCGCTTCCGGCTTGTGGTAGCGGATAGGGCATATTTGTGCCCGCAAAAAGCTGCGTAGAGGGATGTCATAGAATTTATCAACGGCCCAGCAAAATGGGACAAGGACGCCGAGGAAAAGAAATCCGGCCCAAGGTGTAAGACTCTCAATCGGGAGAAGAGTCATTTTCACGATCAGATATGAAAATAATCCAAAAAGCGGCACGTGAAGGGTGTAGACTGCATAAGAAATGGAGCCGAAGAACTTGCAGACTCTGGCACCAATCCCCGTTGGCTCTGTCCAAAGAGCAGTATAGACGATTGCTGGGAACAGCAAGACGACAACAGCCAATTGATAATAGGGTTGTACCGGCAGCGTCGGCCTCGCACCGAGCGCCGCCGCTACCAGTCCTAGGATAAGCCACGGAAGGAGACGGCTGTGCACCATCCTGAAGCGGAGCGCGTTTCGTGATTCGAAGTGCCGGAGGAGCAAAACCCCGGCGGCGAAGGAATATCCGACCCGGAAAACGCCGCCGAACAGGTTCGTCCGCGTCCAGCCCACACCGATCGAGTGGTGGTTCGATGTATATAAGACGCCCATAAGCCCGAGCACAGATACAGCCATGATGGCGGTAAGGACACGCGCGCCTAAAGACCGGAGGGTGAACCCGTAGGCGATGTTCATCCACAACTCGAAAAACAATGACCATGCTGGAAAATTTACTGGGAACACTGCGAAGGTTAGTAAATCAGGAAGCATTAATATAGTAAATATTATAGTTAATGGAATATAACCAACATCAGTATAAGGTATAATATCATTATATAAAAGAACTATACCAAATAAAGCACCAAATATATAAAGTGGATATAAACGAATTATTCTGATCACGACGAGATCAGTCACGGAAAGATCGCGGCCGATTCGGCGCTCGTAGGCGCTCGTTACAACTACACCGCTCAAGACAAAGAATAGATCTACCGCAAGGCCATTTTGGCCATCGCTATCTATGCCGAACAAAGCTTTCGCGTGAACCACGACAACCGCGATCGCAGCGATCCCGCGGATCCCGTCGAGGGTGGTGAAGAATCGTTTAGGCGGCTGCATTACGGCACTTATTCCTACGGCCTAACAGCTAGAGCATCTCCCCCCACGCCGGAGGACAGTCATCCGCCGTTATGCAATTGATAGTCGCGAACTCATATCAACCATTAGTGACGTAATTGTGGGTTAAAGCCGGCAGCCCTAGGGGTGCTAGCTGCCCGCTCCTCCTCTGCCCAAACTCGTCACAGATTAGAGTGTGCCATCAAGCCTATGATCTGGCACGGATTTGGTCTTCCAGCGCACACCCAAATCACGGATCTCGGCCTCTAGGCACTCGACGTAAAGCCGGAGGGCACAATCCGAGGAGAAGACAAATTCAACATAGCCGGCGGGGGGATCCGTTTCCTTAAAACCAATATGTAACAGATTGAGGATACGTGTCTGATCTTTGTGCTCAAATCCCCGGCATGATACTTTGAGAACCCGCCCGAAATGCAAGCCCGTCCGGCAGCGTTCGGCGCAGGAGAAGCCCGCTTTGCGGGAGACAGAGCCTATCCAATCAAATCTCGCCGCAATCATGGCGAACTGCTTTGAGCGCGGCAAATAAGCCATCTCGCCGACGCGCACCAGGGCATCTTGAAGGCTGGCCGCGATCATCGCGAGATCTTCGGCATCGAAAGCAATCAAGCGTGGCAGGTCGGGCATCGGCGCCTCTGGGTTTAGCTCTGCTCTTTGTCCTCGCCGTGTGCAGGAGCGGCCTTTTGACGCAGTGCATCTCGAAAGCCAAACACCGCGCGAGCCGCGTGCCATCGAATTTGGGCATGCTAAGGCTCATTTCAAGCCAAACGGCCTATGTTTCGTCAAGTAGCTGCGCCCAAATGTCGGTCGCGCGTCCACCGGATAGTTCCGCCAAGCCTTGCCGGCGCGGCCTTCGGCGGCCGGGCGATCGATAGGGTTTGGTTTGTGGCTTGCGCAGGCAGGATTCCCGTGCGGCCGCAGGAGGAGGTAAACAAAATCCGTGTACGGTAACCCGAGAGCCTTCAAAACGCGTGGCAAACCGTGTCATGCTCGCTACATTGAGACGAACTGGCATTGCAGCTGCTGACCCAGATGCGTGATCTTCAAAAAATAAAGATCGTGCGCAATAACCCCGGAAGGCTGCTGATGGGCAATGCGGAAGGCCTAAAGTCCAGACTGCAACCATCATCAGACTGCAACCATCGTATGGATCAATGAAAAGACCCAAACCGGCCGCAAGCGCCTGCCGGGCAAGCGGCACGGCGGAGCCCCCGTCTGATTTTCCCTCACAGCGATCCGCTGGGCCGCAGAAAGCCGTGCCGTCCACAGCGCCCATCGAGAAACAATTCGGCGGCCGTGCAATCGTGATCCGCGGCGCGCGCGAACACAACCTTAAGAACATCGATCTCACGATTCCGCGTGACAAGCTTGTCGTCTTTACCGGCCTCTCAGGATCGGGCAAGTCTTCGCTCGCCTTTGACACGATCTATGCCGAAGGTCAGCGGCGTTATGTCGAATCGCTTTCGGCCTATGCGCGCCAATTCCTCGAGATGATGCAAAAGCCCGATGTCGATCAGATCGACGGCCTCTCGCCCGCGATCTCGATCGAGCAAAAGACGACCTCGAAAAACCCGCGCTCGACGGTCGGTACCGTCACTGAAATCTATGATTACATGCGGCTTCTCTTCGCCCGCATCGGGATTCCTCATTCTCCAGCGACCGGCCTGCCGATTGAGAGCCAGACCGTCAGTCAAATGGTCGATCGCGTGATCGCCCTGCCCGAGCGCACCCGGCTTTATTTACTCGCCCCCGTTATTCGAGGCCGCAAGGGGGAATATCGGAAAGAAATCGCGGAGTTCATGAAACGCGGTTTTCAGCGCCTGAAAATTGACGGGAAATTTTATGAAATCGCCGATACGCCAGAACTCGATAAGAAGCTCAAGCATGACATCGACGTCGTCGTCGACCGGATTGCGGTGCGGCCCGACATTGAGTCGAGATTATCGGAAAGTTTCGAGACGGCGCTCGATCTTGCCGATGGCATAGCGATCATCGAATTTGCTGAGGAGAAGGAGCCCAATGGTTCGCCCAGGCGCATTGTCTTCTCATCAAAATTTGCTTGCCCCGTCTCCGGCTTCACGGTCCCCGAAATCGAACCGCGCCTCTTTTCCTTCAACAATCCTTTCGGCGCCTGCCCGCATTGCGGCGGGCTCGGTGTCGAGCAGACCGTTGACCCCGAGCTGGTCGTCCCCGATCCAAAGCTTACCTTGCGCAAGGGAGCGATTGCGCCCTGGGCACGCTCAAGCTCGCCCTATTATCTGCAGACCCTCGAAGCACTCGCCAAGCATTTCAAATTCCGGCTCGATACGCGTTTCGAGGCGCTTCCGCAAAAGGCCCGTAATGTCCTCCTTTATGGCTCGGGCGAGGAAGCTGTGCGCTTTTCCTATGACGATGGCTTGCGTTCCTACGATGTTGTGAAGCCCTTTGAAGGCGTCATTTCCAATCTCGAACGGCGCTTTCGCGAGACCGAAAGCGAATGGGCGCGCGAGGATATCGGCCGTTACATGACGGCTTCCCCTTGCGGGGTCTGCGGCGGGACGAGGTTGCGTCCCGAGGCGCTTGCCGTGAAGATCAATGGGTGCCACATCGCTCAATTGACCGCGCTTTCGGTGCATGCCGCACAAGACTGGTTTGCCGCCCTGCCCGGCAAGCTCGATCCAAAACGTGCCGAGATCGCCAAGCGTATTCTGAAGGAAATTTCCGAACGGCTATCGTTTCTTGTCGATGTGGGCCTTGGGTATCTCACCCTGGCTCGTTCTTCCGGCACGCTGTCTGGCGGCGAGAGTCAGCGCATCAGGCTGGCCTCGCAGATTGGATCGGGCCTGACGGGCGTCCTCTATGTTCTGGACGAACCCTCAATCGGCCTGCACCAGCGCGACAATGCACGCCTTCTTGAAACTCTCCGGCGGCTGCGCGACCTCGGCAATACGGTCATCGTCGTCGAACATGACGAGGATGCGATCCTGGCCGCTGATTATGTCGTCGACGTCGGCCCCGGCGCAGGTATTCACGGCGGCGAGATCGTGGCGCATGGCAGCCCGGCCGAAATCATGGCGGACAAGAATTCGTTAACCGGCCAATATCTGACCAGAGTACGGGAGGTTGCGCGTATGGGCCGGCGGCGGCCGCCCGAGCCCGGCCGTAAACTTGAAATCATCAATGCGCATGGCAACAACCTAAAAAATATCTCGGTCACGATTCCCCTTGGGCTTTTCACCTGCATCACGGGGGTGTCGGGCGGTGGCAAATCGACTCTCATTCTCGATACACTTTATAGGGCTGCGGCACGCCGGCTGAATGGCGCAGTCGAACATCCTGCGCCCCACACAAGAATCGATGGTCTCGATCAGCTCGACAAAGTCATTGACATTGATCAATCGCCCATTGGCCGCACACCGCGTTCGAACCCTGCGACCTACACCGGCGCTTTCACTCCGATCCGCGAATGGTTTGCGGGCCTCCCGGAGGCGAAAGCGCGCGGATATCAACCGGGGCGGTTTTCATTCAACGTCAAGGGCGGACGCTGCGAGGCCTGCCAGGGCGATGGCGTGATCAAGATTGAAATGCACTTCCTGCCCGACGTCTATGTCACCTGCGATGTCTGCAAGGGCAAACGTTATGATCGCGAGACTTTGGAGGTG
>Ga0070738_10002434_pt1 | contig 28686 bp, 33 predicted proteins | sample Coa_R2_2_FD_66446 | JGI IMG/M metagenome (GOLD analysis project Ga0070738, IMG submission 66446) | Surface soil microbial communities from Centralia Pennsylvania, which are recovering from an underground coalmine fire - Coalmine... | ecosystem: Environmental > Terrestrial > Soil > Unclassified ...
GTCAACCGGCCGCTGACCAGCAGCAGCCGGCCTTTGGTGACGAAGCGGCTGACCGATTCGGCCCGCCGGTCCCAGCAGACGATCTGGTGCCATTCGGGCTCGGCGTCCGTGCCGGGCGCGGCCGGCCGGTCTGTTGCCAGACTGAACCTGGCGATGGCTTTCTCGCCATCGAGGGGCTTGTAGTCGGCGTCCCTGCCGGCGCGGCCAACCAGGACGACTCTATTAAAGGAAGGCATCGTGTTCCTCCATTTGCGGTGGTGGGTTCGCCGGCGTGCAGCCGGCCGAAGTGGCCCGGAGACCCGGGCCGGACGAGCTAGGCGGCTTTCTGCCGCTTGGTGACGGCCTCGGCCATGGCTCGGACGATGGCCGCCAGCTCGGGGCAGGTCAGCCGGTCGAACGGCCGGCCCGCTTTGGCCTGGGCGCTCTTGCGGCTCCTGGCGTCATCCAGACCCAGCAGCGGGCCGAGGGCCAGGACAGTCGCCCGCAGATCAGCGCGCTCATTGGCCGCGCTGATCCGCTCAGGATTGGCGCGGTTGTACAGGCCGAGTCCGAACTGCTGGCCGTAGAACCGGAAGCCCCGCTTGAGCGCGTCCGTGACGGCGGCCTTGATGGCCGTGTCGTGTCCCTCGGGACTGGGATCGCTGACCGCGCCGGTGCCCACGTCCGTGTGCGGTTCGCAGCCGCGGACGGTGACCCGGACAGTCGCCGTGTACATCCCATGCCAGCCGTTTTCGTCTCCGGACAGGGGCCGGTAGTCGATGGGGCCCGCCAGCTCGCTGCCCCATTTGCCGAAGCCGAAGATGCGATTGGCCTGCTCGACCACGACATGGCCCTCGAGGTAGCGCAGCATCTCGCCACCCGGCGCTTTGCGGCGCGCGACGAGCTTTCGAACTAACGGCTGCTCAAGCACCCTCACGATCTCAGCGCTGAGGCCAGGCAGCTGGTCGGACAGACCGTCCGATTCGACGGGCGCTAGGCGGCGCTGGCTGTCCATGCTTGAAAGGCCGCTTCAAAGCGCTGCCGGCCATGCGCCAGGAGGGCCAGCTCAGCTACATCCTTGACGCCATCCAGGTGCAGGCGGCGTGCCCACGGCCCGAGGAACTCTTCCGCCTTGCCCGCTGCCTCCTGGCCGGCGGCGTCATTGTCCAGCGCCAGGTACACCCTCTGGAACCGGCGCATGGCTCGGAGCAACTTCGGCCCGATCGCCGTGCCGGCCAAGCCGACGGCCGGGTAGCCCCACTGCCGCAGGACGAGGAAGTCGAACACGCCTTCCGTCAGGACGATCCACGACTCGTCGCGCATGGCTTCCCAGCCGAGCAGCGGCTTGCGTCCGGGCAGGCTGAGGTAGCGCGGCTCGCAGTCGTCGTTGAGGGTGCGGCCCGTGATCCAGACCACCTGTCCCTCGCGCAGCTCCGGGTAGATGATTCGGCCGGCGAACACTTCGGCTCCCGAGGGCCGGACCAGTCCCGCCCGCCGTGCGGCGCCTACCGGCAGCCGGCGCCAGCGCAGGTACTCCGCCAGGCCGTTGCCCCGGGCAAAGCCGAGGCAGTAGCGGTCGATGGTCTCGCGCGATATGCCGCGCCGCGCCAGGTAGTCAAGCGCCTGATCCTCGTGCAGCAGGCGGTTGTAGTAGAAGTCGACAGCGGCCATGAGGCAGGCCCGCTCGTCGGTGCCCAGGTGGTGTCGCCGCGGTCGCGGTGGGGTGGGTCGGCGGCGGGCCAGAACGGCTGGACGGCCCTCCAGGCGCGCCAGGGCTTCCGGGAACGACAGGCTGTCGATCTGCCGGATGAACGTGATGACGTCGCCGCCCATCCCGCACCGGAAGCAGTAAAAGCTCTCGGTCTGGGGATAGACGTTGAGGTTCGGCCGGCCACCGTCGTTGTGGAATGGACAGCGGCCGATCAGGGATCGCCCGATACGCCGGAGGGGTATGCCGTAGCTTTCCACCACCTCGGCGATAGGCCGCAAGCGTTTGAGGGTTTGCACGTCGGTGCTGTGCATGGAGCACCTCCTGTGGTCAAGGGTCGAGCCGGTCGATCAGGCGGCCGGCCGCAGCAGCCCGCGGGGCAGGTTGCGCAGGAAGCGCGACGGGACCCGTGACAGGGCCTCGCCGCCGATGGTTCGGTGACGGCAATACGTCAGGTACAGGCGCTCGCGGGCTCGGGCCACTGCGACGTAGGCCAGCCGCTGCTCTTCTCGCAGCGCCTCATCCTGTTCGGTCTGTCGCAGCGTCCGGACGTTCGGTAACAGGCCGTCTTCCAGGCCTATCACGAACACCGCTCGCCACTCGCAGCCCTTCGATTGGTGAATGGTTGCGAGCGTCACCGCCGGGCCGGCGTCTTCGGGTGTGTCGTTCGCCGCCGTCTCGTCCCGGCAGATCTCCTCGAGATCCACCCGAGCCTGGACTCGACAGGGAATGCCGGCAGCCCGCATCGCCAGCCCGATGGGTTCGGCCTGCAGGTTCGTCCGGTACAGCACGGCGATCGCGTCCACTGTGAAGGACTCCCGGAGAAGACGCCGAATCTCAGTGGTCACGAACCGCGCCTCATCCTGTTCGTCGGATGCGACAAAGACCAGCGGCGCCTGCCCGGCCGGATTATCCGTGTGAAGCTCTCGGCCCCCCGTCACTTCCCGGCCGAGCGCATTGGTTATGGCCAGGATGCGTTCGGTTGACCGGTAGCTCTCGTCGAGGCGGATCGTATGACGCTGAGGAAAGTCCCGTTCGAACGCCTCCAGCACGTGCCGTCCGGCGCCTAGCCAGCGATACAGGCTTTGCGCGGGATCGCCCACCAGCGCCAGGTTGTGATGCGGCTCCGCCAGCCTGCGCAGCAGCGTGTACTGGCTGAGCGAGAGGTCCTGGAACTCGTCGGCCAGGACGTGACGGTAGGCGTCCTGCTGGACTCGCAGCGCGTCTTCGCGTTCGGCGAACAGGCGCAGCGGCAGCGCCAGCATAGCCGTGAAGTCGACGACCGCGCGGCGCCGCAGCAGCGCCTCGTAGCGCCGCGCCACCTCCGCCACGGCCGGTGAGCCGGGCGACTCGCCATCCAGTCGGAAGCGATCGACCGCCCGCAGCAGATCCTCACCGTCGAGGCCGGTTGGGAGCTTCAGCTCCATGGCCAGGCGCTCAATCTCTGTGCGCTGCTCCGCCTCGGTGTAGACCGTCAGCCCGTCGTGGGCGAAGCCCAGCTCCTCCCACCACAGGCGCACGATCCGCAGACACAGGCTATGGAAGGTGCTGACGTCTACCTCCTGTGCCTGGTCACGCAGCATGCCCGTGAGCCGCTGCCGCAGAGCCGCGGCCGCTGCCCGAGTGAAGGCCACCGCCAGGATCGTTGCCGGCGACACGTGGCGCATCAGCACCAGGTGCGCGATGCGCGCCGCCAGCACCGTGGTCTTGCCCGAGCCCGGGCCGGCGATGACCAGCAGCGGACCGTCCGGCGCGGTCGCCGCCTGCCGCTGCGCCTCGCTGAGGCGCGACAGGTCGAGCACCGTTCAGGTTATCCGGCCGGTCAGCTGCAGCCAGCGAATCCAGAAGGCGGCGTCGCGGATGTCGTGCAACGCCTGCTCGTCGGTGCCATCCGGCATGATGCTCCTGACCAGCTCGATCTCGGCGGCCGTGTCGGCGTCGTAGCAACGGAACAGGCCGGCGATGTCCTGCCGCCGACGCAAGCCAGTGAGGACCGCGTGCAGCGCCGCCTCCGCCAGAGAGCGCCAGCTGGACTGGCCGAAAGCGTGGGCGTAGCCGCGACCCCACAGGTTGACGGTGGCCTGGTCGTAACGGTTCAGCTCCATGGCTATCTCGCGCTGCCTGCCGATCGGGCCCCGGACAAGAGCCCGAGGCCCAACGGCACTGCAGCCCTCTAGCGAAGCGGTCGAGACCAGCGGCCGTAGCGTTCGCCGACCAGCGCCCCGGCCGACCAGCGCGCACCCATCCCGATGGCGGACACTACCTGGTAGGCGCCCGACTCGTGGCGGACCAGGACGGCGCCGCGGCCCAGCGCAGGCGTGTAGCGCAGCGGCTCCTGGATGTCCCGCTCGCGGCAGACCCGAGCGGCCGTCCTAGCCCACTGACCAAACAGCTGTCCGCCGAGCTCCTGGGGCAGGCCCTCGACGTCGAGGCCTTCCAGCCGCGCCAGCGCCGAGGCGGCGTCCCGGTGATACGAACGCCGTGCCTCCCACAGGGCGTCCTCGGCCTGCTCGGCCTTGATCTCCAGCTCCGCCTGCGCAATCCTGTCCAGGAGCGAAGCGACGTCAGCGTCTACCGGGTCTTCTGTCAGGAATGGTCCCAGTAGCGCCCGAGCTTCCTCGATACGCCCCAGGTCGAGCGCTGCACACGCTCGCTTGAGGCTCACGGAAAGCCGTTCGGCCCGTTCGGACTGAGCGGCTTTCGCTTGTTCCTGCTCCTCGATGCGCCGGCGCAGCTTGAGCAGCCGGTCGATGTCCACGTCGCGGGCCAGGGCGTCGACCTGCTCCCGAATCGCCATGACCAGCTCGGCGGCGCGCTGCTCGCTGGTCTGGGCGATGGTCACCACGTGGTTGGCCGCTTCGCGGGCCTCTTCGTGGAAGGCCTCGTCGACCACGGCCTGGGCTCGGTCAAGCAGCTCTCGCGCTCGGGTCAGGGCCGTCTCGGCGCGCTGCAGTTGGTCCATGAGACCGTCGTAGCGCTCCAGGTCGGACAGGGCCTGGTTGCGGGCCTCTTCGTCCCGGCGGGCAATCGTGGAGAGGGTGGCGTTGGCCCGCTCGAGTTCGCCCAGGATGTCCCGCAGGCTTGCGCTCGGATCGACGTCCTCGAATTGGCGTTCGATGGTCGCGACAGGGCCGACGTATTCGTTGGCTTGATCACTGGCCTCGCCCGTCTCGAAGAAATGGGCAAGATCGGCGAAGCTGTTGAGGGTAACTTCATGTGCCATTTCATTCCTCCTTCAAATGGCTGAACTGTTGGGATTGGGGTCTGGGATCAGGCGGCCGGGGCCAGTGGGTCGTCCGGCAGGTCGACCGGGCCGCCGCCGTCGGGGTGGTATTCAGTCGGCACGACGACGCTCTTGGCGTCCTCGGCCAGGATGCCCAGACACTGCTCGGCCAGCGTTGAGAGCACCTCGTCGATGCACAACCGGTGGCCGTTGGTGGTCAGGGCCAGGCGGATGACCGCGTAGCGGCTGCCGTCCGGCCGGAACCCGACCTGGAAGCATCCCGCTGGCTGTCGGCGCCTGGGGATGACGTGGGTCACGATGACGACGACGTCGTCCGGGATGGCGGTCCCGAGGATGTGCTGGAGCGCACGCAGTTTGCGGGATATCTCCCGCGTGAGGGTGCGCCGCCGAGCATTGTCGGTGATGACCACCTCGATGGGGACACCTCGGCGGTTGAACAGCCCGCCAATCGTCCGCGCGATGCCGCTGATGGCGTTGCCGGTGATGTGCACGAGCCGCGATGCAAAGCACTCGCAGCGAGTTCGTTTGGCCATTCCAATTCCTCCTGGAAATGCAAATCGCCGAGCGCGGAGGCTCGGCGAGGTTTCAACTTGGCGGTTGGTCTTGGGGTGCGTCAGGTCACGATGAACTCCTTTCGTCGCCGGATGTGGCGATCGGTAATGGGTGCGAGCCGGTCAAACCCCGGCCGCCGGACATGAAAAGGGGCACCCGGCCGCCTTGACCGGATGCCCTGCTGTCGTTGTCGAGCTGGCGGCTTATGCCTTCGAGGCCACCTCGACCGCTTTCTCGGCCAGCTCGAGGAAGTGTGGATCGTGCTGCGCCTTGGCAATGGCTTTGCAGCTGTCGAGGAACATCTGCAGACCGGCATCCCCGTCGCGCTCGGTGACGGCATCCATGATTTGCTCGATGTTCAAGCCCGTTTCCTCGGCGAGTTCCGAGAAGGTTTGCTCGCCCGCCCGGTAGCGCTCGACGGCCCAGTCGAGAAGCACCCGGCTGGCCAGCTCATCGCCAGCCCGTTCCAGAAACGCTCCTCGCGATTGCTTCTGCAGCGCGGCGGCGCGCTCCAACCGCCGCTCGGCCTGCGGCTCGAGCCGGACGGACAGTGTCCGCTTCTTGCTTGGCATCTCAGCTGCCTCCTTCCTCTAACTGCTGCAGGGCAGCGCTGGCGGCGTCGATGAGACGCGGACTCAGTCGCCCGAGCGCTGCCAGTCGCGCCAGCGTGGCCAGCGCTTCTTCCGTGCTCATCGCGCCCTCACGGGCCAAAAGGACCACCAGGGCGGGGCTGGAAATCGCCTGCAAGCCCAGCCGTATCGCCTCCTCGAATGGCCGGCGGTCGTCGATGAAGAGCACCCAATCACGGTGCTCGAGGGCGACGTTGAGAGCCTGACGCTCGCCTGGACCAAACTGCCGCACGTTCTCCCGCGTCGGGCTGACTTCGTCCAACTCGCCAGCTCGGACCAGTCGCCAGAACTCGCGGCCGCTGGCGAACCGCTCACTGAGCTCCGCGGCCACGGCCGGCGGGTAGGTAAGACGGTAACGGGCCAGCAGGGAGGCCAGCAGCCCCGATCGCTGGACGTTGACCCAGAATGAGCTGTCAAGTGTTGCACTTTGCTTCACCAGCATAGCTCGTCCGATTGTAGGCCGGTCGTCCATATCCGGCGGCGTGCCACGCGCTGCGCGCTGACCCTGTGGATTGGGCGTACGCATGGCTCAATCGCCGAACGTCCAGGCCGGCCAGTCGACGCGCTCGGCGATGTCGATGGCGTCGGGCCAGGCAGGATCGTCATCCGGCAGTGGCTTGTCGACGCGGACTTCCTCGTCCCAGACGTGGACCTCGGTCACGCGCTTGGTCTCGAGATCCACTTTGACGGTGACCGGCACCATGCCGGTCAGATCTACTACTCGTGCCATAGGATTCACCTCCTTTCGTGGTGCATTTGGGTCCAGGGTGTGCCGCGGCGTGGTTGCCTCAGAAGCGACGCTGTACGCCGCCCGGTGTAATGGAGTCGGCGCCTGGCTGCCGGCTGAACGTGACCCCGTCGAGGGGGTCGATCCAGCCGCAACGGCTCAGCTCGCGGTCGAAGGCCTGAGCGAGTTCGAAGGCGCGGCGGTAGTCACACACGCCGCGCCCGAGCAGGACGTCGCACAGCAGGGTGGTCGCTGATGTTCCATAGGTTGTTGCCATTGGTGGTCTCCTGTCTCGTTGAATCAGGCCGCCTGCGTTCGGCAGCCCGTGTCTGGCCGGTGGCCATCCAGGGCATCTGTCAGGTAGCCGTGCTGCACGAGCCATCTCGCGAACTCCGTTCGCTTCTGCTCGTCGGTGACTTCGTGAAAAACACCGCGCTCGTAGCGCAGCCGCAGCTGCAAGAGCCGGTCGGATTCCTGCCAGCTGAACCCGTTGTGCCGCAGGTACAGCGTGGCTCCCGTGAGGCCGATGCTCCACAAATCTCTCATGGTCGTCCTCCTGTTTCCAGGTGTATGCGCCGAACCAGGTCGGCCGTGTGGAAGGATCAAGGGGCACAGAGATGCCCGCGCGACCCTTACCGTGAACTCTGGACCGGGCGCCTTTAGGCGCGCCGGAGTCGAATCAAACCAGGCCGAATGTCGAGCTAGTCAGGTACCTCCTTTCCTGCGCTAAGAAATCGACGGGTTCTGGCTCCGCGGGGACCGCAACTGGAGAGCTCATGATGAGATCCAGCGCTGGTGACACGGACACCAAGGCATGCGTGCAGCTGGTCGGTGCCGACCGGGTGATCAGGTGGGACCTGATGCCGCGGTGGTCTGGCCCGCCGAGCCGTTCGATGCCCTCGGCCGGTGGCAGAGATAGCCACGTGCCGTAACTCATGCAGCGAACGCTACAAATGCATCTTGACCGCACCTTGACGTGAGCCTGACCTGCGCTCGACGTTGAGCAGCGCTGAAAATCAGATCGCCGAGGCCAGGCGGTCAAACCTTACAAACGGAGAACCGCCCTCGGGACCCAGATTTGTGCTCAAACGGCGCAGATCGCGGCGCGGACACTTCCTGATCTCAACAGCGCCATTCGTCGCAGCGGCCAGGTGCCTCACATCGCTACGTCAAGGTTCGCCATCGCTCTCCGCGTGTTAATCCGCCAACGCTCGAGCCAGCCGCGCGGGAGTATGCCCGTCGCCATCTGCGGCATCGTGTCTCTGCCCGCGAGTCTGGCGGTCCGGATCGCCACATTTGTCCGAGGGTGCAAGGTCCGCACCTACCGAACCGTTCCTGCCGCGCGGGCCAGCTTTGCCGGGTGTGCGTCGCCTCGGCTCGCGATGATTTGACCCCCTGCGGCTGGCCTCTCATAACGCCCGGTGCTGTCTGCGTCGACGCGCAGCGTCTGGCATGAGAAGTGCGAGCACCATGGCGCTCACAGCGGTGCGCGATTTGCCTAGGGGGTGAGGCGGCGGGTCCGTCGCGAGCCAGGTCAAATGAGCTATGGCATTGCGGCACCGGGCTGGCAGACGAAGCCCTCACAGGGCTGGCTAGGCTGACCCATGGCGGTCACCACCCTCACTCCTGCACAGGCGCTGCGCGAACCGCGCCACATCGACCTGCGCGCCATCGCTGGTCTGGTCATCCTGGTGCTGGGCATCGCCGGCTCTATCAGCTACTGGAGCACCACCAACGACACCCGTGAGATTGTGGTGGCCGCGCACGACATGCCGGCGGGAACGACGCTCCAGGCCTCCGACCTGACGGTCGCGAGCGTTCGCGTCGACGACTCCATCTATCGGGCCGCCATTCCGTCGAGCAGTCTCAGCACGATTGTTGGCAAGCGGCTGGGTACACCGGTCTATACAGGACAGGTGGTCGCCCAGAAGCAGGTTTCCGGACCCGAGGCGCTGGCGGCCGGCCAGCTGGCGGTCAGTATTCCCATCGCCGCTGCCGATGCGGCCACAGGCATCCTGCCATTGAGCGACGTGCAAGTCCTGGTGACGACGGATAAAGGCAAGCCGACGTCAAAGACCAGCGTGGTGCTGCAGCGTGTGCGTGTCGCCGACGTGGTCTACGACCAGGCTCAGGCGGTTATCAACGGCGGCACCGGCTCCACCTCCCAGCAGCGGGTCAGCTCACTCACACTGGTGGTGACGCCGGATCAGGCCGTGCAACTCGCGCAAGCCCGCTTCAATGGCGATCTGTCGGTGGCGTTGCTGCCACCCGAGGCTTCTTGAGGACGGGCGCATGGCAGCTGGCAACGGCTCGGCTCCCGACCCGCCGTTCTCCGACTGGTTTTCGCCTGACGTCGCGGACGAGCTAGTTCAGCCTGCCGCACCGCCGCTGCGCGTGGTCGTGGCGCTGGGCGACCCCGAACGCGAACGTCTGCTGCTGCCGCTGCTCGACGAGCCGCGTGGACTGGTGGTCACCGGCCGCTGCCTGTCGGCCGATGAGCTCCTGCCCCAGGTCAGCCATCGTCCGGCCGACGTGGCCCTGCTGGCGGCGGACCTGCACCACCTGACTCGGGACGGGCTGCTTCGGCTGCTGAACGTGGTGCCGCGTGCTGTGCTGCTCGTCGCCGAGCGCGCCGACGACTCCGTCTGGCGGTTTGCGGGAGTGACCGTGCTGCCCCAGTCGGCAACAACCGAGGCGGTGCTGGCGGCCCTGAAGGGCCAGGCGGTGGAGCCGCTGCCCGGGTCGGCGGTGCGCCTGGAGTCCCCGACTGGCGTCGGAGAGCTCGACATCCCGGCGGAGTGCACCTTGCTGGCGGTCATTGGCCCGGAGGGCAGTGTGGGGCGCACGACGATCGCGGTCAACCTGGCGACCGGCCTTGGCGCGGTCGCGCCCACGGTGCTGGTAGATGGCGACCTCCGCTCGCCGGCTGTCGCCGCCCACCTGGACGCCGACCCGACCCGCAATGTCTACATGCTGGCCCATGCCGCGCCACGGTCATCCCTGGAGTGGGACCGTGCGCTCGAGCAGGAAGTGCAGCCCATCGGCACCTACAGCCGGCATGGCTCCGTGCTGTGCGGCGTACCAAAGCCGGAGATGCGCGGCCGCGTCACCGCCAGTTTTCTGGCAGAGCTGCTGGGCCAGCTGGCGCAGCGCTATCGCTACGTCGTGCTGGATGGGGGCGATGACGTCGCCGACCCCGCTACCGAGCTTGGCCATTTGCTGCTGTCGCGGGCCGCCCATGTCCTGGTCGTGGTCACGCCGGACCTGGTTGGTATGGTCCGGGGTCAGCGCTATATCGCCCGCCTCCGCCGTCAGGATGGCCTGGGCGACCGCCTGGCCGTCATCGTGAACCGCTACCACCGCCGGCATCACTCCAGCCGGCAGCAGATGGAATGGGCCCTGCAGAGTGGGCTGGCCGCCATCGTGCCGCAGGACTATCACGCGGCCGAGCGCGCCCTTGTTGCACAGCGCCCGCTGGTGCTGCAACGCCGCAGCCGCGCTCGGGCCTCGCTGCTGGAGTTGGCCGGCCGAATTCACGATGGCGACATTCTGCTGCCGGCCGAACCCTCGGCCCCAAGGAAGCGCTGGCAGCCCGCCCGGGTGGTCAGTCGATTGCCGAGCTGGCGGCGACCGGTGCGTTCCGGCGAGGCGGGCGCGTAGATGGCTGTCTGGCCGGTGCCGCCGGAACCAACCGCGCCCTCGGCCTCGGACCGGCTGGCGGAGCGGGCGCTTCGCGCCGAAGTCAGAGACGAGATACGCCGCCTGCTGGGCGATGGGCAACTGCAGTCGCCGGACGCGGAGAACGAGGAGACCATCCGCCTGCTCATCGGCGAGCGGGTGGCCGAATACCAGCGCCGCCAGGCGGTCACCAACGGCACCTTGCTGGCCGACCCAGCCGGCCTCGAGAAGCGGCTGTTCGACGGCTTCCTGCGCATGGGCATCCTGCAGCCCTATATGGATGACCCAACGATCGAGGAGATCCTCATCAACGCGCCAAATCGCGTGCTGTGCGTACAGGACGGTGTCAAACGCCTGCTGGCGGAGGTGTGCTTCGAGGACGACGAGGACGTACGGGCGCTGGTCAAACGGCTCATCGGGCCATTGAACGGCCACCTGGACGACGCCTCACCCATGGTCGACGCCCGCCTGCCCGACGGCTCTCGCCTGAACGCGGCCATTCCGCCGGCGACGACGAGATACTGCACGGTTGCTATTCGTAAGTTCATCCTGAAAGCGCATACGCTTCAGGAGATTTCGGCGCTGGGAACGCTGGGTGCGCCGGAGGCGGAGTTTCTGGACGCCGCCGTTCAGGCTCGCGCCAACATCCTGGTTTCCGGGCCGACCGCCTCGGGCAAGACGACGCTGTTGAACTGCCTGGGCTCGTGCATCCCGGCGGCCGATCGGACCATCACCATCGAGGAGACAGCCGAGCTGCGGCTGGAGTCCCAGCTGCCGGACTGCGTGGCGCTGCAGGCTCGGACCAGGAACATCGAGGGCGCCGGCCAGATTCGCATCCGTGACCTGGTGCGCAACGCGTTGCGCATGCGCCCCGATCGCATCATCGTCGGTGAGGTCCGCGGCGAGGAGGCGTTCGACATGCTGCTGTCGCTGACCACCGGCCACGACGGATCGCTGGGCACCATTCATGCCAGCTCGCCCCGCGTTGCCCTCGACCGGCTGGCGACTTTGAGCCTGCTCGCCGAGGAGCATTTCACCAAAGAAGCGGCGCTGGAGATGGTTGCGACCACGATTGACCTTGTCGTCCAGGTGCGCTTCAACCCGCGCACGGGCCGGCGCCAGGTAGTCAGCATTTTCGAGGTAGCCGGGCTCGAGGGCAGCGTGCTCACCGGCCACGAGGTGTGGCGCTGGGACGCGCAGCAGCAGCGGCTGGTGTGGAACGGTCGGGCGCCGCGCTGCCTGGAGAAGATGGCCGAGCGCGGCATCGCCTACGAGCCACCGCCGTATCTTCCGGAGGACGGCCGATGACAAGATGGGCGCTCACGACGGCACGTCTGACCATCATCGCGCCGAGCCTGCATTTCCGGCCCGAACGGCGGGAATTTAGCCCTCGGGCGCAAGGTCAAGCTCATGTCAAGCTGAAGTCAAGCTCCGGTCAGGATCGGGGACTAGCGTAGGTATCGAGAGTCCGAGATGCTGATTCCGTTCCTGCTGTCTGTGTCCGTCGGGGTGGGGTTGTGGCTGCTGTATGAGGGCCTGACCAATCCGCGGCGGCTCGGCCAGGGCTGGCGCGAGTTGCACGGCATCCGTGACTTCCTCACCCGGGCCGGGCTGTACGACGTCAGCCCCCGTGACTTCCTGCTGTTCTCGATCGGCTCCGGGCTGCTCGCTGGGGCCGTCGCCGAGGCGGTCCTCGGCTGGCCCGCCGTCGGTGTCCTGGCGGCGACTCTCGGCGCGCTGTTGCCGCTGGCCTACTACCTGCACCGTCAGCACCGCCGCCGCGGCGCGGTCCAGGCGGCCCTGGTGGAGGCCATCAGCCAGCTGCGAGACGCCATCCGCACCGGGCTGTCGGTCCAGGAGGCGCTGGCCGCCCTCAGCCGCAGCGGGCCGGACCTGCTGCGGGCCGAGTTCGCCACCCTGTCGCGTGACATCCAGGTCAACGGCTTCGAGGAGGCCATGGAGCACATGCGCCAGCGCCTGGCCAGTCCGCTATGGGACACCTGTGCGATCGCGTTGACGCTGAACGACCGCCTGGGCGGGCGCAACGTCAGCCAGGTTCTGGATCGACTGGCCCACGCCACGCGCGCGCAGCTGAGGGTCGAGGAAGAGCTGCGGGCCAACCAGGCGCACAACGTCCTGTCGGCGCGGATCGTAGCCTCCGTGCCGGTGATCGTGCTGCTGGCCGTTCGCGCGGTCAACCCGCGGTACCTGACCCTGTTCTCGACCACGGGCGGCCAGCTGCTGTTGCTGGCCAGCCTGATTTCCGTGGTCATCGGCTACCTGGCCATGCTGTGGACGAGCCGCCTGCCGGCCGAGCCGCGGGTGCTGCGATGAACGGCGCGCTGGCCGTGCACTGGCCACCTGACCTGGCCGGGCTGCCGCCAGCGGTCGTCATCTGGCCGCTGCTGATCGGCCTCGGCGCCTACCTGCTGGTGACGGCGCAGCCGCTGGGTCGCCCCAGGCCGGACCTGGCGGAACGGGTCCGCCGGCTGGACGTCGACGAACGCATGCGCCTGCGGCTGAACCGCCAGGACGACCAACCGCTGTTCCGCTCGGCCCTGCTGGAGCGCATGCTGCGCCCGGCGGTCGAGGACGTGGGCGGCTGGCTGCGAACCGTGCTGCAGCGCGTCGGGCTGCACCACGCCAGCGAACTGAACCGCAAGCTGGAGCTGGCCCGGGCCGGGGTGACGCCAGTGCAGTACTTCGGCGAGAAGGCGCTGGTTGGCCTCCTCGGCGCGGCGCTGCCCGTGGCCATGAACGCACTCGGGGTCCATCCCTTTGGCCCGTGGCCCGCCTGGCTGTGCATCGCCGGCTTCGCGGGCGGCTTCATCGCGCCCGACTGGGAGCTGGACCGGCGCCTGGCCGCCCGACGGACCGCCTGCCTGATGGAACTACCCGGCCTGCTGGACATGATCTCTCTGGCCGTCAGCGCCGGCATGGCGCTCGAGCCGGCGCTGGAGGCGGTGGCCCGGCGCAGCCGGGGCGTGGTCGGCCAGGAGCTGCAGCAGGCCAGCCGCCAGGCGGCGCTCGGGCAGACCTCGCTGGTGGCGGCGCTGTCCGAGATGGCCGAGCGCAACGGCATTCCGGAGCTGAGCGCGTTCGTGGGGCAGCTGCGCGCGGCGCACGAGCAGGGACTGCCGCTGGTCCAGACACTGTCGGCCCAGGCCGACGCGCTGCGCGAGCAGAAACGTATTCGCATCGTCGAGGAGGGCGGCAAGGCGTCCGTGCGGATGATCATCCCGGTTGCCCTGTTCGTTTTCCCCACCCTGTTCGTCGTGTTGCTGGTTCCCGCCGGGGTGCAGCTGCTGCACCTGAGCGGCTAAGTCGATGACCCGCGACCGGGCCGTCGCCCGAAGGTCCGGCTCCGCGAACACCAGAAAAGGAGGTACGGGCATGAAGGTTCGACTCGCGGGGGTGGCAAGGAGGGCAGCAGGCTGGCTCGCCGCGCCGTTGCCAGGCACGATCATGATGGAGTACGCCATCGTGGCGGCGGTTATCGCCATCGCTGCCATGGCGGCCGTGCAGGCCTTCGGCGGCGGCGTGGCGGCCGTGTTCCAGGGGCTGCTGGGCCACCTGCCACATACCTAGAAGAGAGCTGGCTCCGGTGAACCTGCGCGGATGGCTGGAGCGTGGCTCGGCCATGGTCGAGTCGGCGCTCACCTTTCCCGTCCTGCTGATGGCCGGCCTGGCGCTGGTCCAGTTCGCCCTGTTCTATCACGCCGAGAACGTGATAACGGGAGCGGTCCAGGACGGCGCGCGGGTGGCTGCGGCCGAGGGCGGCACCCTCGACCAGGGAGTGCAGTACGCGCAGCAGATCATCGACGCCGGTCTGAACAGCAGCCAGGAACAGATCCAGGTGCAGGCTATCGACGGCGGCGACGCCATCGCGGTGACCGCCTCCGGCCGGATGCACCTCATCGTGCCGTGGGTGGCCGACGCCACCCTGCCGCTGCATGCGCGGGCGGTCATGAACAAGGAGCAGTTCCATGCCGGACCCTAGCGCGGCGATCACCTGGGGCCTTCAGCGCTGGCGTCGATTGAGGCTCCCGGCGAAGGCGGCGCTCGAACGCGGATCGGCGCTGGTCGAAACGGCCATCGTCATGCCCGTCCTGCTGGTGCTGGTGTTCGGGCTGGTCGGCATTGGACGCATCATCCAGGCCGACCTGGGGGTCATCGCCGTCGCGCGTGAGGCGGCCCGGTCCGCGGCGCAGGCCAACACGGCCAGCGAAGCGGGCAACCGGGGGCTACAGCGCGGCAAGGACGTGGCTGGCGGCTATCAGCTGGCCAACGGTTCGCTGCAGCTGACCGTAGACGCCGGTTCGTTCCAGCGCGGCGGCCAGGTCACGGCCGAGGCCAGCTACGAGGTCGGCCTGACGGACCTGCCCCTCATGCAGTGGACCAGCGTCAAGCTCAGCAGCCGACACGTGGAGGACATCGACCCGTACCGCAGCCGCTGGCCGATCGGAGGTTCATCATGAGGTTGCCATTGCGACGTTGGCTCACCGGCGGTCTTCCTGGCCAGGCGGTTGTCTGGGCGGCAGTGATGATGCCGATGTTCCTGGCGGTCGTCGGACTGGCGATCGACGGCGGTGTTGCCATGAAGGCCCAGCGTCAGCTTCAGAGTGTGGCGGACGGCGCCGCCCGTGCCGGCGCCATGCAGATCGACCAGAAGGCCTACCGCGCCAGCTCCGGGGGCGCACTGCAGCTCGACCCCGCCAAGGCGAAACAGGCGGCGGCACAGTATGTGTCCGCCCAGGCGCCGGACGTGAGCGGTGACGTGACGGCCGACCCGCAACAGGTGGTGGTCTCGCTAAAGCAGCAAATTCCGACCACCTTCATCCAGATCGTGGGCATCGACCACATGGAGGTCGATGCGGTGGCCCCGGCGCGCATTCGCTTCGGGATTCAGCAGGAGGTGGGCGGCCCGCCATGAGCGCACCCGATATCTATCGCGGATCTCATCGGCCGTTCTGGGCCGTCTGGCTGGCCCTGCTCGGTGTGCTCGTCGCGCTGGTCGCGGGCGCCTTCCTATTAGACAAGCAGTTCCGGTCGCGGATCGGTGTTCAGCCGGTGGCGGTGAACGTCGCGTCTTCTTCTGCGGCGGTGCCAGCTTCCAGGGTGCCCGTTGCCGATGCGGCGAGCGTGGCGCCGGTTGCCAGTGTGAACGCCTCGATTGTCGCGAGTGCCGCGTCGAGCAACTCACCGGCCGCCCAGGCGGTTCTCGACGCCTATCAGCACTACTGGCAGGTCTACAGCAACGCGCTGCTCAATCTGGATACGTCCCATGTTGGGGATGTCGCAGCTGGAGAGGAGTTGACCCGCATCCAGCAGGAGGTGGCCAACTTCAAACAGCGCAACGATGCAGTCCGGGTTGTGGTGGAGCACCACTACTTGGTGTTCGACGTTAACGCTGACAACGCCAAGGTCTACGACGAGGTTCACGACCGGAGTTACGCGGTGGACCCAGTTACGAAGCAGCCGCCGCAAGGACCCGATCAAGCACACATTGAGAAAGACACTTTCTTCTTCACGAAGACCGATGGCGGCTGGAAGGTCAGCGCCAGCACGCGACAGAGGGGCGGCGGGTGATACCGCCTCGCTTGTTGTTCACTGCCTTGGCTCTGGGCTCCTTCATGAGTTGCCTCGTTCCGGCAGCGGTAAGGGCGGATAGTGGCGACTGGGGCTCCCGCGTTGAGGTTGGCGAGAACAAGCGGGATGCGTCTTTCACTGCCACCATTACCACCAGCAACCAGGGCATCTGGGTAGACGTCCACGGGCAGAGCAACGCCCCCGCTCACGCGGCGGCAGCGCCCGCCTCGGCGGCACCGGCGCCGACTACAAATTTCGCGAGTACTGCGCCGCCTTCAAGTGCGCCTGCCGCCCAGCCAGCCGACGACCGGCCCGCGATTGTCAGTAGCTGGTACGACCCGATACGCGGCTACTTCAGCCAGACGTCCGACGGGAACGTGGTCGGCCTAGAGGGCATGAACGTCAACGCCGATGCCAATTCGCCGGGCGGGTGGTTTCAGGTCGGAGAGCAGCAGCACCCCGGCACCGTGCCAATGGCGCTGACGGTCAACGGGCAGTACCAGGACACGGTCTGGGTGCCGTATCCCAACACGCCCGACAACGTCAACTGGGGTCCGCCCCAGACGGCGCCGCCCAACACGATGGTGAACGGCAGCGGCAATGACCCCTATCAAGTCGCCCTCGACGTGCTCGGCCATATCCCACTGCCGAACATCCTGCTCAAGATGAATCCGGACACTGGTCTCGTGGCGATGCCAGGCTGGTTCTGGATCGCGAATTACGATGGCCGGCCTTTCGGCGCCTCGCGCACGGTGACCATTCCCGGCCCGCCTGGACAGCCACCGACGTCCTTCACGGTGACCGTTCGTGTGTGGCCCGCCGAATACGACTGGCTGTTCGGCGACGGCCAGAGCCTCACCACGAACTCGCTCGGGGAGCCGTACCCGCAGGAGAGCGACATCCAGCACATCTATCAGTTCTCCTCGTTCCGTTTCTCGCGGGGGTTTCCGGTCGATTGCACGGTGCACTTTGCCGCCCAGTTCCAGGTGAACGGCGGCGGCTGGCAGCCCCTGCCCACCATCTTGCATACCTACGGAGCCAACTACCCGGTCCAGGAAGCGCAGTCCATTCTCCAGAAACGTTCGGGGTCCTAACCATGCCAATGTCTTCAGCAAGCCTCTCCCCCGCAAAAGCGCAATGGACGCAAGATCGCTGGCGGAGCCTGGCGGCCGGCCTCGGACTGCTTGCCCTTGTGGTTGGCGTCCCGGTGCTTCTGCGATTACTCTCGGGCTGGCCCCATCTACCGTCGCGCATTCCTGGCTGGCTCGAGCTGCGCGTCATTCTGCAGAGCCCCGGGGTGCCGTTAGCGGCGGTTGCGTATATCGCCACGATGGTCGCCTGGCTCGTGTGGGCCTGGCTGGCGGTGTCGGTTCTCCTGCAGGTTTCGGCCGCCATCGCGGAACAGCTGAGCAGCGGCCTGTGGGTGCGCCGCCTGCGCGGAACGGCGGACCGTATCGCAGCGCCCATCGTGCGGCAGCTCGTTCAGGGTCTTTTCGTGGCGCTGTTCGTGGTGCAGTTCGCCGGCCGAGTCCCGGCGGCCAGCGCGGCGCCCGCTCCGGCGCCGGTGATGCTGGTGATGCAGACGGAGCAGCCTGCAGCCGCCACGGCCACTGCCGACAGCCAGGCGAAGGCCTCCGACACCGCGGTGGATTACACGGTCCAGGCCGGGGATACCGTCTGGGGCATTGCCGAGCGCTTCTACGACACCGGCTGGGAGTTTCAGCGCATCGTCTCGGCCAACACGGGCCGGCGGATGGCCGATGGGCGGAAGTTCACGGACGCGGGTCACATCTATCCCGGGTGGGTGCTTCGCGTTCCGCTGCCGAGCATCGCCGTCGAAGAAACTGATGGCGCCGTGTACTACACGGTGGAGCCCGGAGATACCTTGAGCGGCATCGCGGCCCGCCTGCTCGGTGACGAGAGCCGCTGGGATGAGATCTTCCAGCTGAACGACGGCGTCGCGCGGGCGGACGGTGGCCGCGTGCTGCATCGGGCAAACATGATCTGGCCGGGGCTTCGGCTCAAGCTGCCGCTCTCCACGACCGCCGCGGTTGCGCCTCCGGCGCCGCCACCGGCTGCGGCTCCGCCGGCGCCCGTCATCACAGAGCCGAGCCCGTCGCCCACTCCTGAGCTGCCGACGCCCTCACCGACGGCGAGCCGTTCGGCAGAGGTCGCTGCCGCCACGATCAGCGCCCCCGCGGCGCATAGCGAACCCGGGCCCTCTCCGCTGACGCTGGCCATCGGCGGGCTAACGGCGGTGGGCAGCGCGGCCGGCGTGCTTGCTGTTCGACGCCGCTTCCGGCGCAGCCTCCGCGAGGCGCCGATTGCCATCGAGCCGGAAAGCGACATCGCCTTCTCCGCCGGGTTTGCCGAGGCCGATGTGGCCCGCGGCTTCAACCAGCGCCTCGGTGGCGCCGACCTCGAGCCGGTCGTGCTGGTCGCGCGCCTGGCGCTGCGGTTCTTTCGGGAACAGGGCACCGAGGCTTCGCTCATCATGGCCCGGCACGGCCGCTCGGCCATGACGCTGACGTTCAGCGCCGAGCCGGCCGATCGCGACGCCATCGCCGCTCGGGCTGGCAGCTTCGGTCCGCTGATGGGTGGCAGCGCAGAGGCCAGGATCACGGGCGACCATGACGTCGAGTTGCGGGTGACCGGCGTAAAGGTTCATCAGCTGATGGCCCTGGCGAACGATGGTGCGCCGCCGGTCCGGCTGGTGCCACTCGGGGTTTTCGGTGACCGGGCGCTGCTGGACGCCAACTGGAACGAGCTGGGCCATGTGCTCGTCGCCGGGGAGGCGAGTGGTGGCGTCGAAACGGTGCTGACCAGCGTCATCGGCGGACTGACGGCGCGGCTGTCTCCGTCTGAGCTGCGGATGGTGACGATTGCCCGGTCGCGCTCCCTGCCCGAACAGCTGGGCCGTTTGCCGCATCAGCAGAACGGCTTCGTCGACGCCACGAACATGGAGGGGGTGCGGCAGGCGCTCGACGGCGTGCGGTCAGAGGTGGTGCGGCGGATGAGGAGTGACGGTGCTGAGGCGGAACTGGTGTTGGTCATCTCAGAAATCGCCGATCTACCCGAGGGCGAGGAGACAACGCTGGCCATGATCGCGCGCGAGGGGCCGGCGGTCGGTGTGCGGTTGCTGGTGGGCACGACGGAACCCAACCGGCTGGGCGACGTGTCGCCATTTCGGACGCGGCTGGTGCTGCGGTTGGGCGACGAAGGCCAGAGTGTGCGCCTGGTCGGTCGCGGCGACGCCTTTCTGCTGGATCGCGGCGGCGACATGCTGGTAGTGATCGACGGGCGCGAGCCGCAGTCCGTACGCGGCTACCGGCTGACCGCGGACCACCTGGATGAGCTGCTGGCGTTGATGGATGAAGCCTTCGGCGGTGTGCAGCCGGCGACGCGCACCACGGAACCGCTCTCCGCTGCCGATGGCAGTTCGAATGATCAGTCTGACGACGCGATTCAAGAACCGGTCGCCCCCATCTCGACGGAGGAGGCACCCCTGCCTGTTGCAAGTGAGGCACCGTCGCTTGTGGACGCAATGGAAGAGGACGAGGTTCGGGTCGTCGCCGAGGTGAGTGCGCCGGTCCCAGACCTGGTGCCCACTCCTGAGCCTGAGGTGCTTCCCGGTGCGGGCCTCGCAACGTTGCAGCTGGCGCTCGCTCCCCTGCGGACACCCGAGACCGCGCCGGCGGACGCCGTGGGTGGCGTTCGCTCCGATAGGTCCGGGACGGTCGACGACGTGATGCGGCAGGTCCGGCTCAGCATGGCCGGGTCTGACGGCGATGCACTTGCGCCCGGTCGCTCAGGCGCCACGTCACCGGGGCCTGGCATCGAGGTCGTGCAACCCGCCGCGCGACCGGTCCAGGTCTACTGCTTCGGCGGTTTGCATGTAATGGCTGGCGACCGCGAGCTTTCGTCTCGCAACCAGTTCAAGCCCTGGGAGCTGCTGGCCTTGCTGGCTGCCTCGCGTCCAGGCCCCGTCGGCAAGGGCCTGGTGCTGGGCGCCCTGTGGCCGGACACCAGCGAGTCCGAAGGCGTGGTCAACTTGGGCAGCGCGGCCAGCCGGTTGCGGAAGCTGATCGCGGCCCAGGTTCCAGGCTTGGACTCGCGTCTCATCGACCGCTCCCACGATAGCTCCAGCCAGCTGGACCAGCGCGCCGTCTGGTCGGACGTACACCAGTTCCTGCAATTGTGCTGGGAGTCCCGGCATGCGTCGCCCGCCAAAGCGCGCGAAGCCGCCGAACGGGCGCGGAAACTCTACACCGCGGACCTGCTGGCCGGGACCTCGTATGCCTGGGTCCATGAACGGTTCGGCCGGGGCTCGACGCTTCGGGAGCAGTACCGGGAGGAGTACCGGATGGTCACCGACCGGCTCGGGCTCCTGTACTGCGACGAGGGTCGCCCCGATCGCGCGGTGCGCGTCTATCAAGAGTTGATCGAGCAGGAGCCGCTCCTGGAGGATGTCGTTCGCCGACTGTATCGCTGCTACCAGCTGCTGGGCGACAGGGGCGCGATCATGCGCGAACACGAGCGCCTGACCCGGAAGCTTCGGGAAGCCTATGGCGGTGGGCCGGAAAACGGGAGCAGTCCACTGTTCCAACCGTCCGCCGAGACGATGGAAGCCTATGCCGAGGCGCTCGCCGGCGCCGACACCGCCGAATCGGCCGCGGCCGGGTGAGGCGCAAATGTCGATCTGGATGCCCGCAGTCCTTCTTGAAGGCGCGCTGCTCGTGGCATGTGCCTATGACGTGCGAACCCGCCGCGTGCCGGCCTGGCTGACGGTGATCCTCCTGCTGGCCGGACTCGCACTTGCCGCCCGACCCGGCGGCTCGGGCATCGGTCAGAGCCTGGCCGGAATAGCGGTTGGCCTGCTCACCCTGCCCTTTGTACTCCTGGGCGGGCTGGGCGCGGCCGACGCCCTATTGCTGGCAGGCGTGGGGAGCTGGGAGGGCTGGTCGCTTGCCCTGCGAACGGCATGCTGGACGGCGGTCGCCGGCGGCCTCATCGCGCTAGGCCTCCGCTTCTGGCGCGGCAAGCATGACTTCGCCTATGTACCAGCCATCGCGATCGGCTTCGCGGTTGCGGCACTGACGTGAGAGCGCCGTAAAGACAAGCTGAGGTAGGAGCTACGTGGCCAAGCACATTCCACGAGACCAGCTGCCCCGGCTCGGTGATTGGTCGGGTCCCATGTTCGGTGAGCTCGGAGTGCTCGAGATTGGCGACGACGGTGTCCGCTGCCATATCTGCGGGCGCTGGTTCAACTACCTCAGCGCGCATCTGCTGCGGAAGCACGGCGTTCATCCGGAGGAGTACCGGGCGCTATTTGGCTTGCGGGCCACGACCAGGCTGATGTCGCCGGCACTTCGTCAACTCTTTCGCGAGCGCCATATCGATGTGCTGAGCCGCTATTGGGATGGCCGGGGATTCGATAGTTTGACGCCGGAGCAGAGGTCCGAGTTCGGGCGCGGGCGCACCTGGCGGCTGCAGGCCAAACAGGACCCAAGGAATATCGAGGTCCACCGGCGCACCATCCGTCAGGCGCAGGCCGGCGTCGCACGGGCACGAGGCGAGGGCAAGCGGTGGTGGCGCGATGCTCGTGAGATCGCCCCGCTGGGCCGCGAACGCTTCAAGGAACTCGTAGCCGACCCGGAGTGGAAGGCGCAGTGGGCGGCCAAGATCGCGGCCTCCAAAGGTGGCCGCAAGGCCATCGACTGCATCGTGTGCGGGACCGCGTTCGTTTCGCTCACCGGGCGGCGGACCTGCTCGGATGCGTGCGAACACGAGAGCCGCAGCCAGCGTCCGTCCGTGGCTACCCGGCCCGATGTGCGGGAGAGGATGAGCGCGGCCGCGCGGAGGCGCGGCCGGGACGACCTGGAGGCGCTTCGCAACCTGCCGCAGGCTGCCTTCGAGCACCTGGCTGACGTGGATCGGCGGGCGACGCTCGGCTATTTCGGTCTGGCTGGCGAGCCGCTCCGGACGCAGCGGCAGCTAGCCGCGGAGCTGGGTCTGTCGAGCTCGACCGTGGGGCAGCATATCCGGCGGACTGTCGCGTGCCTGCTGCGTCCAGAGGAGACCGCAGCCACGCGCTGAAGGCCCGAAGCTGCGGCATCCAGCGTCAAGAAGTCTCAAAGCCACCGGCGAACCCGACTCCTGTAGGCTCGCCACTCCGGTCCGAAACGCGCGTCCAGTTGCCTCTCTTCTCGCCTGACCATCAGGTCCACAACGGGCAGGTGCAAGGCCGTCAGGATCAGCCCCATTCGCGTGCCGAGCAGCAGTGAGGCACCAAAGAAGATGAACACGTTTCCGCCCAGATAGAGCGGATTCCTCGACAAGCTGAAGGGACCAGTCGTGACGAGATTTCCTTGCGGGTGCAGCACCACGACCTTCATTCGGTGTTCATAGAAGCAGGTGGTGGCCCAGGTCCTCAGGAGGAAGCCGCTTGCGAGCAATACCAGACCAGCGACGCGCGTAAGCGTCGACCGGAAAGCCCGCCTGCTCCGGAGGGTGTCGAGCCTGGCGCCGGCGAGAGCCACGGCAAACCCAACGGCTACAACGCCGATGTTGTGGAGAACGGCCCGCCGGATCACGCCATTTCGAGCGGGAGCGCTCATTGCCCAGCAGTGTAGGGCAGGAGAGCGACGGATCTGGAGGTGCGCCTGGCTTTCTGATCGGGTGTGCTTCCACGGCCGCCTGTCTGGCTCGCCGACCCCACGTCGAGCGCAAGTCAGGCTTGAGTCAAGCACAGCGGCGCAAGAGGCGCTAGTCCCGGAAATTCGCACCAAGTCAGGCGAAATTCAAGCCCCCGTCGACCGCAGGTCGAGCTCATGTAAAGCACCGTCCCTAGCGTGAAAGACGAGCTTCGGCTCGAGATTCACGCGGAGGGATTGCATGACCTTCCTGTCCCACCGGCTCGTCATCCGTCACGGGCCAAGCCCCTCCAACCGGAGGACGCGCCTATCGAATCAATGGCGAGTCTTCGCGGTTGCCGCGGGTGTCGTTGTCCTCGGCGTTACAGCCTTCGTATTAGTACAGAAGCTGCGCGCCCCGCACTCGCCGCCGCAGGCTGTCACCGGCACGGTTGTGATCGAAGGCGCTCCAACGGGCGCCGCCGTCGGCGTCGATGGACGGCCGGCGGGGCTGCTCCCGGGGCCGATGGCTGTTCACAGCGGTGTCCATCAGATAGGGATAAGCGCCCCCGGGTTCCTGTCGGAGAGCCTGCGAGCCGAAGTGCTTGCCGGAGGAAGCATCTCACTGCAGGCCAGTCTGTGGCGGGCCCAGCCGGCGACCTCCCAGCTGCTGCCACCGCTGCCCGGCGCCGGCCTGGCGGGCGCCGACTTCCTGCGCGACGGGCGAGTAGCGCTGCTGCTGACCATCCCGCCCGGTGACGAGCGCCAGCTGTGGATCGAAGGGCCGGGCAGCGAGCAGCGGCGCGTCGGACCAGCCCTCGCCCGCGGCAGCGCGGCTGTCTCAGCCGATGGTGCTCGGGTGGCCTATCTGGCCGGACCCGATACATCGCTAGGTTCCGGCCAGCCGCCGACGGAGCTCTGGCTGTCGGCCGTCGATGGACAGGGTGCATCACGGCGCTACGCGCTGCCGCAGCAAAATGGCACGACCGGTCAACTGCTGGACGTGGCGTGGTCGCCGGATGGCGGGCACCTGCTCCTGGTGGCCAGACAAGCAGCGCCCGCGGGCGGACAACGCACCGTCCTCAGCTGGCTGGCGGCGGATCAGGGCGACCCACAACCGCTGGTCAGCCTGCCCGATGACGTGGTGGCCGGCAGCTACAGCTGGAGCCCGGACGGGGCATGGGTCACGTTCCTCGCCACGGGCAGCGGGCACACGTCCTTGTGCCTGCTCGGCGTCCCCAATGGTGACTTCCGCTACCTGGGTGATGTCAACAGCGGTGGCCTGAGCCACCCGCTGCCGGTCAGCCCCGTCAGCTGGGCCGCGGACGGAAGCGAACTGCTCTACAGCGCCTCGGCCTCACGACAGGCGGACGTCGGCGGCTGGCTCTTCGCCGCCGGATCGGCCACCGCCCTGTACACCGTCCGGCCGGCGACTCCCGCGCCTCAGCTGGTCCCAGATGGCCAGGGCCAGTCGCCGACCTGGCTGCCGGACGGCAGCCTGCTGACCCTCGCCCGTGGCAAGGCCGGGGGTCCGTTGCTCTTGCGCCATCTCATTGCCGGGTCGCCGCCGGTGGATGGGCCGCCGCTGCCCCTTACCGCCGGACCGGCATTCGCGGCCCGCTGGGATCCGAGCCATGCCCAGGCGCTCATCGTGGTGCACGGCGACGGCCTCGACCTCGCCAGCAGCAACGACCAGTACTGGCTGGCCCGCTTCCGCCCGGAGGCCGGGTCATGATTGCGCGCCGCTGCTGCTGGCCGCTGATCGTGCTCGGTCTCGTGCTGTGCGCGGCGCTGATGTCGCCACCGCTGGCCTGGGCCGCTGATCCGCCGGCGGCCGTATCGTCGGCGCCATCTCCGGCGCCGGGCAACGCCGCTCCCAATGCTTCCGCCGGTGGCCAGGGCTTCCTGCCGGACCCGACCAACTGGGCCGAGAACGTCTTCGGCCAGGTGCTCGTGAGCGTCATCCAGGGTCTGACCAACGGCATCGCCAAGTCGGTCAACAGCGTCCTCGGGAGCTCACTGAACTTCATCTCGCAGACGCCGCCCGTCGGCTCCTACGCCAGCCCCACGGTGGTCGGCTTGTGGGGCCAGGTGCGGACGGTGGCCAACCTGGCGTTGGTGCTCGTCGTCATGTGGAGTGGCTACAGCATCATGGTCAAGGAGCACATCGGCTCGCCCTATTACGGCGCCGTCGAAGCGCTGCCGCGGCTGGTGCTGACAGCGCTGCTGGTCAATACCAGCCTGTCCTGGGCGAAGCTGGTGGTGGACGCCAACAACGCCCTGTGCAGCGCCATCGGGCAGGCGTCGCTGCCCGCCTGGCAGCAGGCCGACGCCGTCTCGCAAGCCCTGGCCAGTGTGCTGGCCGGCCTGATCTACGTCATCGCCGCCCTGCTGCTGCTCATCCAGATGCTCATGCGGCTGGCGCTGCTGGACATCCTGCTGGTCACGGCTCCTGTGGCCCTGCTGTGCTGGGCGCTGCCCCAAACCCAGGGCTGGGCCCGGCTGTGGTCGACGACGTTCACGGCCACGGTGTTCGTGCAGTTCGTGCAGGTGCTCGCCCTCAAGCTCGGTGGCTCGCTCATGACCGACACGACGTTGATGCCACTCACCGATAGCCTGCTGACCTTGGTGGCGGGCATCGCCGTCATCGCCGTGACGCTCAAGCTGCCGGCGCTGATGCGCGGCCATCTGGGCGACGGCCTCGGCTTCGGGCGGTTCGTGGCGTACCGGCAGGGCGCTCGAGCACTCGAAGGTCGCGCCTCGAGCGGCTCGGCCGCGGCTGCGGGCGCGACCTCGTCCGGCGGATCATCCGTGGCCGCAACCGCGGCCAAGGCGGCGGTGGTGGCCTGATGGGGCCGGCCGTGCTCACCCTGATCTTTCCCGACCTGCCCCGTCAGGCGCTGCGCGCCGGCGCCGCGCTGGTCCTTGTGCTGGTCCTGGCGCTGGCGTTCGTCATTAGCAGCCTGGGCGCGCTGTTCGGACGTATCACCCCGGGCGGGGAGATTCCGACGGTCGCGCCAGAGGCCGTGCCCAAGGACCAGCTGGTCGCAATGGAGTCCGCCGCGGGCACGTGCGGCCTGCCCTGGCAGGTGCTCGCCGCCGTGGCCCGCGTCGAATCCGATTTCGGACGGAACATGGCCACCAGCTCCGCTGGAGCCATCGGCTACGGCCAGTTCCTACCGTCGACCTGGGCGGCGTATGGCGGCGACGGCAATCCGTACGACTACCGCGACGCCCTGCCGGCGATGGCCAGGTACCTGTGCGCCAACGGCGGAACGGGCGACCTGCGCGGCGCGCTGTTCGCCTACAACCACGCCGGCTGGTACGTCGACGAGGTGCTGGCCGCGGCCATGCGCTACGGCTACGTGCCGCCCGGCGCGCCAGCGGCACGGGTGCTGGACCTGGCCAAGGCCCAGATCGGCACACCCTACGTGTGGGGCGGCAGCAGTCCCGGGGGCTTCGACTGCTCAGGTCTGGTGCAGTGGGTGTACAGCCGCGTCGGCCTGTCGCTGCCACGTACCGCCCAGCTGCAGTTCGATGCCACCGAGCGCGTCGCTCCCAGCGAACTCCGGCCCGGCGATCTCGTCTTCTTCCAGGACACCTATCCCTCCCCAGACGGCATCACCCACGTCGGCATCTACATCGGCGCCGGCTACATGCTGAACGCGCCGGCCGAAGGCGACGTCGTGCGCCAGATGCCGCTGTCGAGTCCGTTCTGGGCAAGCCATTACGCGGGGGCCGGCCGGGTGCGAGGCCTGGCATGAGCGCCCGTTCGCGCTACACGCGCTATCACCTGGCGCACCTCACCGACTGGCTCGAGCAGCTGGACGAAGCCACCACCACCCGATATGCCGACGAGCTGCGTGAGCTCGAGCCCGGCATCTGGCTGTCAGAGCTGCCGCGCTCGGGCTGGGAGCTGGCGCGGTGGTCCGCTGTCGCTCCCGACTCACGACAACCCTCTTTCCCATCAGTCACCCAATAACAAGGAGATTCGAAATGGACGCCATCAACAACCTGTTCACCAACCTGCTGAACCTGGGCACTCAGGTCGGAGCCACCGTCGCGGCGGTGTTCCTGATGTGGGGCGCCTACATGTACATGAGCGCCAGCGGAAACCCGCACCGTATGGAGCGCGGCACGTCGGCGATGTGGTGCGCCGTCGTGGGCCTGGTCATCGTCGTCGCCGCACGGGTCATCGCCGGCATGGTCCGCTCGGCGGTCGGAGCCTGAGGCGAACCATGGCTCTGATCCACGAAATACCGACCCACCTCAACGTCGAGGACAAACCGCTGCTGGGCCTCAGCATGCGGCATTTCATGGAGCTCATGGCCGGCCTGGCTGGCACCTACGCCCTGTGGAACCAGTGGCCGGCCATGCCACTAGCTGGCCGGGCAGCCCTCACCGGACTGTCTCTGCTCATGACGCTCGCCTGCTCGTTCCTGCGGCCGGGCGGACAACCGATGGAGAAATGGCTGTTCATCGGCCTGGAGTACGTCGTCATTCCGGGCCGCCGGGTGTGGCGGCCGGCTGAGCCGGCGCTGGCTGAGTGGTGGCCGCGCCAGTCCGCATGGGCAGAGCTGTCACCGCGTCTCAGCTGGTCGGCCACGGGCGCCGACGCCGAGGTGCAGCGATGAGATGGTTCGGCCGGCATCGCGTGCAGCTGGAACTGGACGGCATCCAGGACGGAGTCGTCCGCCTGCCGGGTGACCGCTTTCGGGCCGTGCTCGAAGTGGCCGGCGTGCCCTTTGGCCTCATGAGCGAGACCGAGCAGCGAGTGGTGCTGGCCAACTTCGGCACCTTCCTGAACAGCCTCAGCTTCCCCGTGCAGACGCTGGTGCGCGTGCTGCCTGTCGACATCGACGGCTATCTGGGGCGCATTGAAGGCCGCGCCCGGCAGGACCTGCCGGAGCGGCTGGCCGAGCTGGCTCTGGACCACGTCGCCTTCGTGCGCACCATGGCCCGCAGCCGGAACCTCCTGGAGCGCCACTTCTACATCGTCGTCCCCGCCCAGGACCCGAAGTTCATGGGACTGCTGGCCTTGCTGCGCCGCAGCCAGACGGACGCCGTGCTGCAGGCGGAGGTCGCCCGCAAGCAGCTGGCCTTCCGCTGTGAGGAGATGTCGCGCCAGCTGCAGCGCTGCGGCCTGGGCGTGCGGCGTCTGGATGACGTCGAGCTGGCCGAGCTGCTGTACGCCTGCTGGTGCCCGGAGCTGTCACGCCTGCAGCGACTGCGACGCGACCTGGGCGGCTACACCAGCCTGGTCGTGCGCGCGGCCGGCAGTGCCGTCAAACCACTTCCCAGATCACGCAGAGGAGAGCCAGCATGCGCCTGATTCCTTTTTTCCAACGCACGAAAGAGCGGCCGTCGCTGAGCGAAGACCAGCGCCGCTTCGCCAGGGGCACGCGGACCGTGGCGGAGATCCTGGCGCCGGCGGCGGGGGATGTCGAGCGCGACCACCTGCGCCTGGAGTACCAGTACGCCCGCGTGCTGGCCTTCATCGGCTATCCGCGCAGCGTCGAGGCCGGCTGGCTAAAGACGCTGGTCACGTCCGACGACCCGATCGAGATCAGCATGCACGTCCATCCGCTCGAGACGGCCCAGGTCATGAAGATGCTGCATCACAAGCTGGTTCAGCTCGAATCATCACGCCGGCTGATCGAGAAGCGGGAGCAGCTGGACGACCCCGAGCGGCTGACGGCGGTGGCCGACATCGAGAACCTGCGCAACGCCCTGCAGCGCGGCGACGAGAAGGCCTTCTCGGTCAGCCTCTACCTGCTGCTGCGAGCCGCATCGACGGCTGAGCTGGACCTCCTCACCCGGCGGGTCGAGCTGGTGCTCAACGGTGTCACCGCGCTCTCGCGGGTCACCATCGGCCAGCAGGACCGCGGCTTCCGCTCCTGCTTGCCCGAGGGCACCGACCAGCTGCTCATCTACCGCAACTTCGACAC
>Ga0070738_10002435_pt1 | contig 28661 bp, 19 predicted proteins | sample Coa_R2_2_FD_66446 | JGI IMG/M metagenome (GOLD analysis project Ga0070738, IMG submission 66446) | Surface soil microbial communities from Centralia Pennsylvania, which are recovering from an underground coalmine fire - Coalmine... | ecosystem: Environmental > Terrestrial > Soil > Unclassified ...
GCCCGGACAGGCACACGACCATGAATGGTCGGGCGGTGGCCCTTCAGGGTCGGGTGCCTGCCATGACCCTTCAGGGTCAGGCTGTTCCCCGCGCGAACTTTTCCGTGGCGCACCCAGTAGCGGGGTAAGGCCTTTGCCCGAGAGGCCGGGCCTGCTATGATCGGAGTGTATGGTTGTCGCGTCCCCGGGATACTGTCCTTGTCCAGTCCGTTCAGCGCTGCAAGCCGCCAGGGAGCCATGCTCCTGGCACTCTGCCTGGGGCTCGTCCTCATCGCTCACGCGGGGGAGAATCCGACCACGACACTGTCCAGGCCCATCGGCGGCAATGGCCTGACCCTACCGGCCGGCGCGCGCGTCCTCGGCCCCCTGCCCACTCAGCGCCTCTTGCACCTCATCGTCGGCCTCTCGCCGCGCCACCAGGACGTGCTCCAGGCTTTTCTCGCCCTGCGCTCGCGCTCCGATGGACCACTGGCCCATCAGAGCCTGACGGCCGGGCAGTTCGCCGACCTCTTCAGCCCCACCGCCGCCGACCAGCAGACCGTGGTCGCCTATCTGCGCCGCCACGGCCTGCGCGTCACGCGCACCTATCCCGACCGCCTGCTGCTCGACGTCGAAGGCACGGTAGAACAGGCCGAGGCGGCCTTCGGCGTGCGGCTGGTGCGCTATCGGGACCGGCAGGGGGTAGAGCACTTCGCCAACGCCACCGTGCCGTCGTTGCCGGCGCCGCTGGCCAACCTGGTCGGCTCGATCGTGGGCTTGCGCGACGATGCGCCGTTCCGCCATGCCCCGGGCCCCGGCCTCGCCCCGCACGGGCCGAGGCCGCGCAGCTTGCTTGGAGCGATGCACGATCTCCCCGCACCCGCCGCCGACCAACTCACGCCCGCCCAACTGCAGAGCGCTTACGACTTCACGCCGATCTATTCGCAGGTTTTCAGCGCGACGAGCGGCATGAGCGTCACCGCGGCTATCACCGGCAGCGGCCAGACGGTGGCCATCTTCGAGCTCAGCAACTTCAACCCGGGCGATATCGCGGCCTACGACAACTATTTCGGCCTGTCCGCACCTACCCCGATCAGCATTCCCGTCGACGGCGGCCCGACCAACCTCTTCGGCTGGAACGGCACTGATGAGGCCGCCCTGGATATCGAGATGGTGCAGGCCGTGGCGCCCGGGGCGCAGGTCCTCGTTTACGCCGGGCCGGGATCGCCATCCGGCAACAACAACCAGGGCGCCGACGACGCCTACGCGCAGATGGTCAACGACGGGCGCGCCCAGGTCCTGAGCACCAGTTGGGGCCAGTGCGAGCCCGACCAGTTGCTCGATCAACCCCCGGATATCGACCTGCTGCACAACCTCTTCGCCGAGGCCGTGGCCCGCGGCATGACCGTCGTCGCCTCGAGCAGTGATTACGGCGCCAACGACTGCACCGACAATCAGACCAACCCCAGCGTGGATTACCCCGCCTCCGATCCCTACGTCATCGGCGTCGGCGGAACAATCCTGAACCCTTCTCCCACGCCGGAGACGAGCTGGTCGCTTAGCGGGGGCGGCACCAGTATCTACTTCGATCGCCCGTCCTGGCAGACCGGCCCGGGGGTGCCGACGCCGGATCTGCCGGGCGCGACCAGACGCCTGGTTCCCGACGTGGCCATGAACGCCGGACGCGATTACGCCGTCTGGGCGGGAGGCCAGTGGATCAGGATCCGCGGCACCAGCGCCGGGCCGCCGATCTGGGCGGGACTCCTGGCCCTGATCAATCAGTCGCGCTACGTCGCCGCACAGGTCCAGGGGGCGCCCACGCCGCTGCCCTGCGCCGTCGTGCCCGGGCTAGGCGACCTGCATGCGCCGATCTACCAACTGGCGGCCACTCCCCCGGCCACACCCGCTTTCCGCGATATCACGTCCGGAGAAGGCAACGGAATCGCGACGCCGGGCCATGGATGGGATGCCGTGACCGGCTGGGGCGTGCCGGATGCCTACGCGCTGCTGCGCGCGCTTATCGCCCTGCCGGCCTTGGCCGCGCCGACGCCCGGCCCCTGCCCGACCGCGACGCCTAGCGTCGCGCCCACGGCAACGCGAACGCCGCTGCCCACCTCGCAAGCCGGCCATCCGACGGCCACGGCGACGCAAGCGATCATCCAAACGGTGACGCCGACCCGCACACTCGCCGGCAGGACGCCGACGCCGCGAAGCACACCATCCGCGACGGCCGCCGCACCTCCGCCAAGCGCGACGGCGCGAGCCTCGGGGTCAGCGCTGGTGTTCAGCAGCGTCCCCAGCAAAGTGTTGGCCGGAGGTATGGTGACACTGCAAGTGCGCGGGGCGCGAGGGCCCAGGCGTGCGGTTATCTTTGAATACCAGTTCCCCGGCCAGCGGCTACAGCGCGTGCACAGCACCACGGATAAGCACGGGTCGGCATCGCTGAGGGTGCGCGTGCCGAAACAGTTGCCACGGGTGCGCCAGGGGCATATTGTAATCGCGCGCCTACACGCGATCGTGCAAGAGGGGAAAACACGCCGGGAATTGTGGCTTAACCTGAGTATCTTGCCGCCGGCACGTTCGCGCGGCGCCGGCGCCAGGCCCCCTCCGGGCTATCCTCACCTCAGGCTCTAGTGAACCGACCGGTCAGGCCGGTAGCCGGCTGTCGGAACACGGATGCGTCCAGCCTGGGCCCCCGGCCGTGTGCAGCTACTCGGAACTCGCCGGGACGCGCGGGCGTACGGGGATCAGGCGCTGGCGCTGAACGAGCCCTACCATCCCGGTGCGGTAGGACGGCAAAGTGCTGTGTACAATGCGCACGCGCGCCAGGCAATCGTCAGCACCTGCCCAGCCCAGCAGTTGACAGATGACGCGCTCACCGCGGGCAGCCGCACCGCCGCCCAAGCGCACCCTGTAAAACGTCGCGTCCGTAGTCGTTGCCATGAACAATGTTACCTCCGGTCGAGTCCAACGCCGGAAGTATCATCCACTTCGCTTTGTGCGCCAAGATGACCTTTGGGCCATGGCCTTTTGGCCAATCCTGGTTGTCGGGAGTCCCACCTTATGGCTATGGGCTGACACCGGATATGATGTGTGTAGGGTACCGAACCAATTGGCGTGATCCTCAGCAAGCGTAGACGGCTGCAGCCCAACCGTCGGGCGGTAGGCCGGATAGGCCGCTATGGATGCGCCATAGCTTTGTTGCGAAAGGTTTGCCAAGACATGGCGACAACTATTCAGATCCGACCCGGCTATTCGCAACTGCCGGTTGGGTCGGCCGCCGTGAATTACGCGGCGATCACTATTCAACCCGACCTGACCATTCAACAGCGGGCCACTGTGCAGCTCGGCCTGGTCATCGACACCTCGGGCTCGATGGACGGGCAGATCCATGGCCGTTTCAGCCAGAAGAAGATCGACCTGGTGCGCGACGCGGCCCAGCGCGTGGTCGGCCAACTGCAGGACGGCGACTATCTCAGCGTGGTGGCCTTCTCGGATCGCGTGCAGGTCCTGGCCTTCGGCCAGCAAGTGACGGGAGACCGCTCCAAGTTGCTGCGCTCGATCAGCAACCTCAAGGCCAACGGCGGGACGCTGATGGGCGACGGCATCGCCGCGGCGCTCAAGGAGCTGCGCAACCTGCCCAACACCGGCGCCGCCGTGCGCAAGATCGTGGTGCTGACCGACGGTCAAACCAACGACGAGGACTACTGTTACCAGCTCGCCGAGCAAACCGAGATCCCGTTCATGCTGGGCGGCATCGGCGACGACTACAACGGCACCCTGCTCAACGAGATGGCGCGATCGGCGCGTGGCGTGGCCGACTACATCGAACGCGCCGAGGAGGTACAGCAATTCTTCGGCGACGTGATGGCGCAGGTGCAGGCCACCGTCATCACCAATGCCGTCCTGAGCATGGACTTCCGCCAGCGCTTCCGGCCGATTCGCATCCACGAGGTGGTACCCGAGCTGAAGTCGTTCGACTTCACGCCGGTGACGCCGACCAACCGGCGCACCCAGGTGGCGCTGGGCGATATCACCAAGGACGGCATGACGCTGCTCGTGCAGTACGCCTACGAGGGCGGCGCCGGCTTCGCCAACGAGTTTCAGGTCGCCAGCCTGGAACTGGCCTACGATATGCCGCCGCAAACGGGGCTTACCGTGCAGAGCGACGATTTCACGGTCTTGCTGAGCGATCAGCCTGGCCTGCCCGCGCTCGACCCGACCGTCAAGACCTACGTCGACCGTGCCGAGGTGGAGACGGCGCAGACGCGCGTCTTGCAAGCGGCCAGGGCGGGCGACGTGGCCGCGGCGACGCAGCGCCTCGACAACCTGCAGCAGAGCCTGGAACGCATTGGCGCCGACCAGAACTTCATTCAGCAAACGGTCCAGACGATGCGCCTGACCTTGCAGAATACCGGCGATGCCAGCCAGATCGTCGACTCCAGTGCCACCAAGAAGCTCACCAGCGGCACGCGCAAGCTCAGCCTGCCGCAACAGGAACAGCAACAGCAATAGGAGGGCTTGAATGATTACCTGCACCCAATGTGGCGCCCAGAACCTGCCCGGCCTGGCGTATTGTGAGAATTGCGGTTCGCCGCTGCCCCAGCAGGCCGCCCCGGCAGCACCGGCGGCCACCGCCGCGCCTCCGGCGGGAGCCCCCGCCGATCAGGCGGCCGCGCAGTCTGTCGACCAGGCTGCCTCCCAGCCCACCGCCGCGGCGGCAGCACCCGCCGATCAGACGGCGGCCCAGCCCGTGGGTCAAGCCGCCGCGCGGCCCGAATCCGGCGCCAACCTGGTCGCCGCGGATGGGGCGCAACCGGCGCCGTCGGCGATCGACGCGACGGGGGCGATCGGACCGACTCCGCCGGCGCCGCCAACGCCACAGCCAGCGCCTGCAGCGACCGCGGGAGCGACGCTGAGCATTACCTTCCCCAGCGGGCAGGTCTTTACGATGCAGGGCGAGGCCATCGACATTGGACGTACCGATGTCGCGCAGGACTGGCATCCTGCCCTGGATGTCATCCCCTATGGGGGCGGCTCGCCCGAGCTCGGCGTCTCACGACACCAGGCGCGCATTACGCGGCAGAACGGCGACTTCCTGGTCACCGACGTGGGCAGCACCAACGGCACCTATGTCAATGGCCGCGCCGTCCCGTACAATCAGCCCGTCCCGTTGCACAATGGCGACACGCTATCATTTGGCGCACTGAATACGCAAGTCTCGATTCAGTAGCGCCGTGACACGATATCAACGACCGCCGCTGAGTGGGAGATAGTCATGGGGTTGAAGGACTCGCTCCTCAAGTTCCTGCGTCAGGATGACGCACCCGATCCAGAGCCGCAGAAACCGGAGAGCCGGCCGCCCCAGGCGTCTGCTCCCAGCACCGGGGCCACCCCGGCGTCACAGCCGGCGGCACCTCCAGAGCGCGCCAACGGATCGCCCCCGCGGGTGGCGCCAGCGGCGTCCGAGGGACAGACACAACCCACGAGCGACAGCGAGGGGGCGACAGCCGAGACGATGCCGCTACACCTGGAGGTATCGCCTCCCGGCCACGCGCCTCAGGGGTTGGCCGCCGAGGTGGCCGAGCCAAAGGATGCGGCCACACCGGCGCCTACCGCCGTTCCGGCGGAGCCGGCGCAAGCTGCCGGCCCGGACACAACGGCGCAAAACGGCGCGCAGAGCGAAGCTCCTGCCGGCGTCGACGCGCCGGCGTTGGCCGGGGCGCCAACCGCTGCCGCGCCGGAGATAACGCCTCCGCCGCCGGAGCCGACCACCACCCCCGGCGCTGCACCGGCCGGCGGCGAGGCGGTCGCGGCGACAGCAGAGGGCGCACAGACCACGCCGCCCGAGGTGGAGACAGCGGGCAGCGTTGAACCGCCCGCCGGAGCGGAGCCGGTCGAGCCCGCCGCGGCTGCGCCGGCAACGGGCCCGCAGGCGCCGGCTGCCGCCGCGGAGCCGGTGGAGTCCGTAACCACCACCGTGCCGGAGGAGGCCGAGGGCGCGGCAGCACCGGAAGCGGCGCCGGGACAGGCAACAGCGGCGGAGAGCGAAGAGGTTACCGAGGAGATTCCAAAGCCGGGGCCGTTGGCGCCCGACTCCGTGGTGGGTGAGCGCTACGTTATCATCAGGTTAGTAGACGATGCCGGTGCGACGGGCGATACGCTGATCTACCAGGCCACGGATAAGCGCTCGTACGAGCAGTGCTGGTCCTGCGGCAAAACCAACGACGACCCGTCGGTGCGCTTCTGCCACCAGTGCGGCGCACCGATCCAGGATCACCCGGTTACCCTGGTCCAGGCGCGCACGGCCACCGGCGAACCGGGAGAAATAGAGCAAGGCGGTGTCTTCTTCCATCCGCAGCCGGATCGGCGGATGTTCGGCGCCGAGGGCATGAGCCTGGAGATCGGGGCCTGCAGCGCCGAGGGGCCGCACCACCCCAATGAAGACAGCTACTGGTACGCCACCCGCTCGGCCTGCGCCAACTCCGCGCGGCAATCCCTGGGGGTGGTCGTCTTTGGCGACGGCATGGGCGGCTACGCTCCCGGCAGCGGACTGATCAGCTCGCGCATCGTATCCATGGTAGGCAAACAGATCTTCGCGGCCCTGGACGAACAAGCTGAGACGCCGGGCGATCTGGACGCCGATCGGGCCGAGTCAGTCGTCCGCGCGGCCATTGCCGCCGCCAACACCATGGTGCTGGACGAGATCGCCCGCTCGGGCGAGATGGGGGCAACCCTGGTGACGGCGGTGATCCACGAAAGCAAGGCCTACATCGCCAATATCGGCGATAGCCGCGCCTACTACATCGATCCGCGTGGCCGCAGCACCCCGATCACGCGCGACCAATCGCTCGTCGCCCAGCAAGTATTGCACGGCTATATCGCCGAGAGTGACATCTATTCGGCGCCGGGCAACAATATTATCCTGCACGCCGTGGGAGAGCCCGATGTCGAGCAGGCGGCCGATTGGTATAGCCAGGACCTGGAGCCCGGCAGCTACATCTTGATCTGCAGCGACGGGTACTGGAAGACGCTGCGCGGCGAGGTCATGCCGGAGAACCTGCTGCACGAGCAGGACCACCTGACCGGGGTGGCGCGCAGCATGGTCGACGCGGCGCTGAGTCAGGGCAGCGACGACAACACTACCGTGATCTTAATAGCCATCACCTGAGGACATGCCCATGACCATGGATAGCCTATTCGACCGCGCGCACGAGATCCTGGATAAGGCGCAGGAAAAGGTGGCCACGGCCACCTCCCAGGCCGCCTGGTCGGCCAACCAGGCGCTCGTGATCAAGAACCTAGAAGGGGAGCTGGCCGCCCTGCAAGCCGAGATCGATCGCCTGATCGTGGAGGTCGGCGAGCGCACCTACCAGGCATGGAAGACGCATACCGAGGACCCGCGCATCCCGGGTATGTGCGCGCATCTGGATGACCTGACTAATCGCCGCGCGCAGGTGAACGCCGACCTGAACACCGCGCGGTCTGCCACCTACGACCCCAGGGCGGCACAGGCCGCCTGGCAGCGGTCACAACGCAGCTCGCTGCCGGCGCCGACGGTAACGCCCGTGACGCCGCCACCACTTGCGCCGCCGCCGCAGTATCAGGCGCCGGTACAGCAACAGCCAACCCCGGCACCGGCACAAGCCGCGCCTCCGTCCGCTCCACCGCCGCTTCCACAGATATCGCCGCAGATGGTACAGCAACCCGCTCCGATGCCGCGGATCACGCCGCGTCCGGCCCCGCAAGCACCACCCCCGGTGCAGCCACGGGCCGCGGCGGAGCCACCGCGGCCCGCCCCGCAGCCGCGCGAGTGCCCCAACTGCGGCCACTTCGTTCCGGCCAACACGGAATACTGTCCGGGCTGCGGGCTGCGCGTCACCTGAGAGGGGTAGGCGCCGGCATCACTCGGGCGAGGCCTGACCAAGGAGAGGGAAGATGGAAATCGTCAACAAAGCGATTGCCAAGGCGTCGGATATGGCCAATGAGGCGGCCTGGAACGCCCAGCAACGCATCAAGATCAATACGGAAGAGAAGCGACTCCTCGACCTGCGCGCCCGCGCCGTGGAGAAACGGGCCGAGATCGGCGACCAGATGTACAAGCTGTGGCAGGCCCACAAGCTACCGCCGTCGCAGCTCGACGCTCTGTTCTACGAGCTTCAGGACATCATCGACGCCATCGGATCCTCGGCCGAGAACCTTGACATGCTCAAGAAGCAGACCTATGACGAGGCCACCAGCGCGCAGGCCCAGACCGTCACATCGTACGCCGCGGCGGTGCCGCTGCCGGCCTCTCCGCTCGGCCCGGCGGTTGGCCCCGGCCAGGCCCCGCCCGCGCTCGCCGCGGGGCCGCAGCAGGTCATCGACGTGACACCATCCGTGCCGCTGACCAGTTGTCCGAACTGCCACTCCATGGTGCGGGCCGACCGCAACTTCTGCGGGCGCTGCGGCCAGCGTCTGCCAGCCTGACGAGATCGAGACGCCGAGCTTCAGAAGTCAGCCTGCGTCTGCAGACGATTCACGATCCCTGAGTGGGGGAGAGCGATCGGCGGACAGATCGTGGATACTGAACCTATGCACGCATCTGTGAGGGCAACGCCATGAATGGAGCCGAAACGGCGGTAGCCGGCCCAACGGTGGCCTTCTCGACCCTGGGCTGCAAGGTCAACTATAGCGAGGCCGAGGCGCTGGGACGACAGTTCATGGCGCGCGGCTATCGTATCGTGCCGTTCGAGCAGGCGGCCGACGTCTACGTGGTCAACACCTGCACGGTCACCCAGGTGGCCGATCAGAAGTCGCGCAAGGAGATCCGGGCGGCGGCGCGGCGCAACCCGGCCGCGCTGGTGGCGGCGACGGGTTGCTACGTCTCCATCGCCAATCATGGCCTGGAGGATGTTCTCCCCGGCAACGTGCTGATCGTGCCCAATCGACACAAGGACGACCTGGTCGATCTGGTGGAGCAGGCCCGTTCTGCCCGCCAGAGTTGCACTAGCCTGGCCCTGGAAACCGACGCTCCCGGCACCTCACGGCCGCTCTCCCGGCATGCCGTGGCGTTGGAGCGCTCCTCCGGGACCTCGGCCCTGCCGGTACCGCTCGCGCCGGCCGCGCTAGTGCCCTTACGGGCCGCTGCCACGCCGGCCGCCCTGGGCCGCACGCGCGCCAATCTCAAGGTGCAGGACGGTTGCAACGCCGGCTGCTCCTTCTGCATCATCCCCCGCGCGCGTGGCGGACCGCGCTCCGTGCCATTGGCCGAGGCCGTAGAGGCCGCGCGCAGGCTGGAGGAGTGGGGCTATCGCGAGATCGTGATCAGCGGTGTGCTGCTGGGCAGCTACGGGCGCGACCTCCCCGGGGCGCCGCGGCTGCGCGACCTGCTGGAGGCCATACTGAACGGCACGCGCGAGGCGCGCATTCGCGTCAGCTCGGTCGAGCCGCAGGATGTCGACCGCGAGCTATTTGTCCTGTGGCAGAATCCCCGTCTCTGCCGCCACCTGCATCTGCCGCTGCAGAGCGGCTCGACCGCCATCCTGCGGGCCATGCGTCGCCGCTACAGCGCCGAGTGGTACGCCGACCTGGTGTGCGCCGCCGTCGCCCAGATCCCCGGACTGGCCGTCACTATCGATCTGATGGTCGGCTTTCCCGGTGAGGACGACGATCTCTTCGAGGAGAGTTATCGCCTGGTCGCGGGGCTGCCGCTGGCCGGCATGCACGTCTTCCCCTACTCGCCGCGGCGAGGCACGGCCGCCGCGAAGTATCCGGGCCAGGTAGACGACCGGGTGAAGAACGCTCGCGGCGCCCGCATGCGCGCGCTGGCAGCGGAGCAGGCCGGCCGTTTCCGCCGCGCCCAACTCGGTTCGACGTTGCCCGTGCTCTGGGAAGAACGGTCCGGCGACCTCTGGACCGGCCTGACCGACAATTACGTGCGGGTCTACTGCCGCGACCAGGGCCAGGCCGCCAATACCGTCACGCCGGTGAGCCTGGTCGAGCTATACGACGACGGGGTGCTGGGCATCCCAATCCACGGCGGCAATGCCGGCTGCCCACCTGCCGCCGTGAGCAGCCGGCATTGCAACGCCCTTCACACCCCCGGTTGATGTCTTTGGCTCAAGCCGCGGCATCCCCGAGCGACGGGGACTCCACCCGGCGGGCATCCGCGGCGCTCCGCCCACCCCGCAGGCCACCGGCGAACAGCACCGCGAGCACGACCACGCCCGCACAGATAGCGATGGAGGGCCGAGCGGCGTTCAAGAAGGCCCGGCCGAACGCCTCATGGGCGAGCACGGCCAGCTGCCGGGCGACGTCTTGCGAGGTGCCCGGCGGCAGGGCCGCAGCGTACGACTGGCCCGCGCCGAAGTTCTGGGCGCCGTGGCTCGCGCGCTCGAACGCGGCCACGAAATGGTCGCGCCAGGGCAGCGCCACCCGGGCGGCGACGTGAACCGCCTGCACGGGCAGCTCGCCCGCGACCCGGTTGGCCAGGACCGAGCCGACCACGGCGGAGCCCAGGACCTGGCCAACCTGGCGGTTGGTGAACAGGAGCCCTGAAGCCGCCCCCGCCAGCGCCGGCTTGACGTCGCGCATGGCCAGCGTGTTGAGCGGCGCGAAGACAAAACCCATGCCCACACCGGTCACGGCCAGCGGCAGGACCAGATCCCAGGAGTTGGTTCCCAGGGCCAGTGTCCAAGCGGTCAGCCCGATACCCAGCGCCGCGACGAGCAAGCCGGCCAGCAGCGTGTATTTGCCGTTGACGCGGTCCGACAGACGGCCGGCCAGCGGCGAGGCAATCATGATGCCGAGCGATGCCGGGATCATGGTGAGACCGGCCTCGATGGCGCTCATCCCCAGCACCGACTGCAGGAAGATGGTCAGCACCACGAACATGGCGAAGGGGAAGCTGATGATGCTCGCCACCAGGTTCGCCGCCGCGAAGTTGCGGTCGCCGAACAAGCCGAGCGGCAGCAGCGGCTGCGCAGCCCGGGTTTCCCACCAGACGAAGAGCACGAGGAGCAACCCGGCGTAGACCAACAGGCTGTCGATGCTGAGCACGCTCCAGTGGCTCGCGCCGAGCGAGAAGGCCCCGAAGGGCGTGATCGGCCCCCACGCATACTTCTGGCTCTCGATGAGGGCGAACACCAGCGCTAACAGTCCGCCCGAGGCCAGGGCCACTCCCGGCAGATCCAGTCCGGGCGCGCGATGCGAGCGGACCTCCGGCACCAGGAAGAGGGCGGCCAGGACGGCCGCGACGCCGACGGGGAGGTTGACGTAGAAGATGGCCTGCCAGCGGTAGGCGGTGACCAGCCAGCCCCCGAGGGTGGGACCGACCACCACGGCCAGGCCCGCCACGGAGCCCAGCACCCCGAAGGCCGTCCCGCGCCGCGCGGGCGGGAAGATGGAGGCCAGGATGGCCAACGTCTGCGGCGTCATGATGGCGCCGCCGACGCCCTGCAAGCCGCGGAAGAGGATCAGTTGGCCGGCGTCGTGTGCCAGGCCACAGGCGGCCGAGGCCAGGGTGAAGAGGGCCAGACCGGCGACGAAGAGGCGCCGGGGGCCGAACAGGTCGCCCAGGCGTCCCGCCGTGATCAACAGCACCGCGAACACCAGGACGTAGCTGTTCACGACCCAGAGGATCTGATCGAAAGCGGCGTGCAGGTCCCGCTCCATATCGGGGAGCGCGACGTTGACGATGCTCGTATCGAGCAGGATCATGAAGTACCCCAGGGTGAGCACGAGCAGCACGATCCAGGGATTGGCCCGGACGCGTGGAGCGATCACCGCGGGCGCGGCATGAGCAGGTTGTACGCGCATGATGTATTCTCTGTCCTTCCTATCTCGGGTCGCGGAGGGGGCACACCCCCCTTTCCCCCCACAGTCATCAGCCTACAACAGGCTGGGTGACAACTGGTTGTCAGCCTTTTCCGGCAGCCACGATATCTTGATAAATTGCCCCTCTACGGCCCTTCCTTCTCGTCGTGTCTGCCGTTGTGTCCGGGCCTCCACGACCGTCCTACTCTTGTTGTGTCAAAGGCGAGGACAACCTCCCCGCGGGGATAGGCCGGGAGGATATCCCTCCCGGCCCCATTGACGTGAGATGCCAGGGCTTAGCCGCGGCGGAGGATGGTGCCGCCATCGCCCACGGCGAAGCAGATGGTGGTGCTCGCGCAGCGCACCCCGTTCAGGTTGTTCGCCGTGCCGCTCGCCTGCGCGGCCCACGTGGCGCCGGCGTTACCCGTGGCCACGATGGTGCCCCCCGCGCCGACCGCCACGCAGACGCTGCTGCCCGAGCAGTTCGCCCCGTTGAGCTGGCTGGCCGTGCCGCCGGTCTGCGCCGTCCACGTCGCCCCGCCGTTGGTGGTGGTGCGGATTTCGCCGCCGAAGCCCACCGCCCAGCACAGGCTGGCGCCGGCGCACTTGACCCCGAAGAGCGAGCGCGTCGTCCCGCTGGTCTGCGGCGCCCAGGTACCGCCGGTGTTGGTGGTGCCCAGGATGGTGCCCGACGCGCCGACCGCCAGGCAGGTGGTGGTGCCCACGCAGCCCAGTGCGTTGAGGTTGGCGGCCGTGCCGCTGGCCTGCGCCGCCCAGGTCGCCCCGCCGTTGGTGGTGCCCACGATCGTCCCGCCGTCGCCGGCGGCCTCGCAGGTGGTGGCGCTGACGCAACTCACCCCGCGCAGGTTATTGGTGGTGCCGCTGGCCTGCGCCGCCCAGGTCGCCCCGCCGTTGGTGGTGCCCACGATGGTGCCACCGGCCCCCACTGCCTCGCACACGGAGGCGGTGGGGCAGTTGACGGCAAAGAGCGAGCGCACGGTGCCGCTGGCCTGCGCCGCCCAGGAGGCGCCGCCGTTGGTGGTATGCAGGATGGTGCCCGCGGCGCCGACGGCGGCGCAGGTGAGGGTGTCGGGGCAACTGACGCCCTTGAGACTCGTGGTGATGCCGCTGGTCTGGGCTATCCAGGTGGTATTCGGCGTGGCGGTCGCCGTCGGCGTGGCCGTGGGCGGGACACCACCGGTGAACTTGAGGATGGTGCCGTTGTCGCCCACCGCGTAGCAGGTCGAGACGCCGGGGCAGCGCACGGCGTTGAGGTTGTTGGCCGTGCCGCCGGCCTGCGGGCTCCAGGTGCCTCCGCCGTTGGTGGTGCCCAGGATGGTGCCGCTATTGCCGGCCACGGTGCAGGCGCTGGCGCTGGGGCAGCTCACGCTGTTGAGGTTGGTGCCGGTGCCGCTGCTCTGCCCCGACCAGATGCCCCCGCCGTTGGTGGTGGCGCGGATCGCCCCGCCAACGCCCACGGCGTAGCAGGTCGTGACGCTCGGGCAGGCCACGCCGTAGAAGGCGCCGGCTATCCCGCTGCTCTGCGGGCTCCAGGTGCCCCCGCCGTTGGTGGTGGCGCGGATCACCCCGCCGTCGCCCACGGCGTAGCACGTCGTGGCGCCGGGGCAGGCCACGCCGTAGAGGATGCTCGCCACGCCGCTACTCTGCGCGCTCCAGGAGGCGCCGCCGTTGATGGTGCCCACGATGGTGCCGGCGTCGCCCACCGCGACGCAAGTGCTCGTGCTGGGGCAGGCGATGGCCCGCAGGCGGTTGGCCGTGCCGCTGGTCTGCGCCGCCCAGGAGGCGCCCCCATTGGTGGTGGCGCGGATGGTGCCGCCACTGCCCACCGCGAAACAGGTCGAACTGCTGGGACAGGCGGCCCCGTAGAGCCAACTCGCTGTGCCACTGGCCTGGGCGCTCCAGGGGCTGCCGCCGGCGGTGGTGCCCAGGAGGGTGCCGTTGGCGCCGGCGATCTCACAGGCCGTGGCGCTCGCGCAGGTGACGGCCTTGAGGGTGTTGGTGGTGCCGCTGGTCTGACTCACCCAAGCGCCCGCCCCCGCCGTCGCCGTCGCCGCCGGCGTGTTGGTCGCGCCGGGTGGAGTGGCGGTCGGCGTGTTGGTGCGCGTGGGCGTAGTGGTCGGTGAGCTTGTCCGGGTTGGAGTCGGCGTCGCGGTCGCGACGTTGGCGATGGTGAAGCTGATCGACTTCGTGCTCTCCACGTTGCCCGCGCGATCGGTGCTGTGGAAGGTGACCGTGTGCGTGCCGTTGGTCGAGACTGTGAACGGCGCGCTGTAAGTCTGCGTCGCCCCGCCGTCGATCTGGAAGACGGTGCTGGCGTTGCCACTGAGCGTATCCACCGCGGTCAGCGTCACCTGCACCGGCGTGACAAAGGTGCTGCCGCTTTGCAGCCCGCTCAGGCCCGCGACAGTCGTGGGCGGCGTCGTGTCCAGCGTGATGCTGGCTCTGGCCGTGGCCGAGACGGCGCCCGCGCCGTTGCGGAACTGCACGAAGAGCGTCTTGCTCCCCTCCCCGCTCGGCAACCCGAGCGACACGCTGCGGGTGAAGGGTTGAAAGGGGCCGAAGTTGAAGCCGTCGGTGGAGAAGTGCATGTCGCTGACCGGGTCGCCGCTGGTCGGATTGGTCGCCGTCAGCGTCAGGGTGACGTCAGCGTTATGTGTGAAGGCGGCACCTCCGTTGATCGCGATCGAGCCGCTGGGCGCGGCGGTATCCACGAACAGGCCGTAGGTGCCCGCGCCCCCGTTGTTGTTCACCACCACGATGGCGTCCGGCTGGCTGGGGTCGGTGCCCGTGTTGAAGGTGAGGAAGGCGGGCTGGCCCACAGTGGTGCGGCCGCTGCTCACCACCGCGTCGTTGCGGGACTGAAAGAAGGGCCCACCACCACCAGAGCTAGGGCTGCTGGCCGAGTGCAGGTTCACGGTGTAGCTGGACGTGGTGCCGGCATTGGGGCGCAAGCCGACGAAGTAGGTCGTCCCCGAGGTGAGGAAGGCATCGTAGACCCGTATCAGGTCGTTCGACTGCCCGGTGACGCCGCCGCCCAGGTTGATGCTGCCCGGCGCGTACTCGATGCTGTAGGGGCCGCCCGCTGTAAAGGGCTGCACGTTCGGGAAGTACGGGCCGGCCGGGGTCAGGTGGTTGTTGATCAGCAGGTACTCGTTGTCCGCCGGGCTCGTGAAGTCGATCTTGACCAGATGATCGAGGGTTGGGTCGCCGAAGAGGAACATGGTGTCGGCGACGCTGGTGCCGTCGGCCCCCTCGCGGATGCCGATCGCGTTCCAGAGATTAGCGGAGACCGGCAGGTTAGTGTCGGCCTGGTAGAAGTCGTTGAAGGTGCCCGTGAGCGGGTTTGGGCCACCGGCGACCGGCCTGAACGGCGCGAGCGTGGTGACGTTTTCCGGCGGGCGCGTCAGCTCAATCGCCGTGCGCCAGTCGCACTGGCACGGATCGCTGCCCGCGAACTCGCCGTCGACCCACACCGCCGAGCCGTCCGGGTCGGGTGAGGCGCTGAAGAAGTCGCCCCAGCGGTTGCGATCCCCGTCCAGGCTAATGTAGGTGTTGCCGCCGGAGTGCACCGTCTGCTCCTGGTCGACGAAGGCACCCGAGGGATCGATGCCGATCTGATCCACCTCGGCGAAGGTATTGGGGCCGGAGCGGGTGTAGACCATGGTCATGTTGCCCGTGTTCGTCGCCTGCGCCACCGCCGGGTAGAAGCGATCGTCCCCGCTGCCAAAGGTCCAGTCGTTCACGGTCGAGATGTTGGGGAAGTTGGACACATTGAGCTGCGTGAAGCCGAGGCAGGCCACGCCGGAGCAATCCAGGTTCTGCCCGGTGGTCAGCACGCCTTTGCGCCAGAAGGCGTAGAGCAGGCGGCTGTCGCCGGTATCGAACTGGAAGTTGGTGCCCGGTTCGCGCCCCCCTGGGGGCGCATCGAAGCTGCCGACGCCCTGCGAGTTCTGGTCCAGGTTCGGTCCCGACGAGCCGTTGCAGCAGTTGTCGGGGTTGGTGATGTGGAAGACCTCCAGGGTATCGTCATTGCCGCCGTCGCCGTGTGCGTCGATCAGGTACTCGCCGTCGCTAGTGGAGGCGCCGTACATGGTCGCCGGCTGGATGGTGAAGGAGGTGTGGATGCCGAGGAAGCCCTCGCGCAGGTTCCAGAAGTCCCACCAGGTGCAGCAGACGGTCACAGGGGCTCCGAGGAACTGGTCCTTGGTCATGACCCGGATCTTGGCGTACTGGAAGGTGCCACTGGCGACGGGGAAGCTGAACTCGTTGCAGGTGAAGTAGACGGCCTGCGCGTCGATGCCGATCTGAGGATAGTCGCACCAGTTGTGGGAGTCGCCGCTACCGTCCAGGCGCGCGTCGGTAAAGAAGGTGGTCCAGCCGTTCAGGCCGGTGCTGTCGTTGGAGACCGCGACCACGAAGCGCGATTGCCCGGAGGTGTTGTCCGCAGTGGCGGCCACGATCCAGAATAGATCCTGGTAGGGGTCATACACCGCGTGGGGGTCGAAGGTGCCCCCGGCGCCCTTGACGGCGCTGAAGAAGTTGTCGAGGGTTTGCGAGGAGAGCAGTTGGCCGAAGGTCGCACCGTCTTTGCTGAAGAGGTCAATCACCCCGTTGGAGACGGCGACGATCGTGGTGGGGCCGGCCGCCATCCCCACGTCGGGCGGGATAAAGCCGGATTGGCTACTGACCGTACCTTCGAACGACCCGCCGGAGGGCGCATTGGGCCGTGGCAACGCAGGCTGGTTCGGGTTCGGCCCGTGTGCCGGCGGTTCGGATGCAGTGCCGGCTTGCGGCGTGGGGCTGGCCGGCGCGTTCTGACCCGCGGCCTGGGTCCCGCTCGGGTGCGATCCGAGCACCGTCACCATCCTCTTGGTCGTGGGATGAGATTGCCCGGCCCGCGCGCGCTGTCTCGCGGCAATACCGGCCGCCGTGAAACCGCGCGGCGGAATCTGGCGTTGAGACGACGCTATCGCGGCCTTATGCGTCCTCGGTAGGAACACACGGACACCGCGCAGAGACACATGCCCTGCCCCTCGGTCCGGCGTTGTGGTGGAATCGACGGCGGCACCTTTCGCCCAGCCGCGAGTCGACACGGGTAGCCGCGGTCCACCGACGGTGATGGGCACAGCGCCGGGCGGGGCCGCTGCGCTATTTGCCGGTTGCGCGTGAATGGGAACGGCTTGTGTCAGCGCCGTCACAGCCAGCAGCGCCATTGGTGCTAATAGACGGTTCCGAGATAGTCGCATCCTTCTGTATCTCCTCAAGATTCATGAAGTGTAGGATCTGGCAAGACTGTGGGCGCATCGCCGGCACGTGTGGCGGCGCCCACGCCCACAGCGGCACGAATAGGGGTGCGCGAGCATCTGGGTCGTTGTCTATCGGTTGTGCTCCTTTCGCTCTACCTGTCGATCGCTGCCGGCCAGTGCCAAGTATCTGGAACCATCACGCTGCACCCCATAAAGAGCGGCCATAGAATGCTTAAAGTTCTCTTGTGGCAGTTCCATCTCCCTACCTGACGGGCGCAACCAGTCCGGTCAGGCAACCGGCATCGGCCCTGACCGGCTAACTGGGTAGGGCGCTGCCGGGATCTGCTGTACCACCAGGGCAGGCCGCGGCCACCGCCCACCGGTTCGGGAATCTCAACCGGCGCGTCGCATCGCCGCCGCAACCACGGGGTACGGACCGTGGAGCCCGCCGAAGGCCTCGGCCACGATGCGCTCCTGCTCGGCCCGGTGCACGAGCGGCGAGCCCGCTGCGGGGCTGGCCCGTTCCGGCCGGCCGATGTAGCCGACGCTCGGGCCTGTCCCGATCAGGTCGCGCAGACGCGGCTCCATGTAGGTCCAGGCGCCCATATTCCGCGGCTCCTCCTGCAGCCAGATCACCTCGAGCAGGTGCGGGTATCCCTCCATCACCTCGCCCAGGGCGGCGTCCGGGAAGGGATAGAGCTCCTCCACACGGGCGATGGCCACGCGTTGGGCTTGCCGGCGGCCTCGGTCGCTCACCAGATCGACATAGACTTTCCCGCTGCACAGGATGAGCCGGGTGACTGCGTCTGGATGCTGCCGGGCATAGTCGTCGTCGATCACCGGCTGGAAGCCGCCGTCGGTGAACGCCGCGAGCGGCGAGGCGGCCAGCGGGTGGCGCAACAGGCTCTTGGGAGTCATCAAGATCAGCGGGCAGGGGTCCAGGTGACGCAGGGCGACCTGCCGGCGCAAGAGGTGGAAATACTGGGCCGCGCTGGTGACGTTGGCCACGCGCAGGTTATCCTCGCCGGCGAGTTGCAGGAAGCGCTCCAGCCGGGCGCTGGAATGCTCCGGCCCCTGGCCGTCGTACCCGTGCGGGAGCAGGAGCACCAACCAGGGCCGCTGCCGCCACTTGGCGCGCCCGGCGCTGATGAATTGGTCGACAATCACCTGGGCCGCGTTGGCGAAGTCGCCGTACTGGGCCTCCCAGAGCACCAGGGTGTCTGGCGCCTGCTCGCTATAGCCGTATTCGAAGCCCAGGGCGCCGGCCTCGGAGAGCGGGCTATTATAGACGGCGAAGGAGGCCCGCGCCTGAGGCAGTGTCTGGAGGGGCACGAAGCGGGCGCCGCTGCCCGTGTCGTGCAGGACCAGATGGCGCTGGCTGAAGGTGCCGCGCTCGGTATCCTGCCCGCTCAAGCGGATGGCGACGCCATCGGCCAGCAGCGAGGCGAAGGCCAGGGCCTCGGCATGGGCCCAGTTGACCGTGAAGTCCCCCTCCAGGGCCGTCCGGCGCGCCTGGAGCAGGCGCTCCACCCTGGGATAGGGGGAGAAACCGTCCGGCCGGGCCAGGAAGGCCTCGTTCAAGGCACGCAGGCGTTCGGCCGGCACAGAGGTCGCGCGGGGGACCCGGATGCGACGGTCGCGGGAACCGGCAGCGGGCGCAGCGCGGTCCGGTGTGATCTCCTGCAGCCGGGCCAGCGCCGCCCCCAGCAGCGCCGCGGCCACGGACTGGGGCACGCTCTGGCGGCGATCCAGGGTCTGGGCGTAGAGGGCGCGCACCGTGGGGTGCTGCCGGATCTTCTCGTACTGGAGCGGCTGGGTGAAGGCCGGTTCGTCCCCCTCGTTGTGCCCCCAGCGCCGGTAGCCCACCAGGTCGATCAGGACATCCTTGTGGAAGAGCCCCCGATAGGCGCAGGCCAGGCGAGCCGCGGCCAGGCAGGCTTCGGGGTCATCGGCGTTGACGTGGACAATGGGGATCGCGAAGCCCCTGGCCAGGTCGCTGGCGAAGAGGGTGGAGCGGGCGTCCTCGGGATCTGTCGTGAAGCCGAGCTGGTTATTCACGATGATGTGCACGGCACCGCCGGCCCGATAGCCCGCCAGCGCGCCGAGATTGAGCGCCTCGGCCACGATCCCCTGGCCGGGGAAGGCGGCATCGCCGTGGATCAGGAGGGCCAGCGCCGCACCCACGTCCTGCGCGGGCCGGCCCGGGCGCCCGCGGCGGTCCTGCAGCGCCCTGACCATGCCTTGAACCACCGGGGTGACGAACTCCAGGTGGCTGGGGTTGGGGGCCAGCGTGACCTGCACGCGGGCCGTCTCATCGACGGCGAGGGTGGTCTGGGCGCCCAGATGGTAGCGCACGTCGCCGCCCCATCCGTCGGGGCCGTCCAGATCGGTGGGCCTCGCGGTTGGGTCGTGGGCGCCGGGGTGGAACTCGGCCAGGATGGCGGCATAGGGCTTGCCCAGCACATGCGCCAGTACGTTCAGGCGGCCGCGGTGGGCCATGCCCATCACCACGTCCCTGGTGCCGTCGCGCGCCGCGTGGTCGATCAGCGTGTCGAGCATGGGAATCAACACATCGGTGCCCTCCAGGGAGAAACGCGTCTGGTTGGGCAGACGGCGATGGAGGACGTGCTCGAAAGCCTCCACCTCCGTCAGGCGCTCCAGGAGCCGGCGCTGTGCCGGCGTGGCAAGCGGCTGCCGGTAGCGGCCCGATTCCACGGCGTCGCGGAGCCAGGCGCGCTCCTCGTCGGCCTGGATGTGGCCGAACTCATACCCGGTCGTGCCGCAATAGATGTCGCACAGCACCTGGATAGCCGCCCCGGCATCCGGGGCATCCCTTGCCACGGGGCCGCCGACGACGCCGGCGGGCAGGTCGCGCAGGTCCTCCGGGGCCATACCCCAGTCGGCGGGGTCGAGTCCGCGGTCGCCCGGCGGCCGTGGCTCCAGGGGATCGAGCCGGGCCGCCAGGTGGCCGCGGTCGCGGATGGCCTGGGCCAATGCGCACAGACGGGCAATCCGATGCGTCGTGCCATCGAGGGCCGCGGCAGGCGGCGCCCCTCGATTGCGCGGGGAGCGTCTCCCGGCCTCGGTCGAGGCCGGGAGACGCTGAGACTGTTCATCCCGTAGTAGCATCTGTCCTCTCCTTAGTTCTGCGCGGTCATCATCGACCGTCCGTACGGTTTTGTCATTCTCAAGAACCGGCTCACCGGCCACACGCCGATGCGAAAGCGCCGTGGCACCGTGCCGTCGCATGCCAGCACACGGCGCCTTGGACAGGTAACCTGCCCTATCCCCGAGGATCGCGGGGCACCATTCCTGGTAGGGTCGTCCCGCCCTATCAGACGCCCATGAATGATCCGGGTCAGAGCGATTCTGCTATGCCGGCTGCACGGGCGGTACGCCAGGCGGGGCACCCAGGAGCAGCGCGTCGTAGCAGCGGGCGCCGCCACAGACGGCGGCCGGGGGCCGAGCCGGCCGCACCACGCACGTGGTGGACGCGCCCCCAGCGGAGCTGCTGTAGCGTACCTACCAGCCGGTGGGCTACTGGGAAATGTCTTCCCGATCGTCCCGGCAGTAGGCCATCAGCGCCGATCTGTGCTCAAACAGCTCTTCCGTGAACGCGCCGCTGGGCGACGTGAGCCAGCGTGCGACCAGTTGCCATGTCGCCGCGACGCGCCATCGGGGCGGTCGTCTGGGGCGACCCGCCCGCGCCTGCCGGGTGAGGCGCTGCCGCGCCGCTACCCGGAGCAGTGTGTCATGTCGCACCGTCACCGGCACGTCCAACCAGCCACGCGCTGCCTGTTCCTCCAGGCTCAGCCGCTCGCGGGCCTCGGCCCGGCTCACGCGGCGCTGGTGGTCCAGTAGCAAGTAGTGGTCGCTGCACGGTAGATTCATCGTCGGCTCCTTCTACACCCTCCCATCTCCCCCTTCCATCGTATGGAAGTGGGCTCAAGGATGCGCCCGCTACGTGGGGAGTTTCTGGCCCGGTCAGGGGAGGGGCGCCGGACCTGTCCGATTGACCAGGCGGCGCTAATGACGCAGAAGCGAACAGGCCAAACCCATCCGCCTACATGGACGCGTCGCACCGAACGCAGGCGGTAGACGCGTCATCCTCTGCCGCGGCCATGGCCGGCACACGCGGGCGGCCCATCAAGCGCAGCATCCGAGCAAAGCTCAGAGCGCGACTGCGCGCCCGGCCGATCGGGAAACGGACCGGCATATGAGGCTCGGCCGCCCGCTCGTGTCGCTGCCCGGAGTGGGGCATGGCGCGGCTCGGCACAGCGCCCGGCAGCAGGAACTCGTGAACGAGCGCGTCGAGGTAGAGCTGGCCCAGGGCACGCGCCGCGGCCACGCGGTGATGCCCGTCGAGCACGTAGTACGCGCCGTCCAGCCCGTAGACCTCGATCGCCGGCAGCGGTGTCCCGGTGTACATGGCCTCTTCCACCTCTCGGTAGCGCGGGGACTGCGCGCCAAGCCGTCGCGGCAGAAAGTCGGGGCGTAGGCTGGCCGCCTTGGCCGCGTCCACGCTGCCCACCACGCGCTCCACAGCGATCGTCTCCGGACGGGGCGGGAGGCGTGCCAGCGCGCCGAGACACCGCTGCGCCTCGTCGAATCGCTCTACCCCGGACTTTCTCGTTCCCCCACGTGCCGCGACTCCGTTCACGCCGCCCCGGATGTTCATGTCGTCCCTCCAGATACAGGTTCAGGGCATAGCTCGACGGAGATCGTCAGCGCACCGAACGCCCAGGTAGAGGTCAGGCCACAGCCCAGTCCGCGCATGAGACGGAGCACGCGCCGGTTGCTGCCCACGACCTCGGCCCGGAGTTGCCGCAGGCCCGCGCGCCGGGCATCGCGGGCCAGACGGGCGCCAAGGGCTGTCCCGATACGGCGTCCTTGCTCCGCGTCGGCCACCACGAGCGCCAGCTCGGCCTGCGAGAGGCCGGGCCGCGCGACGTAGGAGCCCAGGGCGACGAGATGGTCACCGAGGGCGACGACGAGGACGTGCCCCGCGGTCACCTGGTCGAGGGTGGCGGGGGTGATGCGCACGGCGGCGGAATGGAAGCGGTGCGCGCGGCTTTCCACCGAGAGGCCCGCCAACAGCGCCGCGATCGCCGGCCGGTCCGCCGGGACCATGGGGCGAATCACGAGCACTCGGCCATCTGGCAATACCGCGCGGGTGGTGCTGTCCGCCGCGCATGAGCCGCACGCCGGTTCGATCAGGCTGACCATTGTTCCTCCGGATCGGCCTGAGCGCAGGTCTGCGCCGGTATGTCCGCCGCCCCGATCGCCCAGCGGCGGAGGCGCTGGAAGGGCGCGGCCAGCCGTCGCGGCGCCGTCGGCCGCGCCGCACGGGCGGCCCGAATCAGACGGTAGCGTTCGCGTTCTTGCCGTATCTCGGCCTGGTGCGACGCGATCAATGCTGTGATGAGCCCGTCATTTTGGGGAAACATGTCTCTTTCCTTTCCTCTTCCATGGTATGGAAGTAGGCTCAAGGATGCGCCCGCTAGGTGGGGGGATTCTGGCCCCGCCAGGAGACGGGTGACGGGCCTGGTCGGGCAGCCAGGTGGCGCTAGGGGACCAGGTGGTGCTGCAGGGCCACGGCGACCGCTTCGGTCCGCCCGGCCACGCCCAGCTTGGAAATGATGCTGCTCACGTGGAATTTGATTGTCGACTGGCTGACACCCAACTGCCCGGCGATCTCACCGTTGGTGAGGCCGCGCGCCAGGCATCGTAGCACGTCCCGCTCGCGCGGGGTCAGGTCGTGGCCCGGCGCTAGGGGCGTCGCGGCCGCCCGGATCAATTCCTGTGTCGCCTCGGGGGCCAGGGTCGGCCGCCCGGAGTACGCCGCCCGGATCGCGGCGGCCAGTTGGTCCGCCGAGACGTTCTTGAGCAGGTAGCTGAGCGCACCCGCCTGCAGCGCCCGCTGCACCAACCCCTCTTCCTGGAAGCTGGTCAGCGCGATCACGCGGATCGCCGGGAAGCGCGCGCGCAGCAAACGCGTGGCCTCCACGCCGTCCATCTCCGGCATCTTGAGATCCATCAACACCACGTCGGGCTGGATCCCGGCGCACATCTGCACAGCCTCGGCGCCCGTCGTGGCCTCACCGACCAGCTCCAGGTCGTCGCACACCTGCAGGAACACCGCCAACCCCTGCCGCACCATGTCGTGATCGTCGGCGAGCAGCACCCGGATGCGTCCTGGCGTCGTCATCGCCGATCCCCTTTTCGCGGAGCGCGCCAGGAGACGCGCACCCGCGTGCCGGCGCCTGGATGGCTGAGAATCGTGAGCGTGGCGCCGATGGCCGCGGCCCGCTCGCGCATGATGCGCAGTCCGAAGTGGCCGGCGCCGATCCCCGCCGGCCTGAAGCCGCGGCCGTTGTCGTTGATCTGCAGCACGACCCCACGCCCTTGGCAGCGCAGGCAGACCTCGATGGCGGTGGCGCGGGAATGCCGGGCCGCGTTGTTGAGCGCTTCCTGCGCCACCCGGTACAGGCCGACCTGCACGTCGGGAGGGAGCGTGCACTCCTCCTCTAACGTCAGCGTGACGGGCAGACGCTTGCGCCCGCTCAGCGCCGCGACCAACTGCCGCAGTAAGTCGCCCAGATTGGCCTCGGTCAGCGCGGCCGGCCGCAGCTCCAGCAGCAGCGTGCGCATCTCGGCCAGCGCGCCCTGCGTCAGCAAGCGCACATCCTCCAGCCGCTGCTGCCCCGCCCGCGGATCGCGCTCCCACAGGCGCGGCAGCACCTCTGCGATCAGGCTCGCCGAGAAGAGCGTCTGCGTCACCGCGTCGTGGAGGTCGCGCGCCAGGCGCTGCCGCTCTTCCTGCGCCGCCAGCGCCTGAGCCTGCTGATACAGCCGTGCGTTCTCGATCGCCACCGCCGCCTGCTGCGCCATGGCCAGCGCCAGCGTGGCGTGATGGGGCGTGTAATGGCCCGGTTCCCGATGGACCATGGTCAGCATCCCGACCACGCGATCCTTCAGCAGCAGGGGCACCCCCAACCACGATCGCACATGCTCCGGGGGTTGGGCACCGGGCACCAACTGCCGATAAGCGCGCGCCAGGGTCGTCTCGCCGCGCACGTCGTCCAGGATGACGGACGTGCCGCCCCGGATGACCTCGTGCTCGGGTCCGTCATGGGCCAGCGGGAGGTGCAGGCCCACCACACGCTCGCCCGGCAGCGGTCCCCGGTAGTCCAGGACCGTGAGATCGTCCCCCTCCAGCCGCCGGATCGTGGCGCCGCTGTAGTCCACGACGCCTTTGAGGTGATCGAGGATGAGGCCCAGCAGCGGTTCCAGCTCCAGGGTGGAGGCGACGGTACGGGCGACCTCCAGCAGGCCGGCCAGCTCGCGGGTGCGCTCGGCGACCCGCTCTTCCAGGAGGTGGTAGGCCTGGACCCGCTCGGTGATGTCGCGCACGATGACCAGGGCCTGCGACAGCCCGCAACACGTGAAGCGGGTGATACGCACGTCGACCGGGAAGGTCGTGCCGTCGCTGCGCACATGCAGGCTCTGGGTCTGGAAGAGATCGCCCGTGGCGATCGTGCAGAGCGCCTTGGCCAGGTGGTCGTACTGGTCCGGGTGGATGAGCTGGGTGGGCGAGAGGCATCGCAGCTCATCCACGGAGTACCCATACAGGCGGCAGGCGGCGGGGTTGGCGGAGATGATGCGTCCATCCAGCGCAATAATGCAAAGCGCGTCGCTGCTGGCCTCGAAGATGGCCCGGTACTGCTCTTCCGTGTCCCGCAGGTGCTCCTCGGCCAGCTGGTGTGCGGTGATGTCCTCGACCATGGCCACGACCTCGCACACGGCCCCGGCGTCGTCGAGGATGGGAGCCAGGGAGCCGCGGGTCCAGCGGGCTGGCCCGGGCGGCGCGCCCGCGACGCGGGACGGATCGTAATAGAGGGGCGCCAGTTGAACCGGCTCGCCGGCGAAGGCGCGCCGGATGTCGTCCAGCACCCCGGCGGCCCGCATATGCTCATCCTCCAGGACGTTGTACCCGGCGCTCTCTTCCGGCGTGACGTTCCCCAGGGCCGCCCGGTTAGCGTCGATCAAGCGGCCGGTCGGGTCATAGGTGATGACGCCCCACGGCGCTTGCTGAGAGAGGGCGCGCTCGCGCTGCTCGGCCTTACGCAGCTCCTGCGTGGTCCGCAGGCGCTCGATGCTCAGGCCCAACATGGCGGCCATGGCCGCCAGGCCGTCGGCCTCGTCGTCACCGAATAGCCGCGACGGTGCGGTGTGCACGGCCAGCACGCCGAAGGGCCGATCCCGGCCCGGTATGGTCGCGCTCAAGCCGCTGACGGCGCCCAGCGCCCCGAGAAGGGCCGCGCCGTCAAAGCGCGTCTCGCTGCGCAGGTCATGGACGCGCACCGGCTCGGCGGAAGTCAGGGTGTAGCCGGCCTGCGCGGCGAGCGCCGGTTCGGCGACCCCATCCGGCCAGCCGCAGCCCGCCCGCCACCGCAACGTGGTGCCATCGGCGGCGAGCTCCAGGACCGCGCAGCGCTCGGCGTCGAAGGTGCGCGCGATGAGGGCGCTGGCCTCGTCCAGGAGCGCGGACAGGTCCACCTGGGTGATGGCGCGGCGGCCCAACGCGGCCAGAGCGGCGGGATCAAACAGCGCGGCCCCCTTGCACGGCGATGGGTGGTGCCGTGACGGACGCCGGGCCACGGCCCGCCTGCTTGTCCGGCCTGCCCATACCATGGTCATATCCTATCATGCCGCGCCGCGGCCTTGAGGGCGCGATGCTGCAGCACCTTAACGTAGTTCGCGCTCAGGCCCATGCGTTGCGCCGTCTCGGCCACGCTCAACCCGTCCAGCAGCCGGAGTGAGAGGACCGCACGATAGTTCTCCGGCAGGCGCTCCAGGATGGCCGTCGCCCGCGCCGTCGCGGCCGCATCGCCACGCGGTGGCGACGGAGGGGATAGGGACGGCGACCGCGTCTCCTCGATCAGGGAGACCACGCGACCATGGCGCCAGTAGTCGTGGACGGCGTTGCGGGCCACTCGGTAGAGCCAGGCCACGCTGCTGTGCTCCGGGCGGGTCGGGTCGAGGCGCGTGAGCGCCTTGAGGAAGACGTCGCTCGTGAGGTCCTCGGCGGCCGCGCGGTTGCCCACCTTGCTGTAGATGAACGCATACAGGGAACGCACGTGGGCGCGATAGAGGGCGGCGACGACCGTGCCCGCCGGTACCGGGGACTGCGACGTCTCGGTCATGTGGCCTCCCGCCCGCCCGTCGTGTCGTCGGCACATCGGGCTGGGCCGTGGCCGGGAAGGGCGCGTAACGTCGCCAGGAGCTGCGCGGGTGCCTCGGTCTTGCTGACGAAGGCATCGGCGCCGGCCGCGAACGCCTGCGGCCGCGTCTCGGGATGTGCGCACAGGATCACGATGCGCAGGCCGGGAGCCAGGGCACGCAGGCCGGCGATGGTATCGGCGGCCGCGTCGCCCACCAGCGCCCAATCCAGCAGCAGGAGGTCTGGCCTCAAGCCGAGCACCTGCGCCCGCAGGTTCGTCGCGTCGGCAGGCTCCCCGATCACCTGCATACCCAGATCATGGGTCAGCACGAGGCGGAGCGCCCCGCGCACGTCCGGGTCGCCATCGGCCAGCAGCACCCGCATCCCCGTCTACCTTCCGCTGTCACGTAGCGCGTCGAATAGTGTGATCATACGCGGTAGGACACGCGGATACGCCCGTCAGGTGGGGGGATTCTCGCCTCGCCAGAAGGGGGAAGCGCGGCCCCGCCATCTGACCAGGTGCGCCTGCCTGTGATAGCTCTGGTAGCAAAAGGGCGGCGCTTTCTCTCCCTCGCGCTGCCCTGCTCGACGTCAACCGTCTTTTCAGCAAAGTGAATACGTGGGAGGTTACAAGATCCGCTCCGCCCTCCACGGGGCAGCTCCCGAGCCGTCGACTCGGCGAAGGCTCGCATGCGGCGTGTCCGGTCACGTGACCGAATCAAGCGGGCATCCCGGCTGGCGGAGCGCGGCTTAAGCCGCGCTCCGCCGCGCGCAGACGGCGTGCGCTTGACAGGCGCACCTTGTTTGACTACACTGAACTCGCGTTTCCCGATTCCGGTCACGTGACCGGAATCGTTGCGCGGAGGGGATCGTAGCTCCATGCGCGCCGGTTCGGTGCCACGGGTCGAAGCGATCCGTGCATGCTAGCCGCAAGCAAGGATGGTAGCCTATGAGCCGCCTCAAAATCGTCATGGTCGGTGGTGGCAGCGTCCTCTGGACCCCCACGCTCGTGCGCGATTTGTTGCTGACACCGCCCCTGCACGATGCGGAGTTCGTCCTCTATGACCTGAACAAGGACGCGAGCGACCTGACCGCCGCATTCTGTACGAAACTGGCCGCCAAGCTGTGTGTTCCGGCACGGTTTGTCTCGACCGACCGGCGCGAACAGGGGTTCGCAGACGCCAACTATGTCATCATCACGATCTCTACTGGCGGCCTCGATGCGATGGCGCGAGATCTGGCGATCCCCGAGGAGTATGGCATCTACCACACGGTAGGTGACACCAGCGGGCCGGGCGGCTGGGCCCGCTCGATCCGGAACTTCGATACGTTCGTGTCGCTGGCGCAGGACATCAATCGCTATGCACGCGGTGCCATGGTCCTGAACTACACGAATCCGATGGCCACGCTCACGGATGTGCTGACACGATTGTGTGAGGGGCCGGTCGTCGGGCTATGCCACGGGCTATTCAACAACCTGGAGTTCATCGAGGGCCTGTATGGATTGGAGAACGAAGACGACATTGCGCTGCACTATGGCGGGCTGAACCATTTCTTCTGGATCACCCAGGCTCGAGCCGGTGCAGTCGACGTCATCGCCGACCTGACGGCGCGGCTCAAGACACAGAGCTTCACCGACCTGCTCCGGCTTGTCCACGGCCTATCGGCGCCCGACGGGGAGGTGGCCACCGACCTCTTCGCGATGACCGGTGTGATGCCATATCTAGGCGACCGGCACACCTGCGAGTTCTTCCCCTGGTACATCACGAGCCGGGACAACCTGCGCACGTATAAGCTCGTGCGGACAACGGTGTCGGAGCGCAGAGAGCAGGCTGCGCAGGGGGCCGACAACCTGCGCCGCATGGTCGCGGGAGAGATCCCCGACGAGTTCATGCAGCGTAGCCGAGAGGCCGCGGCTGACATCATCGCGGCCCACTCACAGGGTCGGGTGTTCATCGACGTGGGGAATCTGCCCAACAAGGGACAGATCGCCGGCCTCCCCCCTGGAGTGGTGGTTGAAACGGCGGTGCGGGTGGATCGAAACGGCTTCACGCCCCTCACCTTTGGGCCGCTCCCGCGCGCGGTGCAACCCCTTGTCGCGTTGTGGGCGGAGATCTACGCTATGATCGTAGATGCTTGCTTCGCGCAGGATAAGGCAGCCGCTTTGCGGGCCTTGCGGCTAGACCCAGTCTGCTCACACCTCAACACGGCCCAGGTCAATGAGATGGGCGAACGCCTGTTAGCCAGTCACGCCGCGTTCATTAGCCTGTCCTGAGCCTATCGGCGGGATTCGTCCGAACGTTCCTTAACGTCCATCACGATTGGGGTGCATCGGCAGCCTCCCGCCGGGCTCCGCAGGATGCGCAAATGCGTAACGACGGCTGGATCAGGACCCG
>Ga0070738_10002436_pt1 | contig 28655 bp, 24 predicted proteins | sample Coa_R2_2_FD_66446 | JGI IMG/M metagenome (GOLD analysis project Ga0070738, IMG submission 66446) | Surface soil microbial communities from Centralia Pennsylvania, which are recovering from an underground coalmine fire - Coalmine... | ecosystem: Environmental > Terrestrial > Soil > Unclassified ...
GACCGGCGAGCGCCACCCGGTCGCCTTCTACGCCCCGGGCATCCTGGCTCTGGCCGTCATGTCGACGGCGATGGTGTCCCTCGGCATCGCGACGGGCTTCGAGCGCGGCTACGGGGTGCTCAAGCGGCTCGGCGCCACGCCCCTCGGCCGGCCCCGGCTGCTCGGTGCCAAAGTGCTCACCATCGTGCTGGTGGAGCTCGTGCAGGCGGCCGTCCTCGTGCCCGTCGCCATGGGGCTGGGATGGGACCCGGCGGGCGGGGGCGCGGCGGGGCCGGCCGCGTTGCGCGCACTCGGGCTCGTCGTCCTCGGCACGGTCGCCTTCGGGGGTCTCGGGCTGCTCATGGCCGGCCGGCTGCGGGCCGAGGTCAACCTGGCGGCTGCCAACGGGCTGTACCTGGTGCTGCTCCTGCTCGGCGGGATGGTGGTGCCGGTGTCCAAGCTGCCCGGGCTCCTCCGCTCGCTGGCCGACGCCCTGCCGGCGGCCGCCCTCTCGAACGGGTTGCACGCGTCGATCGGCGCCGGTACCGGCGTGCCGCTCCACGACTGGGCGGTGCTGGCCGCCTGGGCGCTCGCAGCACCGGTCGCCGCGGCGCTCACGTTCCGCTGGGAGTGACCTGCGCGCCCGGGTGAGGCCCACCTCCGACGTCACTGCACGTCCGGCGAGCGGCAGCGACCTGCGCGCCCGGGTGACGCCTCTCAGCGGCCGAGCAGCTCTCGCTGCCAGTGGGCCAGCCGCGACACGCTGAGCGGCCCTCCCTGGATGTGGACGATGCGGCCCGAGCGGTCGATGGCCACCGCATACGGGTCGCCTGGGAACCCGTAGAGGTTCTCGGTCACCCTGTAGTCGGCGTCCGAGGCGACCGGGAAGGTGACCCCGGCAGAGCGCACGAAGGCGGCGCCGTTCGGGTCGGCCGTGTCGATCCCGATCACGGGCACCGCCGCCAGGGGGCTGGCCGACGCCCGCTCGCGGTGCACGGCTGCTGCCAGGGCCGGCAGCTCGGCCCTGCAGGGCGGGCACCAGCTGGCGAAGAACAGGAGCACGGCCGGACGCCCGTCGCCCCCTGCGGTCGAGGGCGTGCCGACGGTGCCCCGGCCGCCGAGCCGGGGCAGGGTGAAGGCCGGGGCGGGACTGCCCACCTGGGGCCGGCCGCCGGAGGACGCCTTGGTGCCGACCCCGGTGAAGAGCCCGATGCCCAGGGCCGCCGCCAGCACGATGCCGACGAGGAGGAAGGCCTTCCGAGGCCGCCGGGGCGCCGGCGGGGGGCCCGGGGGGGAGCTGCTGTTGTCCGGCGGGCCCAAGGGCGACGCGTGGTCAGTGGGCGCGGACGAGGACGTCACCGGCAATCGCCGCGAACAGCAGGGTGAGGTACGTGATCGAGTAGGCGAACAGCCGCATCGACGGACGCGTGACCTCGCCGCCGGCTCGGGCCAGGGAGCCCAGACGGGCGGCGAGCACCAGGAACACGGCCCCTGACCCCACTGCCACCACTACGTAGAGGGGGCCGAGGTGGGCGACGGCGCCGAAGGCGAGGGTGGAGGCGACGAGCAGGACGGTGTAGAGCGAGATCTCGCGCGTGGTCCGCTCGAGGGAGGCCACCACGGGCAGCATCGGGACGCCGGCCGCGCCGTAGTCGTCGCGGTACTTCACCGCCAGAGCCCAGAAGTGCGGCGGGGTCCACAGGAAGATCACGGCGAAGAGCAGGACCGGGGTCCACGAGAGGCTGCCCCGCACCGACGCCCAGCCGACGAGCACGGGGACCGCGCCGGCGGCGCCCCCGATGACGATGTTCTGCGCGGAGCGTCGCTTGAGCCACAGCGTGTAGACGATCACGTAGAACGCGGCCGCCGACAGCGCGAGGACGGCCGACAGCGGATTGACGAGTCCCCACAGCTCGGCGAAGGCCACGGCCTCGAGCCCCAGCGCGAACACGAGTGCCGCGCGCGGCGTGACTGCGCCGGTCACGAGGGGCCTGTTGCGGGTCCGGCGCATGACGCGGTCGATGTCGCGGTCCGCCACCATGTTGAGCGCGTTGGCCCCTCCGGCCGACAGGGCCCCCCCGGCAAGGGTGGCGAGGACCAGGCGCCAGGTCGGCAGACCCTGGCGGGCGAGGACCATGGTGGGCAGGGTGGTGACGAGCAGGAGCTCGATGATCCGGGGCTTGGTGAGCGCCACGTACGCAGCGACCCGCGACGCGAGGATCCGGCTTGCCGGCAGGGCCGGCGCTTCGAGGGCCATCGGAGGCAGCCTACGGCGCACGGCGGGCGCCGGACCAGGCGGGGCAGGGCCCTCGACGCCGGGCTGAGACTTCCCTCGGGCCGGGTACGATAGGCTGAAGTGGTCGCTTCCGCCCCGCGCCGCCGCGGCGCTGCCCGTGCTCGCGCCCTGCAGCTGCCCACCGTCGGCCAGGAGGCCTTCCGGCGCCTGTCCGTCGCCTCCCTGGCGGCCGTCATGCTCATCGTCGCGACGGGCGCCGCCGTGCGCCTGAGCGGATCGGGCCTCGGCTGCCCCGACTGGCCCTCGTGCTACCAGCACCGGTTCACCGCCGAGCTCTCCTACCACCCTCTGATCGAGTTCGGGAACCGTCTCGTGACCGTGGCGCTGACCGTCATCCTGGTCGCCACGCTGCTCGGCGCCCTGCGGCGGCGCCCGTACCGGCGCGATCTCGCCTGGCTGGCCGCCGGGCTTGTCGCCGGGGTGCTGGGCCAGGCCGTCCTCGGCGGGATCGTGGTCTACACGAAGCTCAACCCGTACCTCGTCATGGCGCACTTCGCCCTGTCGATGGCCATGGTGGCGGCCGCGGCGGTCCTGCTCCACCGCAGCTCGCGCGACTACACGCCCGGCGCCGGACGCCTCCTCGTCATGCGGCCGGTGCTCCTGGTCGCCCGGGGCGCCGTCGCCCTGCTCGGCATGGTGGTCCTGGCCGGTACCGCCGTCACCGGCGCGGGCCCCCACTCGGGGGCCGCCCAGAACCAGCTCCAGCCTCGCCGGATCCCCGTCTCGCTGCGGTCCATGGCCGAGCTCCACTCGAGCCTCGCCCTGCTGCTGGTCGGCATCGTGCTGGCGCTCGCCGTGTCGCTCCACGTGCTCGACGTGCCCGAGCGGGTCCGGCGGGCGGGGCGGCTGTTCGTGGCGGTGCTCGTGGCCCAGGCCGGCATCGGCTACGTGCAGTACTTCACTCACCTGCCGGCGCTGCTCGTCGAGGTCCACGTCATCGGGGCCACGTCGCTCGTCGTCGGCGGCGTGCAATTCCTCCTCGCCCTGACGGCCCACCCGCCCGAACCGGTCGCGCCGCGCGCCGGCCCTCCGCAGGAACTCGACGAGGGCGCCGGCGAGCCGGCTCGCAGCGAGCCGGACGGCGCCCCGGGCGACCTTGCTGAGCTCCCCGCCGGCGGCTGGTAGGTTCGTCACGCCTTGCGCGGCCGCCCATTCGACGAGCGGCCCGCCCGCCCCCATCGTCTAGCGGCCGAGGACGCCGCCCTTTCAAGGCGGTAACACGGGTTCGAATCCCGTTGGGGGTGCGCCCTATCCTCCCTGGGAGGAGCTGAAGGCGGTTTTCCTTCATCCTGGGCCAGGCCGACATCGACATCGTGACCGTCAGCGGGGTTCGTCCCGACGGGGCCGCGGCCAACCGGCCGCGGCCAAGGTGACCCGTGCAATTGGCGCCGCAGGGAACACCCGGACCGAGGCGCTGCGTGCCGTCGACGACGAGTACCGAGAGATCGTCGGTGGGCTTCTCTGGGGCTGGGGAGTGCCGGCCCGGGCGGCGACCCCGCTACCGCGCGCCACCCCTGGGGGTCCCCCGGAGGGCCTCCGCGGCGAACTGGAGCACGGCGTCGTCGAGAGGCAACACCACGCGGGGCGCGATGCTGCGGTGCTCGCCGGCGACGAGGCGCACTGCCGTCCCCCAGGCCCGGAACCCCACGGCGTGGCGGGCGAAGGGCATGGGTCCCTCGGTCACCCCGACACCCACGATGCCCTGCGCGCCCATCGCGATCGCAGAGCGCTGCATCCGCTCCATCGCCGACTCGCGCGCCGCGTACATGGCCTCGGTGAAATTCGTCAGCTCGACGTTCTGCGAGGTCTGCCGGAGGGTGGTCCCCGCAGAGCGCCTGGGCGCGTACACGAAGCTCGCACCGAACGCGAGCCCGACGGGCGCCCAGCCCGCCTGGCCCAGCAAGCTGAAGTCGCGAGCGGACAGGTCCGAGACGAACACCCGCCCCGGCCCCCCTCCCCGCCGCGACCGGGCCGACGCGCTCACCGGTCGCGCGGCCGTGCCCACCAGCTCCACGTCGACGCGGTGGGGGCCCACGTCGGACTCGAGCCGGACGCCGACGACGCCCTTGCCGCCGGCCCGCTCGCACTCGGACTCGAGCCGCTGCGCCGCCTTGGCGAACGCGTCGTTGTGCGCCGTCGAGGCGGCGGTGATCTCGCCGGCCCCCCAGTTCCACACCCCCCAGGGGACCGACACGATCGAGACGCCCGACACCAGGTCCACGGCCTCCCAACCCGCGCCGTGGAGGAGCAGCGTCTCGTCGGCCGAGAGATCGGAGGTCACCCCCGCCCTCGCGCCCCCGGTGCCCCCGGTCGCGTGACGCTGCAGCTCCTCAAGGCCGCGCCGGAGCATCGTACGCACGTCTCGAGGCTCTGCGGCAGGAACCAGGCCGGTCGGCGGCACGGCGGCAGCGTCGCCCGTCATGCCAACGTGACCGTCGGGACGGGTGCAGGCAGCGGTTCGAACTCCTGGAAACGGCGCACCCGGGTGCCCTTGAGCGTGCACTCGACGACCTCGTCGCCCTCCCCCACCTCACGGTAAGAGGTCCCCATCTGGGCCCCGAAGAGCTGGTCGGTGGCAAGAAGGCGCCGGACGTGCTCACGGGCGAGGTCGCGTGCGGCCATGTGCGCCCGGGCGAGCTGCTCGATCTCGCCACCCACGTACTGGCCCCACACGCTGGACTGGCCCCGGGTGAGCAGCTCGGTCACGCAGGACGCCCAGACGCGGACGGAGGCCATCGACGCGACGATCGACACGGGCACCATGCCGGCCTCGACGAGCTTCACCAATCGCTGGCCCGCGAGGTACGTGGTGAACGGAGGTCCACCGGGGGGACCGTCGAGGTCCTCGGCGACGACGGCCGTTCCCGTGAGGTGGAACTCGGTCACGCTCTGCTCCGCCAGGTGCCGGACCGAGTCCACGACGCCGACCACACCGTGCGCGCCGGCGTCGCGGGCCTCGTCGACCAGCCGGGCGTAGGCGGTGCCGAAGCCCTGGGCCCACGCGGCCTCGACCCAGGTCTGCTCGTAGTTCTGACCCCAGACCCGGTGGTCCCCGGAGCCGACGACGTAGCCATGGGGGCACCGCCACGACTCGTTGTAACCGCTCCAGCCGCTGCCTCCGGCGAACGGCGAGACCCCCCGCACGTACGGGGAGCCGACCCCGTACCAGCCCCACTGCATCACGCAGAACCCCTGCACGAGCGCGACGGGCCGAAGGCCCACCTGCAGGCAGGCCGCGAAGTCCGGCACGGACAGTCCGGATGAAAAGGAGCTGGAGCCGAGGCGTCGTGCCGCGACCTCGGGGACCCCCTCCCCCGCCGCCGGGCGCCCACCGGGCTCGCCGGGCCCCAGATCTGGCATCAATTGTCCAGGGAGATGATGGGTGTCGGCCTGGGGAGCGTCACCGCGTCGCCGGTCTGGGCGATGGCGGTCCCGATCGAGAGGAACTCGATGGTGTGCGAACCCCACTGGTGGGACTTCTCCTCGAGCCGGACACCGACGATGCCTGCCGCGGCGAGGCGGTTCGCCTCGTCCTGCATGCGGGTCATCGCGAGCTCCCGCGCCTCGTAGAGCGCCTGGGTGAAGTTGGGCAGCTCGACGTTCTGGCCCATCGATCCCACCGTCTGCGCCAACCCTCGGTGGGCGATGTGGTACACGCAGTTGCCCATGACGAGCCCCAGGGGCACGTGCCCGGTCTGCATGATGGTCCAGAAGTCCTGGCCGGAGAGGTCGGAGGTGAACGGCTTGCCGAGCCGGTTGCGCCGCGAACGCCCGTCCTCGGCCTTCACGGCCGTGCCCATGGCGATGAACTCCGCTGCGTCGCTGCCCCATTCGTAGTAGTTGACGTCGAGCCGCACGCCCACCACGCCGTCGGCACCAAGCTGGTCGGCCTCCTCCTCCATCCTCGTCATCGCGAGCTCGCGGGCGTCGTACATCGCCTCGGTCAGCTTGGTGAGCTCCTGGCTCTTGCCCCACCGCCGGGCCTGGACACCTGTGTGGTAGATGGACGAACCCATCACGAACCCGACCGGGTGGAAGCCGACCTCCTTCACGAGGAGGAACTCGTTCACCGACAGGTCCGAGGTGAAGAGGCCCTGCTCGAGCTCGGCCAGGCGGCGCCCGGCGTCCTCGGGGAGGTCAGCGGGGAGGCCGGCGCCCTCCGGGGCGCGGGGTTCCTCGGACGACGTGCTCACGACGAGCCTCCGATCACGATGTTCTCGAGCGCCTGGCGGGCGCGATCGCTGTGGACCGCCTCCGCCCGGAGCCCGCCGAGAAGCGTCCGGAGCCACTCGTCCATGCCGACCTGCTGGCTGCGGATCCGGATGCCGCCGGAGGAGTGCGCGATGGTGCAGGTGACCGACGAGCCCTGCACCTCGGCGCGCAGCACGTCGTCGGCGAGCGCCACCTGGATGGCCTTGATGTCGTCGGACTTCCGCAGCCACCCGCCGGCCCGCTCGACGCTCAGCCGGGGCCCGAGGAGGTCGGCCAGCTGGGAGACCAGGACGCGCAGGAGCACCCGGACGTCGCTGCTGTTGAGCTGCAGAGCGGCGAGCGCCGCTTCGAGATCGAGCTCCTCCCCACCCGCGTCCGCTGCGGTCACCGCGTGCCCCGCGTCATGGGCACGAATCTAGACCTTCCCGCACACGAGAGGACCCGCGCCGAAGGGGCGGAGACCGTGGGTCCCTGGCCGCCGAGCCGTCGCGGGGGCCGGCAGCGTCGCAGGCCGGTGCCGGTCTCAGGTCCCCGCTGCCAACCGCCCGCCGCGGGCGTCAACTGCCCGTGTAGGCGAACAGCGTGCCGCAGATCGGCTTGCCGCTGGCCGGGACGGGCACGAACTTCGCGCCCTGCAGCTGCACGAAGTTCCCGCACTCGGTCTTCGGGAAGTGACCGGTCAGGTAGTCGAAGCTGACCGGTGTGGGCGCCAGGCCACCGAGCGTGTAACCCTTCACCGTGCGCAGGCGGGACATGAACGTCGACCTGGTCGGTACTACGCCCGCGCCCCTCCTGCCCGGGCCGTCCCGTGTAGGCCGTACACAAAGTCCTCCAGCAGGCGGGCGAGCTCGAGCGGCTGGTCGCTCTGCACAGCGTGCCCGGCCCCGGCCACCTCTTCGACCCGCAGGGAGGGCAGGCGCCGCCGCATCTCGGCGACGTCGCCGTCGGTGTTGAACCTCGACGCCGCACCTCGGACGAACATCGTCGGCACGCCGATCCGGGCGACGTCGTCCCACAGCGGCGTGAAGTCCGACCAGTTGCCCTCGTCCGTCGCGCCACCCCCGCGGGGGCCGAACAGGTCGTAGCGCCACCGCCACCGCCCGTCCGGCAGGCGGATGGCATTGTGGCGCACGCCTCGCCGGACGCCAGAAGGGGGACGCAACGGGCTCAACGCGACCGCCGCATCGGCCATCTCGTGGAACGAGCGGTACGTCGGCTCCCGGCCGATGAGCGCCACGGTGCCGCGTTCTTGTGTCGTCATCTCGCGGGACGGATCGTTGATCTGGGGGGTCACGTCGACGATCACGGCACGGCGGCACAGGTCGGGGCGCTCGGCCGCGAGACGGATGGTCGTCGCCCCCCCGAGCGACATCCCGACGACCGCGAGGGCGGTCGGCGCCACGATCGGCAGGGCGACCTCGAGTGCCTCGGCGTTCCGCCAGGGCCCGTAGTTGCGGTCCGGACGCCGGAAGGAGCGGCCGTGGCCCGGAAGGTCGACGCACACCGCCGGGCGACCGAGCGCGAGGGCCACCGAGTCCCACGTGTGGGCGTTCTGACCTCCCCCGTGGAGGAAGACGAGCTCGGGCTGGCCGTCGCCCCACACGATCATCGAGAGGCGCTGGTCCGGCTCGACCTCGACCTCCCTGCGGGCGACCGCGGGGCGACCGGTCCACACCAGCCCCAGCTCGGCCGCGTTCTCGTGCAGGAGCCCGAACTCGTCGTAGTCGTCGTGCTCGAGGGTGTCGTCCACGGTCAGCATCGCTCGGCCCCTGCGATCGGCTTCTCCACGAGCTCGGCGAGGGCGTGGACCTCCCCGAGGCACCGGAGCATGTCGTTGAGGTGCGTGCAGGCCTCGAGCTCGCGCAGCGTCTCCTGGACGCTGGTGCGGAACGAGTCGACGGGCATGCCGACGAGCCGGGCGGCGTGGGGCGCGGCACCGGGGCACTCGGGGAAGGGAAGGACACGCGGCGTCGCCACCAGGTCGAGGATCCTGCGGGTCGACCGGTCGACGGACGCCTCGAGGGTGTACTCGTGCAGCGCCAGCTCTGTGCCGTCGACGTCCCAGAGGCTGTCGCGGAAGTGGGCATCGACGCGGAGCACGCCGCCGCGGCGCCACACGTCGACCCGCCGGCGCCGGCGCATGCAGACCTCGGGTGGCGCCTCGATCTCGTGCCATGCCCACGGATCGGGCGAGGTCAGGTCACCCGCGAGGCGCAGGAAATGCGGGGTCGAGTTGCCCTGCGCTCGGGCCTGCTCCTGGTAGCCGCCGGGTCGCAGGCCCGAGCAGATCACGCGCCCCTTGCGCATCCCGTGGGGCTCGGTGCGGGCGGCCGACGAACCCGTGTCCCTCCCCTGCGCCCATGCCGGCCGGCTCCTCGACCAGGCGAACCCGGCGATGAGGCTCGCACCGGCGATGTCGTCGAGCAGGAAGTAGAGGGGTGTCGCCGCCTCGCGCTCCCCGGGGAGGGCGTCGTCGATCGCGGACCGGAACGACGCCCCGCCCCGCGCTCCGACGAGGCGCTCGACGGTCGGTGCCGCCGGCCAGGCCTCGATGGCCGTGACGGTCCGTCCCTCGCCGACGCGCACGATCATGCCGGCCTCTGCGGCGGCGATCGGGTCACCACGCAGCGGGGTCAGGAGATCGCGCGCCCGGCCGCGCAGCTGGAGGGGCGTGCCGAAGCCCTCGGGCCAGACCATGTCGATGGTCGCCGTCCGGCGGACGGAGCCCGGCCGGCGCGGCGGCGTGCCGACGACGGAGTGGCCCGGGGGCTCGGGCCAACCAGGCACCACCTCGGGTGGCGAGTGTGTGACTGCCACGGGAACCTCCCTGCTCGCGCCCGGGTGACCGGTGCACGGCGTCGACTGGCTCTTGGGGGCCGAAGGGCAGGCCTGCCCAGCGGGGCACGGCTCCCCGGTGCCGCTCCCCACAGGTTCGAAGGAGGAGGACCGATCAGGTCGGACGTTCCGCCCCGTCGGCGGGGGGCTCGGGCACGTGGGGGAAGAGCTCCTGGAATGCGCCGATCCGGATGCGGCGGCTCGCCACGGGGTCGCAATCGTCGAACAGCTCGTGGAGCGTCTTCTGGGTGTGGCCGTAGGTGCCCTCGTAGTGGGGGTAGTCCGAGCCCCACATCACGTTCTTCCAGCCCATGGCGGTGTGGGCGAGCACGGCGGAGCGGTCGTGCTGGAAGCTGGCGTACACCTGGGTGTAGAGGAACTCGCTCGGCGGCTTGGAGAGCCGCGGGCGGACGGCGGCTCCGTGCTGGCGGTAGCCCTCGTCCATCCGGTCGGCCAAGAAGGGTCCCCAAGTGGCCCCGCCCTCGGACACGAGGATCCGCAGCCCGGGGTGCCGGTCGAGCGCGCCGCAGGCGATCATCTGGGTGACCGCGCGCTGGCCGCCGTAGGTCGTCTCGACGTAGTTGAGGACCGCACCGGCGGGGCCCCGGTAGTAGAGCCCGATACGACCGGTGGGGTCGACGGGCTCGGTGCCGATGTGGAAGCCCAGGACGAGGCCATTTTCCTCGAGCGCGGCCCACACCGGCTCCCACTCCTCGTCCTGCCACAGCGGGCGCCCGAACGGGGGGCGCACCGGGAAGAAGGCCAGTTTGAACCCCATGGCGGCCGCCCGCCTGATCTCGGCGACGGCGTCGGCCACGTCGAGCAGGGGGATCGACGCCGCGACGACGTACCGGGGCGAGTGCCGCTGGAAGTCGATGAAGAAGTCGTTGGAGATCTCGCACCCCGCCTTCACCAGCTCCGCGGTGCGGATGTTGAAGGTCCAGGTGCCGAGCGACGGGTAGATCGCCTCCGCCCAGACCCCCTCGTCGTCGAGGTCCTGGAGACGCTTCACGGGGTCGAAGGCGCCCGGCGCCCGCGTGAAGATGTTGCCGCCGCTCTCCCGGTCCACCTCGTCGAGGTCCTCGTCGAGCGGGCGGGCGGCAGTGCGCGCCAGGCGCTCGGGCGTCATCGGCTTCGGGATCGGGCGCTCGAAGGTCTGCCCGTCGACCGTGATGACCTCGACGCCGCGCGCCTCGTCGCGCGTCGAACGAGGCAGCAGGTCCCGCAGGTGCGCGGGCAGCCGGTCATAGAGGTCGGGCGGCTCCATGTAGTGGGAGTCGCCGGAGTTCGCCCACAACTTCGTTTCGATTGCCATGAGGAGGGCCTCCTTTGTCCGGCTCCTACCAGCCCTGCGCGGCTGCTGCCCGCGGTCCGGCTGGCTGCTTCCGGTCCGAGACGGCGTGGCGCCGATCCCGACGATCTGCGCCCTGCCGGCCCATCCGAGATGCTACCAGATGCAAATGTTACTTTCAATGCCTGGGTGCCGGATGCCGGGTGCCGGGTGCCGGGTGGATGCGGCAGACGACCGGGGCCGGACCACGCCGGGGGGCGCTCCTCGGGGGTCGCTCCTCCGCCGGGTTGGCGCCCGGCGCCCGGGCCCGCGGCGAGGCGCCAGGGGCAGGCGCCCGGCGACGAGGGCCGGCAAGGACCGGCGCCCGGCGACGGCGCCCGGCGACGAGGCCCGGCGACGAGGGCCGGCGACGTGCGGCAGCCGATCGGGGAACCCTGGCGCCAACGACCGCCCCGTCTGCCCGCGACCCTCTTCGACCGTGACCCTTGAAATGTCGTTTTCATTGTCGTACCATGACGGCCGCTCGCAGTCGCTGCAGGACAGAGGGGGTCGAGCATGGCAAGGAGAGCCCGGTTCACCATGGCCCGTGTGCTCGTGGCCTTGGCCGCCACGGGAGGCGCTGCCCTTCTGCCTGCGGTGGCGTCTGGTGCCGCCACGAGCAAGGCTCCGATCGTGATCGGCTACATCGGTGACTTCACCGGCGTGTCCTCCTCGACCTTCGCCGACGGGCTCGGCGGCGCCCAGGCCCGGATCGCCCTCCAGAACGCCCATGGCGGCATCGACGGACGCAAGCTCAAGCTGGTCTCCGCTGACACCCAGTCGACCCCGGCCGCGACGGCTACCGCGGTCCAGAAGCTGATCAGCGTGAACCACGTGTTCGGCATCATCGAGGACAGCGCCTTCTTCTTCGCCGGCGATCGCTACGCCCAACAGGCGGGCGTGCCCGTGACGGGCTACGGCATCGACGGGCCCGAGTGGTTCGACAAGTCCTTCCCCAACATGTTCGACGTCGTGCCCTCGTTGTCCATCGGCCCCGTCAACGGCGTGACCTACACCTCGACCACGCGGGTGAAGTTCCTCAAGAGCAAGGGCGTCACGAAGTTCGGGATCCTCGGCTACGGCATCTCACCCTCATCCACCCGGGGCGTGAAGGCCGAGGTCTACGCCGCCAAGACCCTCGGGATGGACGTCTGCTACGAGAACGTCTCGGTTCCCTTCGGTGGCGTCGACTTCACCGCAGACGTGCTCCAGATGAAGACCGCCGGCTGCAACGGCTACGACACGTCGTTCGAGGACGCCTCCGACATCGCCATCGCCCAGGCGGTGAAGAACGCCGGCATACCCATGAAGGCCCAGCTGATGACCGAGGGCTACGACAACGACGTCCTCGACAACCCCGCGGCCAGGGCGGCCATCGATGGGGACTACTTCGCCTCGATCATCGACTTCACCTCGCCCAACGCGCCGACCCGCCAGATGCGGGCGGCGCTCCACACCTACGACCACGGGTTCACGGGGATCCCCGATCTCGGCCTGTACAGCGGGTACCTGTCGGCTGACCTCATGATCTACGGGCTTCAGCACGCGGGGAAGAACCCCACGCCTGCCTCCTTCATCTCGAACCTCCGCAAGGTCGGCTCCTACAACGCCGGCGGCATCCTCGCCACCCCGACCAACTTCCGGGGTCTCGGCACCAAGGCCATGCTCCCGAAGAGCGACTGCGAGTACTTCGTCCAGCTGCAGGGCTCGCGCTTCGTGACCGTCAACGGCGGCAAGACGATCTGCGGCAAGGTGATCGAGGTCCCGGCCTCCGCGGAGGCATGACGCCCGGTCCGGCCACCACGACGCCCGATCCGCCCACAGTGCCGGCGCGCCGTGTCGACTCGGGTGGCACGCAGGCCGGCAATCCGCAGGCAGGAGAGGAGCCCCGTTGGAGCTGAACGCCAAGACCGCGATCGTCACCGGCGCCAGCCGGGGCATCGGCAAGCAGCTCGCGATCGAGCTGGGTCGCCGCGGCGCCAACGTGGTCGTGGCCGCCAGGACGGCTGATCCCCACCGCCGGCTGCCGGGCACCATCGGCGAGACGGTCGCGGCCGTCGAGGCCGCGGGCGGGAGCGCCCTGGCAGTGCGCACCGACCTGACCGACGTCGGCGACATCGAGCACCTGGTCCGCTCGGCAGTGGACCGCTACGGCGGCGTCGACGTGCTCGTGAACAACGCCGCGGACACCTCGGGCGGCACCCCCGCCGTCGGTGACCTGTCGAGGGAGGACTGGCTCCGCCAGTTCGACACCAACCTCCATGCACCGTTCTTCCTCATCCAGGCCGTGCTGCCCTCGATGCGCGAGCGTGGCGGTGGCGTGATCGTCAACATGACCTCGGGTGCAGGTGACCTCACCGCACCGGGCGGTGCCGCGATGCCCTCGGGCGCCGTTCGCATCGGCGAGAGGATCGCCTACGCCGCCAGCAAGGCAGCGCTGAACCGCCTCGGGAACGTCATCGCCTCCGAGCTCCGCGCGTACGGCGTGGCGGTCGTGGCGGTCGACCCGGGCTTCACCAGGACCGAGCTCGTGGAGCTGATGGGTGAGCGGGGCGCGGTCGACCCTGCGGCCGCCATACCGATGGACGTGCCCGTGCGCGCGATCCTCTCGGTGCTCACTTCCGAGGACCCCCTCGCCTACACGGGGACCATCCTGCGGGCCTCCTCCTTCGTCGAGGGCGGCGCGTAAGGCCCGGCACCGGGGAGCCCGAGGAGCGCCGCGCAGAGGTCCGGCTCTTCCGGTCATGCTGGCGCGCTGCATGCCCCCTCGGGCCCGAGCTGAGGCAGCTCGGGCCGGCTTGCCCGTTGCCCTGGCCCGGGGCGCCCGCCGACCGCTCGACGGGCCGGCTCGCCGGGTCGGCAGGGCTGGCTCGCATAACCTTGCCGCATGGTCGTTTCGAAGAGCCCCTCTGGCCGGGGTGCCGGCCGGCCGCGCCGGTTCGTCGACGATGCCGAGATCAAGATGCTGCTCGACGCCACGACGGCCGTCATGCGCCGCAACGCCTACGCCTCAGCCACCGTGCAGGACATCCTGGCGGAGGCCGGGCTCTCCACCCGATCCTTCTACCGGCATTTCCAGTCCAAGGACGACCTCCTGAAGGCGATCTACCGCCGCGACGCCGAACGGGCGGCCAGGAACCTCGCCGATCGGGTCGCCGCGGCAGCCACGCCTCGGGGTGCCCTCGAGGCCTGGATCGACGAGCTCCTCAGCTTCGGCTACGACGCGCGGCGGGCCCGCCGGGTGGCGATGATCCGCGCCGAGCTCACGCGGCGGGCGCGGGGGTCTGACGAAGAAGAACAGTACGCCACGGCGGTGATGACCGAGCCTCTCATCGCGACACTGCGCGCGGGGAAGAAGGATGGCACCTTTCCGGCAACCGTGCCCGAGCGCGACGCGCTGGCGATCCATGCCCTGACGAGCCAGGCGTGGTCCTGGGCCCTCGATGGGCGGTTCGGACTGTCGCGACAAGCAGCCCTCGACCATGTACTGCGCTTCTGCCTGCCGGCCCTGGGCTGGCGGGAGCAGCGCGAGTCGACAGCCGAGTAGAGCGCGGCTGCGCACGCGCCGGGCCCGTCCGCCGCCAGGACGCCCGAGCTGTCGCGCGCGCTCGTTGTCGTTGCGCCGGCAGCCGGATACAGTGTTTGCAAACATGCCGCGGCCCTGTGGCTGCCCGTGCCGTTCGGCGACGGACCTGGCCCGTGCCGGCGCAGCCCCGGCGTTGCGTCGTCCAGCCCCAGACCAGACGGTGCCGCAGAGCGGCTCGCTCGAGGATGTGGTCGGTGAACATGAGTGCCAACGGAGGACCGCTGCGAGGGCTCGTGGTGATCGACCTGACCTCCAACGTCGCCAGCGCCTACACGTCGCTGCTCTTCGCCGACTACGGGGCCGAGGTGATCCAGGTCGAGCCGCCGGGTGGCAGCCAGGTTCGGGCCATGGCCGCCGCCCCGTTCTACCTGCGGGGCAAGAAGAGCGTCGTCCTCGACCTGCACGACCCGACCGACCTGGAGGTCGCCCGCAGGCTTGCCAGCGGAGCCGACGTGGTCATCGAGGCCTTCGGTGCCGGGGTGGCCGATCGCCTCGGCCTCGGCTACGAGGAGCTGCGCTCCGACAATCCCGGCCTCGTCTACACCTCGATCACCGGGTTCGGGCACCACGGGCCCTTCTCGCACCTCAAGGCCTACGAGGCCGTGGTCATGGCCAAGACCGGCTCGATGTACGGCAACACCGTGCCGCACCGGGTCGGCCAGCCGGTGATGACGGTGCCCTTGGGGGCGACCTACGCGGCTGCCCTCCTGGCCGCCCAGGGTACCCTGATCGCCCTCCACGAACGCGACGGAGGGACCGGGCACGGGCACGGTCAACGTGTCGACGCCACCCTCGCCCAGGGGATGCTGGCCCAGGACCCCTGGTCCTACTTCATGAAGATCCTGGCCTCCCGCTACCCGGACGCCTTCACGGCGGTCGGCGCCCCCAACCTCGATCGCCCGGTGCCCACGACGTGGCTCTCCTTCGGCCTCCTCAACGGCTACACCAAGGACGGCCGGTGGCTGCAGTTCGCCCATGCGACCCCCCGGCAGTTCGACGACTTCGTGCGCGTGCTGGGCCTGGCGGACCTGCTCGAAGAACCCGAGTGGCGCGATGCCCCGAACAGCCCGAGCGACGACGTGCGCGATCGGTGGTGGACGCTCATGCTCGAGGCCGTCCGATCCAGGACCGTGGCCGAGTGGCAGGCAGTCTTCGACGCCGAGCCCAACGTGTTCGCCGAGATCTACCGCCGCGACGCGGAGCTCTTCGACCACCCCCAGATCCTCCACGATCGCCACGCGATCGAGGTCGAGCACGCGGGGATCGGCCGGGTGCGCGAGATGAACGTGCTCGTCAAGATGTCCGCGACACCCGGCTCCGCTGGCGGGGCCGTGCCCGCCCTCGACGCCCACGGCCCTGAGCTGCGGGCCCGCCAACCCTCACGTCGCCCTGCACCGGCCGGCGTGCCCCCGATCGGCCGGCCCGCGCTGGAAGGGATCACCATCCTCGATCTCGGGACCTTCTACGCAGGGCCCTTCGGGTCGACCATGCTGGCGGACCACGGGGCCAGGGTCATCAAGGTGGAGCCCCTGGACGGCGACCCCATCCGCTTCAACATGCCGATGCCCGAGTCGGCGGGCGTGCGGGTCACCCAGGGCAAGGAGAGCATCGCGGTGAACGCCTTCTCGGAGGAGGGGAGGGCGATCCTGGCCGAGCTGGTGCGCCGCGCCGACCTGGTCCTCCACTGCTACCGGGGCGGAGTGGCCGAGCGAATGGGAGTCGACGCCGACACCGTGCTCCAGGTGAACCCCGACGTGATGTACCACCACGGGGTGGGCTACGGGATCGATGGCCCCTACTGCCGCCGTCCCGCCTTCGCCCCGACGATCGCCGCCGGGTCCGGGTTCGCCGCCCGGTGCGGGGGAGGGGGCATCGAGGGGGTCGAGCTCACCATCGAGGAGATCAAGAAGGCGACCGTGCGGCTCGGCGGGACACCCTCGGGCCACCCCGACGGCTTCGCAGCCCTGGCCGTGGCGGTGGCGCTCGCCCTCGATCTCTACGCCAGGGACCGGGGCCATGGGGGGCAGGCCACGCTCACCTCGATGCTCTCGACCATGGGCCACATCATGTCCGACGCGCTGGTCGAGTACGAGGGGGCGCCTCCTCCGGTAGAGACGGACCCCGACGGGTACGGCTTCCACGCGATGTACCGCCTCTACGAGGCGGCGGACCGACGTTGGATCGTGCTGTGCGCCCCGACCGAGCGTGCGTGGGAGAAGTTGCGCCGCGCCCTGCCAGCCAGCGCCGGTCTCGACGACCCACGCTTTGCCACGGCCTCGGCTCGATCGTCCCACGACGCCGACCTGACGGCCCGCTTGGCCGAGGTGTTCGGGCAACGCCCGGCAGCCGAGTGGGAACGGGACCTGAGCGCCGCCGGGGTCGGCTGTGCCGAAGTCGCCCCGTACGGCGGCGCCTTGGCGGTCGCGATGTTCGAGCCCGGGGGCGTCGCCGACCAGAACGGCTGGCTCACCACCGTGACGCACCCGATCTTCGGCGAGCACGTGCGCACCACCGAGCTGGTCAGGCTCTCCCGATCGGGTTCGCGCCTCGGTGCCGGAGAGACCATCGGCGGCCACACGCGCGCGATCCTGCGCGAGCTCGGCTACGACGACGACCGGATCGACGACCTGCGAGCTCGCGGCATCGTCGGGGAGTGGGCCCAGCCCTGACCTGACCGGCAGGCCCCGAAGCGCCAGGCGAGGCGGTCCGCTCGCGCCGGGCTGCTCACGCTGCCTGCCCGCTCGAGCAGCCGGGCGGCCTGGATCGCCGGCGCAGGGCCGCGGCGACCCGCCCGAGGCAGCTCAGCTCTGGGACTGCTGGCCCATGAACTGGCCCGCGTTGTGGCTCAGCCCGTGGGAGTGGTCGAGGGGGCCGTACTCGCGGGGCGTGGTGTCGACGTCCTGAGCCTGGGCGCGCAGAGCGCCGACCGTGGCCTCGCTGCGGGCACGGTGCGCGAAGGGATCGAACCGGTACCACCGGGCTGCGTTCTCCCAGGTCACCTTTTCGATCTCCTCGTCGGTCAGGCCGGCGGCCACCAGCGACTTCATGAGGGTCTCGGGCGCCTGGGGCCAGGTCGAGTCGGAGTGCGGATAGTCGCACTCCCAGGTGATCATGTCGATGCCGATCTGCTCGCGATTGCGGAGGCCGGTCTCGTCGTCGATGAAGCACCCTTGCACGTGCTCGCGGAAGACCTGGGACGGCAACTTCTCGCCGAAGTCCGCCCCGGTCCAGCGGTGGTGGTGGTCGTAGACGAAGTCGGCCTTCTCCAGGAAGTACGGCATCCAGCCGATGCCGCCTTCGGCGAGAGCGAGACGGACGCCGGGGAACTTGCGCATGATCGGCGACCACAGCAGCTCGGCCGCGAAGATGGCCGTCTGGAAGGGCATCACGTGCGGGATCACGTCGAAGGGCGAGCGGGGCATGAAGTTCGGGGCGCCGCCGAAGTGGAACACCATCACGGTGCCGGTCTCCTCGCAAGCCTGCCAGGCCGGGTCCCATTCGTCGCCGTGGTAGTCCGGGAACCCGGCTCGGTACGTCTCGGGGTGGAGGGACACCGCGTGGCACCCGCGGCCCGCCATGCGGCGGATCTCCTCCGCCATCCACTCGGCACCGAGGGGGAACCCGGAGATGGCGATGGGGATGAAGCGACCGGGGTAGGGGCCGCACCACTCGTCGATGTGCCAGTCGTTGTAGGCCCGGATCATCGCCCCGGCGAACTCCTTGTCCTCGCTGGCCACGAAGAACTGACCTGCGATGCCCGGCCAGGAGGGGAAGCACAGCGAGGCGAGCACGCCGTTGACGTTCATGTCGCGCACGCGCTCGTGGATGTCGTACGTGCCCGGCCGGACCTGGTCGAAGCACGCCGGATCGCTCCCCCAGTCCTCGCGGGGCCGTCCCTGGACGGCGTTGAGACCGAAGGTGGAGATCTCCTTGCCCTCGATCAGCCAGGCGTCGGTGCCGTCCTCGCGGCGGACCACGCGGGGTACCCGGTCCTTGAACTTGGCCGGCACGTGGTCGCGGAAGTAGTCGCTCATGGACGGCGGCTCCACCACGTGGTCATCGGTGCTGATGAGAACCATGTCCTCGACACGCATGCCTCAACCCTCCTGCGTCGTGCCCCTCAGGCGTCCGAGGCCGGTCCGACGGGCCGTACCTGCCGGCAACAGGGGCCGCTGGAGCGGACCCTACCCGGGGCCCATCCGCCATTCAAGGGCGCATCCCTGCCCGGCCTGACGACGCCGGGTTCCGCAGCGTCGCGCTGCGATCCCTGCCAGGCGGCTCGGGCACGCCCGGCTCGGCCCCGCTCGGCGCGGCTCGGCCCGGCTCGGCCCCGCTCGGCTCGGCCCGGCTCGGCCCGGCTCGGGCACGCCCGGCTCGGCTCGGCTCGGGAAGGCACAGATCGGCACCGCCGGCGGCGCCAGTGGGAGAAGAGCCAGCTACCTGCGCCCCGCCTGCGCAGTCAGGACGCGGTGAGGCCGTTGTCGACGCTGAAGACGGCGCCGGTGATCGAGCGCGCCTCGTCGGACGCAAGGAAGGCGAACAGGGCGGCGATCTCTTCAGGTTCGGCCATGCCGCGCAGACCGGCCATGCGGGTCAGCAGGTCGACGTCGGCGTCGGCCGGGAACTGGGTCGAAGCGGCGATGTTCGTGTTCGTCCCGGCAGGGGCGATGGCGTTCACCCGCAGCGGACGCTTGAGAAACTCGACCGCCAGCGACCGGGTGAGCTGGAGGACCCCGCCCTTGCTCATGCAGTAGGCGACGGAATAGGGGACGCCCTGGAGGGCTGCGTTCGACGCGATGTTGACGATATTGCCGCCGGTCTCGAGCAGGTGGGGGATGGCGGCCTGGGCGAGGAAGAAGTAGGCGTCGAGGTTGACGGCCATGACGCGCCGGTACTGCTCGAGCGACATGTCCTCGACGTGCCCGGCGACGTAGATCCCGGCGACGTTGCCGAGCACGTCCAACCGGCCGAGCTCCTCGACGCAGGCCCGCACGGCCGCGCTGCACGCGGAGGGTTCGGCGAGGTCGGCCTGGTGCAGCGAGACCATGCCGCTCGCCAGGCGCTTTGTCTCCTGGAGCCGACCCTCGTCGACGTCCACGCCGAAGACGGCCGCCCCCTCCTCGGCGAGCCGGAGCGCGACGGCCCGGCCGATGCCGGAGCCCGCGCCCGTCACGAGCGCAACCTTCGAGTCGAACCGGGCAGCCATGGCCGCAGTTCTAGCCCAGCGGCCCGCCGCGCCGCCGAGGCGTGACCTGACCCCGCCCCGGCGGCGGCACGGGCATCCCGCCCGCAGCGGGTGGCCGCCGAGCGACGTCACGGCGGTGGTAGTGCGCCAGTGGCCAGAAGTGGACGACGACCGACGCCCACGGTGGGCAGGGCGGCGAGCGGCCCGACGTGGACGACAGGGCCACGACGGCACCGCTCCTACGATTGCCTCACGATGGATTCGTGCCACCCGACGTCTGCGCGGGCCGCGCCCAGGTGGACTTCGCCCGGCGGCCAGGTGCGAGAGACGGGTGCGACCCGCTGCCGATCCGGACCTCTCGATCGAGACGCCGTAGGCGACCGGCCCGCGACGCAAGGAGCACGCCGATGACGACCCGGGCCTGGACGGACACCCCCTTCACGAGGGCGACGGGCGTGGCGCTGCCGATCGTCCTCGCTCCCTTGGCCGGCGGGCCGTCGACCCCGGAGCTCGCGGCAGCGGTGAGCGAAGCGGGCGGCCTGGGCTCCCTCGGCGTCGGCTACGCCAGCCCGAGCGCCATCCGCGCCGAGGTGGCGGCCGTGCGGCGCCTGACCGCCAAGCCCTTCGCCGTCAACCTGTTCGTGGACACACCCGTCCAGGTGAGCCCTGAGCAGATCGCCGCCGCCTGGCGCATCCTCGCCCCCTACCGCCGGGAGCTCGGCCTCGAGGAGGGGGACCCGCCCGACCACTTCGCCGAGCCCTTCGACGAGCAGCTCGCCGCCGTCCTCGAGGCGCGCGTGCCCCTCGTGAGCTTCACCTTCGGCGCCCCAAGCCGGGCGGTGACCGACGCCCTGCACGGCGCCGGCTCCCTCGTCGTGGCGACCGTCACCAATGTCGCCGAGGCTCGCGCCGCCCGCGACGCCGGCGCCGACGTGTTGTGTGCCCAGGGCGCGGAGGCCGGCGGGCATCGGGGAACCTTCGCCGGCGACGTCGCCACCGGCCTCGTCGGGCTGGCGGCGCTCGTACCGGACGTGGCCGACGCCGCCGGGCTGCCGGTGCTGGCCGCCGGGGGCATCATGGACGGTCGGGGCGTCGCCGCCGCCCTCGCCCTCGGCGCAGCGGGAGCCCAGCTGGGCACCGCCTTCCTGCGTTGCCCCGAAGCGGGCACGAGCGCGCCCTACCGCCAGGCCCTGGCGGCCGCCGACGGTGCCACCGTCCTCACGAGCGCCTTCTCGGGGAAGCCCGCGCGGGGCCTCGCGAACCGGATGGCCCGCGACCTGGCGGCGGCCACCGACCTGCCGCCCTACCCGGTGATGAACGCGCTGACAAGGGACCTCCGTCGCCAGGCCGCCGAGCTCGGCAGGGCCGACTTCCTCTCGCTCTGGGCCGGGGAGGGGGTGGCGAGGGGGCGCGAGCTGCCTGCTGGCGAGCTGGTGGCCCGCCTCGTCGAGGAGACGGACGCCGCCTTGGCTGCCGTGGGCGGGAGCCGGTAGGGACGGCACGCCCGCAGAGGCTCACGAGTCGAGTGGCGCGGCGCCCCCCGAGGTCGGCGGGGCGAGCCTCGCCGACCTGCCGCCCCTCAGGCCACCCGGCGCGCCAGCTCGCCCAGCAGCTCGATGGCGGCGGCGTCCTGGCGGTCCGGGTGCTGGAGGAAGACACGCGTGACGCCGGCCTCCTCGTAACTGGCGAGCAGGGCCGCCATCTCCTCGACCGTGCCGGCGTGGCACCGCTCGCGCGGGCCCCGGAAACGCTCGAGGAACCTGGTCAGGCGGTCCTCGGCCTCGCGCCCGTCGGCGCCCACCGCCACGAGCGCCATCAGCGACAGCGGGAGGGCCGCCGGGTCCCTCCCCGCGCCCAGGCAGGCCTCGTCGATGCGGCGCCGGAGCGCCCGGCACTCGTCGACGCCGAAGAAGGCCGTGTTGTACTCCTGCCCGTAGCGGGCGGCGAGCGCGACGGACCGGGGACCGCCCCGGCCGCCGACGATCAGGGGCGGGTGCGGGACCTGCAGGGGAGCCGGCAGGGCCCGCTGGCCCTCCAGGACGAAGTAGGTGCCGCGGTAGTCGAAGGCTTCGCCGCTCCAGCTGCGCACCAATACCTCGGCGTACTCCTCGAGACGGCCCAGCCGCTCGGCGACCGGCGGGAACTCGAACCCGTTCTGCCGGTGCTCCTGCTCGAACCACCCCGCCCCGACGCCGACCTCGACCCGGCCGCCCGACGCGTGGTCGGCCGTGGCCGCCACCCTGGCGAGCTCGCTCGGGTGGCGGAAGGTGGCCGGGGACACGAGCGTCCCCAGCCGGATGCGCGAGGTGACCGGGGCCAGCGCGGCGATGGTCGCCCAGGCGTCGAGGGCGGGCCCCGGGGGCCCGTGGAACGAGGTGTAGTGGTCGGAGCGGAACAGGCCGTCGAGCCCGGCCGACTCGACGGCCTCGGCCAGCGCCCGCCACTCCTGCCACGTGACGCCTTCTTGACCTTCGATCATCAGGCACACTCGCATCGGAACCCCTCTCCCCTGGCGGTCGGCTTCGCGGGCACCCGGGCGACCTGCGGCGACGGCCATCTGCGCCGGTGCCGCGCCAGCCGCTCGGCTCGGCGCAATCTACGCGCCGCCCGACCACCAGCGGGGCGCCCGGGAGTACGGCACGCGAACAGCGCGGGGGCACCGTGTGCGCGGGCACGCGGGGCAGAGTGGTTCCTGGCAACGGATTGGGTGCGACCGGGAGGTGGCTTCGATGCGCGTGGTCGGCGTCGAGACGTTCGGGGGTCCAGAGGTCCTGCGGGTGTTCGAGGTCCCAGAACCGCTCGCCGGGCCGGGGGAGGTCCGGATCCGGGTGCACGCAGCCACCGTCAACCCTGCTGACGTCGGGTTCCGCGCTGGCGCCTACGGGGACCGGCTCACCGAGGGCCGGCGACCGCCCTACGTGCCCGGCATGGAGGCGGCCGGCGTCGTGGACCAGGTCGGCGAGGGGGTGACTGTTGTGGCCGTTGGCGACCAGGTGATGGCCATCGTGCTGCCCACCGGTCCCCACGGCGGGGCCTACGCCGAGAAGGTGATCGTGCCGGCTCGCTCGGTCGTTGCCCAGCCTCGCGGCGTCGGGCACGCCGCCGCGGCCACCTTGCCGATGAACGGGCTCACGGCCCGCATGGCCCTCGACCTCCTCGCGCTGCAGGCCGGGAGCACGCTGGCCGTCACCGGCGCGGCGGGCGCGGTGGGTGGGTACACGGTCCAACTGGCCAAGGCCGAGGGCCTGCGCGTGGTCGCCGATGCCTCGGCCAGTGACCAGGACCTCGTCCGCTCGCTCGGCGCCGACATCGTGGTGGCCCGCGGCGACGACGTCGCGGCCCGGATCCGTGAGGTGGCGCCAGAAGGTGTCGAGGGGCTGGTCGACGCTGCCGTCCTTGGGGCCAGGGTGCTCCCTGCGGTTCGCGACGGGGGGTCGGTGGCCTGCGTCAGAGCCTTCGACGGCGAGCCCGAGCGGGGGATCACCATCCACCAGGTGCTGGTGGCCCGCTACGCGACCGAGCGCGAGAAGCTCGACAGCCTCCGCCAGCAGGCTGAGGACGGCGTGCTCACCCTGCGGGTGGCCCGGACCTTCCCGCCCGAACAGGCAGCCGAGGCGCACCGCCAGCTCGAGGCACGCGGAACGAGAGGCCGCCTGGTCCTGGAGCTCTGAGGGGCTCCGCTCGCCCCACTGGCGCGCGCTCCACCCCGCACCTGGCCCCTTCTCACCTCACCTTTTACGACCCGCGGCGCCTAACGTGGGCGCCGCGGACGGGTCTGCCGCTGGGCGGTCCGTGCCGCGACCCGGCGAACGGAGGGGCGTGGGAACGTCGGCACGAGAAGTCCGGCCGCGGGCAGTGTTGCTGACCCTCTGCGTCAGCCTGGCCGCGATCACGGTCAATCTGTCCCTCCTCAACGTCGCCATACCGACGCTCGCCCGGGCGCTCCTGGCCACGAACACCGGTCTCGAGTGGATCGTCGACGGCTATGCCCTCGTGTTCGCCGGCCTCCTGCTGGCTGCGGGCTCGCTCGGAGACCGCGTGGGCCGCAAGGGCACCCTCGCCCTCGGGCTGGGCGTCTTCGCCGGAGGCTCGGGGCTGGCCGCGCTGTCGCACTCGACGGCGGCGCTGGTGGCCGCCCGCTGTGTCATGGGCGTGGGGGCCGCCCTCGTCATGCCCATGACCCTGTCGATCATGACCGACATCTACACGACCGAGGCAGAGCTGCGCCGGGCGATCGGCGTGTGGGCCGCGACGGCGTCGGCAGGCAGCGTCGTGGCGCCGCTCGCAGCAGGGCTGCTCCTCAGCCACTTCTGGTGGGGCTCGGTGTTCGTCTTCAACGTCCCCGTGGCCCTCGGCACGATGGTGGCCGTCCTCGCCCTCGTGCCGAGCTCGGCGCCGCGGCGCGACACGGCGATCGACTGGGTCGGCGTGGTGCTGTCGGTCCTGTTCGCCGGTGGGATGGTGTTCGGGCTCATCGAGGGGCCGGACCGGGGCTGGGGCGATCCCCTGGTCGCCGGCTCCCTCGCGGGGGCCATTGCCGTCGGCGCTTCGTTCTGCGCGTGGGAGCTCCGGAGCCGGCATCCACTGATCGACGTCCGCTACTTCCGCCTGCCGAGGTTCTCGGTGGGCTGCGGCGTGGTCGGCGTGCAGTACTTCTTCAGCTTCGGCTCGTCGTTCGTCGTGACCCAGTACGTGCAGCTGGTCCTTGGCCTCTCCGCCCTGGCGGCTGGCCTCGCCCTCATGCCCTCGGCGGCGGCGGTGATGGTCGCCTCCCCCTACGGCGCCCGGGCCTTCGGCCGCTACGGCGCTCGGGCGGTCACGAGTGCCGGCCTGCTCGTGGCGGCGGTCGGGGCCGGCTCCATGGCGCTCGCCGGGGTCCACAGCTCGGTCGGCGTCATCCTCGTGTCACTCGTGCTGGTCAGCACCGGCATCGGCCTCATGGCGCCGGGCACCACGTCCATGGTCATGAGCGCGGTGCCGCCGGAGCAGGCCGGGATGGCCTCGGGCACCCAGAGCGCGACCCGCCAGCTCGGCGGCGCCCTCGGCGTGGCGGTCCTGGGGACGATCCTCACTGCCCGCTACACGTCGGTCGTCACCCATGGCCTTGCCGGTACCTCGGGAGCCCCCTACCTGCCGTCCGCCCGGCGATCGCTGGCCGCCGCCCTCGCCTCGACCGGGAGCGCCAGCCACGCGCACGACCTCGTGGTGCGCGTGTCGGAGTCGGCGTTCGTCGACGGGCTGCACCTGGTCGGAGTGGCGGCCGGGCTGGCGGCGGCTGCCTGTGCCGGCGTGGTCCTCGGCGTCCTCGGGAGGGCGACCCGGACCGCCACTCATACCCCCGCCGTCGCGCCTGCCGTGGTCGGGGCACGGACGGGGCAGTCGGGCCCGGCCGGGGTCCCGCCTGCCCGGGAAGCCATCCTGTCCCCGGGGGCGGATGCCTCCTTCTCTCCGGGACTCTCTCCGGGACTCGCCGACTTTGCTCCCGGGTCCCCCGAACCCCAGCCGTAGCGGGCAGGCTCCGGCACGGTCACCGGCACGAGAGCAGGGATGCACGGACCCGTACCCGACTCTCGGCACTCCGGCCGCTTCGACGAGCATGCAACCGGCGCGCAACCGGCCCGACACCGGGCCCGAGGAGCATGCCAGACGAGGTGACCGGCATCGAGGACTTCGACGAGCTGCTGGCCGCGCTCCAGGCCGGCGAAGAGTGGGCCGCGGCGACCCTCTTCGGCTGGCTGCAGCCGCCCCTGCTCCGCTATCTGCGCTGGCAGGAGCCCGCCGCTGCCGATGATCTCGCCGGCGAGACATGGGTGGCCGTCGCCGAGGGAATCCGTGATTTCCAGGGTGACGCGCCGGCTCTCCGGGGATGGGTCTTTGCCATTGCCCGCCGACGGCTCGCCGATCACCGCCGTCGGAGCGCTCGGCGCCGGACCGACCCGGTGCCAAGCGCCTCCCTGGCCGAGATGGCCACCAGCGAGGATCTTGCCGGCACGGTAGCCGGCGAGCTGTCGGCTCAGGAGGCGATCGCCCAGCTGACAGCCGCACTCAACCCAGAACAAGCAGAGATCATCGTGCTCCGGGTGGTGGGTGGCCTGTCGGTCGAAGAAGTTGCCCGGCTGCTCGGCAAGCGGCCGGGGTCGGTGCGCGTCGCCCAGCACCGGGCGCTCCGGCGGCTGGCCCGGCACCCCGGCATGCGGGCCGCCCTGGCCCGGGAGGTGTAACGCCGTGGCGGCCTCGGACGATCTGGACACCGGAATGGCGCGGTTCACCCTCGACCCGACCTTGGTGGAACGGTTGCTCGGCGGTGCCCTGCACCCGGACGACGCCCCCCCGGGGCTCGGTCACGTGGCCGAGCTGGTGCGGGCAGCCCGGGGGCCGGCCACCTCCGCCGAACACGTTGGTCGGGAGGCGGCGATGTCTGCATTTGCCGCCATGAAGGACGGCTCGGGCGTTCCTGCACCTACGGCAAGGAGACAGTCGATGCTCGGGAAGTTCATGACCTTGAAGGTCCTGGCCGCGGCGGGCCCCATCGCTCTCGCAGGCGCAGGCGCAGCTGCGGCGACGGGTTCGCTTCCGGCTCCGGCCCAGTCGGCCGTCTCCCACGTGCTGGCCGACGTCGGCATCTCGGTGCCCAACCCGGACACGGGGCACTCGGGCACGAGCGATAGCGTCAACGGCACGTCCCACGCCCAGGGCCCCGACGCGAGCGCGACCAGCCCGGCAACCTTCGGGCTGTGCACCGCCTTCACCTCGGGCGGGCTCGACAGCCACAGCGTGGCCTACGCCAACCTGTCCAAGGCCGCCGGAGGCGACTCGGCCATCCAGTCCTACTGCCAGGGGATCATCAGCGCCCACCAGTCCGGCGTGGGCTCGAAGACCGACACCACCGACTCGACGGACGCGCCCCACGGCAACACTGACACCACCGGCTCACCCCACACCTCGGGCTCCGGCACCGAGAACGACACCGCGTCCGGCACCGGGGACCAGACCTCGACCTCCGGCACCGAGAACGACACCGCGTCCGGCCCCGGGGATCACACCTCGGCGGACCAGGTTCTGAGCGGCGCCGGATCATCGCCTCACGGCCGCCCGTGAGCCACGGCGGCGCGGCCGGCTCTCTCCGGTAGGAGGGCGGAGGAGCCATCGGCAGGCTTGCCCGGGCGGAGCACGCTCCCGTTCCGGGCGGCCTCCGGTGGCAAGGGCAGGGAGCCCCCCGAGAGGCCGCCATGCGGGCCCACGGAGCGCCGCCCCCGGCACCACAACGACCCGCCCGTGACTCCGCGGCGGGCCGGTCCCGACCGACTGGTTGGCGAGGGGCGCCGGGCGTCGGCCCGTCACGCTGCGATTGAGCTGGGGTCGCAGCCTCGTGGGGGACGTATAGTGGTGGGCCACCCCCCGGTGCCACCGACGACGCGTCGGCGAGGGGGTACGAGGACCTGTGGTGCAGCTCGGAGTGCACGCCGCCCTGTCAAGGCGGAGGTCGCGGGTTCAAATCCCGTCAGGTCCGCCGCCAGGTCGAGAGCGTCTCCACGATCTGGATGGATGCGGTCGGGTAGCTCAGTTGGCAGAGCGCGCGCCTGAAAAGCGCGAGGTCACCGGATCGACGCCGGTCCCGACCACCAGGAAAGTCCAGTTCAGGGGCCCTGGGCGGTAAGGGAATCCGACCGGGGTCCGCGTTCGTGCCACAGGCGTGCCACACCGGGGCGGTGTCCGTGTGGCACGTGCCACCACGTGTCACGCTGCCGTCCTGGTTCCGCCGTTCCGGAGCGTGTTCAACCCTCCGAACCGTCGATGCTGGTCCCTCGCCTCGCGAACCCGGCCGGAGTCCCTCGCCGGCGACTGCGAGTTCCGCAGAGGGCGGGCGCCAAGGGGGCGCTTGCCGGTAGGCGTCAGCCAGCAAGCTCGGCGGGTCGGCACGCCATTCCGCACCGGGCGCAAGACGGCGCCGCCGGCGAATCGTGTTCTCAGCTTGGGAACCCGTCCGAGGCCTATTTCCTTACCTGGGGAGAACAGGAAGCGGGCAGGTCAGAAGGCTGTATTCGCGATCCGCCAGTGACCGTTGTAGACACCCATTTTCCGCCCGGTGTGGCACGGAGGTGGCACGAAATTCGACCTGCCAGGCGGGCCAAGGGACGGCCGCAGGTCGAGCGAGGAACGGAGCGCAGCGGCGTCCCGCAGCGGGCCCTTGGGGCGCCGGTGACCACCGAGCCCATCATGGAAGAGGCTGGCCGGCGGCCGGCCTGGTCGCCAACGAGCGGGGATCAGTGGCCCTTTCGTCGTCGCCGCGCAGGTGGCGTCACCTGTTCGCACGCCGGCGAGGTGCTCGCCGATCGCGTGGACATCCCCGGGGTCAGCGGTCCCGGCTTGGCGATCATCGACGTGAGCGCCCTGGGCCACGTGACCCAGACCCCGAGATGCCGGTACGGCCGCTTGCTCAGGATCCGAAGCTCCGCGCCGCTGTCCCAGTCGCCGTGGACGAACACGAGAGCCGGATGGATCGGGACGGCGGGATCCCCGACGGCCTGGGCCACGAGGATGACGAGTGTTCTGGGCGAGGCCAACCACCAGGGACGCCTGCCCGCCGAGCGCACCCGGATCGGGCGGATCCCCCTCCACGTCATCAACGAGGTCGGTTACATCCCCTTCGACGGCGAGGCCGCCAACGTCTACTTCTAACTGATCTCCGTCCGCAACGAACGAGCCAACGTCGTGGTCACCTGAACAAGCCCTTCGCCCGCTGGGGGGGTCTTCGCGGACCCGGTGAGGGCGGCGGCCATGGTCGACCGCCTCGTCCACCACGCCGAGGTTGATCAACCTGAAGGGCGACATCTACCGGCTGAAGGACCGCGACCTGGGGAGGATGACGACCCACGAGGAGAGCCGACCTGCCTGAGGGGCATGACACACCAGGCAGGCGACGGACTCGGCTTCCACCTCGCAGAGGTCCCGACTCCGGCTCGAAGTCGAAGGGCCGTGCAGCTTGGCGTGGGCCGGCTCGTGGCACAGTGTCCGGACCTGTTCGTTCGATCGCCCTGAGGATGCCACCTGGACCCTGCGGGGTGATGTCCTACGGTTCCTGTAAATCGAGGTCGGCCTGGACCACCATGGTGGTGTCAACGCCGCCCGAATCTTGACCCCTTTCGGACGGTTGAAAACTGACCCCCCTCGGGTGGCCATCGTCACGCTGCGTCGTCTGTGGGCACCCTCCCGAGGTCTCGGTCCTTCAGTC
>Ga0070738_10002442_pt1 | contig 28636 bp, 22 predicted proteins | sample Coa_R2_2_FD_66446 | JGI IMG/M metagenome (GOLD analysis project Ga0070738, IMG submission 66446) | Surface soil microbial communities from Centralia Pennsylvania, which are recovering from an underground coalmine fire - Coalmine... | ecosystem: Environmental > Terrestrial > Soil > Unclassified ...
CGCTCGCCCAATCCCAGATCGAACACACGACGCAATTCCTCCGCGTAGTCATCTCGCCAGCCGGGATAGAAGGCTCGCGTGTAGCAGATCAGCTCGGCGATGGTCATCCACGGCGGGAGGTCATTTTCTTCGGAGAGATAACCAATTCGCGATAAGACACCGACTGGATCGGCCACAGGATCGCGTCCGAAGACACGCACGCTGCCGGATTCGGCGCGCAGCAATCCCAGGACATGCTTGATAAGTGTCGTCTTGCCTGAGCCGTTGGCGCCGATCAAGCCGAAGACGCAGCCGCGCGGCACGCTCAGGCAGACATCGTCCAGGGCCGTCTTAGCGCCAAAGCGGCGCGTCACTCCCTGGATATCGACGACAGGTGAGGAGGAGTCAGTGGCGATCATGGGCATCAATCTCCTGGAGAATGCGGTTGCAGCGCGGCGTCGCGCTGATGAAGCAGGTCAATGATTTCCTTCGTACCGATGCCAAGCTGGCGCGCTTCGACGAGCAAAGCATCGATACGCTCGGTCAAGATTTTGAGGCGCTCGCGCCGAGCCAAGGGCGAGCCGGCATCGGAGACATAGGTTCCCGTCGTGCTCCGCTTGGTAACGATGCCGGCCATCTCTAGCTCGCGGTAGGCTCGGGCGACCGTATTGGGATTAATAAGGAGCTGCTCCGCCAGGACGCGAATGGGCGGCAGCTCCTCTCCCTCTTGCAGCCGTCCCGAGGCGACGAGGTATTTCACCTGGTTGACGATCTGCAAGTACGTCGGCACACCGTTCTGACGCGAGAGGTGAATTTGCACGTTGCTGCTCCACGACTCTGGACCGGTGCGTTGATCTATTGTATTAACACTTTAATACAATAGGTACGGCTTTGTCAATCTTTTTTAAGCCGTCACGCCCCCAGGCAAAGCGTTTTCCTTGACGGCTGTGTGACATTGCGGCTAGCATGAGATGGCGAGCAGTGTGGCTCATGCAAATCCTGGGGAGGGGTCATGAACTTACAATCGTCTGATGATTTCCTGGAGGTCCAGACGCGGGAGGATGCCGTCATTGCCCGGTTCACTCGCCAAATGAGCCTGGCTGGGGAAGTGGTTGAAGAAGTAGCCGAACGATTCATATCCCTGTTGGCCGATTCGGGCCAACAGCGGCTGCTGGTGGACTTCGGAAATGTCGATAGCCTATCTAGCTTCATGCTTGGCCAATTGGTCAAGTTGAATCGAACGGCCGAGGCGGCAGGAAAGAAGTTCGGGCTGTTCAATCTGCGGACGCACATCCGCGAGATTCTCGATGTCTCCCGGTTGAATCTTATCTTGTCGCTTTACCAGGACGAGGCCGACGCGCTGCGCGGCTCTTAAGGTGTGGGGAGATCCAGGCGCTGGGGAGAATTCTTGACCTGCCGGCTCTCGCGAACGCTTCGGACACGTTCGGTTGACGCCGGTGGATGCCGGCCCTATCTTCTCTCTACTCCCTTGCTGCACGGAGAGCGCCGGTGAATTTTCCCCGCCTGTTGCTGCGATTGCTCGGTCGTCGCTTGCCGCGGACCCAAGGGGTTCTCCGCGTACCGGCACTGCAAGCTCCGGTCCGCATCCACCGCGATCGCTGGGGCATCCCGCACATCGAGGCGGACAACGATCTCGACGCCTGTTTCGCCATCGGCTTCTGCCACGGCCAGGACCGCACATTTCAGCTCGAACTTTTTGTCCGCGCCGCCCGCGGCACGCTCTCCGAGTTGATTGGGGGCGCGGCCCTGCCTATTGATCGGCTATCGCGGCGCATCGGCTTTCATCGCTCCGCCGAGGCGCAGTGGCCTGTGCTCAGCGACGAGATGCGAGGACTGCTCGAGGCGTACGCGCACGGCATCACCGCCGGGGCGACGCTCGGTCTGCCGCAGCGGCCGCACGAGTTCGTTTTGCTGCGCAGCCGGCCGACGTCGTGGACGCCCCTGGATAGTCTCGGCGTCGTGAAATTGATCTCTTTCACGTTGGCCAGCAATTGGGACGTCGAGTTGGCGCGTCTCAAGGTGCTGCTCGAAGATGGGGCCGAAGCGCTCGCAGCCCTCGATCCGGTTTATCCATCGCGGCATACGGTGACGTCGCCGCCCGGCCAGCAAACTCGCCCTATGCTCGATCGGCTGACCGAAGAATTGAAAACATTTGCAACCCTATTTCCCAGGGGCGGCGGCTCGAACAACTGGACGGTGTCGGGTGGCCGCACTGCGACGGGCCGGCCGCTCGTCGCCAACGATCCGCACCTCGACGCCCGGCTGCCGCCGCACTGGTATTTGGTCCAAGTGCGGACGCCGACCTGGTCCCTGGCCGGGGCAAACTTCCTCGGCGGTCCCGCCGTGCAGGCGGGCCACAACGGCATTGCCGCCTGGGGCGTCACCGCCGGGCTTATCGACCAAACCGACCTGTTCCGCGAGCAAATCGGACCCGACGGCCGCAGCGTGCGCCAGGGCGATCGGTTTGTACCTTGCGAGGTGCGCGAAGAAGTCATCACCGTCCGCGGCGGAGCCAGCGTCACCGAGCACGTCCTGATCACGCCGCGCGGCCCCATCGTTTCCCCTGCCCTGAAAGCCGGCGGCGAGGCCTTATCGATGCGGGCTGTGTGGCTCGATCCCCGGCCGATGGACGGGCTGCTGCGTCTGCACCGCGTTCGCAACTTCGCCGAGTTCCGCAAGGCCGCCGAGCATTGGCCGGCCACCTCGCAAAACATTGTCTACGCCGATCAAACCGGCACGATCGGCTGGCAGATGTTCGGCCTGGCGCCAAAGCGACGAAAGGGCTGGGGGCTGATCCCCGCGGCCGGCTGGGAGGAGGACGCCGGTTGGGAGCCGGACCTGGTGCCCGCCGAGCAATTGCCCCACGCCCAAGATCCACCGCAAGGCTTCATCGCTACGGCCAACAATCAGCCGCTGCCCGACGGTGTCGGTCCCTATCTCGGCTCCGACTGGCTCGATGGCTACCGTCTCGACTCCATTGTGCGCGAGCTGAGCGCTCGAACCGATTGGGACGTACCGCGCACGATGGCCTTGCAGATGAACCAACGCGCCATCGCCTGGGAGGATCTGCGCGACGCCGTGCTTTCTGCTGAGCCTCGGGACGCTGACGCAACCTCGCTCGCCGAAGCCGATGTACGCCAGGCGCTCGATCTGCTGCGCGCGTGGAATGGCCATGTGTCGATCGATTCGCCCGCTGCGACGGTATATGAGCTATTCCTCGCGGAAATGGCCGGCCGAATCGCGCGAGCCAAGGCGCCGCGCACCTTCGCCGTCGTCCTGGGCGAAGCACTGGGACCGATCACGCCGTACAACTTCCTGTGTTATCGCCGCACCGGCCACCTGGCGCGGCTGCTGCGCGAGCAGCCGGCCAGCTGGTTTGCCCATTCCTGGCCCGAAGAAATCGCCGACGCCCTGGCGGCCGTGATCCAACGTCTGCGCAAGGAACACGGCAGCGATCCATCCAGCTGGGCCTTCGGCCGGCTGCGCACGCTCACCCTGCACCATCCAATCACCCGCCGATCCTGGCTGGCGCCATTCTTCAATCTTGGCCCGTTCCCTTGCGGCGGCGATACCGACACCATCAACCAGGCTTCTGTGCTGCCGCTCGCTCCGCTGGCTTCCGCGGACAACATCGCTTCGCTGCGCATGGTCGTCGATGTCGGCGCCTGGGGCAACAGTCGCTTTTCCCTGCCGGGCGGCCAGTCCGGTAATCCGTTGTCGCCGCACTACGACGACCTGTTGCCGCTATGGCTGCGCGGCGACGGTGTGCCGATCGCCTGGACCGACGAGGAAGTACGACAAGCCGCCGTGCAAACGCTTGAGCTTCTGCCTCGTTAACAGTGCGTTAATGTTGCTTCTCGGAAAATATTAAGAGATATTGACGAGCTAGGCGTTAACGATTAAAAATGTAGAGAGATGCCAAGTTCTTGGCAGATTGCCTCATATCCCCTCAGGCACACAATCTTCCCCCTACCTCCCCCACTGCCTCCGGGCAGAAAGGAACGTCACCGTGTTTCACACCCCGTTGCTAGGGAGAATGGGACTTCCCTGCCTGATGCTGGCCGTCTTCGCTTGCTCCACTTCGGTGCAGGCGGACTATGCGCCGCCGTCCGCCGCCACGGAGCTTGTGGGCGAATTTACCGCATTCGTGGGCGATTTCTCAACTTGGAACGCGAGCCTGCATAACGAACCCCTTCGTTTCTTGGAGCAGACGACGGGGACTGATCAGAACGAAAAGGTCTTCTTGCTTTTTTGGCTGTGGTTGGAAGGCCATCACCTAGGTGGACCGATGGGCACGGAACTGGCGTCCTTCGGCGTAGTCCAATCGCTATTCGACGAACTTGGCCTGTCCTGGACGCCCTCAACGAGCAGTGTGTCTACATCGGGAAACGATTCCTCGTTGGGCACTTTCTCTTTGGGAAACACTCATTTCGATAATGGCGTCAATTTCGGCGTTACTCACGATTCCAGCGACTCCACCGGCGACTCCGATCCGTCGCTACCGAACGATCCCGCCCCCACGCCGGAGCCAGCATCTCTTGTGTTGTTGGGCACTGGCATCATCGGGTTTCTGATGATCGGGATCGCGCTTGGACGAAAACGATCTCGGCAGGCCAACGATATGGCGATCTGTTAGCGTTCACTCGGAATTAAGGGTTGGTATCCCATCTACCTGCTCCTTGCGAGCAGCCGGGTTGCGAAATAACTCGAAGGCCAATCCCCACAGGGTCGCCGGTTTCTGGCTCCCCTCCTCTTTCGCGGCCAAGTTCCAGGCCAGTGCCAGAGTGCGCGACCAGAGCGTCAGAAGGCACTTGACGGCCACGCCTGCGCCGCATGCGGGGAGAGGATGTCTTGTTCAAGAATTGGGATCAATGTGTAAGCATTGAGTTGAGGGAGCGCCACGGTGATTGATTTACAGATCCGTAAGCATGTGGTATTCGCTCGCCCTCGTCTTGATGGCAGAGTGCGCTGGAGTGCTAGAGGGTAGGGCGGGTATACTCCATCGCGAATACCGAAACTCACGGAGGGCAGATGCGATGTCAGCACTGGCGATGATCCTTACGGTAGCGATGGTGGTTCCGGGCGACGGGGGTGGGCGGGAAAAGGCGTCTATGGAGATGGGGTATGTGTTTGACCTGAGCGGCGAGTGGGAGGGCACAGGACAAAGTGCCATGGAATCGAAATGGAGGATCAAGTTCTCCAGAGGATGTGTTCATGTCCAAACCCAACGGAGTGCTACAGAGTCCCCGTTCAAGATCATCGGTGAAAGTGAAGGGAAACTCCGAATGGAAGTGGGCCCTGCGGGGGCGGTTCGGAGATTATTGAGCATTTACAAATGGCAGGGCGATCGCCTCGTGATTTGCTGCCGTGAGGAAAGCAAAGGCCGGCCTACAAGATTTACGGTTGAAGATGAGAACCGTTTGCTTATCCTCCACCGGACCAAGCCCCGCAAGTAAACGCCTGCCACTTCGACATTGGCCAAAATCTGGTTAATGGGCAAGTTGAGATTGTTGGGCAAAGCCGATTTTTTGTGCAGAGGCGATGAAGCGTGCAAAGCCCCCTGCCCGACGGCTTTGCATTTTTTTTACTTCCGACCGACCGAATAAAAGTGCAGCCTCCCGAATTTAGGTGCAAGATGTTTAGCCAGGAAATCGGAGGATTTCTCGCGGCTCATCGTCTTGCGGCTTTCGGTCAGAGAACAGCGGCTCAATCCCCAACTCGTACCACGCCGCGATGAGGCAGCATAGGTTGTGTGCCAACAGTTTGCAGAGGACTTCGTTCTTCATCGCCACGTCCGTTTTCGACCGCACCGAATCGCCAAACTTCCGCTTGACCATCGAGAAGACAGATTCGACGTTGCTCCGGCGATGGTAGTGCTTGAGGTATTCATCGCGGAGGATACAGAAGTAATGGAACATCTTTTCAAAGATACCGCCAACGCTTCCCGTCGTGTTTTTCTTGAAGCCAGCGTACAGTGTGCCTCCCACAGCTGCGAGGGCATCGAAGTTATCGCGGGAGGCATACGCCTTATCCGCACTCATTTCGTGGATCGTAAAGTTTCGAGAGGTTTCGGCAACAAGGGTAGGCAACTGAGTCGAGTCCGCCGTGTGCTTCTCCAAAGCCTCAACCGCCGTGACAATGTGCGTCTTCGTTCCGCAGACGATGTGGACCTTGACCCAATCAGCTTGCTCGCGCGTGACGCCGTACTTCACGTCAAACCATCTCGTGAACCGCGACGCGCAAAAGCCCGACGAATCGATGGCGAACTGCGATTCCACGCCTCTGAGGGGCAAGCCGCTGGCGCGAATAAGATCAATGAGTATCGGCGTCAACGCCTCACTCTCTAGGGCTTTGAGGCTGGCGTTGAAGTGCCGGGTACGGTTGACATATCCGTCTTCCACGGCGTTTTCTAGACAACCCATGAATCGACGCGCCGAGAAGGTCGAGTAAATCTTCAATGTGGCGATGAAGATCTGATCGGCGAGAGGAATTGGCTTGCGGCCACGGCAGGAATGCGGAGGCTCCGGCACATGTTGGCACAGATCGGCGAGCAATCGGAGGAAGTGACGCTGCTCGTTCACCTGTGCGGCATTGTAATTTGGCCAGTCTTGCGGATAGGTCTTGCGCTTGGGTTTGGGCAACGGTTGGCGATCTTCGCAACTCGGTTCGTCTTTCGTTAGGTCGCGGCGCTCAAGCCAGAGGCGGACGGCCAGAATGTGCTTGCACGGCTTACCACGCAGTTCAAAGTCCTCGCATTCGCAGCTATCGGGATCAAGCTGGACGGTATAGCGTTTCGGGCCGGACTGACTCGGCACGGAGAAGCCGGAACTGCGGATTTCGATGCGGCTTTCCGCGATTTCTTCGGCTTTCAACTGGCGAGCATCGCTTGTATTCACGGAGCGATCCCTTCCCAGAAAGTCGGCGGGATCGCTAGAATTGCGATTGAGGGTGCTTCTGGCGCTAACCCGCCGGTTGCATCTGCCTCCGGCGTTGTTGCTAGCAGCGTCGGAGGCCTTTTTCTCCTCTGCAATTATATACACTATATCTTCGTAAGTAAATGGTAGAAAAGGATTTGTGTCGATTTTTCTTGGCATTTTTCAGCGCGATCCTCGCTAACAAATTGCCTCTAAACGCACCACGATTGCGCTGGGAAGGTTCAGGGCGACGCGGAGACTCTTGAGTTCGGGATTCGCGTGAGGGACGCTGAGCGTCGGCTGCCGCGAAGCGAATTTTTGTAGGACGACCGGAGCGATTCGTAGAATAAAAAAGTGGCCATCCGTGGCCCGATGTGTCGTCAGCCATGACCATCGCGCTGATGCTGAATTGGCTGGAGAAGCAGCCGTATCCAACGCATGGCACACCTCCTCTCTGCCGTGGTTTAGGCCGCGAACCACAGACCACGGCGGTAGGAAAACGAGAAAAGCCGGTCGCGGAAACGTTTCCGCGACCGGCTTTCGTTATAAACGGTGCGTGTCTGCCTGCGTGCGGTTGGGTTTTAGCGTCGGTTAGTGTCGGTCAGATCAGACAGTTGTGTAGTTTGGGAAATGTCGGTCAGTGTCGGTCGGTTTCGGCCGGCTCACCGACACTGACCGTCAACGCCCCGCAGCATGTGGAGGGATTTCTGGCAAGGGTCTGCCATATTCTCTTTCGAGCCAAGGGCGCAATTCAGACCATAACCATTCCGCTGGCTTTCCGCCTCCGCCCTCAATTGCTGGCGCTGGCATCCTGTCCTTACAGCGCTCCAGAGTGCGCTTTGAGCGATTCACCAGAGCGGCAGCTTGATCCAGAGTTATGTAATGGACCGATTCGGCCCTTATGTCCTTGCTTTTGCTTTGATGTAGCGGTTCCAGTGGCTCGTCAGCCTCATTCAGTTGAAATCTGATAGCATAAGCCGATGCCAGATTCGCATTGATGGAGAGATAGGTAACGACCGCACGATGATCCAATTCGTCAAGCGGGAACGAAGGAATCATGCGGTTAAACTCTAGTTTTGTCGCGGGACGTGAAATCACGAACGACGCTTTGGAGCGAATAAGGCGACGATAAACGAATAGCATCCATTTCGCATAGTCGGTCGCCGCGAAGCCCGGCAATTCATCGAACGGGTGGATCGGCTCTTGAACTCTCAATTCGGACGGAAGGCACTGGTAGGCGCGAGTAGCGAGGCTGTTTATGGGCATTATTGAAGCCATCGCACAGGCCATGCAGGCCCATTCAGTTTCTCCATTCTTGGCAGCAGCAACAAGCGAGCGCTCACTCAACTCTTCCATTACACCAAAAACAATCTCAGGTGTTAGCAACCCCTTCCCCAGCGCGCACATCGCTTGATCGTATTGCTCTATCATGCCGCAACTGGGAGATGGCGGTATCTTTAGAAAGCCGTGAAAGCAAGGACCATATCGTTCGCTTGCGCCTTGGAATTCCGCTTGAAGATCTTGGAGGATAATGCGGTCGCTGTCGCGCATGCCAGTGTCTCAGCTGGCGTCTCAGGACGAAAGATTGGCGGCAGGCGGTGAGACTTCCGCTCTTCGGCTGGCCAGCCTAGCCGCCAGGAGAATTGTAGCAGAAAGAAGAGATAGAGCGGTTTGCCGACAAAGATCAATTTAGGTGCAGAGGTTGGAATTTAGGTGCAAGACTGCAAAAAAGTGCAAAGCCCCTGCCCGACGGGCAAAACGGAACACTTTCCGCAAAATGGAGCATCCCCCTGTGGCAAAATGAGACAGTCTGGGGTTGCGGCAAAATTGCACAGGAGGGTCGAGCGAAACAAAGTCGAGGATGTGGTTTGCGTAAAACCGAAGAATAAAAGGACTTGCGCTAAGACTGTGGAAATGCGTAATTGAGCAGAGGGCGATTGGCACGCATGTTGCTTCTATATTAGAGCGTAAGGTTGGTTGCGAGTCCCAACCTTGCAGTCAGAAATGACTTCCCACACATTCACACCTCCCACCTGTGGCACGGGGATTGGCTGATTTGCGAGTCTCAGCCAAACCCCGTGCCAACACCTCTTTTGTACCCTTTTAATCGTTTCTTCACAAGTAAAAAATCCGTGAGAATCGATTTTTTTTTGGTTGAGCCGACTTTTACGCACCTGGGTCAAATAGCAGGCTCTGCCACAGCGCCTCTGCCGACTGACGTTCGATTTCACGCGGCGTCTCGCCCGATGCGATCGGTTCGAATGGCAAGGGCGGCAATTCCAACTCTTCGGCGATTAAGCCACGAAAAATGTCTGTTAACTCCTCCATATCCAGAGGCGGGCACGCTTGGGCCGGGCCGGGCGCGGCGGGCGCGCGTCGGAAGGCGGCGGTAAAGCGCTCCAGGGCGGGCCAGTGATGGCGGGGCCGCGGATGCGTCAGCAGGGCCAACAGTTCGCGATCCTCGGCGCGGGCGGTCAGCGCTTGCACGGCCTGGCGGATGGCATTCCGCGTCTCCTCATCGGTGGCACGCTGCCGCAGCCGGCCCGCTTGTCGCACGATTTCCTCTTCCGTCGCCGACGGATCCAGACGCAAGATCTCAAACGGGTTCGTGGTCATGATCAGCTTCGCTCCGAAGAATCACAATACCGGATGAACCGCCAAGGACACCAAGGACGATAAGGACACAAGATGAGCAAGCGGAGATTGAGAGAATCGCGTCTCCCTCACCATTTTTTCTGATTCTTAATTTTCTCCTCTCTCTCTTATCTTGGCGTCTTTGGCGACTTGGCGGTTCATTCTGTTAGTCCATCCAACAGCTCGCGGACATTAGCGTTGGCCGGGTTGAAGCGCAGCGCTTCGCGGTAGAGCGCAGCTTTTTGTTCGCGGTCAGCAGCGAGGAAGCCGCGAAACTTCCAGTAGTCCGACAGCGCCACACGGGCCGGCAAGTCGCTTGGCCTCTCGTCGATGCGCCGGGCCAGTTGTTGCGCGAAGGGCGTGAAACGATCGAGCTGCCGTCGAAGCATCGCGGTGTCGTTTTGGTGATACAGATCGAGAAACCAGTCATTGCAGATTTCGACGAGGGCGACCAACAGCCGGAGATTGTCGCGATCCAAACTGAGCAGGCGCCGCAGATACGTCAGACCCTTTTCATAGTCGGCACGCCAGCCCTCCGGGACCGCGCCAAAGCGCATCGACTCTCGCGTTGTAAGCAGATACTCCGTGGCCAATTCTTCGCGGAATTGCTCGACGCATTCGGCGAGATGGCGGCCAAGTTCCTGATCGATACGGGCGGCGCGGGCCGGCAGATCGCGCACGAGATCCCAATGCCGGCGCGCGGCATCGACGGCATTACGGGCAAGCAGATCGTTGACGCGATGTCGATGCTGTTGCAGCAAAAAGTCGAGAAGCATGGGATGATCGGAGGAAGCAAGATAGCGCAGCCAGCACTGCCAGGCGCGTCTCCAGTACGGCTCGGCACTCGCGCTGTCGTCGCGCTCCTCGAGAACACGAGCGGCGCGGAGCATCAGCAGAGCAAGATGATGTGTCAAGCGCGGCGAAAGACCGGACGTCTCGCACAGCGTCTCCAAATGCGCGCGTATCGCCGCGGCATCTCCCGTATCGAGAGCGTCGAGCACGATCGAACCATCCGGCAATTCCGCCAGCGCATCCACTGCATCGATGAGAACGCCGGCCGCGATGGGGGCAGCTTCGCCTTCCGGCTGCATGGCCACAGCCAGTCGTTGAGCGCGAGCGCGGCGCTCCAACTCCGGTAAGGCCTCGCGGACAATCGGCGCATTTGTCCCCGCAAGCTCCGCATCGAGAGCGAGGGCGCGGCGGATGTATGCGAGCGACTCGAGGGCGTCATCGCTGCCGATCGCGCGGGCCGCCTGGTGCAGCAACCACGGCACGGCCGGCACGCCGGGCGGGGCCTCCGCTGTGGCGGCATTCATGGGCGTCAAACCCGCCAACATCATCAGGGTCTTTCCATTCTGACCGAGAGAAGACGGCTCCCAAACTTGTAGCCATCGCGCCAATCCGTGCCGACAGGCCGGGTGATGGGAGTGTGCGGCGGCGATGCTTTCCAGTGTCCGCAACAGGAAATTCGGCGGCGTTGGCAAGCCGCGCCAATTGTCGATTTCTTCGAGCAGAGCTAACACCGCCGCCGCATCGCCGCGCTGGGCTGCTTCTTGCAACAGCAGCGCCTGCGCCAATCCTCTCGTGCGTACATGCGTGCGCAGCTCACGCACCTCATCGCACCAGCGCTCGGATTCGGCGGACTGCGGATCGAAACGCTGTGCCGCCTGCCACAAACGCATGGTGGGCGAATCCGCCCTCGGAGCGTGGGCGGATTCGCCTGTCAAGAGCGCCAAACGCAGCTGCTGCCGATCAACAATTGCTCGCAGTTCCTCCGTCAGATCGGATCGCTTCATCCAGTCGAGCAACAACTCTTGCGCATCGGCGGCGGGTAAGCGGCCCACGGCCAATTCCAGCGCGGCGCGGAAAGCATTGCGCTCGGCGGCATCCGTACATGGTCCCGCGGCCAACTCGCGCACGGCGGCGGGATCAGGCTGGCGCTGTTGAAGGGCAACGGCGACGCCGCGGAAATGCTCGGCGGCTTCGTCGTGATAGCCGTGAACGACGGCGTGCTGGAGTGCATCGAGATACTCTGCCGGGTTTGCCTGCCGGCGGCGAAAGCGCTCCAAAGCCCCAAGCGCGCGGCAGCGAACGGCCAGGAACAATCCCGGCCGGCTCTCGAGCAAGACGTCGATGTTTTCTTGTCCCAATCGCGCCAGGCCATAGCGCGCGAACGACTGCGCCAGCAGGCTGTCCAGCGCGGCGCGATAGGCCGCGATCGCCTCTTTGGTTCGCCCTTCCCTCCGCGCTTGTTGTCCGCGCAGAAAATCATGGAGCGCCGACGGCACCCGGCTTTGCTCCGTCTTCTCTTCGCCGCCAAGCCGCTGCTCGATTTTCGCCGTCCACTCTCGCAGCGCCGCCGCCGGGTACGGCCCTTCCCGTGCCTGCCTCAACAACTCCCGCGCCTTCTCTGCTTGTTTCTGACTTGCCGCGATCCACGCCCGCAGCAGGATCTGTTCGACCCAGACCACCCCACTCGCCGGCGCCGTCTCGCTGAGCAGGCGCTCGGCCGTCGTCAGTTCGTCGCGGCGCAGCAGCATACGGGCCTCGAGCAACGGCCCTTCGACGCAGCCGGCCACTCGACGATTGCCGCGCACCGACTTCCAGACTTGCTCCGCACGATCGATCCGACCAGCGCGCCCCAGCAGATCGACGAGCCAGGCCGCCGCTCGCGGCGATCCGCTCAGCGAGCGCAGGACTCGTTCATACTCTGTCAGCGCCTCTCCGCGTCCCAGCAACAGCCGCACGCGGCTGCTCCAATACGCCGCCTCCGCCAGCGCTTCGCCGGCATTCTGCTCCTTGGCAAGCCGCAGCGCCTCGGCCAAGAGCGGCTCTGCCGCGGTTGGATCGTCGTTGAGCCAATGCAGCCAACCGAGAACGAACAGACGTTCTCGTTCCAGCCCAGGATCATTCAGCGCTGCCGTGAGCGCGTCCGGTGCCCGGCCGCGTTCGATGGGCAGCCCCGGCACATAGGCATCGAGCAGCTTGCGAATGCGCGCGAGGACCATGCGGGCCGTGGCCTCCGGGCTGAACTCGGCAAGCGTCTCGCGCGAACGCGCCGCACTGCGAGGATCGCTGGAACCGTGATACATATAGCAAACCAAAGAGGATGCCGAGAAAAGCCAACAAAAATGAGAATAGACAAAAATGAGGGGACAGGAAATGTCATTGGACACGAAGTGAGGCCACCGGAAGGCACTCGAATATAAAATGTCAAAGCCTGAAGCGTTAGCGAAGGCATTCTTCCCTTTCCATTTCCTCGCGGACGTTTCGAGCTTGGACCATCTTGCACGAATGAAAGGAGTCCCGGTCATGCCGCGCTATTTCGCCGTTCTCTTCATCGTCTTTTGTCCGCTATCTCTTCTTGGGGCCGATGCGCCGGCCGACGACGAGCTGCAAGCCGGCTTCTCGGAGATGGACATCACGCCGCGCGTGAAGGAAAAAGCGATTTTCATGGCCGGGTTCGGCCACAATCGCAAGGCGACCGGAGTTCACGATCCGCTCATGGCTCGCGCCGTCGTCTTGCAACATGGCAAGGAAAAAATCGCCCTCGTGTCCATCGATCTGGTTGGCTTCTTCCATCCCCAAGTCGAAAGCGTCCGTCAACGATTGCCGGGTTTCAGTTTCATCCTCGTTTCCAGTACCCACAATCACGAGGGGCCGGACACGCTCGGTTTGTGGGGGACCAGTCCCTTCAAAAGCGGCGTCGATGGAGAATACATCGCCTTTGTGGAAAAGCAAATCGCCGCCGCGGTGAAGGCAGCCGATTCCAACCGCAAGGTTATTCACGCCCGCATAGGCAGCGCTCACGCGCCGGAGCTGCTGCATGATTCCCGCGAGCCTTATGTCAAGCATGATGAACTTGTCGCCCTGGAGTTCCGCGATAAAGATGATAAACCGGCCGGGATCGTGGTGCAGTGGAATTGCCATCCCGAAACGCTCGGCGACAAGAACACGCTTATCAGCGCCGATTTCGTCGGCGCGACCGTCAAGACGTTACGAGCGAAGCATCGCTGTCCTGTCGTGTATCTGACCGGCACCGTCGGCGGACTGATGACCTCGCTGCGCGTCGAGATCAAGAGCGCCGCCGGCAAGGTGCTGGATGACGGCACGTTCGAGAAGACCGAGCGCTACGGTGAGCTTCTGGCCGCGGTTGCGGATCGCGCTCTCCAAGCAGCGAGGCCGGTGAAACTGACGCCGTTGCAAGCGCGACAGCGGCTCGTGTATTTGCCGCTGGACAACAAACTCTTTCTGCTGGCGCGGCAGCTCAGCGTGGTCCAGCGCGAGGCTTTCTTGTGGAGCGGCGATCCGTACAAGGCCGAGCCGGCCCACGAGGCCAAGGCGGACAAGCCGCTGTGTACGCGCACGGAGATTGGTTGGCTGCGCTTGGGCGATCTCGAGATTGCCGCCATTCCAGGGGAAATTTATCCGGAATTGGTACTCGACAGAGTGCAGGAACCGGTCGATCCCGGAGCCGATTTTCCCGATGCACCCGTCGAGCCGGCGATCTACAAACAACTCCGCGCCCCGCACCGGATGCTCATTGGATTGGCCGGCGATGAAATCGGCTACATCATTCCGAAACGCCAATGGGATGAGAACGCGCCCTTCTGCTACGGCCGCAAGAAATCCCAGTACGGCGAGGTCAACAGTCTCGGACCGAACACGGCCCCCTTACTATGCCGGGCGTTCCAGGAGCTGGTGCAGGGGAAGAAGTGACTTATGGCGAGCGGGGTCGCGTTAGCGCCCCGAGAGATTTAAAGGGGCGAGCGGGGTCGCGTAAGCGCCCCGAGAGATTTCCTCGGGGCGCTTACGCGACCCCGCTCGCCAAGATCTGGATGGTCCTTACCGACTGCGAACACGCGACGAAGGCCCTGCGGGCAAGGGCTGCGCGCCGTTGGGTATCGGAATTGTGCGACCCGAATCCGGAGGTACGGAGGGTACTCCCAGGGGCGCGCTCGGAAACGGGCCTGGCACCGCCATACCCGGCTCCCCCATTCCTGGCATCGCCATTCCCGGGGCCGCCATTCCTGGCGCCGCCATTCCTGGCGGCGGGACGGCCGACATCGGCGGGCCGGGCGGCTCCAACATGGGACCATCGCCGAAATCGGGTCCGGCGCCGGCGAAGGGAGCCCCATCTCCACAACAACTGCTACAGCATTCACACGGGCATGGGCAAGCCCTGCGCGCCCGGAACATACTCATTCGTTGAAAGATGCCGTCTCGGCAGCCACCGCAGGGGCTTGCGCACCCTACCGAAAATAAGACGCCTACCAGCGTTGCCGAAGCCGCCAAACGAAACCGTTTCATGTGCGGTCCCCTTATCGCATTCTCATTCCCAGAACGGGAGCAATAGACGGGTGGTATCCGGACAGACGCCGGGTTTCTCTCGCTGGCGAGCGGGGTCGCGTAAGCGCCCCGAGTTGGAAGCTCTCGGGGCGCTTACGCGACCCCGCTCGCCTTTTGAGATGCAGCTGTCCGCGAACCAATCATGCGCCAGCAAGGGCGGCCCGGCAACCAAACTTGAGGCGAAAAAGAAGGCCCATGAGGATTACCTCATGGGCCTGGCAAGCGTGACTGGATTTGTCGATCATCCAAGCATAGACGGACCTAGCTCTACTTCTTCACCCCAGCGCGAGCCGTCTGGATTTGGCCGCGTAGGTATTTCAGGGCTTCGTCGAGCTGCTTGTCCTCGAACTTTTTGACCTCGGCCGGCTTGTCCTTGCGCTGGATGACCGACGCAGCTGTCAGATGCTCTTCCAGGTCCACGCGATCCTTGGCCGAGAGCTTGAGGATCTTGTTGGGGATGACGCCCCACTCCTCCTCTTCCTTGCCGCCCGTGCTGGACTTATTGAGGTTCTTCTTGCTCGGCCGCCAGAAGGTGGCGGTCGTCACTTTGATCTCGCCGCCGTCAAAATCGAGGATGTGCTGGACGCTGCCCTTGCCGTAGCTGCGTTCGCCGATGATGTAGGCGCGATCGTGGTCCTGCAAGCAGGCCGCCACAATCTCGCTGCCGCTGGCGCTGTAGCCGTTCACCAGGCAGACCATCGGGAAATCGAGCAGGCTGCCGCGCGAATTGCCGGTAAGCTCCTTCTCGGCCTTGCCGCGCTCGCGGATGCTGACAACCACGCCGTCGTCAATGAACAAGTCAGAAATATCGAATGCAACGTCAAGCAGGCCGCCCGGATTGAAACGCAGGTCAAGGATGAATCCCTTGACGCCGGACTCCACCAGCTCTTGCATGACCTTTTGCATGTCGCGGTAGCTGTTCTTGGCAAACTGGGTCAGACGGATGTAGCCGATCTTGTTAGCCGGATCGATCCAGTAGTTCCAGTTGTCGTCGGAGCCGCGTTTGTAGCCGTAGACCGATTCGACATCGACGATGGCGCGCTTCAGCTCTTTCACCAACGGCTTCTCTTCGCCCTCGCGCTGAATGGTGAGAGCGACCTTGGTTCCGGGTATCCCGGTGATCTTATCGACGGCCTCGGACAGCTTCATTCCCTTAGTGGGGAGGACTTCCGGCGGTTTGATCGGCTCGCCTTCGCTATCGACATAGCGAGTGACCGCGGTGATCAAGTCGCCGGCCTGGATGCCCGCATTGTAGGCCGGGCTGCCCTTGAGCGGCGTGACGACGAGGAGCTGATCGGTGGCGCTGTCCTTGCGGATCTGGATGCCGACGCCGGGGAATCGGCCGCCAATCTCCCGCTTCATCCGTTCCTTCTCTTCCTTATCGATGTACGTCGTGTAGGGATCGGTGTGCTTGTAGAGCATCCGCTTGAGCGTGTAGTCGATGTCCTTGTGCTTATCGAGATCTTCCCGTTTGCCCAGCGCCTCGCGGGCTTCGGCCAAGAGCTGGGCCAAGTCTTCGTCATTCATGTCGGCAATGTCTTTGAGCCGGGCCTCGATCCTTCCGGGGATCTTGTTGGGGAACAGGACAGGCATCGAGCCGGTTACATCCGCCTGCCGATACAGCCCCTTGATGGCCCACGCGACCATGTCATGGGGATCGAGTTTCTTGACGTAGACGCGTGTGATGATCTTGATGGCCTCCATGACTTTTTCGGCGAATTCCTGCGCATCCTTACTGTCCAGTTTCGTGCTTTCGACAATTTCCTTGCGCTCGCTGACGAACTTGTCGAGATCGACCTTGCCTCCCAGGAGCGCCTGATAGTCTTTGCGGAGCTTGCGCTGCGCCTCCAGCCGCGGCATGCGGCCCAAGAGCATCTTGCCCTCCTCGACGTATTTCTGGGGCACCTTGCCGTCCTTGACCATCTGGGCGAACTTGTCCTCTTGCTCCTTAACCTTGGCGGCCACGTCGGGATTGTGCGTCAGGACATAATGATTGCCGCGCCCCACCAGGGGAACGAAATACTGATCGCGTTGCTCCTTGGTTTTGGCATTCGTCCGGATTTGCTCGCGCATCTCTTTTTCGAGATACTCGATCAATTCATCGACCGTGATCACACTGTCCGGCTCGTAGCCGTCCTTGTCGGCGGTGCCTTTAAGCCCCTTCAACAGCGCCTCGGCAAAGACGCCGTGGTCTTTCAGATCAAGCGAGGGCGCCAGGCCGAGGTTGGCCAGGAACAGAGCCCGGCCAGGTTTGGCCGCTTCTTCCTCGTTGTCCTCGGTGCCGAGAAATTCTTTGTAAGGGTTCGTGCCCAGGGTCGGCTCGGCGACTTTCTTGTCGGTCGTGGTGAACCCTTTGAAATTCACGTCGAGCAAGACGCAGAATCGTTGGCTTTTGAGGTTCTTGAGCGCTTCGCCGACTTCCGAGGCGGCGATTGCGTTCTTGTCGCGCCCCTCAAACGTCGAGTCCGCGGCGAAATAGCAGCGGTGCGCTCCGGTATCGCCGACCGGACCGCCCTCGCCAAAGAAGCCGAAAATGACCAGGTCATTGGACTTGGCGTTGTCGGCGATCCAATGCAGAGATTTCAGAATGTTGTCGCGCGTGGCGGGTTGACTGCCGGGAACCTTGGCCGAATCGCCCAACAGCAGCCGGCTGTGCGCGGCGTCGGCGCCGAGATACTTCTTGTTAGTGAACACCTCGAAGAGGGCCTTGGCGTCGTCCTCGGCATGGGGGCGGGGTTTGATTTGTTTGTCCGCGTAGTTGCTGATGCCGACCAGCACCACGTAGGGCTGAGAGGTCTTGTCCTTTTCAGCTTGGGGTTGTTCAGCTCGCAAGGGGAGCGCCAGCAGCCCGAGCGCCAGCACGGCTCCGAGCCAACGAGTCAACATCGCCTGGGTCATGTAGATGGATCCTTTCGAGAGGATACGCGGAGTCGGAAGCGGGTAGACTGCTTCAACTCAGCTCCTGCAGATAGCGGGGGGTAAATCCCTCACAAACGGACGAACCCGCCTATTCCCTATTGTGCCCGACATTACAAACCAGTCAACCCAAACTGTCGGCGAGCGGGGTCGCGTTAGCGCCCCGAGAACCCCCCTCGGGGCGCTAACGCGACCCCGCTCGCCGCGATTTTTGCTACAATGAATCGACGCAACGAGCAGGACAGCGTTGACCCCTCGAAGACCCGGCAGGACGATCGAATCATGCGGCAGCCCGGACAGGACAACCGGCCTCTCCCGGACTCCGTCGCCGGGGAACGCCTGGTTTTTTTTGAATACTGTATCTCGCTAGTTTTCATTAGCTTGCGCCGACCCAGCACCGTCGTGCGGCTTCGACCGGGACAGCGCGGCTGGATCAAAGGACTTCCATACACGGTCCTCTCGCTCTTGCTCGGCTGGTGGTGCATTCCCTGGGGATTTGTGTACACGCCGTTATGCCTGTGGACCAATTTAACGGGCGGACGGCCGATCACGGCGGAGGAATGGGCAAATGGGGCCAACCCCGCGACAGGCGGGGATGAGGTAGGACCATGCGTCGAATCGTACTGAGTGCGGCAATCCTGATGGGGATACTGGCGCAGGCTGGCTCGCTCCAGGCCGGCGTCTACAATCTCGATGCGCCCCGAAAGTATCCAAGAGATTACGCTCAAGTGAACGCTCTCGATCCGATTTGGCGCGTCCTCGTGCATTTAGGTGAACTGCGCGCGGTTCATGATGCCGCGAAAGCTCCATATAAAGCCGATTCTCTCCGGGCCGCTTACGAAAAACAATTGGCGGATCTTGAGACGCGGCAGCGCGACGGCCTGCTCACGCCGACTGATCGCGTCAACATGGGCGCCTGTCTGATCCGCATGGGACGCTTTCCCAAGGCGCGGGAGTTGCTAGAGGAATCGCTGCGCGTCGTGCCGCCGGATGATTCGGTCTATTTCCTGCTACTGCTGAACCTGGCCAGTGCATATCAGGAAGATGATGCTCTATTGCAGCGCGCCATCGACTTACAAACGCAAGGGCTGCGGAATTGGCCCGCGATGTTTCCTGGCTGGAACCGTTGGGAATCCTCCTGGTATCGCCACGCCGAACAATATGCGCTGACCTTGATGCGATTGCGCCAGCGCGAGCAAATTCGCAATGGAGGTCGATCCGTCAACGAATTGCCACCTCTGGATGACTTGTTCGGCAACGTTCGCTTCGTCGGCTCCAGCGGGAACTACGAGGCCGGCGGCATCGCCTTCGAACAATGGAATAAGCTGCCCGTCGATGCGGAGAGGATCGTGCTGCAACTGCTGCTTTGGCGCCCGCTCGATCCGCGTTTGAACTGGCTTTACGGCGAACTGCTGAATGCGCGAGGCCAGGTCGATTGGGCCTTCTCCGTATTGGATTTTTGTAAACAGCTTGCCTCCAATCGCGAACTTCGGCAGCATCATGTGGTTCTCCGCGAATCCGTCAATGCGTACAAGGTGCTGTTCGCGGACAGCAGTGGACCAGGAGATAATCTTCGCAAGCAGCTGTTATGGTCGCTCTCGCCGCGTGGCGCTCTGCTGGCGCCGGCGATCGGCGTCGCGGCCAACGAAATCGGCGGCGTGGCGGCGTCGGCAAATCCCGCCATCTCGACTGAAGCCTTGGCGCCCGCTGAGCGATCGACGACTCAGGGAACGCCGGCCCCACGCCTCGGCACGGCCCTGCCGGACTGGCGGCAACTGGCGGTCAGTTTCATCACGGGGATGGTGGTGGCCGTCCTCGGCATATTGCAATGGCAACAATGGCGGCGGCACCGCCGCGACGAGACAGCAACGTCCGTCCGAACCGAGAGCGTCAGCGAAAAGTCAAGGTGATGCGCTCGCTGACCCTCGCGGTCCGGATCGTGGAAATTTATCTAAGGAGGAACCAACATGCTGGAACCGTCCGCGCACCCGCACGACACCGTCTCGTCGAACCGGCAGCTGCTGCCCATCGGCTGGAAGGAGCATCTTCACTTCACCGAATGGGATCTGCGGCGCATCCGCGTCAAGATCGACACCGGCGCCCGCACCTCGGCCCTTGATGTGGCTCGCTACGAACTGAAAGAGACGGCCGGCGGCGGACTGATGGCGACATTGTATCTCGCGCTCGATCGCCGCCATCCCGGACGTTTCACCCGCATTCACACGCCCGTATTGAGGACGGTCGTTGTCCGAAATACGTCGGGAATAACCGAAGAGCGGCCGCTTGTCGAGACGGCAGTACGCATCGGACCGGTCCATAAGCGCATCCGCATCACCATCACCAATCGCTCGACCATGCGTTATCGCATGATCCTCGGCCGCGAAGCGCTGGCGAATGATTTTCTTGTCGATGTCAGCCGCAAATATTTGCTGAAGAAATGGCCAACGGAATAGAGAGGATCTTCGTATGCGCCTGGTCATTCTGTCGCGGCGCGAAGAGTTGTACAGCACGCGGGCTTTGGCCGAAGCGGCCCGCGAGCGCGGCCATGAGGTGCGCGTCCTCGATACTTTACAGTTTGACATCCTCGTCAGCCGCCGCAATCCTGAGTTGCTCTACCAGGGAAAGCCGCTTGGACCGGTGGACGCCGTCATTCCGCGCATCGGTGCCTCGATCACCTACTTCGGCCTCGCCGTCGTCCGTCAGTTCGAGATGCTTGGCGTCTATTGCCTCAACGAATCGCAGGCCATTGCCCGCTCGCGCGACAAGCTGCGCTGTCTGCAACTATTGAGCCGGCACGACATCGGTTTGCCGCCGACGGTGTACACGCGGCAGGCGGAACACGTGCCCGACTGCATCGAGCAGGTCGAGGGACCGCCGGTTGTGGTCAAGCTGTTGCAAGGCACGCAGGGCATCGGCGTGGTGCTGGCCGAATCGGCGATGGCGGCCCATTCGGTCATCGAGGCGTTCCACGGATTGGAGCAGAATATCCTTATCCAGAAATACATCAAGGAGGCAGGCGGCTCGGACATTCGCGCCTTGGTGGTCGGCAACAAGGTCGTGGCGGCGATGCGCCGGCAGGCCGTATCGGGCGAGTTTCGCTCCAACATTCATCGCGGCGGCACGGCGCGGAAGCTCCGTCTGCCGGCCGAGTATCGCCGCACCGCTCTGGCCGCGGCGCGCTGCCTGGGTCTGACCGTGGCCGGCGTCGATTTGATCGAGTCCAATGAAGGACCAATGGTGATGGAAGTGAATTCCTCGCCCGGATTGGAAGGCATTCAGAAAACCACCGGCGTCAACGTCGCCGCGGCGATCATCGAATACATCGAATCCGCAATCCAAAAATCCATTTCACCACGGAAAACACGGAAAAAAACCAAACAAAGAGAATGATTGTGCGACAAACTTTTTACTTATTCTCTTTTTGTCTTTTTCTGTCTCTTCCGTCTTTTCCGTGGTGAAATTGTTTTAAGCCCTGTCGGGCATCGGCGGTCGCAGCCAATCCAGGTCGTCGCCGTCGTGGATGATGAGATAGCGATAGGGTTCGCCCGACTCACCCCATAATTCCGCCTTGAAACTGCTGCCATCGATGGCATGGGGCGTGCCTTCGGGGATCGCATTTTCCCGAATGAGGTAAACGCGCGCCACTCGACTATTCCGAACGAACAGAAGGCTCGGGACCATGCGGCCGGGATAGCCCGGCAATTCGGTCAGGAAGGGGGGACAGGCCAACAAGTGGTAATCGAAATAGATCGGGAGTAGCGTTTCCGTCCCCAGCGCCTTGAGCTGTCGTTCCGTTCGGGCTTTCGGATCTTCCGTGGCATCGTTGGCAATTGCGTTGGCCACCCGCTGGGTATCGATGGGCGTTACCCAATGTTCGCGGACCCAGTACAAGCCGAACCAGCCCACTACCAGCAACAAGGCAGCGGCAGCGCACAGTCGGGCGGCGTGGGCGAAGCGCTGGCGGTACCAGTCGCCGCGCGCGGACTCCAGCCGGGCCAGCAGCTGGTCGCGCAGTCCGGCCGGGACTTCGACCTGGCGCATGGCTTTGCCCAGACGCTCATCGAACACACGTTCGCTGCGTGCCTGACTGTGGCAATCGGGACAGTGGTCGAGGTGGCTTTCGAGCGCTTCTGCCTCTTCCGCTTCCAGCTCGCGCGCCTGTGGGCGAGCGAAGTCGAGCAACAGTCGGGCGGTTTTACAATCCATCGGTCGCCCTCCGAGGGGCGCGGCCATTGGCCAATACCGAGGCGTCCGGCTCGAAAAGTCGAACGCGCAGAAAAGCCTTGGCTCGCGCCAAACGAGACATTACCGTACCGATCGGCAGATCCATCTGCTCGGCAATCTCTCGATAACCAAAATCCTCGAAATAGAACAGAACAATCGGCGTCCGAAATGCTTCCGGCAGTTCGTTCAGCGCATGCTGCAATCGTTCCGGGTCGATGTCCGGCAGTTGGGGAGGCAACGGCTCGGCCAGGTCGCCGACACATTCCAGAGAGACGCACGGCTGCTGCCGCTCGGCACGGGCGCGATGCAAATAGGCGTTGCGCAAGATGCTGAACAACCACGGCTTGGCCCGCGCTGGGTCGCGGAGCTGGCCGAAATTCAGCTGCGCCTTGCAGAATGCTTCTTGCGTCAGATCCTCGGCATCGACCGGCGAACCGGAGAGGCGATAGGCATAGCGATACAGCGGTTCATAGTAATCCTCAACCAGCCGCTGGATCGTTTGTGGACTGCCGGGCTTAGCCATGATGCGCGTCCCTCTATCATTAAGGAACCTCGACGGAGCGATTTATTCCCTGCCCCGCGGAAAAAACGTTCACACTGCCGCAGCGCCCGGCGAGCGGGGTCGCGTTAGCGCCCCGCGTCTCGGGGCGCTAACGCGACCCCGCTCGCCGGGCGCTGCGGCAATGCGACCTTTACCCTACGCGGGGATCGGCCGTCATGCCAGCATAAACTTCCGCTCTGGACCCTACTTATGTCATTCGTTTGCCGTGTCGTGAATTTTTTGGGAATAATTTCACAAACGGCGCATCCTACTTCTGGACAGCTCGCCAGCGGGGCGAGCGGCGGGAGCGTTCGCGCTTCCGAAAGTGTACAGAAAGAAGGATGAAATCACCATGAAGAAGCTGCTCGCAATGCTCATCGTCGGCGGCCTGCTCGCGATGACAACCGGTTGCCCACCGTCCACCACGAAGCCGAGCACCGGCGGCGCCCCGAAGGAGAGTGGCCCGAAGAAGGGACCGCCTGGTGGCGATAAAGGCCCGATGACGCCAGGTGGAGAGAAGCGCCCCGACGAGAAGAAACCTGACGAGAAGAAACCCAGCGAGAAGAGACCTGACGAGAAGAAGCCCGACGAGAAGAAGCCTCAAGAGAAAAAGCCCGACGAGAAGAAGCCCGACGAGAAGAAACCCGCCAAGTAATCCTTTGGTGAGAAAACTCATGGCAGGGGCTTGCCGCGTGCTTACCCCTGCCGTAACATGATCGTTTCACAGACGGAGACGAGGCGAAATGTGGGTGGCCTCCACCCTGGGATGATCCCCTAAATGGTTATGGGATCGTAAGAACCGAACGAATATTTTGTGGAAAGGACGGTTTTACCGTGAAGAAGCTGATCGCGTTGATGCTCCTCGCTGCTTTCGTTTGCGCTGGCTCCATTGGCTGCGGCGACACCAAGCCCTCGACCAAGCCTGCTGAGAAAAAGGCTGACGAGAAGCCGAAGTAGTAGGCACTCCTCCGCGTCAATCTTGGAGTAACCCGGGGCCAGTCGTGTTCGTCACGACTGGCCCTGTTCCGTTTTGAGCTAAAGCGAACCATGAAAGCCTTCACGTATTCTCTGATGCTGATCTTGTTGCTGGTGTTGACGCCGGGCTGCGGCGGCGACAAGGAGAAAGGCATGAATAGCCCGAATCAGCGGAAAGATCTTCCGCGCGCCGCACCGACGTCGCAGGATGACAAAAAGTGACAAGGTGACAGGGTGACAAGGTGACAGGGTGACATCACCTGGGGCGGAGAATCCATGTCTGGGTGTGATTGATCATTCCCACTATCGTACAGATGACTTGATCGTAGATTTGATAGAGCCTCGCAGCCTGGTCGCGATCCATGTAGGCGGATTTGACTGCGAACTCTAGCCAGACCTGCGTTTCTGCCGCTTCACTCTCGGAATCACTGAGCTTGCTGATGAAAGCTGCTTCGTAGCGCCGCTTTCGCCACGCCTCTGCCAAGTTCGCGCAGACGGACCTGGAAGAACGCCGAATCTGATCCGTGAGCGAGTAGATTTCCTCGCGCGGAAACAACTTCGATAGCTCGAAGATTTGCATCGCAGCTTCAAAAGCCTTCCGATACACTTCCAGATCGCGATGCGTCTGAATCTTGTCCATGTTCCTCTCTCACCTTGTCACCCTGTCACCCTGTCACCCCGTCACCTTGTCATTCGCAGTCATTCGTCTGAGCCACGCTGATAGATGGGCAAAAAGCGATGCTCCACTGTCAATGCGAGGATGGCCATCGCGGTGCAATAGGCGCGGCCGCCCTGCTGTGCGTCGGAGCTGCGCCCATCCCAGAAGCCGCCACTACTCTGCATGCGGAACAGCACGTCATGCAGCCGAGGACGGAACACCGTCCAGTAGTTGCCGCCCAGCTGAAAAGCCGCCTGCGAGCCGTAATAAATCGAGTAGAAGAACCATTCCTGCCCCGCGTGCGGTAAGTTTTCCTTGCGAAGAAGATAGGCGCCGCCACGCAGCGCCTCCTGGCAGTGATGATGCTCCTTGCCGCCAATCTCCAGGGCAAGAATGCTGGTGCCCGTACAGGCAACCGTCACGCTGCCGAAAGGCTGGTAACGGAACCCGCCGCCGCCGTTGTCGTGGCAACGTTTGATGTAGCCGACGGCGCGGTCAATGGACTCCGCGGGCACGTCGCAGCCGAGATTGCGCGCGGCCCGCAAGGCCATCACTTGCCAGCCGGTGACGCTCATGTCGCTATCCTGGCCGAAGACGTGATAGCGCCATCCGCCCCGGTCGGCGTTTTGAGCACGTTGGGCCTTGAGGATGACGCGCACCGCCTTGGCAACGGCTTTGCGGAGATGCTCGCTGATGTCGGCGTCGGTCATGCCGGCGGCCTCGGCCAGCATGAGCGTGGCGATGCCGTGCTGATACATTTCCTGATTGCCGTCGTCGGCGATCAACCCATTAGCGCGCTGCCTGCGCAGCACCCAGCGAATGCCCTTCTCGACAACCGCGCTATACCGCCCCTCGCCCGGTACATGACCGGCGGACAGAAAGGCCATGACGGCGAGGCCGGTGACGGCGGGATTGGGGCGATTGTGTCGATCGCGCCAATACCCCTCGGTTTTGTTCTGCATGAGTTGCAGCGCTTCCAAGCCGCGTTCGATAGCGCGATCGGTGCGCGCGGTGTCTTCATCCGCGGCTGAAGATGACAGGGTGACAAGGTGACAAGGTGACAAGGTGACGAAAAGAGCCAGCAAAAGCGTAACCCCGTGGTGTGATGTAATCCGCATCATAGAATCTCGCCTCACTTGTCACCCCGTCACCTTGTCACCTTGTCATCTTTCCTCTTCGTGTCGGCGATTTGCTCGAAATAAGACTTAATCATTCGAGCATAATCATCGCCATAGCGTGCCTTCATGTCCTGCACGATCTTGGTTCGCAGCTCGCCGGGCAGTTCGCCCCAGGACTTGCCGGCATATGTCGCTTTTTCCAATCCATAGGCGCTGAGATCGGGCAAGCCGCCGGCCTGGATGCCAAGTCCAGGGGAGGATTGTGGTTGGCCGGGCTGTCCCGGCGCGGCGGCCATTTGTCCGGCTGCCTGCGCCAAGGACCGGGCTGCTTGCCGCATGGACGTACCGGCTTGGGCGGGCTGGCCTTGCTCAAGTTGTCCCCGGGCGGCAGCCATCTGCCGGCTCGCTTTCGCCAACGCATCGCCCGCCTGGGCCGAACCGGATTTGGGACGGCCAGCCTGCGCGGCGGCGCGTTTCGATGAATTGGCCGCTTCCGAGGCGTTGCGGGCGGCCCGCTCCAGCGCCTGCGCCGCTCGTTCCTGCGATTGCCGTTCCGCCGGGAATTCGCCGCGTTGAGCTTGCTGGCCGGCTTCATCCATCGCCTGATGAGCTTGCCGGCTGTACTCGGCTGCACGTTGCAACGACCCCTGCATCGGACCCGAAAGCCGCGGCTGTTGAGCCAAGTCCTGGAATTGCCGGTTCAATTCGTCGGTTTCTTTCTGGAGTCGGCGCTGTTGCGCCTGCTGTTGAGCGATCTGAGCGCGGGTATCGCCGGCCAAGTGCTGTAAGCGGCGGTTGATGTCCTGTTGCAGGTTTTCCAGCTGTCGCGCCTGACGCGGAGTATCGGGAGATTGCGAATCGCTGCGAGGAGAGTTTTGGGACAATTGGGAGGTGAGTTTCCGTAATTGCTCGGTGCTGCGCTGTCCCGCTTGGTAGGCCTGCCGCAAAGCGCCGGCTTGAATCTTCGCCGCGGCCTGCTGCGCTTCTTTCTGAGCCTGTCTGGCTTGACGTGAGACCGCCGCTTCCTCGCCCTGTTCCTGGCCGATGTTCCGGGCCAGTTCCTCTGCCCGCTTGGCTACATGCGATTGTTGCCGCACCAGCTCCTCGATGAGAGGATCGCTCACAACTGGCCGTTCAAAGGGAACCGACTGGGCTTCGCGCTGCACGGCCTCGCGCAGCTCGCGCTGTTGCCGGGCCAATTGGCGAGCTTGCTCGACCTGTTCCTGGGTGGGCAAGCTGACCTGAGCGCGCTCCGGCTTGGAGGAGCGTTCCTGCTGCTGCTTCCTGGCCTGTTCCAGCTGGCGGGCTGCTTCCTTGGGATCGGCCAAGTCTCGAACCGACCGCTCGAAAGCCTGAGCCAGCCGTTCCAGGTCGTTGGCGGCTTGTTCCTGGCGGCGGACGGCTTCGTCGGTCTTCCCGTCCTTGAGCGCGTCGGCGGCGCGCTGAGCCTCTTCCTGCTTGAGCGGCTCCGCTCGCGCCACGGGAAGCGCGGAACGTGTCTGTCGCGCCAGCTTCGCGCTGTTCTCGGCCAATCGCTGCTGTTTGCGGACCAGCTGCGCCAACCGTTCCTTCTTGCGCTGCTGTTGCGTCTGTACTTCCGCTCGCGCCAAATCACGCTGGGCCTGGGCCAGCTTGCGCGCGCGTTCGGCCAGGTTCCGCGACTCTTTTTCCCGGGCTTGCTCAAGCGCCTGTTTCACTGCCTTGCTCTGCTCGGACAGGCGATCCAACTCCGCGGCCGCCTCCTCTTGTTCACGCTTGATCTTCTCGGCCAATTCCCGCGCCTTGGGATCGAGCACCGGATGTTTCGCTGCCAGATCGGCGGCTTGCTCAGCCAAGCGTTTCTCGCGCGCGGCCAAGCTCCCCAGCTTGGCGCGGTCGAGCCGTTCTTGCGCCAGTTGATCGTTCGTCTTAATCAGCTCATCCAGCCGTTTGAGCGCGGAACCCAGCTGTTTGTCCGCATCGTCGAGCTGGCGCAATCGCTTCCGCGGTGTCGCTTCCTTGGGCGCTTGATCCAGGGATTGCTGGCTCTTGTGCATCTCCTGATCGGCCACGTCGCGCGCCCGCTCCGCGATGGGTTGAAACGCCGGCGCGGCATCGGCTGCCTGGGCCGTTTCACGCAGAGCTTTCTGATTGGTCCGATTCTCATCTTGAAGCAGCTTGAAATCGTCGAACGGATCGGACAGCAAATCCGCCTGATCGCGCAGCTCCTGTCGCTGTTTGTCAACATCGTGCTTCTCCTGGAGCAGCGATTCACGGATTGCCCGCAAACGACGATGGATCTTATCTCGCTGGGTGAGGATTTCCTGCTGCTCCTGGGCACCGCCGCCCCGCGCGATCTTCAATGTCATCCAGCGGTCAGCCGGATAGACGATGACGTGCGGCCCTTTAAACTCTTTGGGTAGATTATCGCTCACGCGAAACCGATACGAGATCCGATCGTCTTCGTTCACTTTGCCGGCCAGCTCCAGAACGTGGCGGGCGAGGACCGAAGGCGAGATGCCACCCTGGAGTTCCAGAGGTTGACGTACGGGTTCATCCTCATTGATGCGATACTCCAGCTCAATGCCGGCCACGCCGATGTCGTCGGCCGCCTCGATTTCCAGCGGAATTCGCTCGTAGGGCGAGACGGCTCGCTGCGGCTCCTTGCCGGCGAAGCGGCGCACGGACGGCGGCTGATCGGGCTGGACGTGGATGGTCCCGCCCTCAAGCTCGGTGCGAATGTCATGTTCCGCTTCCAGGATAAGACGATATTTACAGTCTATTAAATCCGAAATTTGCAGCGACGCGGTCTGACGATCCTTGCTCAAAGTAAGCGGCCGGCGCACGGCGTTGCCTTTCGAGTCGCGGCTAAATTCCAGATACGCTGCCACGGCCGGCCGCGTGAAGCAGAAATCGAAGCGGGCCCCGCTGTGCTCCAGCATCGAGAGATCAACCAAGCCATGCAACGCTTCCCGCGTCTTGACCGACCGCGCATAATCCGGCGGTGTGATCGTAATGGTTGGACTATCGGCGGCCAATTCGACCGGCGCAATCGCGGTGATACGGTACGATTCGCTGACGATTTCGCCGGCTTCGACGCGATAGGAAACATCGCCCGCCGCCTTGTAATCAAGCTTGAAATCGCCGTTGCTCTCGCGCTGCATCGCTTGCCGGGTCTGCTTACCTGTGGCATCGATCAAGAGGAGCACGGCCGCATCCGGCAGAAGGGTTTTCCCATCGCGCGGCGTGAGATGAGCGGACAGGGTGACAACGCGGCCGCGTGCGGCGATCGTATTACCGGGTGACACGGCGATGTCATAGGGAAGAG
>Ga0070738_10002447_pt1 | contig 28606 bp, 25 predicted proteins | sample Coa_R2_2_FD_66446 | JGI IMG/M metagenome (GOLD analysis project Ga0070738, IMG submission 66446) | Surface soil microbial communities from Centralia Pennsylvania, which are recovering from an underground coalmine fire - Coalmine... | ecosystem: Environmental > Terrestrial > Soil > Unclassified ...
CAACTGGAATTCACTCAAATGGCGGTTTACGCGGCGGATTGCCGGGCGGCGCGAACGATTCTGGTGGAGCATGACATTACGTACGATCTCTACGCCCAAATGCTCGCGCAAAAAGAAGACTGGGAGACGCGGCGGCAATACGAGCGCTGGCGAGGCTTTGAAACCAGGGCGTGGCGGGCGGTGGATCGAGTGGTCACGATGTCTGAGAAGGATCGGGCTCTGATTTCAGGCGCAGTAGCGATTAGGAACGGAGTAGATCTGGAGCGCTTTTGCCCATGTGGCGACCCGGCAGAGCCGCGGCGCATACTATTCATCGGCTCCTTCGCGCACCGGCCCAACGTTCTGGCGGTGGAGTTTTTTTTGCGCGAAGTATTTCCGCGGTTGAGAGACGTTCGCCTCCACATCATCGCCGGCCAGCGCCATGAGCGATTTTGGGACTTGCGCCACCCAGGGGTGGAGGTGGAGGGATTCGTGGCGGACGTGAGGCCCGCTTATAGACGCGCGAGCGTGGTTGTTGCGCCCCTAGTGGTTTCCGCCGGAACAAATATCAAGATCATGGAGGCGATGGCGATGGGTAAGGCTATCGTTTCCACTCGCGCCGGCATTCACGGACTCGATCTCCGGTCCGGGGTGGATTTGATCGTGTGTGAGGCGCCGGAAGAAATGGCGGCTGCGATCTCCGCCCTGCTCGATTCGGCGGAGCGGCGCGCCGCTTTGGAGCGGCAAGCTCGGCGGACGGCCGAAGAGCGATTCGGATGGGACGCGATCGCCGGCGAACAGGAGAAGCTGTACGAATCGCTGCTTACCTTAACTCAAAATCCGCCGTCCGGGTGAATTGATTGTTGCCAGTGTCGAGCGCGGAAAGTTCGAGCGTGTAAGATCCGGGACCCAGCTTATCCACGGGTATCCTCTCGCCCAGCGCGATGATCGGATTCGATCCCTGCTTGCCGAGATCGAGCCGCATCAAACCCGTGTCGGCTTTTTCCTGGCCGGTCTGGCGGTCGAGCACACGCATCTCGATGGCGACCGCCGTGGGCGCATTCGGATCTGGCGGAGCCGTCAGCAAAGGCTCATAGATCTCCGCATAGAAGACTTTGATGTCGTCGGCTTTGAACTGGTTCGTGCCGGAGGGAACGATCTGGAGGCCTTGGGTGATCAGGGGAATTTTGTCTTCGAGCAAGGAGGCGTCCAGCGCAAAGCCGAGATCCGAAGTCTTGTGCACCTCGCGGCTCAGCGCCAGCGCGCTGATGGCGAACTGACCCGGTTGATACGGATCGACCTGGAGCGGCATCTCCACTTTTCCAAAGCTCGATCCGCCGGAGCTGAACACGACGGTGAGGTTGTATTTGCCGGAGGCGAGCTCGAACTGGTTTTCGTAATGAAGCGGCTTTTTCTGGAAAGCCTCGGCCTCTTTTTTGCCGTCGCCCGTATCGGGAAATTCGACCTTGACGGTGTCGCTAAAGCGCGCCGCGGTTTGGCCCTCAGGCGTGTTGGCCAAGCCCAACACGTTGATTTCGGCATGCAGCTTGCCCTTTTGCTTTTCGAATTTCACCGGCTCAGGCGCGATTTCCATTGCGACGTTCACGCGGGCCACGTTGGCGGACGTATAAAAGAACGGAAGCTGCATTTGCGCCGGGACGCCGCCCGCGCCGGCGGCGGCTCGGGTCTCCAACTGCTTTTCGACAGGCGTGCCGGAGAGCAGATCCGCGGGCTTGGCATTGCAATAGCCGGTGCGGAAGCGGACGTTGGCGGCTCCGCGATCAACTTTAACGCGCAATACATGGCAGCTCCCCTCGGCCGACGTGGGCGGCGTGTACCCGAGCAGATAATACTCGTTCTGTTCGCGGCCGATCTTCTGCAAACCTGCGAGCAGATCGTTGTTGTCGTGGATGACGAAGCCGCCCGTGCCATCGGCAAGCATGTACATGACGTTCTGGTTGACCGCGGTGCTTTCCGGGATTTTGGGAATGAGGCTGCGCGCCTGGTTATAGGGATTAAGTCCGGGCAACGGCGAATTCATGGGATTGGCAATTGAGCCGCCGCGCCCCGGATTGGCGGGGCCGGGATTGGAGGGCGGACTCGCGGTTCCCCTGGCGCCGCCAGGAGCGGAGCCGGTTCCGCGGGGGCCGCCGCCCGCTCCGACCGGCGACGCTCCGACCGAAGCGCCGCCGCGGCCGCCGCCGGCGGGGGCGGAGGTTGGACCGCTGGCGGGGCCTCCGCCGCGTTGAGGTTCAAATGAAAGCGCCAGCATGGGCGCAAGCCAAGAAGGCGGCTGGAGCCGCAGGCCTGCTCCCCCGAAATTGGCGGCGATGGGCGTTCCAGCCACGAGGCCGCGCACGTCGATGGCGTACACGGCCACATTCGCTTTATTGCAGGCGTCAATCGCAGCCGTGGCCTCGGAGGTAAGTTCGGGAGTCATCTTGAATCCCGCAGTGATCCAGACGAACGACTTGCGTCCCGGTACAGCGGCCAATCGTTTCGCCAGGCAGCGGATCTCCATAATCACGTCGTTGCCGCAGCCTCCGGTTATGTTCAGACCGGGGCCGGAGCTGGTTTCGGCCCCCGATGTAACGGCGAGGGCGGTTCCTCCCGCGACGCTCTTCAAGCGCTCGACATTGGCGGTGAAGTTCAACTGCGGACCGCCGCCGTAATTGAGGATCGCGATCATGCGGTCCGGGCCAGCGTTAGCGTCAATAAACTTCACGGCCGCTTGACGCGCGCGAATCTGATCGGACGCATCCATACTCGGGTTGTCGAAAAACAGAACCAGGTAATGGGTTTGCGAGCGATTGGGAGATTGGGGATCGGCCTCGAAAGAGAAACTCTTGATCGGCTGCTCCTTGCCATCCTCGAATACTTTGAAGTCCTTGGCCTCCAGGTTCCGCACATATTCGCCCTTTTTGTCGGTTACCACGGCGTCCACCAACACCTGCTTGGTCCCGGTTCGGATAATGACGCCGGAATCAACGGGGGCGTCGTTTTGCTTTTGAGCCAGCGACAAAGCAGCCGCTCCGACCGCCATCGAGATCAAAATGATGGGGCGACGGTATTTCATGCGCACCTCCCATCCCCAAGGGGGATCTTCTTTTGCCTATGGAATTTGAACGGCGCCGTTGCGGGCCGCCATGGTCTGACCTTCCGAATCCCTTACGACTAACCGAACCAAGTAGCTTCCGGGCACGACGTCAAGAACCGATCTTACACTGATGCCGGAAGCAGGCGCGGAGGCGAGCGTTTCGTCCTTGAGCCGCATTTCGACAATTTTCTGGACACCGGCGACGAAATTGCCGTTCCGGTCGAATAAGCCCGCGACGACGGTCAAATTGTCGTTATTGCGCCCATCTCCCTTCCGATAGCGCAGATTGCGGATATCGACCTTGGCCACGACGGTTACTTTGGCGCTCGTGGCGCTGGACTTGAAAAACTGCAAGTTCAGGTTCACGGGAATGTCCGCGATCTCGTCGCGCGAAAAGACGGCTTCCTGAATTTCTTCTTTCGCTTGCTCCTCCGGATCGGCAATGTGCTTTGGCGCGTAGTATCCGCGGCGGGCTTGAATATCGAAACCCGAGGGATTCTTGAGCATCACCTTTAGCGCATGATAGGAGCCGTCCATTTTCAAATTCTGGGGCGAGAAACCGAGCACGTAAATGTATTCGGGCTGCGCGGCGAGTTGCATCAAGCCCTGTTGCAGTCCGTTGTCATTGTGAAAAAAGTTTCCGCCGGTGGCGCTGGCCAGTTCCGCCATCACGTCCGAATCGGCCGAGGCGTTGGCGATCTCCATGGCTTGCCGGACGCCCGCGGACGCCGCCGTTCCCGCCAGAGGCTGGCTGGCGTCAGCGCCGATTGTGTAAAGACCCCGGGAATCGAGCGAGTTGATGGTGACATTGGCGCGGATCGCGCGATCCATCAGATCCGTTTCGTCGGAGCGATGATCGAAAGTGAGATAAAAGCCGGGAGACACCAGGATCAGACTACGGCTGCCTGGCGCAGCGGCCAGGCGGCGGACCACATCCTTTATCGCGAGCAGAGACCGGCGCGATTCTTCGCCGCCGATATTGTACTCGCGGGAAACCGCCGCCTGCACCATCGCCTGCACCAACTGGGGGCCTCCAGGATCCGTGGGCGACGTTCCGGAGCAGGCATAGGCATCGGCGATAGCGGCGGCCTGGGCCTGCGTATCCTGCCGCGTTTGGATCGCGTCGGCCATGTAATAAGTCATGGGCGGGCAGTCGGTCACGGAGCTTAAACGATCGGCGTGCGCCTGTATGCGCTGCAAAGCCTCTTGCAGCTTGCCGCGGTCGTCGGTGAAATCGACATTCACCAAACCGGATGTGGTAAACACGGCGGCGCGCGTAGCAGGCTCCAAAAACTCGGCCAGATGGCGGCTGGCCGCGTTGCGCGCCCAAAGCAGATTCTGAATATCGAAGTGGATATCGTCGAAGAGATAGGCAACGAAGCGCTCGGGAAAGGGTTCAGCGGAGGGAGGCGGCTGGTCCGGCTGCGTTTCGTCGGTGGCGACGATGGCCGGCGCGGGCGGCGCGGAAGTTTTTTCGATCGCGAATCGGGTGATGATCTGGGGCTTGCCCTTGTCGGTAAGCTGAAAATCTTCCTGATGCAGCGTGCCGATCGCCTTGCCGTTCTTGTCTCTCACGACGACGGGAACCAGCACCAGATTGACTCGCGCCGTGAAGATCGCGGGCGCGTCGCGAGTGCTTACCTCCGCCGTATCCGGCGCCTGCGCGGCGCAGGACAGTCCTATAAACGCAGCTAGCCCCAACCGGAGCGTCATGCACCGATTCTACAGCAAGTGGCCATTTCCGGCTGGGATGGCGTCTCCGGAGCCCGCCCGGCATGAGGACCCCGTTCCGAAAACCGGCTCAACGCGAACGTTGAAGAGCCGGGTTTCCTTTGTAGTATTCCGGCTCATTTCCTGGACGCCATTTAATATTGCAACCAATGCTTGGAATCTGGCGGGGATTCACTTCATGTCCGGCGAGCACTGCGTCGATGGCGGCGCGCAGATCCGCGCCGGTCACGGGCTTGTTGTTTCCGGGGCGGCTATCGTCAAGCTGCCCGCGGTACACCAGCCGCCTGGCCTGATCGAATACATAGATATCGGGCGTGCACGCCGCCGCGTAGCTTTTCGCGACCTCCTGGCTCTCGTCGTAACAAATGGGAAACGTCAGTCCCCACGCGGCGGCCATGCGCTTCAACGCTTCGGGGGAATCGTCGGGGTAAACCGAGGCATCATTCGAGCTGATGCCAACGATTCCGACGCTTTTCGTCTCATAGTCCCGCCCGAGCCGCGCCAGCTCGGCTTTGACGTGCTTGACAAAGGGACAGTGCTGGCAGATAAACATCACGACTAGCGCCTTCTTACCGGCGAAAGAATCGAGTGAAACGATCTGCCCAGAGGTCACTTCCGGGAGCGAAAAAGCGGGGGCTTTGGTTCCCAATTCCAGCATGGTGGACGGCGTAGCAGACATACCACCAATGTAGCCGAGGGCAAAGCCGCGAGCAGGCGGCTTTCACAATGGGCGGAATTTGGCTTCCCGTTTCAACTCCAAAGAGCGAACCCCATCGCGCTTCCCGTGCCCGCTTCCGAGCGGTAGCAGGGCACGTAATCGAGCAATTTCATCGATAATCCGGCCTCGGCCATAGCGCCTGCCACCGTGATCCAATTCTTGATTTCAGACGTGCCGGATTGAAACATGTTCTCCGGCAGCCGCGACAATGCCGCCGCGTCGTTGCGCGCTAGGGCATCGAGCACGGCGCGGTCGAACGCCTCATCGACCACAAAATGGGTCAGCCCGCCCGAAGCGATGACCGCGACGCTCCCCTGTTCCGGCCAGGAAGCGATGGCGCGTCCGAGCGCGCGTCCGAACTGGTAGCAGCGGCCGGCGGGCGGCTGATTGGGCGGGTAAAACGTATTCACGAAAACCGGCACATGCGGCACGACCCTATCTCGCATCAGGCGCCGGTAAACAAATCCGTAGGCGTGCGGCGCGGCGTTAGAGCCGATGGCGCCAGTTGGATACCTGGTGAGCTGGGAAACATCGAATCCTTCCGCCATGGCGATCTCAATAAGGTGTTTTCCCAGCTCGGGCAGGCACGGATATTCGGTGTAGACGGGCGGCGTGCGGTCGATCTCGGCGCGAGCCACGGCCGGATTCAATTTAGCCAGAAATTCGGGGGACCGAGGATGGCCTTCCACGTATTTGCCCCAAAATACGGCGAATGCGGGAACGTGCTCGTCTGTGAAGATCTCCATTTGATCGTTGCCGACCACCACGGCGGCGTCGGGCCGGTTCGTTTCGAAGTACTCCGCCAAGGAGCCAATTGCAGTCTGGCAACGGGCATGGCGCTCCCGGCACACTTCGGGCGCGGTCTGCGCGGCTAAATCCCGGTCCTTTTGCAATTCGACCAACTGGCCGAAGTTGTAGACCTTACCTTTGAAGAAATGGCGCGGATTCTCGCGGTCCGCGGCGACCCGATCCATCCAATACTCCGGAGGGATCGACAGCATCGGGCCGTGCGAGGTCCCCAATCCAAATGCGATGCGCGCCACGGTCAGGCCCTCGCGCTTACGGGTTCGGCTCGGCGATCGAGCTGAGGCGCGGCGCAAACGCGAGCAGGGATGTCAAGGCTCATACGAGTTCTAGTCTCTCGCAAAGCGCCCAAGCGCGCAAAGGTTTTCAACCCGGTTCGCGCATTTGCGATATGCTCAGGTCATGCGGCGGCGGATGGTCGCGCGAGCGGCGTGGTGCGCGGGCGGGGTTGCGTTGGTCGCTGGAACGCTGCTGGCGTTTCAACGCCCCTTCCGTGAATATCCCGGAATCGAATACAACGATTTTCCGCTACCCGCCGACTATCAAGAAAAGACGGAATATGTCTTTGCGCGGTTGATGTATCCGCAGTATCCGGGCGTTCGTGGCGGTTTCGGTTTTCGAGGCGGCTCGGATTGGAAACACGGCTACTCGATGTGGACGCAGGATTACCCTCGGGCGGATCGCCATTTCATGCTGGCGCTGCGCCGCCTGACGCGCATCCAGGCGCGGTCGGTGGAGCAGCCGGTGGATCTCGACGACGGGGACGATGTCTACAACTGGCCTTGGCTGTACGCCGTGCAGCCGGGCTCCTGGCGTCTCACCGACGCCCAAGCCGCCAAACTGCGGGATTATATTTTGCGCGGCGGGTTTTTCATGTGCGACGATTTCTGGGGAGCCTCGGGCTGGGAGGTTTTCCAGGAGAGCATGCAGCGTGTATTTCCGGAACGCAAGCCCGTCGATATCGACAATCGCGATCCGATTTTCCACACGGTCTACGATCTGAACGACCGCTACCAAGTGCCGGGAGCGCGCTATCGTTTTTCGGGCATTACTGAGAAATGCGAGGGCTGCCCGCCGGCGTGGCGCGGCATTTACGACGATAAAGGACGGGTGATCGCCGCGATGACGTTCGATTCCGATCTTGGGGATTCCTGGGAGTGGGCGGACGATCCTACTTATGAAGAAAGGTTTTCCGCGCTTGGCATCCGCATCGGCGTGAACTACATCGTTTACGCCATGACGCACTAAGGCAAGTAGCTGCTAGGCTGAAGCTTGGAACTTGCGGGCTAGCGGCGCAAGGCGCACACCTTTCCTATGGATCGCGATCTACTTAGAGGACTGCTGGAGCAAGTGCGCTCGGGCGCGGTGGACGTCGAAGCCGCCATGGAGCGCATGCGTCATCTTCCCTTCGAAGACCTGGGCTTCGCCAACGTCGACCATCACCGGGCGCTTCGCCATGGCATTCCCGAAGTGGTGTTCGGCACGGGAAAGACGCCGGAACAAATCTCGGCGATCGTAGCGGCGCTGCTGGCGCGGGCGCAAAATGTGCTGGTCACACGGGTTTCTCAGGAAGCAGCCCAGCGGCTGCAAAGCAAGCATTCCGACGCGGAATACTTTTGCGCCGCCAGAGCCGTTCGAATCTGGCGGAATCGAGCTATCACGGGAAAGGGCGCCATCGCGGTGGTCTGCGCGGGCACGAGCGATCTGCCGGTGGCCGAAGAGGCGCAAGTGACGGCCGAAGTCATGGGCAATGAGGTGCTCGCGATCCACGATGTGGGCGTGGCCGGCATTCACCGGCTGATGCATTATCGCGAGCGCCTGGCGGAAGCTCGCGTGGTGATCGTATGCGCGGGGATGGAAGGCGCGCTGCCCAGCGCGGTGGGGGGAATGGTCGGGGCGCCAGTGATTGCGGTTCCTACCAGCGTCGGCTATGGAGCCAGCTTTCAGGGCTTGGCCGCGCTGCTGGGGATGCTCAATAGCTGCGCCAGCAACGTCACGGTGGTGAATATCGATAACGGCTTCGGAGCGGGCTACGTGGCGAGTCTAATCAACCGGCTGTAGCCATGAAGACGGTCTACGCGCGCCGGGGCGCGGCATTCCTTATTCTGTACGTGATCGCGGTCGGTTATGCCTCTTTATATCCATGGGAATTCTCCTACACAACCTCTGCGCCGCCGCTTTCCTGGCACGGTCTCTCCAGCCGGATTTTCCTTCTCGATTCTTTTTTGAACATCGTATTCTATGCGCCGCTGGGAGCGGCGGCGTTCGTGGTCTTTGGAGGCCGCGCGGCGGGCTTGTTTTTCGCCGTTGCGATGGGCTTCACGCTTTCGTTCGGCGTGGAGGAGGCGCAACGGTACACCTCGCGGATGGGAGATTACAACGACATTGTCTCCAACACGCTCGGAACGGCGGTGGGAGCTTTCGCCGGCTATGCCTGGAGCCGCACGCACGGGAGCGGGATACGGGCTGCGATCGCGCGGCGAGCGCCGGCAGAAGGGCTGGTGCTGGCCGCGCTCTGGCTCACCTGGAATGTGTTCTTGCTGCTGCCCGCTTTCAGCCGGCGGCCATTGCCGGACGGCGTATTCCCGCCGGCATGGAGTCAAGCGTTGAATGAAGCGCTCGGCGCCGGGGTCGTCGCGATCGCCTTGCGGCGAGGGGCGTGCTTTCTGAGGAGGACGCTGGCGCCGGCGCTGCTGCTTTGGCTGGCGATTCAAGAATTGACGCCATTCCAATGGGGAGTTCGACAGGATTTTTCGTGGCTTCCGTTCGAAGGGCTTTTTTACAACCGCCCCGAAGTGTATTACCCCATATTGTTTGGAAAATTGTTTTTCTACACCGTGGTGGTATGGGCATTACGATTCCGAGGGACCGGATGGTTTTGGTCGGTTTCGGCGCCTATCGCCCTGCTGGCTGTCGGCGAATGGGCGCAGACGTATATTCCAGAAAGGACGCCCGAGAGCACCGATTTGGTGCTGGCGGCGGGAGGCGCCTTTGTGCTGTGGATGGCAGCTCCTGGATTGCCGGAGACGCAAAGAAGTGGATATACTGCATGCAGCGAGGTGAAAGGATGATTCGCGCTCTGGCGTTTACATTCGCGGGGGTGGCCGCTGCGGCGGCGCCTAGTTTTCAAAAAGACGTCCTTCCGATTCTTCAACGACATTGCCAGGAATGCCATCGTCCCGGAGAAATCGCGCCTTTTTCGCTGCTGAATTACGAAAGCGCGCGTCCCTGGGCGAAAGCCATCAAGACTGCCGTGCTCACCGGGAAGATGCCTCCCTGGTTCGCCGATCCGAATTACGGCCATTTCGCCAACGACCGCCGATTGAGCGCGGCGGAAGTGTCGATTTTGGTGAATTGGGTGGACGGGGGCGCGCCGGAAGGCGACAAGAAAGACGCGCCTCCGCCGCGCACGTTCCAGGACGGCTGGAACATCAAACCGGACATGATCATCGAGATGCCCAAGGAGTTTCATGTTGCGGCGACGGGCACGATCAACTACCAGAACATCCTGGTGAAGGCGCACTTCGACGAAGACAAATGGGTTACGGCGGCGGAGATGCGGGCGGGCAATCCGAAAGTGGTGCACCATATGCGGGCCATCGTTCGCCCGCCTGATTCGAGCTGGATGAGAAACGCGATTCCCGGAGAGGCCTACGAGGAAGGCTCGGAGGCGATGGCCGGAGCGAAAGAAGGCACGGATTTGCTCGGCAAATACAATCCGGGGTTGGGGGCGCAAAGCTTCGACGTGGGCGGCTCGGCGAAATTCGTTCCCAAAGGCTCCGATATCGTCTTCAACATTCACTACACGGCCATAGGCACGCCGCAGACAGATCTTTCCAAAGTAGGCCTGGTGTTCGCCAAGGAGCCGCCGAAGCAGCGCTACTGGATGTCGCCCGGCACTCCCGCGGCGTTCAATCTTGCCATACCCGCGGGCGACAGCAACGCCGAAGTGGTCAGCGAAGTCACCGTCGGAGTGAATGGCGCGAAGCTCGTCTATATTCAGCCTCACATGCATCTCCGAGGCAAAGATTACGAGCTTCGGCTGCTGTATCCGACCGGGGAAAGCGAGACGGTGTTCAAAGGAAAGTGGAATTTCGATTGGCAAGTTGGTTACCAGCTTGCGAAGCCGATTCCGCTTCCGAAGGGAACGCGGATTCGTACGATCGCTCATTACGATAACTCGGCGAACAATAAGTTCAATCCGGACCCCACCAAGACGATTGTTTGGGGCGATCAGAATTGGGACGAGATGCAATCCGGCTTTTTGGGGCTGGTGCTGGACGTTCACACGGACGTCTCAAAGATCTTCGCCCCTTCGGGACCGAGCCTGCTGCCGCGGGGGAAATTTGGCCCGACGATGGCGGCAATAGAGGCGAAATAGTCCAAATGGCGAGGTTTGCGCGGATCTAAGAATAGATCATAAACTCGAGCAAATTTCCATCGGGGTCGCGGATATAGACGCTGGAGGCGGCCGATTTCCTTCCGCCCTGGCGCGCCACAGGACCCTGCTCGATTTTGGCTCCGGCTTTGTCGAGCATAGCCGCAAGGGCCTTGGGCGAACCGTCCCATACGAAACATAAATCGCCGCACGGGGGCGCCGCCGCAGGGGCGCGCAAGGTAAACGTTTTGCTGCGCCACAGTTCCGGACGATGGAAATTGATCATCTGATTGCCGACGTAAACCGATATCGCGCTAGGGTTCTCCCGCACCTCCAGACCAAGGCCGCGATAAAACGCGATCATTGCATCGGTATTCTGCATGGGCAGGGCGACATGATCGTAACCACGGATGCCGGGGGTCTGCTGCGCCCGCGATCCGGCGGCGGCGCCCAGGCTTCCGGCCAAAAATTTTCGTCGCGATTTCACAGGATTCCCAAAGCCGATTTTACTTCTGTTATCTGCGCGGCGTGCCGCTGGGCATGACCGGCAATGATCATCATATATTCGGCTCCATTCAGCGAGCCAAATCGCGGATGCTCCACGCTGAGCCAATACAAGTCCGCGGCGCGTTGCTCTGCAAACCCGATGGTTCTGGCGCGCGCCTGGTGGAACCGCTGCATGGCCTGGGCAAGGCTTGCGAACCGGCCAGCGGGACGCGAGCGCTCAGGGGCCTCGGCGCGATTGGCGCGGTTGACGACGCGGATAGCCAACTCCGCTTCTTTTTGCTTGTCCATGCGGGGAGACTCCAGGCGGGGCGCGGCTTCCAATCTGCCGAGAAATAGCTCTTCGGCGACGACGACATGCTCCACGCATTCCAGCGCCGACCATCTTCCGGGTTCTGGCTGGATTCTGGCTTGCTCTTCGGTGAAAGCGGCGCAGGCGGCCTGAAATTCCTGCTGGCTCTTTTCCAGGGCATGAATCAATTGACTGATTTGTTCGGGCGCCATGGCGATGAGTGTAGCAGAAGCCCTGGGATAATAGTGCCTATGTCGATTGGCGACTTGCTGTTGGGCAAGCCTCTGGCGAGCTACGAAGAATCGGAGCAGCGGCTGGGTCCGGTGGCTGGAATTGGGGTATTCGGTCTGGACGCGTTGAGCTCGGCGGCGTATGGGCCGGAGGCCGCGCTGACGCTTCTGATTCCGCTGGGCGCGGCAGGCCTGCAATACGTCGTTCCTATCAGCTTCAGCATCATTGTGCTGCTGATGATCGTTTATATCTCCTACCGGCAGACCATTGGGGCCTATCCGGGAGGGGGCGGCTCGTACACGGTGGCGCGGGAAAATTTGGGGCAGCGTTTGGGATTGCTCGCGGCCGCAGCTTTGATCGTGGACTATATCCTGACCGTGGCGGTGGGAATTTCGGCAGGCGTAGGCGCTTTGACATCGGCGGCGCCGAGCTTGCAAGCTCATACGCTGGGAATTTGTCTTGGAATTTTAGTTGTAATTGTGCTGATTAATCTGCGGGGCGTCCGGGAAACCGGCAACCTCTTCATGATTCCGACGTATCTTTTCGTGGGATGCATGTTCGGGGCGATCGCCGCGGGCCTGACGAAATCTCTGCTCAGCGGCGGGCATCCGCGGCCGGTGGCGGCGCCGCACGCTCCGGGGACAGCCACGGCCGCGGCGGGAGCCTGGATGATTTTGCAGTCGTTTTCGAGCGGGTGCACCGCGATGACGGGCGTGGAGGCAGTGAGCAACGGCGTAAGAGCTTTCCGGGAGCCAACGGTTCCTTCGGCGCGTAAGACGCTGGCGGCGATTATCGGCATTCTGATCCTCATGCTGGCGGGCATCGCCTGGCTTGCCAGGGTCTATCAAATTGGCGCAACCAATCCGGGCCAGCCGGGCTACGAGAACCTGCTATCGCAACTGATCGCCGCCGTGGCCGGCAAGGGAATCTTTTATTACGTCAGCATCGCCTCGATTTTGGCGGTACTGGCTCTTTCCGCCAACACCGCTTTTGCGGATTTTCCGCGGCTGTGCCAAATCATTGCGGGGGACGGGTATCTTCCGCACTCCTTTTCCGCGCGGGGCCGGCGGCTTGTGTTTTCGCACGGCATCTATGCGCTGGCGGCTCTTACCGCAATTCTTCTGAGCGTCTTCGGAGGGGTTACCGACCGCCTGATTCCGCTGTACGCCGTCGGCGCATTTCTCGCGTTCACGCTTTCCCAAGCCGGGATGGTGATGCACTGGAGGCGCGTGGGGGGGCGGGGCGCGGCGCGCAGCATGCTGATCAACGGCCTGGGCGCGACGGCGACGGCGGCCACCACGGCGGTGGTGCTGGCGGCGAAATTCCGCGCGGGCGCGTGGATCACCGTGATTCTGATTCCGTCGTTGCTGGCTCTGATGATGGGGGTGCGGCGGCACTACCGGGCGGTTGAAAGAGAGATCGAGCTGCACGGTCCTTGGAACCTCACCCACCTTCAGCCGCCGGTTGTCGTCGTACCGTTGAAGGAATGGAGCAAAATTGCGGAGAAAGCGCTGTGCTTCGCCATGACAATGTCGACGGAAATCCGCGCGCTGCAAGTAAAATTCGATGAGGAGGAGACGGGCGATCTTAGCGAACAGTGGACGCGCCTGGTGGAAACGCCGGCGCTTGAATTGGGCGTCAACCCGCCCAAGTTAACCGTGGTTAAATCTCCGTACCGCCGGCTATTTGGGCCGATCCTCAAATTCATCGACCAAATTGAGCAGGAGTATCCGGACCGCTACATCACGATCCTCATTCCCGAAATGGTGGAGCGCCACTGGCGACACTACTTTCTGCACAATCAGCATGCCACCGCGCTAAAGGCGCTGCTGCTTGTGAAAGGAAACCAACGCATCAGCGTGGTGAACGTTCCCTGGTATCTGACCGTTTAAGGGCCGAGCCTGGGCTCGGGAGATCTTTTTCAAACGAGCAAAGCCGATTCCTGGGGCGGCTTGCCGCCCACCTCGCCGCTTTTCAGATACCGCGGCGGCGGGGAGAGGCCCGGCAAGGGCCGGGTTAAACGATTGATCTGCAAGCGCGGAAAAATTTGGGAGGACTGTCACCGCGACCGGGGAAAGCGAGAAAGGGCGGGTTGAAAAGACGAGCGGCCGGCCGCGAAAAAACGAACCCACGAGCGCTTAAACCGCCCGACGGCGCGCCAAAGCGTCGGCGATCGCGCGGCAGTCGCGAACGACTTCGGCGAACTGCTCGGGATAGAGGGACTGATGTCCATCGGAAAGCGCGCGATCGGGGGCCGGATGAACTTCCACGAGCAGCCCGCAGGCGCCCGCAGCGATGGCGGCGAGGGCCATGGGATAGACCTGATCCCTCCGTCCCGTCCCGTGGCTGGGATCGACGACGATGGGTAAATGACTCAGGCGCTGGACCGCCGGGACAACGCTTAAATCGAGGGTATTGCGGGTGTGGTCGGCGAAGGTGCGTACGCCGCGCTCGCACAAAATGACCTGGTAATTTCCTTCCGAGAGAATATATTCGGCCGCCATTAGAAACTCTTCAAGCGTCGCGGAAATTCCGCGCTTGAGCAAGATCGGCTTGCGCGACCGGCCGGCGCGCCGGAGCAGGGAAAAGTTCTGCATGTTGCGGGCGCCGATCTGGACGCAGTCGGCGAAATCCTCGACCAAGTCGAAAGTCTCCACATCCAGAGCTTCGGTTACGATTCCCAGGCCATGGGCGTCGCGAGCCTCCGCAAGCAACTTCAATCCCTCATGGCCGAGTCCCTGGAAGGCGTACGGCGAGGTGCGGGGCTTGTAGGCGCCGCCCCGCAGGAGGAGAGCTCCCGCCGCCTTCACGACCCGGGCAGACTCCAAGATCTGCTCGCGGCTTTCGACAGAGCAAGGACCGCCGCAAAAGACGGCCTGTCTTGCGCCCACCTCGACTCCGCGAATGGTCACCACGGTCGGCTCGGGCTTGGTTTCGCGGCTTACGAGCTTGTAGGGCTTGGAGACGCGAATGGCTTCGGCGACGCCGGCCAGATCCTCGAATTCCGCGGGATCGATTGGGCCGGCGTTGCCGGTGACGCCGATTGCGATGCGCTGCGCGCCGGGGATGATGTGGGGGCGGAAGCCGAGATTTTCGATTCGCCGGCATACTCCGTCGACATCGGCGGGCGTGGCTTGCGCGCTCATGACAATCAACATTCATTTTTATGATAGAGGGAGTGTTCCAGCCATTGGAGAGAGGGCGCGTCGCGATCGTGGGAGGGGGAATTGTCGGCCTGGCGACGGCCTACCGCCTGCTTCAGCGTTTTCCCGGAGCGCGCATCACAGTTTTCGAGAAAGAAGCCGCGGTTGGCCAGCACCAGAGCGGACACAACAGCGGCGTGCTTCATTGCGGACTGTATTACAAGCCTGGATCGCGGCGCGCGCGCCTGGCCGTGTGCGGCATTCAGCAGATGATTGAATTCTGCCAGAGCCATTCGATTCCGCACGAAGTCTGCGGAAAGGTTGTGGTCGCCGCGAGCGACGAAGAGAGACCTCGCCTGGAAGCGCTTTTCGAGCGAGGCCGCCAGAACGGGCTTCGCGGGTTACGGCTGCTGAATTCCGAAGAACTGCGCGAAATTGAGCCTCACGCCGCGGGGGTCGCCGCGATTCACGCGCCACAGGAAGGCATCGCCGATTATCCGCGGGTCTGCGAAGCGCTGGTGGATGAAATCCATGCGCGCGGAGGCGAGGTGCGCTGCAAGGCGAAGGTCACTGCCATCCACCGGTCGGCGGAAGGCTGGCGCATCGAACACAGTTCCGGAGACTTTGGCTGCGACTTCCTGATTACCTGCGCCGGGCTGCACTCCGATCGCATGGCGGCGATGACGGGACATGCCAGTTCCATAAGAATCGTTCCCTTCCGAGGGGAGTATTTTTTGATCCGCCCGGAGCGCCAGTTCCTAGTGCGCAATCTGATCTATCCCGTGCCCGATCCGCGCTTTCCATTTTTAGGCGTGCACTTCACAAGAATGATTCGCGGAGGGGTGGAATGCGGGCCCAACGCAGTGCTGGCTTTGGCTCGGGAAGGCTATCGGAAGGCCGATGTGAGTCTGCGCGACGTGGCGGAGGCTTTCCGCTTCGCGGGTCTTTGGCGCTTTTTGCGCAAATACCCGGGCGCTTGCTGGGCGGAGATTCGCAGATCCTTCAGCAAGGAGCTGTTTTGCCGCACGCTTCAACGGCTGGTTCCCGAAATTCGAATGGAAGATTTGTTGCCGGGGGGCGCGGGCGTGCGGGCTCAAGCCATGTCGGCCGATGGCTCGCTGGTAGATGATTTTCACTTTGTGGAAGACGACCGCGCCATCCACGTCGTGAATGCTCCCAGCCCCGGCGCGACGGCGTCGCTCGCCATAGGAGAGGAGATCGCGGCAATGGCGGCAAGAAGTTAGCCGACGTGTCCGCGGCCGCCGGCGCACAATCGCCCGAACGCCGTCCGCGGGGCAGGCGATTCAGATTTCCAACACGAGCTTTCCGAAGGTCTTTCTGCCCTCCAAATCACGGTGCGCCTGGGGGGCATCGGCTAGCTTGTACCGTCCGCCGATCTTGAGCTTCAGCTTCCCGTCCTTGATCCATTGGAAAATGTCCCTCGTGCTGCGGGCCATCTCCTCCGCGCCGACGTGATGGGCCAGCGTGGGCCTGGTAATGTAGAACGATCCTTTCATCAGCAGCAGAACGTCGAAAGCTTCCACCGGCCCGCTGGATTGTCCGAAGCTGACCATCATCCCGCACGGCTTCAGGCAATCGAGTCCTTTCAGGCACGTCGCGCGGCCCACCGAGTCGTAGACCACGTCCACGCCCGCACCGCCGGTCAGCCGCTTCACTTCAGCGACCCAATCCTGCTGCTCGTAAAGAACGACTTCGTCCGCGCCCGCCTCGCTCGCGATTGCGGCTTTTTCCGGCGAACCGGCCGTAGCGATCACGCGCGAGCCGGCCATCTTGGCCATCTGCACAAGCAGCCTTCCCGTTCCCCCCGCGGCGGCGTGAATCAAAGCTGTATGCCCCGGCTTTAACGGGAATGTCTCGCGCACGAGGTAGTACGCGGTCATGCCCTGCAGCATCACCGCGGCGGCATCGATAAACTCAACGCCATCGGGAACGCGAACGAGATACTTCTCCGGCACGGCATGAAACTCGGCGTAAGAGCCCCGAGCCATCGCATAGGCCACGCGGTCTCCGGGTTTGAAGGCGGTTACGTCGTCGCCGGTCTTCTCGACGACTCCCGCTCCTTCCGATCCCAGAATCGCCGGCAGCGGCAATTTGTAAAGTCCTACGCGATGGTATGTGTCGATAAAATTCACGCCGGAAACGGCCAACTTCACCAGCGCTTCGCCCGGTGCGAGGCCGGGCTCGGGCATTTCTCCGTACTTCAGATTTTCAATGCCTCCAAACTGCTCGATGTAAACAGCTTTCATAGCATTCGTATCCTTCTTCGCAAATGTACCGCGCATGCGTACAGAATCAAATAGGCCAGCGTCAGGGGAAACAGACAAAAGCGCACCAGTGTGGGGACCGCCGCCGATCCGCTCAGGCCCGCGCGATAGGCGACGAACCGGCGAATCAATCCGCGATGCGCCCAATCCAGCCAGAAATAGTCGGCGTTCTCATTCACTATGAGGATTTTCGATTTGAGCTTCGCCGCCAGCCACCATTTCCACTTCGTCATGACGGGCTCCGCCGAGCAGATCATTCCCGCGACCGGGTAGGCGCGCGCCTTGAGGCCTTCCCAGAGTTTGTTTCGCCCCGCAGGACCATATTCGGTAACGCGGAAGACCTTGCCGTTCACGCCTTGGGGCTGGCCCGGGTAGCAAGTAACCAGATCGATTTCCAGGGTTTCGCCGAACAGATGACGCAGGGAGGGAATCACCGCCTCAAGCAGGCTGCGGGAGCCGCTTTCGACGAGCAGAAGCCGTGAACCGGGAGGAAAATGGCGGCGAAAAAAGTAGCGCAACTTGCGATGGTATCAAGGTCTCCCATAACCAGCGCACTACTGGCGAGTGGTCCGTCCTTCCGGGCGCGGGCTGGGAACTTTCTGCTTGACGCTGGAGTCAATTAGTACTAGAAACATAGTATGCCTTCCGCCAAGCCCGCCCTTACCGGCCAGGAACTCGAAATCATGAAGGTGGTCTGGAGCCTGGAATCGGCCACGGTACGCCAAGTCTACGAGACCCTGCTCAAAAAACGGCACATCGCCTACACCACTGTGATGACGATGATGAACATCCTGGAGCAGAAAGGCTTCCTCGAAAAGCATCAGGAGGACCGTGCCTATATCTACAGCCCCACGCAGCCGCAAAAGCAGGTAATCGGCTCGATGGTGCGCGATTTCGTAAACCGCGTGTTCAATGGGGCCGCCGAGCCGCTGCTGCTGCATCTGGTGGAAGACCGGAAGCTGACGGAAAAGGATCTGGACGAGATTCGCGAGATCATTCGCAAACAACCCGGCAGGAGGCAAAAATGAGCCCGAACGCGCTGCTTATCGCGCTTGCCGCCTGGAGCGCGCAGATTTTGATTCTGGTATCGGTCGCCGCCCTGGCGGTCCTCGCCCTGCGTCATCCGAAAGCGCGACTGCTGTTTTGGCAAGGCGTTCTCGTGTTGTCTCTGCTTCTACCGGCGGTAGAACCATGGAAGCCTGCGCCGGTGGAAGCCATCACGGCGTCGGCATCTGTCATCCTGCGCGTTGCGCCCGCTTCGTCAGCAGCCACTCCCTGGCACTCGCGGCTCCATTGGCGGATCGAATATCTGCTTGCCGCGCTGGCGGCGGGCGCTGCACTGCGCCTCCTGTGGATCGCGATGGGCCTCCTGCGCCTGCGACGCTATCGGTCTCAAGCTGAACCTTTCTTGATCGCGCACAACGCCACGAGCAGGCTGTGCGCTTTGTTGTCCGAGGCGCGCTTATGTTCCGCGGCGAAATCTGTCCGCTGGTTTGTGAGCGACGGCATCCCCGGTCCGGTCACTTACGGCTGGCTTCGCCCGTCCATCCTTCTACCTCGCCGCGTCGAATCGCTCCCCGCGCCACTGCGCGAAGCCATCGCCTGCCATGAACTGGTGCACGTCCGCCGCGGAGACTGGCTGTTTGTCCTGGCTGAAGAGATCGTCCGCGGTCTGCTCTGGTTCCATCCCGCCGTCTGGTACGTGATGAGCCAGATTCAGCTCGCGCGCGAACAAGCCGTCGATCGCGAGGCCGTTGGGATCACCGAGAACCGCGACCATTACCTTGACGCTCTCATCGCTGTCGCGGGCCAAAAGCTTCAGCCGGATCTCGTCCCCGCAACGCTGTTTTTGAAGAAGCGCCATCTCACCGTGCGAGTGGCCGAAATCGTGAAGGAGGTTTCCATGACCGGAGGTCATATCCAAAAAATGCCCCGATCCCGCATCTTCGCCAGCCTCTCCGGCGTGTGCTCCGCCGCTCTGCTCGCCGCACGGCTGGCCGTTTGGGTTTTCCCCATTCCCAGTCCGGCGCAAACCGTCGTAGACGATCCTGGGATTACCGTGGATGCGGGCGGAACGGTGCTTCACCGCTCCGCGATTCACTATCCGCCGGGGCCGCGCACGGCTGGCGCGTTGAACATTGAAGCGACCCTGAACTCCAACGGCGAAGTAACGGACGCGCGTCAGGATGTGCAACTCATCTCCGGCCACCCATTGCTGGTCCAAGCGGCCATTGAGGCCGTCAAGCAATGGGTCTATCAGCCGACTTTGCTCAACGGCAATCCGGCGCCGGTGCTCACGACCGTCGACGTGGATTTCACGCTGTCGCAATGAAAGCATTTCTCGTCTTTGCGCTTGGCCTCGCCGCCTATGCGCAACCCGCGTTCGAAATCGCGACACTGAAGAGATCGCCGCCGCCGGAGGGCGATCTCATCAACATCAATCTGGGCAACGTGCGGAACGGCAAACTCACGCTTTGGGCGCTTCTGATCTCCCGTTTTTAAAGCGAAATCGTTCTCGATCAGACCGGCCTGCCTGGCTTCTACGACGTTAAGCTGGAATGGACTCCCGAACTCAACCGCCCTCCTCAACTGGATGACGCGCCGCCCGGCCCATCCATTTTCACCGCCGTCCAGGAACAGCTCGGGCTTAGGCTGGAATCCCGCAAAGGCCCGGTCGACGTGCTTGTCGTGGATCATGCGGAGCAGATTCCCGCGGAGAACTAGTTGCGGCCAAACCCCTCGCCTCGCCGGCCTTCAAAGCGCTTAGAAGGCTCTTAGGTGCTCGGGCAAGCGGTAATCACTCAATTTGGCGTCGGATCTCTCTCAACGTAGTCAATCAGCAAGAATTCGAGGGGCAGATTTCGAGAGTCGAGTCTCAAGCCCAGACGTTTTAGATCTATGGAGAATGAGGGTTCTGGCGAGGGCCGCGCTTCACCTTGTTGACCACTGTCGGGTGCAGGAGCAGCGTCACCGCCATTGCCTAGCGAAAAGGATGTCTTGAAATTGAACCTTCCATATTCGGCGGCCGCACCTAGGACTACCACCCGGACGTATCACGAGCGAGGCCGCGGATGATCGTCACAGCTTATGCCAGGGAGCATCATGACAGCAATGTACTTTATGCTATGATGCAATCGTGAGGACGACCACAACCCTTGATCCGGAAGTCGTAGCCCTGCTGCACAAAGCTATGAAGGAGCGCGGTATTTCCTTCAAGGAAGCCTTAAATTCCGCCGTCAAGATGGGCTTGACGCAGGCCCGGTCGAAAGGGCGCTCCTTCGTGCAAAAGACGTTTTCCTTGGGCCGGGAACAGAATTTCCGGTGGGACAAGGCGCTGGAAACCGCGGCCGCGATTGAAGACGAGGAGCTGATTAGAAAACTCTCGTTGCGAAAATGATCGTCGTCGACGTCAACCTGCTCATCTATGCCGTCAATGAGGACGCTCCGCTTCATCGAAAGGCAAAGTCATGGCTAGAAGCCGTGATCTCCGGAACCGAAACGGTAGGGTTTGGATGGAGCGTGCTCCTTGCATTCCTCCGGTTGACTACCAGGATGGGGCTGTTCAATAAACCCCTCAATACCTCCACCGCATTCGATCTCATGGACGCCTGGCTTCAGCAACCGTCCGTGACCCTCGTCGAACCCACACTCCATCACATGCGGATCTTGCGGGATCTGATTTTGCCGTTGGGTACCGGAGGAAATCTCACGTCCGACGCTCATCTTGCCGCCCTGGCAATTGAACACGGCGCTGAGTTGTGCTCGACGGACAATGATTTTGAGCGGTTTCCGGGGCTCCGATGGCGTAATCCCTTGGGCTGAGGCGAGCGACGGCGCCTGGATGCTTTCTGCCGGCGCGGCGAGGGTTGGCGGCCCCGCTCACTTCACCAGGTAAACGGTGAACTTCGCGATGTCGTGGAAGCCCATCCGCCGGTACAGAGGATAACCGGCTTCGGTCGATTCCAGAACTAACAATTCGCCGGGCGCTCTTTCCGCGAGAGTGGCGCGAAGCAGCGCTTCGCCATAGCCGCGGCGGCGGTTTTCGGGCGAGGCGCCGAGAGAATAAATGCCCAAGGCGCCTTCGGTGCGGACAAGGGCGGCCATGGCGACGGGATAGCCGCGAACGAATCCGACAAATCCGCGGTAATCGCCGGCCCAAGCCGCTTCGGACTCGTAGACCGCACGGGCGACGGTCAGTGGAATATCAAAGCAGGCCGAAGTCAGCGAGGCAAATGCGGAGCGGGTGGCGGCATCGCGGACGGGCCGGCAATCGATTTCAGGAAGGGGCCGGACCGGGGGCATCAACTCGGCCGCCACCATGGCCGGGGCTTGGGAAATGGGACGCATGCCGATAGAAGCGAAAAGATCGCGGCTGGCGCGACGCGGAGCGGGTGGCAAAAGCTCCTCGCACAGCCAAAACGACCAGCGAACGCGGCGCTGAAGATAGTAACCTCGGCATTGGTCGAGAATGGCGGCAAGTTCACGGCTGGATTCGACGGCTTGCGTAAGAAAAGCGATGTTGAAGACGCCGTAGTCGAGGCCGGAATATACGCACTCGGCGCGTTCGAGCGGGCGGATATCGCCCGTTCCGGTGGCTTGGCCAAAGAAACGCATGGCGACGCGAAGATTGCGGTCCAGCTTTCGGAGCTGGAGGGCCAAGGCATCCGGGGATTCGCGAGCCATTGTCATAAGTTCCGCCTTGCCCTATAGCAAAGTCATGGGGTCGACGTCGATGAGCAGGCTGGATGAATTCCAGCGCTGAGTGAGGGCGAACCGCCGCAGCTCCTTCAATATCTCACCCAATCGTTTGCGGCTCGAGGCTTTTATCAGCATTTGATAGCGATACTCGGTTTTTATGCGCAGGACAGCGGCGGGCGCGGGTCCTAAAACCCTGATTCCCTCCGGCGGAGGGTTGAGAATGCGTCCCAGCTGACCGCTGCGCACCAGAGCCTCTTCTTCTTTAGACGCGCGAACTACGATATTGGCGAGGGCGCCGAAGGGGGGGTACCACATCAAGCGGCGGAACTCGATTTCCTTGGAATAAAACATGTCGTAATTCTGAGCGGCGGCGCAACGGATGGCGTAGTGATCGGGATTCAGCGTTTGAATCAACACGATGCCGGGAATGGCGCCGCGGCCGGCGCGGCCAGCGGCCTGCGTCAGGAGTTGGAAGTTGCGCTCCGCCGCGCGAAAGTCGGGAAGCCCGAGGCCCACATCCGCATTGACGATTCCCACCAAAGTGACGTTAGGGATGTCGTGACCCTTGGCGATCATCTGGGTGCCGACCAACAGATCATAAGACCCTTCGCGGAAGGCGGCGAGGATGGCCTCGTAATCGCGTTTTGCGCGGACGGTATCGCGGTCCAGACGGGCGATTCTGGCGCGGGGAAAGGCGGAGTGCAGCTCTTGCTCCACGCGTTCGGAACCTGTGCCGAGAAATTGAACGTATTCGCTATCGCATTTCGGGCAGCGGCCGGGAACGCGCGCGGAGTAGTTGCAGTAGTGACACAGCATGCGGCGGTCACGGCGGTGGTAGGTGAGGGCGACGGAGCAGTGGAGGCAGTCCACGCGCTCGCCGCAAGCGCGACAGAGGACAAAGCTCGAAAAGCCGCGGCGGTTAAGCAGAAGCATGGCCTGTTCGCCGTTGGCGAGCCTTTCTTCGACGGCCGCGACGAGCGCCCGGGAAAAGGTATGCTGCTTACGAGTTTCCAAAAATTCCTGGCGCATGTCGATCAACTCGACCCGCGGCAGGGGGCGATTTTCGATACGCTCCGGAAGCTCCAGGCGGCGGTACTTGCCGCGTTCGGCGTTATAGCGGCTCTCCAGACTCGGGGTAGCGGAACCGAGGACGAGGGTCGCGCCGGAATCGCGAGCGCGCACCACGGCCACATCACGACCGTGGTAACGCGGCGTCTCCTGCTGCTTATAGCTTTGATCGTGCTCCTCATCAACCACGATCAGCCCCAAGTTTTGCATGGGCGCGAACACGCCGGAGCGAGTGGCCACCACGACGCGGGCTTCCCCGGAGCGGATGCGGCGCCACTGCTGGGCGCGCTCGGAATCGAGGAACGCCGAATGCAGAATGGCGACGCGCTCGCCAAACCGATGATGGAACTGGCCCGCCACGGCAGGAGTCAGTCCGATTTCGGGAACCAGCATTAGAGCAGAGCGGCCCAGCGCGAGCGCGGCGTCGATGGCGTTCAGATAGACCTCGGTCTTGCCGGAGCCGGTGACGCCTTCAAGTAGAAACGGATGGAAACCGCCGGTTTGGAGGGCGCCGGAGATGGCGGAGAAGGCGGCCTGCTGGTGGGAATTGAGGGGGTGTGGGGCGCGAGGAATTCCGAACGACACGGCCAGCGGCTCAAGGGCTAGCGCGACCAATTCGCGGCGGGCCAACGAGCGGGCCGCCAGGCTGGCCTTGGGCACCGAGGATTCCAACGACGCCAAATTGTGCGAGCCGGGATGAAGCTCCAAGAAAGAAAGCAATTCGCGTTCGGCTTTGGAAAGCTTCGGTGCGGCCCTTTCCGAGGAGCGGGCGCAAAATTCCACGCGCAGCCGCGTGGCGGAGGCGCGGAGGGGATCGCGTGGTTCCGCGCGCTCCTCCACCGCGACCATTCCTTTTTTCTCAAGAGAACGCAAGACAGAGCGGGCGTTTGAAAGTTTCTTGGTCAAGTAGGAAGCAGAAAGAGGGCGCGAGTCGAGCAGGCGGAGGATTTGAGAAGCTGCGTCCCCGGAGGCGTCGCTCAAATGGAGCTGGCGCGCGGCGTCGTGCCCGGCAGAGGTCAGCGAATACACCTTGCCCCGGCGGATATCGCTTGCCAGCGGAGTCATGGCGCGCAGCGTTTCACCCAGCGGGCAACAGTAATACTCGGAGATCCAGCGTCCCAGATTGAGAAGATCTTCTTCGAGCGCGGGCTGTTCGTCGAGCAAGCGCAAGGCGTCTCGCACGCGGCCGCGGGGCGCCTCGGCATGCACGCGCAACACGACTCCGGCAACGGTTCGCGATCCGAATGGCGCGAGAATCCGACATCCGGGCGCCACGCGATGACGCATCGTTTCCGGCAGCCGGTAGGTGAACAGGTCCTCCACCGGCCCCGGTACGCTGACGTCGCAATACATTTAACGCGCCGGCTGGAATAGAGCGAAACCCGCGCCTTGCGGGTCGTCGAGCACGGAGAGCTTTCCCGCGCCTTCGACGATCGTCGGCTCGACAAAGACGTTGGCGCCCAATTCTTTGGCTTTTGCCGTGGAAGCGGCGCAATCGGCGGTTTGGAAATAGAGCAGCCAATGCGGCGGGGCGTGCGGCGGATTGATCTGGAGTCCGCCGATGAAATCTTCGCCATTTTGAATATGCAGATATCCGGAGGGGTCCTTTCCCTTTCCCGGATCGAAACGCCAGCCGAACAAGCCTTCGTAAAACGTTTTGGCCCGCTCGCGGTCCTCCGTCATCAAATCGGCCCAGCAGAGGGTTCCATTTTCGCCGGTGATGCCGGTCCCGGGGTGGCTTTTCGGCTTCCAAATCGAGAAGACGGCTCCGGTGGGATCTTGAATGACGGCCATGCGGCCATATTCGCCGACATCGCCGGGCGCGCGGAGGACCTTGCCGCCGAGCTCACTCGCGCGGGCGGCGGCGCGGTCGGCGTCCTCGACGGCCATGAAGATTCCCCAGTGGGGCGGCACATTGCCGGGCATCATGGAAACCGAAAAGCATCCGGCAATTTCGTTTCCCGCGAGTTTGAACATGGTGTAAACGGCGTTGGGGCCCATGGGGTGGTCCTCGAACTCCCACCCAAACAAAGACTTATAGAATTGTTTTGCGCCGTTCTGATCCGCGGTCGCAAGCTCCATCCACGCAAACGAGCCGGGCTTGTGCTTTTCGATTTGGGGCATGAGCGGATTATAGCGTTTCACGTCAGACGGGCGGGCGCTATGGTATACCAGCGTCATGAACTTGGACCTATCAGGCCGCGCGGCTATCGTCACCGGCGCGGGGCGCGGAATCGGACGGGCCGTGACGCTCAAGCTGGCGGAAAATGGCGCGGCAGTGGTGGCCAACGACCTGGACGCCGAGCCTCTTTCGGAAACCGCCGCGCTAGCCGAACAACGCGGAGGCCGAGTCAAAGCGCTGGCAGGGGATATTACGGGGGCGGGATTTCCGGACGCAATCGCGCGGGCGGCGGTGGAGGAGTTCGGCTCCATCGACATTATCGTGAACAACGCGGGCTTTACCTGGGATAGCGTGATTCAAAAGACGACGGACGAACAGTTCCAAGCCATGCTGGACATCCATATCGTGGCGCCGTTCCGCCTGCTGCGGGCCGCCTCGGAGTGGATTCGAGCCGCCGCAAGACGGGAGGTTGCGGAGGGGCGGAGGGTGATGCGCAAGGTAGTGAACGTGACCTCCATTTCGGGAGTGGACGGCATTGCGGGACAGGCGGGTTACGGATCGGGAAAGGCGGGGATCATCGGTCTGACAAAAGTACTGGCGAAGGAGTGGGGCCGCTATAACGTGAACGTGAACGCGGTAGGCTTTGGCTTTATTGAGACCCGTTTAACGCAGGCGCTGGGCACGGAAGCGGCTCAGATTGACGTGGGCGGACGCAAGATCAAAGTGGGCGTGCCGGCCGAGGCGATGGAAGCGATCCGGCGGCAATGCCCGCTGGGGCGCTTGGGCACGGTGGAGGAGGCGGCGGGAGCGGTGCTGTTTCTGTGCTCAGCGTTATCGGACTACGTGACCGGCGAAGTGCTGATGTGCAGCGGTGGAGCGCGCGTTTAGGTTTGTCCGCGGAATCAAAAGGGGGCTCGGCAGCCGCTCGGAAGGGTTTACAGGCCGAATGGAATCTGTTATGTGTATTTGAGTTAAGGAGAGACGCATTTAATGCCTTCACAGAAGAAATTTCCGCTAAGCCGGCGCGAGTTTGTGGCGGCCAGCGCGGGCTTGCCCGCTCTGGGAGCGCTTACGGGAACCGAATTACATGCCGCAACGACGAGTGGATTCGCGGCTGCCGAAAAAGCGCCGCTGGAAATCGCGGAGTGGAGCTTTTTCTGGGTTGGCGTGGAGCGAGCGACCCTACCCGGGGGCAATTCGCCGGTGGTGAACGGGAAGCAGATGTATGTGGAATATCAGGTTCCCGCGAAAGTAAAGCACCCGTATCCGATCGTGCTGATACACGGCGGGGGAGGCCAGGGTCTGGATTGGATGGGGACTCCCGATGGGCGGCGGGGCTGGTCCACATATCTGCTGCAAGAAGGCTACCGGGTCTATATTGTCGACCGGCCGGGACATGGGCGGTCGCCTTACCATCCCGATCTGCACGGTCCGTTTCCGAACGCTCAGACGCTAGAGTCCATTTCGTCTCTGTTCACGCCTCAGAGGGCCAAGGCCGCGGCGGGCGGCGGACGAGGAGGGCGCGGGGGCTTTGGAAACAGCGCCAATGCGAAGCTGCATACGCAGTGGCCCGGTACGGGCGAGGTTGGCTCGCCGGAATTGTCGCAGCTGGTGGCATCGCAGGGAGGGTCGTTCGGAAACGGGAGGGGCCTGATCAAAGAGGCGCAAGTAGCGGTGTGGCAAGCCAATGCCGCGGAGATGCTCGATAAGATCGGCCCGGCGATCTTCATGACGCACTCCGCCGGGGGGCCGTTTGGATTTTACGCTTTGGAGGCGCGGCCGAAACTGGTGAAGGGCATCGTGGTGGTGGAGGGAGCGGGCGGAAGCGCGTTCGCCGGCGGGAATCGTTGGGGATTGATCAGCCTCCCCGTGGAGTATGAGCCCGCGGTGAAGGATCCGTCGGAGATCAAGACGAAGCAGGTGATGCCCACGGAAGCCGACGCCAAGCTGGGCGTGGGGCCGTACAACCTTCAGGAAGAGCCGGCGCGCCAACTCAAGAACTGGCGCGATTGCCCGGTCGCGATCGTGACGTCGGAGGCTTCCTTCGTGGCGCCCAATCCGGGCGCGGTGGCGTATTTGAAGCAGGCCGGCGTTTACGCGGAAGAGATCCGGCTGGCGGAACATGGCATTCATGGCAACGGCCACGCGATGATGCTGGAGAAGAACAATCGGGAAGTGTTGCAGCCGATTCTCGACTGGCTGAGCAAGAACGTAACGCAGAAGGCGAAAGGGGTGGCGATCGCGCAATCCAAGCCCGCGAAAGCGGGCGACTCCACGGCGATGAAGCTGGCCGATCAGGGCTACTTCTGGGTGGGGCTGGAGGCGAAGAAAGCGCCGTACGGAACCATTTTGGTGGGCGCGATGTATGCGCAATACCTGAAGCCGCAACAGAAGAAGCATCCGTACAACATCGTATTAGTGCACGGCGGAGCGGGACAGGGAACGCACTACATGGGGATCAACGGCGAGGCCGGATGGGCGCACTATTTCGTCCAGGCTGGCTTTAACACCTACATCGTGGACCGGCCGGGGCATGGGCGTCCGGTGTACCATCCGGATTCCTTGGGACCCATTGGGCCGGTGTTCACCTATGCGAGCGTCACGGGCGATTTCATGCGCGGCGCGCAAGAGCCGAACAAGCGGTGGAAGGGAACGGGCGACGTCGGCGATCCCCTGATCGATCAGTTCCAGGCCGGGCAGAATTCGATCCCCACGGATAACATTCTGGCTCACAAACTTTGGGCCAGCCGGGGAGCGGAATTGTTGGACAAAATTGGGCCGTCTATCATCATGGTCCACTCCGCGGGAGGGCCCTTCGGCTGGCTGGTTGCGAATGAACGGCCGAAATTGGTGAAGGCCATCATCAACGTGGAAGGAGCTGGGGCGAATCCGTTTGGAAACGGCGCGGCCTGGGGAATAACCGACATTCCGCTGGAGTACGATCCTCCCGCGTCGGATCCAAAGGAGATCGCGACGCGCGATGTTCCGGCGGCGGATGGAGCGCCAGCGTATAAGCTGCAAGCGGAGCCGGCGCGGAAATTGAAAAACCTGCAAGGCATTCCCATTGCGTACGTGACGGCGGAGCGCTCCGGGCGCAACGGCGCACCGCTTACGGCGTTCTTGAGGCAGGCCGGATGCGATGCCGAAGATTTTCGCTTGAAGGACAAAGGCATTCTCGGAAACGGCCACTTCATGATGCTGGAGACCAATCGGAAGCAGGTCTTCGATGCGATTCATGGGTGGATACGACAAAGAGTGAAGGCTTAACAGCGACCGGCTGAAAACCTTTGGAAGAGGCTCACGCGGGGGCGGTGTAACGGCGTTCAACGGCGGCTCTGATTTTCTGCCGGGTTTCGCGCGGACCGAACTGCCCGTCCTTTTCGTATTGCGCAACCTCGCCAGCCATCACTTCGTCTTTGATGGCCTCTCGAAACCATCTTGAATAATCCCCCCGCTTCAGATGAAATAACCACGTCTCATCATCAACGCCATCGGCAAGTTGTAAGAACATGGACAAGTTGCGCGCCCTGAGGTTTAGTTTGCCTTGGGGACCGCG
>Ga0070738_10002451_pt1 | contig 28571 bp, 19 predicted proteins | sample Coa_R2_2_FD_66446 | JGI IMG/M metagenome (GOLD analysis project Ga0070738, IMG submission 66446) | Surface soil microbial communities from Centralia Pennsylvania, which are recovering from an underground coalmine fire - Coalmine... | ecosystem: Environmental > Terrestrial > Soil > Unclassified ...
CGGCCCCGCCCGCCAGCTCGCGCAACAGCTGGCGGCCTTCGGTGCCTACATTTTCCAATACTTGCAAGGTCCGCATGAGACGCAGCGTTTCGCCTACTGGCGGTTGTTGATCGATTTTCTCCAGGAGATGTTGCATGCGACGCCGCGCTTCCAAAGTCGGCTTTTGCTCCAGCGCGTGCCTCAACGCAGGTTCGGCGCTGGGACCGAGCTTCGCCAATTGCTCGAACGCTTTCTCGCGCGTGGCGAATTCATCGCTCCCTAGTTCCGCGATGTGACGGCGAATCATCTGGAAATCGGCAGCCTTGGCCGGTTTCACGCGTTGGCGAACGAAGGAGATTGTTGCTTCCGGCGTTTCGGTCAACCGCCAGATGGCAGCGTAGGCGCGGGCAGCATCTTCCCCAGCGAGATCGGCCCACCAATCTGTTAACTCCTTCTCGTTGGGCCTGCCGGCGAGCGGCCTAGGGTGACGCAGGGCCGATTGCAAATCCCAAACCAGCGCCGTGCCGTCGTTCAAAGCCGTGAAGGCGCGCCGGCCATCAGGCGACAGCAGCAAGCGCGTGACAACGGGATCGTTTCCGGGGCTGGTGTTCCTTTCGGGGAGCGGCCAACGACGCTGTTCCTTGCCTGTCGCCAGATCCCACACGCGGAGATAATTACGATCGGCGACGACCAGATGGCGATTGTCGGGCATCAAGGCAAGATGAGCGGCGGGTACGGACCACACATTCGCGACTTCCTTGCCCGTAGCCGATTCCCAGATGCCAATGGCGGCCTCATCCTTACTGCTTTCGGCACGCAGGGCAGCGAGCAGCCGGCCGTCCGGCGAAGCCGCCAGCGGGCCGCCGTTCCGCGTGCCGCGAATGCGATACCGGATCGCGCCGCTCTCGACATCCATCTGAGTCAGACCTTCGCTTAACGGTAGCGCTACTTTCGTCCCGTCATCCGACCAGGCGCACGTTCGCGATTCGGGCGGTAGAGAATGCTGGCTCAGGATTTTCCCCGTCTCCATGTCCCAATAGGCCAGCCGCGATGCTTCTTTGGGGATGATAACTCGTTCAAGCGTGGAAAGGTGCTTGCCATCGGGCGAGAGGTGCAACTGAAAGAAATACACGAAATCGGTATTGCGCCAACCAGGGTCCTGAAGTTGAACCGTACGTTGTTCTTTGCCGCTGGCGGCGTCCCAGAACTCCAGAAACCCCTTGAATTGGCAGGCAACGAGAGTTTTTCCATCGGCGGAGAAAAACAAGTTGCGGACGTATCGATTTTCACCCTTCAACGACAACTGTCGGAGCAATCGCCCGCTGTTCGTGTCCCAAAGGCTGACGTGTTGATCCAACCAGTCCGCCTCCGCCAGCAATCGTCCGTCGGGGCTAACGGCCAACACGGGCTGCCAACCGAATTCCCCCACCCGGTCGCCCAGTACCTTCCCTGTGGCCGCATCCCACATACGAATTTGTTGGCCCATGTTGGCAATAAGCGTCTTGCCGTCCGGTGTGAAGGCTGTCCAAATCGGCCGACCCGTCAACGAATGCAATACGCGACCCGTGGCTAGATCCAGAAGGCAACTGCGATCCGAAAAACCACAAAGTAGAGTCTTACCGTCCGGGGCGCATGCGAGAGAAAAGTAGGAGTATTCGTGCCCCAGAGGATACTGTTTCACCTCCTTGCCGTTGGCCATGTCGAATACTCGGATCACGGTTTCTCTCGCCTTTTTGTCGTTCTCCATGCTGGAAACAATCAGACGTGTGGAATCGGGAGAAAAAGTGGACGTGCTGGCATTGCAAAGAAAGCGATGGATCTCGCGTCCCGTGGCCAACTCGTACACACACAAAGGTTCCCCCCATCCGCCTACGCCGGCCAATAGCTTGCCGTCGGGGGAAACCCGCGTGTGAAATGTGCTGTCAAATCCGACTTTGCGAACGGGTAACGCGATACGCCGTTCGTTCCCCTTTTCCCAGTCACAGAGGATCACCTGCGGTTTCCAGGTCGCAAGGATAAAAGTCTTGCTGTCATGAGAGAAATAAAGATTGGCCCAGTTCTCCTCCGGAGCGGGAAGCGTTTTGATCTGCTTGCCCGAATCAATATCCCAAAAAACGATCTTTTTTTGATCCAATCCTGCAAGGATTTTGCCATCGGGTGATGGCGTGGCGGTTCTCCCCGGCGTCAACGGCCCCTGGAGCTTGACTTCGCGCACCAGCCGGCCCGAAGCCATGTCCCAGAAGCGCGCGACGCGGCCGCCGGTGGTGAGGATCGTTTTGCTATCGGGTAGCACAACGAAGTCGGACTGACCGGCGTGCCGCAGCTGGATCGATCCCATCCGCGCGATGGCTCCCTCGGGCAGCGGGTCGCCGTATAGGTCGGTCCTTGGAGCCGGGTGTTCCGTAACCGGACTGTCCACGGATACCGTCGTTGACTCCCCTTCTGATGGTTTCAGTGACAACATCCCGACGCCGCCGGCCGCCAGTCCCACCGAGAAGAACACAACGGCCACCATCTTCCACTTCATCGAAGCCAACGCAGGGCCAAAGCAACGGGCTATTGCGGCGGCCGAAGTGGTTGCGGTTTCGAGGGTAAAAGGGCAGAGCGTCTGCATGCAGGACTCCGCCAGCGTCTGGCCGGTGAGCGCGGCCGCCAGCGCCGCCGTCAGGGCCACGCCGCGGCGTTCCAGTCGGCGCCGCAGCTTCTCACGGCCGCGTTGTAGCCGGCCTTTGATGGTGGATGCGGTGCAACCGAGACGATGGGCCGCCTCTTCCTGCGTCAATCCCTCCAGGTAACACAAAACCAACGGTGCGCGAAACTTCTCCGGCAGCGCCGCCAGCTCCGCGTGCAGGATCGTTCGCAATTCGCCCCAACTGAGATCGTCACATGCCGAGGGGACGGGGGGCGCGGGAGCCGCGTTAGCTTCTTGAATCTGCCGGCGAGCCTTGCGGGCACGCGCTCGAAGAGCGACGTGGTAGGCGACGCTCTGCAGCCAGCCGCCCAGTCCCTCGTGCCGGCGAACGGAGCCGGCTTTCTGAGCCAGAATGAGAAACGCCGCCTGAAACGCATCCTCGGCATCATCACGTTGCCGCAAGACCGATTGACACACCGAAAACACCATCGGGCCATGACGCCGCACCAAGGCGGTGAATGCCGCTTGATCGCGACATTTCAGATAGCGTTGCAGCAACTCACCATCGGACAGCGTGCCGGAGAGATCGCCGGCAAGGCGGCGGAGGTGTTGGAGGAGGCGTTGACTCTCAGCGGCGTTCATGGCTCCGTCCTCGCGATCAAAGGCTATTACTGTATTAGAGTCAGGCCACGGACGAAGCGGAACATTTTTTTCTCGAAGCTCGATAGGTGATCGACCCATCGTGTAGGTAGGAAAGTCGTTGCCGGCGGCCTTTCGCAGCGGTAACATCAGTCTCCAGAGTCGAAACAGTGTTCTCACACGGCGTCCATTCGAGAAAGTTCGGGCAAGTGCTTCGGCGGGCGGGTCAGCCGTAACGGCCGCCGCGGTTACGTCGGCGGATTCGTGCAACGGCAAGGATACATGGGATGCCATCTGAGGTTAGGCAAAGACGTCTGACGTTGGCCCTGTTGCTGGGCGGCGCGGCCGTCGTGCTGGTCGGATTGGTTTGGTTCGCCTTGCGCAGCCCATCCAGCCGCTTTCTGCCGCCGCATGAGGCCGCGGAATGGATTCTTTATCCCGCTCCCCCCCAGAGCTTCACGTTTGTGCTCCACTATGAGCAGCAAGCCATCTTTCGGCGCACGTTTGAGTTGTCGGAAGCCCCGGCTCACGCCACGTTACGCGTACGCGCCTTCCAGAATTGCTCGGTTCGGCTGAACGGCCAGCCCATCAACCTGCCGGCGGCCGAACCCTGGAACAGGGTGCGCGAGAGCGAGGCAGCGGCACAGCTCCGGGCTGGCTCCAATGACCTGCAAGCGATCGTGGCGAACGACGTGGGGCCGGCGGTACTCTGGCTCCAGTTGGAGGGGCCGGGATGGACCATCGCCAGCGATTCTCAGTGGAGCGTCTCGCTGGACGGTGCGGCGGAGCGGCCGGCCCACCCAGCCGGTCGGGTGCTTCCGATTGAAAACGGCAGTGGGGCGGCGGGCGGCCCCCGGCCCCTGGACTCGATTAAGCGTTGCCTACCGGCGCTCATCCTGTTCGCGGCCCTCTCCGCGGGCATCCTGCTCGTCGTTTACCTTGCCCCCCGGCTCTTTGGCCGCATCCCGTCGCCGCTGACGGCCGGGCTTGTGGCGGCCTGCCTGTTGTGGGTGGTGCTTTTCCTCAATAACACGTTCCGGGCGCCGGTATTTCCGAGCGGCTTCGACGCCGACGCGCATTTGAGCTATGTGCAATACATTCTGGACCACGGGTCGTTGCCGCTGGCGGACGAGGGCTGGGAAATGCACCACCCGCCGCTCTATTACCTGCTCTGCGCGCGCCTACTGCGGGTGTGCGGACTCTCGACCGAAGACGAAGGGGCGGTCCTTGTGCTGCGCCTGATGGGCTTGGCGCTCGGCCTGGCACAGCTGGTACTAGCGTCCGCCTGTCTGCGATTGCTTTTCCCGGCCCAGCCGCGCCGCCAACTCGCCGGTCTGTGCCTGGCCGCGTTCTTGCCCGCCCAGATTTATACCTGCCATTACATCACGAATGAGGTACTTCTGACGACGCTGGGAACCGCCGCGCTCTACCTCTGTCTCCGCACTCTCCGCGACGAGCGGCCTAGGGCGTTGCAACATGCCCTGCTGGGCCTGTGTCTTGGCGCCGCCCTTCTGACCAAGGTAACTGCCCTCGTTGTGGTTGTCGCGGTCCTGCTCGTGCTGATCGGACGGCTGGTGGTACAGGGGGACCGGCGGCCGGGCGTCTGGCTCCGCGGCGTGGGCGTGACCCTTCTAACGGCCGCGGCCGTGAGCGGCTGGCATTACGCACGGGTATGGACGCATTTCGGCACACCGTTGGTCGGCAATTACGATCCTGCTTCCGGCTTTCGCTGGTGGCAGCCCCCGGGCCACGGTACTCTGGCGTACTTCTGTCGTTTCGGCCACGCCCTGACCGAGCCGTTCTACAGCGGCCTGTACGGAGTTCCGGACGGTGTTTACTCGTCGTTCTGGGGAGACGGCATGTGTGGGGGCGCCGGTGCCTGGCCGCATCGACCGCCGTGGAACTACGACCTGATGGCGGCCGGCTTCTTGCTGGCTCTGCCGGCGAGCGTGGCGATCGGCGCCGGCCTGGCAGCGGCGGTTTGGCAGCTGGTGCGCCGGCCGCGAGCGGAGTGGTTTCTGCTTTTGGGTATCGTCGGGGGGCTGACCGTTGGCGTTCTCTTCCAACTGCTACGCTATCCCTACTATGGCCACGCGCGGGCCAGCTACCTTCTGACCGCGATGGTGCCGCTATGCGCGCTCGGCGCGGTCGGGCTGGACTTGCTCGCCCGCCTCGGCCGTGCGGCGGGGTACCTGCTCGCCGTCGTCATGGGCGTCTGGGGCTGCACCGTCTACGCCTCGTTTTGGATCGAGCCGAAAGCGGCGGCCACGCAGAATTGGGCCGGCGATTATTACCTTCACAACAACCAATACGGTAAGGCCCTTGTCCGCTTCCGCGACGCCCTAAAGGCGGACCCCTATTCAATTCCCGCACGCTCGAACATGGTGAGGGCGCTTCTGTGGCTCGGGGAAACGGCCAAGGCCCACCGCATGGTCGAGGGCATCCTGCGTGACGAACCGAACGACCCCGACGCGCTTCTGCTCTTGGCCTACGTGTCCAAGATCGAGGGACGGATGGACGCGGAAGTAGAACTATCGCGGCGTGCATGCGATCTGGCACCCGATCACCCGATGGCGTTCGCTTCGCTCGGCGGCGCTTTGCTGCGGACGCATCGGGACGAGGAAGCAGTCGCGGCGTACCGGGAAGCATTGCGCGTCTCACCGTGGGATCCGGCCACCCACGCCAACCTGGGCTTGGTCCTGGCGCGAACGGGCCGGACAGAGGAAGCGATCGCGCAATATCGGCTGGCGATCCGCCTGATCCCGGATCAGCCGGAATGGCTGGCGGATCTGGCCTGGATACTAGCGACGCAAGAGCAGCCCTGCTTCCGCGATCCGAAGGAGGCAATGCGCCTGGCGGACCAGTCGTGCCGGCTCAGCAGCTATCGGGATGCCGCTTGCATCCAGTCTCTGGCTGCCGCTCAGGCGGCCGCCGGCCGGTACAGTGAGGCGCTCCAGACAGCGAAGTTGGCGCGAACCACCATGAGAGCAAGGCGCACCGACATGGCGACAACGCTCGACAAGCAAGTGCAGCTTTACGAGCAAGAGAAGCCTTTCTTCTCTCGCGCACCCGGTCGTTCGGTTCCCTATCGTTGATTTCCCTCAGGCCTCGGGGCCAACGTAGGACGGGGAAACGAAGGGTCGAAGAAAAAAATAGAAAGGAGGAATTGAAAACCGGAATACGGGGAGTAAGATGAGCTTCACTAATCTATCCTCATTCACAAAGTGTGCAGGAGGCAACGTCTCACTTTTTCTCTTGACCTCTCTCAATTACATCCCGGCTGCTCAGGTTTGAGCGGTAGTTGGTCGTCCCTCAAAAGAAAACCCTCGGACGGCCAAACGGAAATGCAGCATCGCCACCCGGACGGGTTTGCCGGGTAGTGTTTCCTAGGTCCCTTTCCAACAGGAGGAACGCAGCATGTCACGACGCTTTATGGCTCTAAGCTGGCTCTCTGTCTTCGTTGCGTCTGGGCTAATGGGGCACTTCACAGCGCAAAAACTGCATGCCATCCCCACTTATGGCAACTGCCCAATTTTGTCCACCAACACTAACTGCCCGAATTGCTACATCTACAACGACCCCATACTTGGTGGTTAGGTGAACTGTCACGTCACCAATGGATCCTACGCGACCTGCGGCACGGGCAGCCTACCATGTGGCAACACGCAGACGTACACATGCTCTGGTGTAGAGAACACCAAGGATGACTGTACCGGGGTAGATTTCAGTTCTTGCAAATACGACGTTAATTCTTGCAGGTAAGCTGGTTAAGCGGGTAAGGAGTGCTGAGCCGCGCCAATAGTGTTTCGTACGAGGCTTCGGTGTTTCCCACAGGAGGACTGAATGGCCTTGTAAAACGCACTTGCTTGTCTAAATAGCTCCACGCAAAAGCGAAAGAAGTTGGCTCGCGGTGCGAGCGGACTACTTTCGCAATGTGTGGATCTATTTAGCTTTCATCGCTCTCGTGAGGCAAGGCAACCGGACATCTGTGTCGAGAATCAAGCACTCACCGCCACTTAAGCTCGGACTAGGGCAGAGCGGGAGTCTATTGGATAGCGCACACGATTGCATATCGTAGCTCTCGGGCACAGGGGCGTGCTCACTTTGAGGGAAGGTGAACGGTTGTCTTTTTTCAAGAACAAGGCTCCGCAATAGGAGGGGCATCCAATCTCGTGCGGTGCTGGTTTATCTCTTATTCATTCCGGAGGAGCACAGCGAAATGACAGCAACCTTGTTCTTCCTTCTCCTGTCCACCCCGCTAAGGCAATCGCAACCTCAAGAGCAATTGGTTGCACTGATTCGACAAGCCAACCAGAATTCCCGGGCTGCTATTCGCTCGATTCACGCACGATATGAGATTACCGAGACTCTGGTCATTCCCGACCCGAGCGGGAAAACCAGAGAACCAGTAATTACCAAGGTCGAGTGGTGGCAGGATGGCGATAGGGTCCGATGGACCGAAGAAACCACAAAACCGCTTACCGAGGATGAGATCCCGGCACGCATGCGGGGCGCCGTGAGGGGTAAGCGCGCGGCCTTAGTGCTGAGGAGAGACTGTGCCATCGTTGACGGAGAACTCCGCACCATCAACAACCAATATAGGCCGGATGGATCACAGGTCGGAGATGCTGACATTCGGACTTATAATCGTGATGAGCCGTTCACGAGCGATCTCTGGAGGAGTGCGCTGTTCGTTGTTCTGCCAAAACCCCGAAGCGGATTGTACGATCTGCTTGCGAATCCATCGAGCGTTCGGAAGCTCGAAAAGGTCAGCGAGGGGGGGCAACCGAAATACCACTTGGTTATCCAGGCGCCGAAGCCGATGGAGGATTATGAACTGGAACTCACGGTCGAACCCTCAAAGAACTACCTCGTAAGCTCGTGGAAGGCGAACACCACCTCTCCGAAAGTTACGATGCGGGTAGATCAAACAGTGCTGGCTTTTCGCGAAATAGCGCCGGGCACCTTCTTCCCCGTGGAAGTCGAGGGCCGCAGATATGCGATCAAGCACGACGGCCCGGACGTTCTGGGACGAATCAGCCGGACAAAGTATAGTCTCCTGGAGATCAACCAAGCATCAACGAGCTACCCTTTTCACTTGCCGATACCTGCTGGCATGCCGGTCGTTGATCGTCGAGACGGCACCAGTTACGTTGCGACCAAGGACGGTAAGCTAAAAGAGGTTGCCCCAGCTCCTCACGAAGTGCTTGCCGCTCAAGTCCAAGCCCCGACATACGACGAGCCGCAACAATGGCCACTCTTCGTTCCAATTGTAGCCGCTTGCGTCGTATCCGCGTTGCTCTTGGCTGGAGGAATCTACTACTCGCGCCGCAAACGCGGCCAGGCCACTCAAGGGTAGCTATTGCATTGGCACGCGAGTTTTACCTCTACGGGATTCTCAACATGAAGACTAAACTTCTCTTTCTCTTGTTATCCGCGGGCGCCTTCGGGTTTGCCACGTTTCGCGGCACTGAATACTGGATCACCCGGCACGCGCTCCTCAATGCACCCGCATCCTTGGATCTCGGGCACCAGGAAGCCGGCGCACGGGTGGCGACCTCGTTCAAGATCCGCAACGATGGCAGGAAGTCCCTGGCTCTCGACCACTTTGAGACAAGCTGCGGATGCCTCTCGGTCGGTGTGAAAGAGAAGGACTCCATCGCGCCGGTGACGGACCTCACGGTAGAGCCAGGGGAAGAGCGCGAGTTGGTTGCGAAGATTGCAATACGCGGTGCGCCGGGGACAAAGCTGCGCGAGACGCTCACCTTCCAAACGAACGACCCCGAGCATTCGTCGCACAGGCTAGAGCTTCTGGCATCCGTCCATGGTTCGTTGATCGTCGTCCCGGATCTGGTTTCTCTCGGGAGAATCATGATTGGCGAGCGCGTGCATCGACAGATCGAGTTACGGGATGGCGGTAGACGCCAGGGGCTTGCCGTCTCCGAAGTTCGAAGTAGTAGCCCAGAGGTGATTCGAGTTGGAAAGATAACGAAGCTTCGCGACGCCAATCCCGAATCCGGACAGGTCGCTACCCCGAAACGGGATTCCTATCGCGTTGAGTTACTTATTCAAGCTCCCCGAGAGCCGGGACGGCTTGACGGCTTCGTCGAGGTCTATCTTGAGGGCGAGGACACCCCTTCCAGCAAAGTCGTGGTCAGCGGGGAGGCCGTCGCGGAGTTAGAATTCTCGCCGCCATCGCTCGTAATCCCGCGAGCATCCGACAAAGGCTTGATCTACACCGCGACCGCTACACTCCGCAGCAATCGGGATGAGGAATTTGTCCTCATTTCCGAGGATCTACCTGACGCATTTACGACACAGATCGAGCCAAAAGGCAAGGGCATCTCCGTGGTGAAAGTTACGTATCGTGGCCCGATCCCTCCAAAGGTATAGTCTTACAAACTCCGATTCACTGTGAAGCGCGGCAATCGCTCGGACAGTCTCGAATTACCAGTGGCCCTCTGGCAACCCCCCTCAGCCAAGTAGCGATCGGTCACATGCTCGGGATCTTCCTGGCGAAGAGACTGCGGAGGGCAACCCCTGGCTTTTTTCGGAGAAGTCGATATGAGAGGCAAGCACGGAGAGCCGGGCTACACGCTCGTTGAGTTGCTTGTTTGCATAGCCATCGTTTCCGTGCTGATAGGTCTTTTGCTGCCTGCAATTCAGAAGGCCCGCGCTGCCGTGCAACGAACGACCTGTGTGAACAATCTCCGGCAAATCGCTCTCGCACTGCACGGATACCATGATAGCAATCAGGGGTTCCCTCCTGGTGTCCAAGGACCGCTTTCCGGTCCCTACCCCTTCATGAGCTGGAACGCCGCGATCCTCCCGTACCTTGAACAGGGCAGTCTCTGGAATTCCATTCGCGAAGCATACCGGCAAGACCCCGACTTCTTGCACGTCCCGCCTCATGTCCACCGCGGAACCGTTGTCCCTATTTTCGCCTGTCCGGCTGATCCGCGTTCACTCTCGCCTGCTCGCTTGCTTCTGCCCGCGGAGATCGCCTTTACATCTTACCTGGGCATCGAAGGAACCGACTTCTGGCACATGGATGGTGTACTCTTCCTCGATTCCCATATCCGGATGGCCGACATCGTGGATGGGACCAGCAACACTCTCCTCGTCGGAGAGCGGCCGCCGAGTGCCGATGAAAAGTTGGGCTGGTGGTACGCTGGGTGGGGGCAGAGCCAGGATGGATCCGCGGAAATGGTCCTCGGGGTCAGTGAACGTAATGTATCCTATTCGGAATGCTTTCGCGGCCCCTATCGCTTTGGCCAGGGTAGGATCAACAATCAGTGCGACTGCTTCCATTTCTGGAGTTTGCACACCGGCGGAGGCAATTTCGCTTTAGTTGATGGATCCGTACACTTCTTGCCGTATTCCGCTTACGCTGTCATGCCCGCTCTGGCGACCCGGGCCGAAGGGGAAGCCCAGCCACTCCCGTAACGGTTACGCTTAGAGCGCTTTGCACGACGCTCGATAAGCAAGTGCGGCTCTACGAGCAGGAAAAGCCTTTCTTCGCGCTTCCACCCGGTCGTTCGGTACCCTATCGTTGATCTCCATCAGACAGACCCAAATATTGTCTTTTTGGGGGAATAGGCAATGGAGCCGTCTTCCGAATTGCAGTAATGATCGTGAAAACATCCTCCCGGGATGAGTGTCGCGTTTTCTTCGATTTCTTTCTGTGCGTTTGCCCTTCGCGCCTGCTGTAAGAAAAAGTACCCCTTCAGCGACTATTTTGGTCAGAGCGGCGGGCTTCGAAGGAAATTCATGCCGGACTGGGAAGACATCGTCCAGCGCAACGGCCCTGTCGTGTGGCGGATCGCTTTTGAGGGTAGCACGAGACTTGCGAGTAGTTGACATTAGCGAACTCGCGAACTGGTTGCTCGCGCCGCTTGCACAACGTCGCGCGAGCGAATGATCCAAGCCGCCCCACGTCTGAAACGCCGGGAGAAGTGTCGATGAACGACAACACGGAATTCTCGTCTTGAGTTCATGGCCTGCGTCACAGAAGGAGCATGATATGCGTTTGGCGACTTGGTCGTTCGCGTGGACCACTCTCCTGGCAATTTGCCTTGCCGCGACGCCTGCCCAGGAGAAGCAAACCAAAAAAGACAAGACTGACCAGCCAAGAGTCATCCCCGTCTGGCCCAAGGATGCGCCGGGTTCGGAAAAGTGGACGCAGAAGGAGGTTGAGCACCGCGATGCGTGGTTGCGGGTGAAAATCATCCGCAACGTCGTTCGCCCCACGTTAACCGCGTTCTTGCCTGAGCACTCGAAGGCCAATGGCCCGGCGGTGATAATCTGTCCCGGTGGAGGCTTCAGCTTTCTGGCCAAGGACGAGGGCATCGAAGAAGCGAAAAGGCTCCGTGCCCGCGGCGTGACGGTGTTCATTCTGAAGCATCGTCTGATGGATACGGGAGCGACGGAGGCGGAATTCCACAAGGCGGTGCTGAAACTCGCCCTGCTAACGGCCATCGAGGATCGTCTGAGCGGCGGGGAGCGGCCGGTCTTGCCGGAAGATGCGCGGAAGTTTAGCGCGCTGGCCGTCGCGGATGGCCGGCAAGCGATCAAAGTGGTGCGCGAGCACGCCGGGGAGTGGGGAATTAAACCGGATCGCATCGGCATCATGGGCTTCTCGTCCGGCGGAGTGGTAACGACCGGAGTCGCGACGGAGCACGATGCCGCCAGTCGGCCGAACTACGCCGCGTCGATCTACGGCCCCGTTTTCGGTAGCGTGAAGGTTCCCAAAGACGCGCCGCCGCTGTTCATCTGTTGTGCCAGCGATGACCCACTCGTGCCTTCCAGTAACAGCATTCGCCTCTACTCCGCCTGGAACGCGGCCGGCAAGTCCGCCGAACTGCACATCTACGCCAAGGGCAGTCACGGCTTCGGCGGTCAAGGACTTCCTTCAGACACATGGCTCGACCGCTTCGGCGATTGGCTGGGTCAACAGGGTTTCCTCAAGTCCGCGGGCAATCGATAACCGACGGCGCGCGTCGAGGAAAAAGTACCGGCATATATCAGCTGGCTCGATCGCTCCTGCTTGTGGATTATCAGCAGACCAGCCACGATACTAAAAGTTGGTCATGAAACAGCACCGTGCCCACCTGAGCCGGCTGCTGAAACGGGGAGTTCGACGCTGGAGGAACGTCGGGATGCACATTGTGCGTGTTGCGACCGTTTACGATCCGGACGTGAACACTCTGCCGGACGAGTTCCGCAGCGTGCTTACAGATGGAGACGTGCAAGCGATCCAAACCGGCCCGGAGTTCTTCGCCACTTTAGCACCAGCCGACTCACCCAAATGGCTCCGCAAACTGCTGGCAGAATGCGCGGAGAGCGGATACGAGCTTCAATTCTACTCCGCTGGAGATGCGCCGTACCGGCCATACTTCCGGTTCTTCTGGCAAGGCGAGCCGGCCATCAGCTTGCCACGGCCAAGTGCTCTCAGGGCCGATATGCCCATCTTCCTACGCCGACTGTACGAAGTTATTGGCTCCTTCCGTGAGAACAGATTCGATGAGGCCGGTGGTCTGTCCGCTGCTGACGAGCTTTGCCCGGTGTCCGAAACAGGGATATGGGTCGAGCCAGGAGGGGTAGTCGATCCGGCATCAGCCATTGCATTTTTGGAGACGTATTCGGGCAGCCAACTCTGTTATCTTCCCGATGGCAGTGGTGCATGGTTGGAGTCATGCAAGTTCCGGAAAGTCAAAGGTCTGGAACGCGAAATCGCTCGATACTTCGAGGCACTACTGAAAGGCAAACGCATCTGACCACGCGGCTTGCCAAATCGACTGCGTGATGTGACAAAGTGGCCCACTACCCGCGGACCCTTTCCCTGAGGGGGGGTGGACCAGCGCATCGGGAGCGTCGGCCACGTCGAAGGCGAGCGACCGATCGGATCGATGGGCTGCTCGCTCTCAAGGCCGATATCGGGTTTCGGCGGAGCGACCTACCGAAACCCGATAACCGAAACCCGGCGTCACTTGGCCACGTCGAGAATGATTTGCCGGGCGAACTTGTAGGCCAGTTTCAAGGTGTTGGCTCGCACTTCCATCTGCCCTTCGTTGTAGTGCCGCCCTGGCTCCGCGTGGGGCAAGCCGGCTATCTCCAGGGTCAAGGGCAAAAGACGCATGAATTCCGTCACTTTTTGTTGCTGGCGATCGGCCGAAACTTCGCTGCTCATGATGTCGTCCCTCACGGTTCCCCTCGCCATCCCGCCGCGCCGGCAAGGGCCGCCCTTGCTGAGATTGCGGGGTGGTGAACAAAGCCAGCATACCCTCGCCGTTGGCCGTTCTCAAGTCTGGACCATCGGCTGCGGCATGTTCAGCACTTCATGCAGCAGCGGCGGCGTACGGCCGAACTTCGCCTGGAACTCGTCAAAGGTCGGCACCAGACGAACCTGGACCTTAGCAGCGTGGTGCGCGGCGATCGATGTCAGTTGATGCTCGAAGAACGGATTACGAAAGCGATCCAACACTTGTCGGGCGAATTCCGCCGGACCTTCCACCCGTCCCTCCAATACCGGCACGATTTCCTCGAACAGCAATCGTTCCAGCCACGGACCCAGCTCGGCGTCCAGCACGGCATCGCGAACTGTCTTAAAGCCGCGCGGCCATGCCTTGATGAGCAGGGCCGTGTGCGCGCCGTTGAGGATGCGCACCTTGCGAAGAAAAAACGGCTGCACATCCGGCGTCCACACGACCGCAGGATGATGGATAAACGGCGTCGTCTTTTGCTGGATCGCCCATAGAGAGTACGGTTCGCACACGGCCAGCATCGCGTCCTCGGCCCGCAGGGGATGATCGGCGGGTGGATCGACGACGATGCGATCGACCAGCGTGTTCACCCAGACGCATTCGCGCTCAAGCCAGCCGGCGAAGGCGTCGGGCAGGTTCCAATCGCGGGACAGTTGCAGGAGCAGTCCGCGCAGCGTGTCGGCGTTGTGTTCGCGCAGCTCGCAGGGGACGATCGTCAATCCCGGCTGCCCCGCGACGAAACGCTCGTGCAGCACGGCCAGCAGCTTCGCGGGAAAGGAACGCGGCGGCGCATCATTTGGCTTATCCATGGGATCGAGGTTGTAGCCGGATTCGGTGGTGTTGGACAGGATGATGCGCAGCTCCGGTGAACGCGCTACGGCGCGGACCTCGTCCCATTGCGATACGGCGACGAGCGCGCGGCTGATGCTCGCGGAGGTTTCCACGCGATCGACGACAGCGCCATTCTCGTAGCCGCGCACGGCGACGTGATAATGGCCCTTCTGGCGATTGAGCGCCGCCGCCCGCTCATCGCCGGTCGATTGCACGACGACGACGCGGCCGACGTTTTGACCCTCCTCGTTGGCTTGATGGATAAACAGATCGGCGAACGCGCGAAGGAAGCGGCCAGCGCCGAATTGCAGGATGGTTTCCGGAAGTGTGACCATAAGAAAACCTTCTCACCACAGAGTCACAGAGAACACGGAGAAGAAAACACAGAGAACAAAAAGAATCGAAAAGGACGCTAGGAGAGTTATAGGCTTCTCTTCACTTTTTCTCTGTCTTTTCTGTGCTCTCTGTGACTCTGTGGTTAGCTTTTTATTCTCCTTACCAGCGTTCGATAGGGCCGCCGGGGACGCGGATGGAAATCTCGGCGTCGGGCCAGTCTTGGCCGTTGCGTTGGGCGATGATCTCGCGGATCTCCTCGACGATGCGCTCGAAGGAGTTCACGGTCTCGATCATCACCAAGCGCTGCTGGATGTCGCGGCCGGGGCGCAGGACGCGGCAATACCAGTTGGCCACCTTGCGAAAAGTCAGGCAGCCGAAATGTTCGCCGCGATGCTCGACTAGCAGATGGAAATGGCGATCCATGAACTCCAGCCGTTGCCGATAGGTCCCCGGCGTTCCTGGTTCGCCGGTCGCCTCCTGCGCGGCCAGCTGGGCGAAGATCCACGGATTGAGCAGAGCGCCGCGGCCGATGGCCACGCCGGCGCAGCCGGTGAGACGGCGCATGTTTACGGCGTCGTCCACCGTTCGCACATCGCCGTTGCCGAGGATGGGAATGCGCTCGACCGCCTCGACCACGGCACGGATGCCGTCGAGGTTTACCCGGCCGCTAAATCCTTGAGCGCGGGTGCGGCCGTGGATGGTCACCGCGGCCACGCCGGCTTTCTCGAACTCCCGCGCGAAGAAAGGGGCGCTCAAATTGTCCTCGTCCCAACCGAGGCGCATCTTGACCGTCACGGGGATGCGGACGCTCTCGACGACGCTGCGAACCAAGGCGACGGTGTTGACGGCATCGCACATCATCGCCGAGCCGCCGCCGCCGCGCACCACTTTGTTGACCGGACAGCCCATGTTGATGTCCACGGCGGAGACGCCATAATTTTCCAGCCATCGGGCGGCCTCGCTCATCTCGGCGGCATTGACTCCGTAAATCTGCACCGCCAGCGGGCGATCTTCGGGGCAGGTCTGGATCAGTTCCATCGTCTTCCGACTCGCCAGCAAAAGAGCGCGGGCGTTGACGAGATCGGTCGTCGCCAAACCAAGGCCGCCCAGGGCGCGCACCACCAGACGGAACGATAAATTCGTGTAGCCGGCCAACGGCGCCAGCAGATAGTGGGAGGATAATTTCAGCGAACCCAATTCGAGCATGAGATCCCTGACGCTACTCGATTTCACTTCTTGCTGTGGACGAACTTATTTGGCGTTCCTTCCAGAGGTCCGCCCGATGGCGGACGCCACAGTACCACGTCCTCGATTTTGCGGGCCAGGGCGAAGTCCTTATCCGTGATGCCGCCGACCGAATGCGTTTTGAGCTTTACCCAGAGCTTGCCCCACGTCACCGCGAGATCGGGATGGTGGTAGGCCGCTTCCGCCAGGTAGCCGATAGCGTTGACGAGCATAAGTGTAGTGGGCCAACCATCGGTGTTGTACTTGCGCCGCAACCAGCCATCTTCGAGATACCAATCGGTCAAGCCATGCTCGGCGAGCGTTGCCGGTATTTCGGCCTCGGCATAGACGCGCAAATCAGACATGGAAACCTCCCCAGGGTAGGTGTATCCTAACTCAGCTTGCAGCGTCGGTGGAACCAACATGCTTGCCATCATACAGCGATGCTCCGCCGTGGAGCAACCATGATCGAAAGCAGGGAAGGCATTGCTACGATGCCAGCGGGCTGATGGAACCTTTTGGCCTGATAACGGGTAGAATACTGATGGATCAGCTTGGTCTTTTTTGATTTGGAGACTCCTCATGCGACGCTGGCTCGCCTTCGGCCCAATTGTGCTTTCACTGCCCCTCTTTCTCCTTGCCGCTGACACGAGGCCGGTCGAGAAAACGCCGCGCTCCGTGCCGCAGTTCATGCTCAAGGATACCACCGGCAAGGGGTGGTCGCTGAACGATCAAAAGGCGAAAAAAGCGATCGTGGTTGTCTTTGTTGGCACCGAATGTCCGATTAACAACGCCTACATGCCGCGCCTGGCCGAATTGCACAAGGAATACGCGCCGCGCGGCGTGGCCTTCGTGGCCATCAACGCCAATAGTACCGACGCGCCGGCCCGCGTCGCCGCCCACGCCAAGGACCACGGCATACCCTTCCCCGTGCTCAAGGACACCGCCAACATCGTCGCCGATCAGTTCGGCGCTCGTCGGACACCGGAAGCATTTGTCCTCGATAGCTCCGGAAAGATCCTCTATCAAGGCCGCATCGACGATCAGATCGGCATCGGTTTCCAGCGTCCAGCGCCGACACGCCGCGATCTCGCCGAGGCGCTTAATGAAGTGTTGGCCGGCAAGCCCGTGTCGCAGCCGGCCACGCAAGCCCCCGGCTGCGCCATCGCACGTACGATCAAGCCGAAAACCAGCGGCAGCATTACCTACAGCAAGGATGTCGCCCCGATTCTGCAAAAGAATTGCCAGGAATGTCATCGTCCCAGCCAGGTTGGGCCGATGGCGCTCTTGAGCTACGAGGACGCTCTGGGTTGGGCCGAGTCGATCCGCGAAGTCGTGGAGGAGCGCCGAATGCCGCCCTGGCACGCCGATCCGAAATTCGGCCATTTTGCCAACGATCGCAGTCTGTCGAAAGCGGAGCGTGAGACGCTGCTGGCCTGGATCAAGCAGGATTGTCCCCAGGGCAATCCGCGCGATTTGCCGGCCCCGCGCCGTTTCCCCGAAGAATGGACCATCGGCAAGCCGGATGCCGTGTTTTCGATGCCGAACACGTTCCATGTGCCGGCCAAGGGCGGCAAGAACGGTATCCGCTATCAGTACTTCCAGGTAGACATGAATTTCGAGGAAGACCGCTGGATTCAGGCGGCGGAGGCGCGGCCCGGCAACCGCGCCGTCGTACATCACATCATCGCCTACATCGCCAAGACGGGGGAACGCTTTGAACAGCGAGGTCCCGACGGTATCGGCGACAAGATGTTGGTCGCTTTTGCTCCCGGCGATCTGCCTGCTGTCTTCGCTCCCGGCATCGCCAAAAAGGTGCCGAAGGGATCAACCCTCCTCTTTCAGATGCACTATACGCCCAACGGCGTCGAACAGGACGATCGTTCGTCGGTCGGCCTGATCTTCGCCAAACAACCGCCCAAGCATGAAGTCCTCACGCGCGCCATCACCCAGAGGCGCTTCACCATCCCGCCCGGCGCGGACAATCAAGAAGTCAAATCCGCTACTACTTTTAAGGAGGACGCCCTGCTATTGAGCTTGTTTCCGCACATGCATCTACGCGGCAAGGACTTCGAGTATCGCATCGTTTTCCCGGACGGCAAGAGTGAGGTGCTGCTCCGCGTGCCCCGCTACGACTTCAACTGGCAGAGCCACTATCGCCTAGCGAAACCCATCAAGATGCCCGCCGGTACGCGCATCGAATGCACGGCGCATTTCGACAACTCGGCAAACAATCCCAACAATCCCGATCCGCAAAAGACGGTACGCTGGGGCGAACAAACGTGGGAAGAGATGATGATCGGTTTCGTCGATTACGTGAATCTCGCGAAGACGAAAGAATGAACCGCCCTCTCGTTCCCACGCTCTGCGTGGGAACGCATGCTGGCGACGCTCTGCGTCGCGGCCGGCCCCACCCGCCAGAGTAGCACGGGCCGCAGAGCGGCCGGACGTGCGTTCCCACGCGGAGCGTGGGAACGAGAAACGCAAGGGATTGCATTCGGTCTCTGAAGCGGATAGTTTCTCCGCAGGAGGACAATCGATCCACCTGCGGAGAAAGATTCATGTCTGCTCACTGCATCGTAAGGGCCATGGCGAAGAACTTCGTTCGCATGAGCCTGCTACTCGCTCTCTGCACTCCCCTGCTTGCGCCGGCCCAGCGCACTTTCGCGGATAGTCCGGCGGTCAAACTAAAGGTGAGAACAAAGCGCGAGGAGGCAGCTCGCTTGCTGGCGCGCTTCGATCGCCTCCGCGATCAATACATGCAGCTACACCGCCGAACTTGGGTGGGCAGCAGCTGGGTAGGAGTCGTTGGCTCGGTCGCCCTCGCCGATGGTTTTCCCCTCGCCGCCCTGCAGCTCGGTATGCGCACTCGCTTGATGGGTGAGCTGGGGAGCGTGTATTTCTCGCACCAAGATGAAGGGTCACCGGACATATTGTTTGCCGCGATTGCGGCGGCGCGCGAGGCAGTTCGAGCCGATCCCAAAGATGCCGAGGCTTATCGCCTGCTGGGCGAGGCATACTACCGGCTGGCCTATCGTACCAGCGAACGCGCCGCGCGTCGGCACTTTGCTCTTCTGGACCGGATGCGGCGAATTCAGATGGCGGCCGCCTGGAGTCGGGCGATCCAGCTCCGTCCGGATACGGTGCAGGCTCACGCCCAGTTGGCCAGGCTCTATCAGGAAATGGGCTATATGGACCTGTTGCGTAAGCATTTTCGCCGCATTCTTGAATGCACGAAGGCCGCCGGTCCCGCGAAAGAAGAGGACGACGAACACTTCGACCAGCGGATGAAAGAGCTGAAAACAAATCTGAGCCAACTGGACAAGGAAGTGGCGACCCGCCTCAACCGATTCGAGGTTAACTCCGCCGGGCGGCCGGTTCGCGAGAAGGCCTTCTTGGCGTTGCGGTTGGGACTACCCGGCAAGGCGCTCGATGTCCTCTTGGACTCCGATGCTTCCGTATTCGGCGTAGAGGGAGCGCGGATGGAGCTGGAATTATTGCTGATGACCGGCCGTACCAAAGAGGTCGGTGAGTGGCTGTCGCCGGACGTGGGGGAGGCGCTGGGTCCGACCCACTCCCACGTGCTGCTATTTCATCGGGCCGCGGCTGTCGGGGACTATGACGAGGCCGATAAATTCCTCCGCAAGCTCTTTGTCCAGCTCAGTCAGCCTCCCGCGAATGAACGAAAGGTTGGTTCCCCACGCAGCCACCTGGCATTCCTGGTGGGGCGCATGATTCTAGATGGCGATCGTCAGTCGGAATCACCGGCAGAAATGGTGCTAGTCCCCCTGGCACGCATCCAGTGTTGGAAAACTATGCCAGCCCTATTGGATGCGCTGCGCGAACAGTCCGGCCTCCTCGTGTTGCGCGGACTGCTGGCGATGGAGCGGGGACGCGATCAGGAGGCAGCAAAACAATTCCGTGCGGCGCTCGACTTGTGGCGGAGCGAGGCCGCTGCGTCTAGGGGCAGCGGTCTTGATTTCAACGGGCGGATCTTGGCCCAACACTACCTTCGGCTTTTGGAGAAGACGAAGGAGAAAGCTCCGGCCGAAAAGAAATGACAGAGTTTGCGGAGACTATTTCGTGCTAATCAAAGAATCGCAATTATCTCGATGGCATCACCAACACGGAGGACGCCTTCTTCGATGACGTCGGCGCGAAAGCCGCCTCGGTTTTTGAGAGCATCGAACACGCCAACTTGTGTGATGCGTTCCAGGTATTGGCAAGGGGAGCACGGACGAACGCCGCGGAAGACGGCGGTGCCAATGCGAAAGAATCGGTCCTGCAAGTCGGCCAGTTCAATACCAGAAGTGATCAGGTTGCGGCGGCTGCGGCCTTCGCTCAGATCGATGCCGTGTTCAGCGCGGATGGCTTGCAATGTTTCTTCCGCGATAAGCGATACCGCTCGCCCCGTGCCGGGCCAACGTGAGAAGCTGCCGCACCCCAGAAAGTAACGGTCGCCTTCCAGTCCGCGACCAGGGACCGCTCGCACCGCCTCGACACTAATAAGCGGCGTACGAGCGGCTGCAGAGATCCAGATACCGCGAAGGTTGCCAGAGTACACTTCACTCACAACGGTTTATATCCTCATTCCCCCGATATTCTACACGGCAATCCTTTTTAGCCGCAATCGGACGAACTTTTCCACCACTCTCCGCTTCCTTGCGTTTTCCCGGATCGACCGCTAAGTTAACCTCCGTAGTTTCCACGCGCCGGTCGAGATGATCCGCCATGAAAAAGCACCTACTTGCCTGCTGGTTCTTCTTGGGTTTTGTACCGTTGGCCATCGCCGCACCGCCTACCTTAAAGGAGGCGCGCGAACGCTGGTTGCGTGGCAACTACGGCGAAGCTCGTGAGATGTTCGAGACGTTGGCCAAGGATGCCAAGCAGCGGCCCGCGGCGACTGTCGGTCTCAGCCGAGCGCTCGAAAGCGAAGGCGAGTACGACAAGGCGCTCGAAGTCGTCGCGGCGGCGCTCAAGGACCATCCGAAGGACGCCAGCCTTCTCGCTCGGCAGGCCGAACTGCTGTATCTGCGCGGCCGCTGGGATGAGGCCGAGAAAGCGGCCAACGCTGCCATCGAAGCGGCCAAGGACCAGTTCCTTGCCCGCTGGGTGCGTGCGCAGATTTACCGCGATCGCAGCGATTTCAAGAAAGCCGATGCCGAGTGCAAATGGTTTGTCCGCACCTACTCCCAGCGCGATGACAAGGACGATCCCATCAAAGATCCGGAAGAACTGGTGCTGGTTGGCCTCGCGGGAGCCGAAAACGCGCGCTGGAACAATCTACCGGACCAGTTCGACTTCATCGTCAACGAGGTCTACAAGGACGCCTTTAAGGACAAGGTCTACTGGCCGGCGGAGTATCAAGCCGGCATGCTGCTCCTGGAAAAGTACAACAAGCCCGAAGCGCTGAAGGCGTTCGATAATGCCTTGAAAGTCAATCCCAGCGCTGCCGAAGCGCTGACCGCCAAGGGCATGCTCGCGCTGACAAAACTCGAAATCAAGGAGGCGGAGCGCCTGGCCGAACAGGGGCTAAACGTCAATCCGAAACTGCCCGAAGCGTTGCGCCTGCGCGCCGATGTCCATTTGGCCTCCGAGAACCCGACAGCGGCGTTGAAGGAACTGGAGCAGGCCCGCAAGATCAATCCGCGCGACGAGCGAACGCTCGGACGCATCGCCGCTTGCCACTTGTTGCAGAAAAAGAAAGATGACCTGGCCGCGCTGACCAAGGAAGTCGAGCAATTCGATCCCAAACCGGCAGCCTTCTATTTCGCGATGGGCGAACGGCTGGAGGAACGCCGCTATTACGAGGACTCGGAGAAATGTTTTCAGAAAGCCGCGGAATTGCGGCCCCACGTGCCGGACGCCCTCAACAGCCTCGGTCAACTGTACATGCGCATGGGACGTGAAAAGGAAGCGCGCGTCACTCTAGACAAAGCATTCAAGGCTGATCGCTTTAATGTCCGCACCCGGAACCTCATCAAAGTGCTCGATCATCTGAAAAAGTACGAGACCTTGACGACCGAGCATTTCGAGCTGCGCTACGATCCGAAGAACGATGCCGCCCTTGCTCACTACATGGCCCCGTATCTGGAGACGATCTACGCTGACTTGGCCGAGAAATTCAACTATCGGCCCAAGGGACCGATCCTCATCGAAGTATTTAATAGTCATCAAATGTTCAGTGGTCGAATCGTCGCGTTGCCGGACCTCCATACGATTGGCGCCTGCACAGGAAAAATGTTCGCCATGGCCTCGCCGAATTCCCGCGATCTAGGCAAGCCGTTCAACTGGGGCCGGGTGCTCCGCCATGAAATGGTCCACATTTTCAATCTCGAACAGACGCATTATCTGGTGCCGCACTGGCTGACGGAAGGACTGGCCGTCAACAACGAAGGTTTCCCCCGGCCTTCGGCGTGGAACGAGCTGCTGCTCGAACGTGTGCCGGCCGGCAAGCTGTTGAACCTCGACAACATCGAGCTGGGTTTCATTCGGCCGCGCGGGCAGGACGAATGGAATCTGGCTTATTGTCAAAGCCAGCTGTACGTCAATTACATCAAAGACAAGTACGGAGCGGGGGCCATCGGCGACATGCTGTCGGGTTATGGCAGCGGCATGGGCACTACCGAGGTGATTGAGCGCGTCTGCAAGGTGGATAAGGAAACGTTCGAGAAAGGCTATCGCGCCTATCTCGACGAGACGATCAAGCCGTTGCAGCGCGGCAAAGCGGCCGAGAAAAAGCGGACTCTGGCCGAATTGAAGAAAGCCTACGAGAAAGACAACGACATGGACGCCGGCGCCGAGTTGGCCTTGGTCTATCTCAGACGCGATCGGGTGCAGGCGCGGAAAATTGCCGAGGACGTGCTGGAACGCAAGAAGAACCAGCCCAAGGCGTTGTATGTCCTGGCTCGACTGGAACACTTGGCCGGCAACGTCAAGCGCGAGCTTAATCTGCTCCAGGAAGCGCTGAACAAAGACGATCCCGACCCGCTCCTTCTGTTGGCGCTGGGGAAAATATACTACGATGCTAGAGAGTTCGATCAGGCGGCGCAAATGTTCGAGTTGGGACGCAAGGTCGAGCCGTTCGAGCCGAATTGGCTCAAGCAGCTGGCTCCCGTCTACACGCAGAAGGAAGACAAGGCGAAGCTAATCGGCGTGCTCAAGGAACTGGTGCCGATGGAAGCCGATGAGCTGCAACAGCGTCTGCGGCTGGCGCGACTGCTGCTGGAAAGCGGCGACGCGGTCGAGGCCGAGAAATATGCCCGGCAGGTGATGGAGATCGATGTCCGCGGCAAAGAGGGCCAGGAATTGTTGCTCAAGACGCTGGCGGCGCAGAAGAAGGATGCGGAAGGGGACAAGTTGCGGCGATTGTTTGGAGACAAGTAAGGCATGTCGTTTTCCCTCGCACAATTACAGGAAATCATTCGTAACACCTATGACGCTAAGGATCGGCGGCGCGGCGTCGAGGGTACGTTCATGTGGTTCATGGAAGAGGTTGGCGAATTGTCGGCGGCGTTGCGGAGCGGCAGCGATGCCGAGCGAGCGGCCGAGTTCGCCGATGTGCTGGCGTGGCTGGCGACGCTGGCCAACATCGCCGGCGTCGATCTGGAGACAGCCGTCCAAGCCAAGTACGGCGGCGGCTGTCCCGGTTGCCGCCGGAGTCCTTGCATGTGCGATCAGACGGAGAAACCGTGAATTTGAGAAGAAGATTCCTAGCGGTGAGCGGGGTTGCGTTAGCGCCCCGAGTGAACGATTGCTCGGGGCGCTTACGCGACCCCGCTCGCCTGAATGTTTCTCTGCTGTTGGTCTGGTTGCTTGTCCTGCCCGCCCAGGCCGCCGCGCCTCCGCGCATCGATCTGGAAAAAGGCATCCGCATCGGCCTGCGCGCTGGACCGAACGCGGCGCGTTCGCGCAATGGTGTGTGGGCGCCCGTCACGGTTCCGCTTCGGGCTGGCGCGGACGATGTGCCACGCGACAGCTTTCGGCTTGTCGTCGAAACTACCGATGGCGAGGGCGTGCCCTATCGCTACACGTCCTCGGTGCCGGCCATCCCGGCCAATAGCACGCAAGCCGTCTTCACCTACATCCACCCCGGCAGTCCTGGAGCAAGCTTCACCGTCACCTTGCAGAACGCGGATGGCTCTGAAGTGCAGACCGTCGATCACCTCAGCCGCGATCCCAGCAAAAAAGAAATCCTCGAGCCGCGCGAGGTGTTGTACCTCATCCTCGGCTCGCCTCTGCATGGACTGAAAGTCGCACCGAAGGCCGAAGTGGGGGGAAAGGCCGCCCAAGCTGATAACCCAGACGAGGAAGTCCCGGTTCCCGGTTTCGCTGCTATCGAGAGCGTCGCCGATATGCCCGATCGCTGGTTCGGCTATGAGGCCGTGGACGTGATCGTGATTACTACGTCCCGCGATGAGTTCGTCGAGCAGCTTCTGAACATGAACAAGGCGCGGCGCGACGCCCTGCTCGACTGGGTGCGTCGCGGCGGCAAGCTGGTGCTGTCGGTCGGACGCAATCAGCAGAGCGTCGCGCGCTGGCTGGAAAAAGTACCGCTTGTGGACGGCACGCTCCAAAGCAAAATCACCCGTCCGTCGCTGCCCAATCTCCAGGTGTGGTGCGGCGCCGATCCGCGCCAAAAGAATCCACTCCGAAACCTCGAAATCGCGCGCGTTCGACCGGGCCCGAATATGCACGGCATGGTTTACGAAGATCCGATGGCCGGCGACCTGGAGGCGAGGGCGGTCCTCTGGCAATCGAGCTGCGGCCTGGGGCGCGTTATCCTCGTCGCCTTCGATCTGGACTCGCGTGAATTCTCGAGTTGGGATGGGCAGGCCGCTTTCTGGAAGAAACTGCAAGAAGAGGTCGCGCCGCGGCTAACGGCCGGCGAGGCCAATTTAGCCGCTGGCGCCTTCACCGAAGGCGGCGAGCTGGCCGTCGATCTCAAACGCGAACTCGAAAGTTTCCGGGAGGTACCGGTCATCTCCTTTGGCTGGGTCGCGTTGTTCATCCTCTTTTACGTCGTCCTGGTCGGCCCGCTCGATTATCTCCTGCTCAAGAAAGTCTTCAAGCGCTTGGAGCTGACCTGGATCACGTTCCCGGCTTTGGTCTTGATCGTCAGCGTGGCCGCCTATGCGACGGCTTATTACGTCAAGGGCGACGATTTGCGGATCAACAAGATCGATTTAGTGGATATTGACCTTCACGGCTCGGGCCAAGTGTATGGGCACAGCTGGTTCACGCTGTTCAGTCCGCGCATCCAGAACTACACGATCGGTGTGGAGCCGGCCGCGCCGGAGTGGGGCGGGCGCTGGGACGCTAGCGACGCCGACGCGCCGGTGCCGCCGGTGATCGTGTCCACCATGGATGGCCTGGAGCCGGGCCTGGGCGGCAACACGCAAAGCCTGTTCCGCCGGCCCTACGAGTATGCAAGCGAAGCCAGCGGCCTCGTGCGCGTGCCCATCCCCGTGTGGGCCACGCGCACGTTCACATCTTCGTGGCGCGTGCCGTTGAAAGATGCTCAGTCCAAGGACCGGCCGCCGCCCATCCAGGCCGAGTTACGGATCAGCCGGGACGGCCGCGCGCTGAGCGGCCCCATTACCAATAATCTTCCCGCGGAGTTGCGGGAAGCGGTGCTGTTCTTCCAAGGTCAGTGGTACAAGGTCGGCGATCTGGTGCCCGGCGCGACCCACGAGGTTGCTCCCCAGTTCGAGCCGGATGTCAAGCCGCATAATCTGCAGGAATGGTTCAGCGATCAAAACGTGCTGAATTTGCAACCTTCGGGATCGTACAGGATGCTGCGTGCGTTCTTGTTCTCCGGTGCGCCCGGCGGCGGACAACAGCCCAACAGCGGCCTGCGGCAATTCGATGAGGGCTGGCGCGTGTTGTCGCAGGGTGAGGGACAGCAACGCCGCTATCGCGATGAGGCTATTCTCGTCGCCCGCACGCCGCCCCGCAGCGATCGCGCCGAGGCTATCGCCCAGGACGGCGTTTCGCCCGCGCGACTTTGGCTTGACGAGTTGCCGGGCACACAGCCGCAGCGTCCCGCCTTGTCGGGCTATCTCCAACAGGAAACTTATGTTCGAATTTATATCCCTTTAGTCCGCAGCCGATGAGCAGAGCCGCGACCTTACGGGAGCGATTACGAAGACCGCTCCCTCACGGTCGCGGCTCTGCTCAAGCGACTGCCGACCACGGACTTATCCCATGATCGAAACGCGCGACTTGACGAAGATGTATGGCGAGCTGTACGCCCTCAACCGGCTGACGCTCAAACTGGAACGCGGCGATGTGTACGGCTTCATCGGACCCAACGGCGCCGGCAAAACAACGACCATGCGCATCCTGGCCACGCTCCTGAATCCAACCTGGGGTGAGGCGACGGTATGCGGCTACTCGATCTACAATAACGCCAAGGAAATCCGCCGCCTGATGGGTTACATGCCGGATTTCTTCGGCGTCTACGACGACATGAAAGTCACGGAATATCTCGAATTCTTCGCCGCCGCCTATCGCATTCAGGGACCGGATCGGCGCCGCAAGGTCGATCAGGTGTTGGATCTGGTCGATCTGGGCTACAAGCGCGATGCGCTGGTGACGAGCCTATCGCGCGGCATGACGCAGCGGCTGGGGTTGGCGCGCGTGCTGCTGCACGAGCCGCAGGTTCTTCTGCTCGATGAGCCGGCCAGCGGCCTCGATCCACGTGCTCGTATCGAGATGCGCGGTCTGCTAAAAGAACTGCGCAACATGGGCAAGACGATCCTCGTGTCCAGCCACATCCTGCCGGAATTGGCCGATATTTGCAACAAAATCGGCATCATCGAGCGCGGCGCGCTTCTCTTCGACGGCGATGTACAGTCGGCCATCCGTCAGGTTCGGCAGCACACGGTTTACCTGGTAGCCGTCAGCGACGGCAAGGATCCCGCGGCCCGCGAGCTGCTCGAAGGACATCTCGATGTCCTCAAGGTCGAGCCGCGCGAGGACGGCGAGTACCTGCGCGTCACGCTCAACGACAATGTGCATGACGGCAGCTTCATCCCGGAACTGCTCCTGCAAAATAAACTGCGTTTGAAAATGTTCAAGGAAGAAGAAATCGATCTTGAAGACGTGTTCATGGGTATTACGAAGGGCATCACGAACTGATACCGCCGGCAGGGCACGACCTCGACAGGTGAATAAGGCTTCGGGTAGCATGGATGTTGTTGACCCCTTCAAGGAGCCGGAAACTATGACGATCCTATCGCAACCGCGGAGCATGGAGAACGCCGCTAACGGCCGCATTCCGCCGCTGGAAACAGGCGACCGTTTGACGCGGCCGGAATTCGAGCGCCGTTACGCCGCGATGCCGCACGTCAAGAAGGCGGAATTGATCGAAGGAGTCGTCTATATGCCCTCTCCCGTATCCTACGAACACGCTGCACCTCACTTTAACCTTATTGGTTGGCTGTCGCAGTATCTCGCTGCTACGCCTGGTATCGCCGGCGGTGACAATGGCACAGTGCGGCTGGATCTGGACAACGAACCGCAGCCCGATGCCTTCCTCCGCATTTTGGCTGAACACGGCGGTCAGGCGCGCGTGGATCAGGACGGCTATATCAGCGGCGCGCCGGAGTTGGTGGCGGAGGTGGCCCGCAGCAGCGTCAGTATCGACCTCCATGCCAAGTTGAATGCATACCGTCGCAATGGCGTGCGTGAATATCTCGTCTGGCGCGTCGAAGACCGGACCATCGATTGGCTTGTTCTGCGCGAGGGGCGCTATGAGTCCTTGCTTCCCTCGGCCGACGGCCTACATCGCAGTGAAGTGCTGCCCGGCTTATGGCTGGATGCGACAGCCCTGTTGCGCGGCGATCTTATGGTGGTATTCCAGGCCGTGGAGCGGGGATTGGATAGCCCCGAACATGCGGCATTCGTGAGCCGCTTGAGCGAAACTGCGGCACAAGGTCGATCATAATCCTAAGTCCCGCGAAACGTGTTTCCAGGTAGATAGCATGCGTATTCTCGTTACCGGCGGGGCCGGCTATATCGGCAGTCACGCAGTTCGACTGTTCCTATCCCGCGGCCATGATGTGTGGGTGTATGACAATCTGTCGATGGGCCATCGCGCGGCGGTTCCGTCTGAGCGGCTGATCGTCGGCGATTTGGCCGAGACGCCGCGGCTGGATCAGGCGCTTGTGGAGCATCGTATCGAAGCCGTGGTGCATTTCGCTGCTTTCGCCTACGTCGGTGAGTCCGTCGAGCAGCCAGCCAAATACTATCAGAATAATCTTGTCAACACGCTGAATTTGCTCGATGCCATGCGCCGCCTCGGAATCGATCGCATCGTCTTTTCCAGCACTTGCGCCACCTACGGAGTGCCGGAGAAAGTGCCCATCACCGAGAACGAAAAACAGAAACCGATCAATCCCTACGGCAACACGAAATTGGCGGTCGAGCACGCTTTGGCCGACTACGCCGCGGCCTACAACTGGGGCTTTGCCGCCCTGCGTTACTTCAACGCCGCCGGCGCCAGCCCGGACGGCGATATTGGCGAGGACCACGAGCCGGAGACGCATCTGATTCCCCTGGTGCTGCAAGCGGTGCTGGGCCAGCGGCCGGCGATCACCGTTTTCGGCCGCGATTATCCGACGCCGGACGGCACCTGTATCCGCGATTACATTCACGTTGATGAT
>Ga0070738_10002452_pt1 | contig 28553 bp, 24 predicted proteins | sample Coa_R2_2_FD_66446 | JGI IMG/M metagenome (GOLD analysis project Ga0070738, IMG submission 66446) | Surface soil microbial communities from Centralia Pennsylvania, which are recovering from an underground coalmine fire - Coalmine... | ecosystem: Environmental > Terrestrial > Soil > Unclassified ...
CCAGGATTGGCCGTAATCAGAAGCCTGAAGTCCGGGCAGGTTGTGTGGTTACGCTCGAACCCGGGATTTATGTAGAAGGAGTCGGTGGAATAAGGCTGGAAGACGAAGTTGCTGTCCACGCAAACGGGACAGAAGTCCTGACGACAGCGCCTCGAAATCTTCTCGAACTTTGACATTCAATGAGAGAAAACCGAAAGAAGAGTTCTGACAACCAGCCGTCAACCTCGCGTGTTGAGTTTGGCCCACTGGAAAAACTGCTCGCCTTCATGGAATCGCACCGGCTCGAAGAATTGGAATACGAGCACGAGGGATTTCGGGTTCGCCTGAAAAAAGCGGCGTCCGTGAATACGGCGTCTGGCATGGCTCAGCCGGTGCCGCCTTCGCCCGCAGAGCCCGCGGTCACCGCGAATGTGCCTCCAGCCGGCGCGCACGTGTCGCCGCCAAGTTCGGCCTCTGCAACCGAAGAGCTGCACGTCATTAAATCTCCTATTGTGGGCACGTTTTATGCTGCTGCAAGCCCAGGTGCGTCGCCCTTCGTAAAGATAGGTGACGTGATTCAGCCGGGGCAGGTTGTGTGCATCATAGAGGCGATGAAATTGATGAATGAAATCGAAGCTGACGTGAGCGGCGAAATCGTTCGTGCATTAGTTGAAAACGGTCAGCCCGTCGAGTATGGACAAGGGTTGTTTGCTGTACGTCCGGCGAAAAAGAAGTAGTGGACGCGCCTTCCTGGTCTATGTTCCGCAAGATACTGATAGCGAACCGCGGTGAAATCGCCCTGCGCGTGATTTGCGCCTGTAAGGAATTAGATATTCCCACGGTCGCTGTTTATTCCGAGGCCGATCGCAACGCGCTCCATGTGCGCTTCGCCGATGAGGCTGTTTGCATCGGGCCGGCACGCAGTTCAGAAAGCTACCTGAACATCCCCCACGTAATCAGCGCGGCGGAAATTACCGACGTTGACGCCATTCATCCGGGTTATGGCTTCCTTTCTGAGAACGCGAACTTCGCGGAGGTTTGCGAGGCTTCTCACATCACATTTATCGGCCCGTCGCCGGAAATGCTGAGGCTGATGGGAGAGAAGGAACACGCTCGGCGCGAGATGGCCGCCGCCGGCGTCCCCATCGTCCCCGGGAGCGACGGAATTGTGGCAGACATCGACGCTGCCACTATGGAAGCGAAGCGGGTCGGATACCCCTTGATCATTAAGGCTTCAGCGGGCGGCGGAGGACGCGGGATGCGCGTCGTCCGAACTGCGGAGGAACTGCAGCCTCTGTGGGAAACCGCGCGGCAGGAGGCCCAGCAGTCTTTTGGCGTCCCCGACGTTTACCTCGAAAAATTCATCGAGCGTCCGCGGCACATAGAATTTCAGGTGCTCGGGGACGGTCACGGCAATGTCATGCATCTGGGTGAACGTGAGTGCAGCATTCAGCGGCGGCACCAGAAGCTTGTAGAAGAGTCGCCTTCGACGGCGCTGACCTCCAAACGCCGCACCGAACTCGGCAATCGCGTCGTCGAGGCCCTAAAGAAAGTCGGCTATACGAATGCCGGCACCGTTGAGTTTCTGATGGACGAGGACGGCTCGTTTTACTTTATTGAAATGAATGCGCGAATTCAGGTCGAGCACCCGGTCACGGAATTAGTGACGGGCGTCGATTTGATCAAGTCACAGATACGTATCGCCGCGGGCGAGAAGCTGGAAGCAGCGGTTGGCCCCATTGATTTCCGGGGGCACAGCATAGAGTGCCGCATTAACGCCGAGGACCCGGATACATTTGTGCCCAGCGCGGGGCGTATCACCGCTTTCAACATGCCCGGTGGCCCCGGGGTCAGGGTGGATACTGCCGCATACGCCGATGCTGTCATTCCGCCTTACTATGATTCGCTGATTGCAAAACTGATCGTGCATGGAAGGGACCGTGCCGAGGCTATCGCGCGTATGCGCCGCGCCCTGGAGATGTTTGTTGTGGAGGGCATCAAGACCTCCATTCCGCTGCATGAGCGCATCCTGGCGGAAGCGGATTTTGAGGCGGGGCGCCTCGATACGCACTTCTTGGAGCGGCTGCAGCCCGTGCATGCTAAGTAGCACCAGCCGTTTATGAACCTTGTCTTCCCCCCTCTGTATGCCATAATCGACGCGGCCCTGCTCAAGACGTCGGAGCTGTCGTTCGCCGAAATGATGGCAGAATCCGGGGTTGAGCTTCTGCAATATCGCAATAAACGCGCCACCAGCAGGGAACTTTTCGCCGCCTCCCAATCCATCTCTGCCAGACTTTCTGCCATCGCCAGGGCGGGCTCATATGCGCCTCGCTTTATCATCAACGATCGTGCAGACATTGCCGTGTTCGTGAATGCGCAAGGAGTTCATATGGGGCAAGAAGATCTCAGCGTCGCGGATGCGCGAGCTGTGGTAGGGCCGGACCGGTGGGTAGGCATCTCGACGCATACTCTTCAGCAACTCGATGCTGCGGATAAAAGCTCCGCCGATTACATCGCCTTCGGGCCGATCTTTGCCACCGGATCCAAGGAAAATCCTGATCCCGTCGTGGGATTGGAAGGTCTGGCGGAGGCTCGACAGCGCACCCGAAAGCCTCTCGTTGCGATTGGAGGCATAACGCTCGAGCGGGCGGCGGATACGTTTCGCGCTGGAGCCGATTCGCTCGCGGTTATACGGGATTTGATTGCTTCGGAGAACCCAGCGGCGCGCGCGCGTCTGTTCCTCAAGGAAGCTGCGCGCGTCCGCAAGGAAAAATGAGAGTCGGGGTGAATACATCTGCCGCTGCAACTCCGGCATCCGTTGAGCCGGCCGTCCGCGAATTGGGTTTTGTTCGCGGTCTGGGCCTCTTTGATTCGACCATGATCGTCGTTGGCTCGATGATAGGGTCCGGGATCTTCATCGTTTCGGCCGACATTGCGCGGCAAACGGGCTCGACCGGCGGATTACTGACCGCCTGGATTATTACGGGAATTCTTACCGTTTCTGCAGCCCTTTCGTATGGCGAACTCGCGTCGATGATGCCGAAAGCGGGCGGCCAGTACGTCTATCTCCGCGAATCGTACTCGCCCCTGTGGGGCTTTCTCTATGGCTGGACGCTTTTTCTCGTCATACAGACTGGGACGATTGCAGCGGTAGCTGTGGCCTTTGCGCGTTTCCTCGGCGTCCTTGTTCCTTCAGTCTCGCCGGCAGCGTGGATCATCGCGCCGGTGCAGATCTCTGCGAAGTATGCGTTCAGTCTTTCCTGGCAGCAGCTTTTCGCTATCGTGCTGATCGTTTTCCTGACGCTGGCGAATACCCGCGGATTGAGTTGGGGAAAAATTATTCAGAACGTATTTACGTCTGCGAAAACACTGGCCTTGGCGGGACTCGTCATCGTTGGCATTGTTTTTGGGCGAAATGCTGCGGCAATTCAGACGAATTTCTCGCACCTGTGGGCTGCCGAAGGCGGCCAGGCGATCGCGCCCGGAGCGGATTTCCTGCGCCGATGGTTTCCGTCGGTCTCTGTGACGTCGGGTTTACTTGGTGTTTTCGTGGCGTACGGAGTGGCGCAGGTTGGTTCGCTTTTCTCGGCGGACGCTTGGAACAATATTACGTTTACCGCCGGCGAAGTGAAAAACCCACGCCGCGACGTGCCTCTTTCTCTAGCCCTGGGGACCGCGATCGTAATCACTTTGTACTTTTTGGCAAACGTCGCTTACCTGAGCACACTGCCTCTGTCTCAGATTCAAACCGCTGCCGATGATCGTGTCGCCACCGCGGTGCTGAATGCGATTCTCGGAACTGCCGGTGCCGCCATTATGGCGGTCGCCATCGTGATTTCAGCCTTTGGATGTGTTAATGGCCTGATCCTGGCGGGAGCGCGCGTGTATTACGCCATGGCCCACGACGGTTTATTTTTCCGCTCCATTGGCCGGCTCAATAAGCACAGGGTGCCTTCTCAGGCCTTGGTGCTTCAAGGCATCTGGGCTGCTCTCTTGGTCCTGGCGCGCACGCGCCGGGTGGATGGCCTGGGCAACGTAACGTATGGAAACCTCTACAGCGATCTGCTCGATTATGTCGTCTTTGCGGTTTTGATTTTTTACATTCTGACCATTGCGGGCGTTTTCATCCTGCGACGCAAACGTCCGAATGCCGAGCGGCCCTACCGTGCATTTGGGTATCCCGTCGTGCCCGCGTTGTATATCGCCGTTGCCCTTGCGATCATGGTGGTATTGATTCTCTATAAGACACAAACGACTTGGCCGGGTTTGCTGATTGTGTTGCTTGGGTTGCCCGTATATTGGGCGTGGAAAAGAAACGCCAGGCCGCCGAAGGAGGCCTAGAGAATGTCCGATCTGGTGACAAATCGGAATGTTGAGCGCAGTTCCGCGGCCTCGCCGTCTTCCAGGAATTCCATCTTCATTACAAAGCCGATGGACGTGCTGTTGCGCGAGGCAACCGAAGCAGGCGAGCACACTCTCAAGCGCACGTTGGGTCCGGTTTCGCTCACCGCGTTGGGCGTCGGCGGCATCATCGGCGCCGGTATTTTTGTGCTCTCCGGGCTCGGCGCGCACTACGCTGGCCCGGGTTTGATGTTGTCGTTCGTGTTATCGGGATTGGGATGCGCGTTCGCCGGGCTTTGCTATGCCGAATTTGCCGCCATGATCCCTCTGGCGGGCAGCGCCTATACCTATGCCTATGCCACCCTCGGAGAATTATTGGCCTGGATCATCGGCTGGGATCTCACCCTGGAATACGCCATGGGCGCCAGCACCGTTTCTTCCGGCTGGTCCAACCACTTCATCGAATTTTTGCAAATTTTCCATATTCGGCTGCCTCTTTGGCTCGCATATGACCATTGGACCGCGCTGGAAACCGCCCGGAAAATCGTCGCTCGCGACATGGTGACTCAGGCGAATCCCGGGATCGTACAGGGTAGCCAGGAATTCCTGAGGAGAGTCGCCGACGTCCTCGCGGCCCAATCCCCGCAACTCATCGCACAGGCCCATGCGCTGGTGGCCGCGCCGCACCTGTTTGGAATCGACTTCGGATTTAATCTCCCCGCGCTGTGTATTGCCTTGATTATCACGGCGGTTTTGGTCATCGGTATTCAGGAGAGCGCATCGTTTAATGCGCTGATCGTGTTCATCAAGGTTTCAGTGGTGCTGTTTATCATCGGCCTGGGCTTCCTGTACATTGACCGCGGCAATTGGGGACACGACTGGCATAGCTTCGCTCCCATGGGTTTTTCGGGAATAAGCGCCGGCGCCGCCTATATCTTCTTCGCCTATATCGGCTTCGATGCTGTCTCGACCACGGCACAGGAGGCCAAGAATCCCCAGCGAGACCTCCCGATTGGAATCATTGCGTCTCTATTTATTTGCACGATTCTGTATATTCTGGTCGCGGCGGTGCTCACGGGCATGGTTCCCTGGAATAACGTAAACATCGAGGCGCCTCTGGTCGTAGCTTTCTCCGACCGCGGATTGGTCACGGCGTCGTATCTGATAACCGCCGGAGCGCTCGCGGGCCTCACCAGCGTCATGCTGGTCATGCTGCTGGGCCAGACTCGCGTGCTTTATTCCATGGCGAATGACGGTCTTCTGCCGAGGAGCTTTTTTGCGAAAGTTCATCCAAAATTTAGAACTCCATACAAGAATACGATCCTGGTAGGACTGCTTGCGGGCATCATCGGCAGCATCACCCCGATCGACAAAATCGCCAACATGGTCAACATCGGCACCTTGCTCGCCTTTGTGATCGTTTGTACCGCTGTGATTGTGCTTCGCTACACCAATCCTTCGGCTCCTCGCCCATTCCGCACGCCCTGGGTGCCGCTCGTTCCCATTCTTGGCGTGATCGCCAATGGCTACATGATGTTGAACCTCGGTTTTTGGAACTGGATGCGCTTGGTCGGATGGCTGGTCATCGGGCTCGTCGTTTATTTCACCTACAGCCGCAAGCACAGCCGAGTGCGAAATCTATCGGCACTCTGATCCTTCTTTCTACGACTCCGCAGTTCTTTGCTGCTGGTTGCCGCAATTGCCGCAGCGCTCGTATTACGATTCATTACGTCGTAACTCATGGCATGATTAGCTCGTCGTGAAAGTTCTAACCGCAGAACAAATGCGCCAGGCGGACCGGCTGACGACGGAACGGTACGGCATACCTCAACTTCAGCTCATGGAAAACGCCGGCGCGGCTGTAGCCGATTATTTATCGCAGAGATTTCCCGACCTCCGCGCGCGCAACATCGTCGTGCTCTGCGGCAAAGGCAATAACGGAGGCGACGGACTGGTCGTGGCGCGGCGGTTGCGTGAACGCGGTGTTCGTCCGCGGGTATTCGTGTTTGCTGATCCCGGCACGTTTCGAGGCGAAGCAGCCACCAATTTGGAATCTTGGCGAAAACCGGCGGGTGAACTGAATGTTGCCACTTCGGTGGCTGAATGGGTAACTGCACGAGAGGCCCTCGATCAAGCCGATCTGATCGTCGATGCGCTGCTCGGCACCGGCTTGAAGGGGCCGGTGGAAGGCTTACTGGCTTCCGTGGTCGATGACGTAAACGCATGGCGAAAGCGACAAAAGGTTCCCCATCGCGAGGGTTTCCGGCGCTTTGTGATTTCTGTGGATATGCCCTCGGGTTTGCCGTCGGGTGCAGAAGATTTCGGCGGACCGGTCATCTGCGCGGATGCGACGGTGAGCTTCACGGCGCCCAAAGTCGGCCAATTGCTTTCGCCTCGAGCGGCATGTGTCGGCAAGTTGATCGTGCGCGAGATCGGCACGCCACGCGAACTACTCCAGGACGATCCAACCTTGAAGCTGCATTGGCTCGAACCGGGTGAGTTTCGCAGTTTGTCGATGGTCCGCAAACCCGATGCTCACAAGGGGAGTTTTGGTCATGCATTGATTATGGCCGGGTCAGTGGGGAAGTCGGGAGCGGCCGTGCTGGGTGGACGGGCGGCACTGCGCGTCGGTGCCGGACTCGTTACCGTCGCTACGCCCGTCGATGTATTGCCGATTGTCGCGGCCGGCATGCCGGACATGATGACTGCTTCACTGCTTGCAACTGAGGAAGGCACGGCCAGCTTGAGTAATCTGGATTATGAACGTTTCGCGAAAATAGCCGACGGTAAATCCGTGCTGGCCATGGGGCCGGGTCTGTCGACCAATGATGAAACCCAGCAGTTCATACGCGCCCTGCTACAGAAATTGCCACTTCCAATCATTATCGATGCCGACGGATTGAACGCCTTCGCAGCCCATAGTGATGAGTTTCCGGCGAGGAAATCGGAACTGCTTGCGCTTACACCCCATCCAGGCGAAATGGCCCGACTTTTGGATTCGAATACACGCGACGTGCAGTCGAGGCGGTTGGAAATCGCGCTCGATACGGCAAAACTATGGCGCTGCTTCGTCATTCTGAAGGGTTTTCATACGATTTTGGCGGCGCCTGATGGGCGAGCTTACGTGAACACCACAGGCAATCCTGGGATGGCCACCGGCGGCACAGGTGACGTTCTCACCGGCATGCTGGCGGGATTGACCGCGGAGTTTGGCACGGAACGCTGGGAAACCGTTTTGGGATTCGGAGTCTACCTGCATGGGCTCGCGGGTGATGTTGCTGCAGAGCGGGTCGGCGAGGCGCCGCTGGTTGCTTCCGACCTGATCGAAGCGCTTCCCGAGGCGTATGCCCGCGCATTAGCCGAATGGCACGATGTCGTCGACTGAGATTATCTCGTCTTCCCCCGAACAGACGGTGGAGATCGGAAGGGAATTAGCCTCCCGGCTTCGCCCTCCGATGCTGGTCCTCTTGTCCGGCGAACTGGGCAGCGGCAAGACCACGATCACGAAAGGCATCATCAGCGGATTGGGTGCCGCACGAGAAGAGGAGGTCACCAGCCCCACCTTTACTCTCGTTCACGTCTTCAGCAATCACATCCGCGTCTACCACGTGGACCTTTATCGCATCGAGGGCTTTCATGATGTTGAGTCCCTTGCGCTCGAAGACGCCTTTGCGGCCCCGGCCGTGATCATCGTCGAGTGGGCGGAACGCTTTTCCTTGCGAACCAATTGGCCCCGGGTCACCATCCGGCTCGAACACGTCGAAGGCGACAAACGCCGGATCGCCATTGAGCTTCCGCACCCATAAGCTGCGTTCTTTGATGGGTTTGGAGAGGCACGTTCCAATCGAGTGTTAACCGCTTAGCCGCGTTTACTGCATTGGCTTGCTGCGGCATCGCCAGACCCCTGCTAACCTCGTGAAAGTCGAAGACATATGTCGCCCCAAGAGCCTTCGAATACGTCGCTGCCGGGCAAGTTCTCCCGCATCGACCTCAAGACCTACTCGGCGGAGCTTCCATTCGGCACACTGACGGTCGGCGTCGACAATATCCATCATGACGTCTATCTAAGCCCGGCATGGACCGAACAAACGCGCGTCTATCTGCTCGAGTACATCAGGCAGGCGGCCAACCTTAATTATTCCAATCGCAAGGGGGCGAAGCCGCCCAAGGGCCCGGAAACAGGTGCATGGAAGCGCCAAACGCTGGAACTGCTTCAAGCCTCCCTGACTCGCGCCAAGTACGCGAAGAAAATTGAACTCGATATCCTCTTCCGCGTGGCCCTCCTGAAGTTCCTTACCCAGGAGATCTCGGCCCAGTTTGCAAGCCTTCTTCTGGAAGCCAAGGAATGGATCCGCTCTCGCGGCGAATACTTCGAACGCTCGGAACAGGCCCACGTCATGAAAGCCAGGCTGGCCGATTTACAGGCCAATCGGCGGGCGATTTTCAGGCAGGTGGCGCAACACCTTTATCAGATTCTTCGCGACTTCGAGGAAAACAACCTGGGCCGCTGGCGCAATGCTCTTTTTGGCGATGAGCAAAAGGGAGCATATGAAATGCTCTCGAACCAATTGGCCTTTGTTGATGGCGGACGCGACGACTTGCTCTTCCTCGAGCAATACGTTTTGCTCGGCACCTATCAGAAAGACGAAGACCGGTTTGAGACTTTCGATGCCTTGTTGTTGGAATTGCTGCGCGACACCGTAATGACTACCAGCCGAGCCGATGAAATCGCCAAGGCGTCGCGAGCGCATGCCGAACTGGTGAACGCCGCTGTCGCCGCGCGCGACGAGTTGGCCAGACTTGAAGAACACAAAAACGTCCTTTCGCGAAAACTGCAAAAGGGCGGCGGCGTCTTCGCTATGGTCGGAATCGGCTCCGATACTGACCGCATTCGTGTGGAGTTGTCGGGTGTTGAGCAACGTATAAAACAATTGCAGGCGAAGCTCGATCAACTGGTGCCGCAAATCGAGGCCGCCAAAAACAAGGCCGACTTTATCGGCCAGGAATACGACCGCATTCTCGGCGATTATTTGAACGAGCCTGAAAACGTCCATCGCCTTTTTGATCAGAATTGGCAGGGAGATCAGGAGCCGCCCGCCGCGCGAGCACGTCGGCTGGAAGACTGGGTCGCTCGCCTGGAAAGGCGAGACTTGCTGGTGCACGTGCTCGCAAGCTATGAATTGCGCAATATCTATCACGATTATTGCCCGCCCATTCACTTGCAGCAGCTGAAGAAAGCTCTTGTCTCGCGAGAGGAGTTTGAGCGGGTTGCGAACATCCTCAAGCAATTTCCGGCAAAAGGTTTCTCGATGGAACGGATCGAGACGCTGTCGAAGAAATTGCGCCGCTATCCGCGCGATGAAACGCGAACCGTGGCCTTCCATTTCGCCCAGGATTTTATGCGCTTGCGCCGCGACCAGCGCAATTATGAACGTCTGACCGCGGCCATGGAACGCATCCAGCTCGTTCGCAGCGAGCGAACGCGCGAAATATCCCGGCTGAACAACAGCCTGTATGAATTCCTGCTGCCGTCGGAAACTCCTCCCGCTCACGACCATGTGATTAATCACGCTGTCGTCAAAGCCGATGTCCGCGGCTCCACGCGCATCACAAAGGAATTGCTCGCCCGCGGATTGAACCCGGCCACGCTTTTCAGCCTTAACTTCTATGAGCCGGTGAAGCGCATCCTGGACCGTTACGGAGCGGCCAAGGTGTTTATCGAAGGCGATGCCATGGTCCTGGCGATCTTCGAGACCGAATCAAATCGGTCGCATCAACGTGCGGTGTCAAAGGCCTGCGCCCTCGCCCGGCAGATCCTGGCGATCGCTGCCGCCTACAATGAGCGGCCTGACGCCGGCGATTTGCCTCGGCTGGAACTGGGCGTTGGCATTGCCTTTCAAGGATCGGCGCCGACCTACTGGGTCGATACCGATTCGCGCATCATGATTTCCCGCGCTTTGAATCTTTCCGATCGCTTGTCCAGTTGTTCCAAGGTCGCCAGGCGGATGCTGGGCGATCACGGTTCTTTGTTTCGCCTTTTTGTCTTTCAACCGGGCGTTGAGGGAGCGCAGGAAGATGAAGCTGATGAATTTCTGATCCGCTTCAACCTCAACGGCGTGGAACTGAACGATGAGGGCTTCGCGAAACTATCCGAAGAGATCGCGCTGCAATCAGTGGAAGTCGAATGTGAAATGCCGTGGGGCCGTGAGCTCACCACATTTTTCCTGGGGCACGCTCCTATCGGAGATGCCGTCGAGCCCATCCTGCTGCGCCGCGGTTATGTGCGCCAACTGCTGCCGGACGGACGAATCGGCCCCGAAGGTCAGCGTGCGTATTATGAAGTCTGCACCGATCCTCGTGTTCTCGAGCAGGTCGAAACGCTGAGTTTTGCCATGTCCCGCAAAAATTGAATGGCGCCTCCGCTGATTTTATAATCCCGCCGGAGGCGCAAGGGGTCCGGTGATCCTCCCGGTCTTCAAAGCCGGCGATCCGTCCCTTCGCGGGGTGGATGGTGGGTTCGACTCCCACACGCTTCCGCCAAACTGCGTGAAAGCAAACCGTTTGCTTATGCAAACGCCATTCCAACTGGTACAGACATGATTCTATGACGGATAGCTGATCAGAGGACGATGGCCTTGAAGCAAGTGCATGATTGCGAGTCGGGAGGAAGTGACTCCAAGGGCGGTTGTCGGCCTAATTCTCGAAGGAGAAACCCCCAAGTTCCGAATTGCCCGTTACCAAGAGTTTCTACGATCGATTCACGCGAGCCGACTTATTCGTCCAATTGGAACTTCTTCCGGAGTGGCCGTTAAGGTGTAAACTCGGGTCTCGGCCAAAGCCAGGAGTGCGATCCATGAAATCAATTCGCATGCATACGCGAGGCGGCCCTGAACTGCTGGCCTACGAAGACGCTCCAAAACCGGCTCTCCAGCCCGGAGATGCACTGGTCCGCGTTATCGCTACGTCGATAACGAAGACAGAATTAACCTGGGACGAAACCTATAGAGATTGCGATGGCCGGCCGCGGATTCCGACTATTCCGGGACACGAATTCGCGGGGATTGTCGATGCCTTGTCCCCGGAAGCCGCGGGTGTGCGCGTAGGCGATGCTGTGTATGCACTTTCGTCGTTTTGCCGCGATGGCAGCGCTGCCGAATTCATCGCGATCCGCGCAGCGGACCTCGCGCCCAAGCCCCATTCGCTGAACTTCGAGCAGGCGGCCGCGGTTCCGCTTGCAGGCCTTACGGCGTGGCAAGCCCTTTTTGATCATGCGCAAATAGAAAAAGGACAGCGGGTCCTGATCCACGGCGCGGCGGGCGGTGTGGGGACGTACGCGGTCCAGCTGGCGAACTGGAAGGGGGCGGAGGTGATCGCTACGGCTTCAGCCAAGGACCACGATTTCCTCGGCGAGCTCGGCGCTTCGCAAGTAATCGACTACACCCACGAGCATTTCGAGGAAAAGATCGAAGATGTGGATGTGGTACTCGACTCCGTCGGCGGGGAAACTCAGGAGCGTTCCTGGGGCGTGTTGCGCCCCGGCGGCATTCTTATCAGCATTGTGAGCCCGGTGGCGGCCGAGAAAGCAGGTTCGCTAGGCCTTCGAGGAACATTCTTCATCGTTGAGCCGAACCGCGGGCAACTCACCCAGCTAGGTCACATGATCGACAAAGGTACACTTCGCGTCGTCGTCGGAGCTGTGCTTCCGCTTGCGAGAGCCCGCGAAGCTTTTGAGCAAGGATCAGCCGGCCACAAGCCCGGAAAAATTGTGTTGCAAGTGGCTGCCGCCGAATCCGCGAAAGCATAGTCCGCTCGAACCCATTCCAAAACATAGAAGCGCAGATCAAAAGCTCGGAATAGACGGAGGTCTTGATAAACGATTACCGGAGAAGTCGGCTCTTCCGAAGGACGCGGTTGACAAAATCAATCGCATTCAGACCATGGAGGCTGAATCCAGTGGTGAAAACGGCGTTCCGGGTTTCATTCCAAAAGCCAAGGGAAGCTGAACAAAGGAGCTGATCATGGAAGCGAAACCGCAGCTGGAGCAATCCATGCAAGAGCAACAAATCCGTGCGGCACTGGATCAGCATTGGGCGGCGTCCGATGCCAACGATTTTGAAACGGAGCACCGCATCTATCACGAGGACGCGGTGCTGGAATACCCGCAGTCAGGCGAGCGAACCCGCGGTCGATCCAACATACAGAACCAGCGCGCTAGCCAGCCGAGCAAAAAGCGGTTTTCTATCCGACGAATCATTGGCACCGGTGCGCTTTGGGTCACCGAATTCATCCTGACATATGACGGCAAGCCGTCCTACACCGTGAGCATCATGGAGTTCAGTGGCGACAAGGTTGCGCGGGAAACACAGTACTTTGCGGATCCATTCGTGGCTCCCGCGTTCCGCGCTCAGTGGGTCGAACGGGTGGACACATGATCCCGAGGTGCGGGAATTAGCCAACGACCAGGTTCTGACGTCGTTTGCGCTTACGCTTACGGTTGTACTATTTGTGCCGATTGAAAATTTGGTGTGGGTGCAACGCCGCTGAAACATGGGACTTGTGGAGTAGTTTCTCAATTCGACTCCCACACGCTTCCGCCATTGCCATTGATTTGGAATCAGTTGCAATGATTTTGACTCCATTTCAGCCGGTTGACTCCAATTCAGCCGCCAAGGACGCTCTGCGCCAGCGAATCAACCGCTTTTCGCTGAGCATCGCCGATAACATGAGCATACGTTTGAAGCGTGATCCGCGAATCGCTGTGGCGCATCTGACGTTGAACCACCTTCGGTGCGGCACCGCGTTCCAATAGCTCGGATGCGGCCATGTGTCTGAACGCATGCAGTCCGGCCTTCTCGGTCCCAAGCTCACGTAACGTGGCCTGTAGCTTGTAAACCACCTTATCGCGGGCGTAGGGATTGCCCCGGCTATTACAGAACAGCCACCCTCCGCGCTCCCTCGCCACTTCTGCGCGAGATAAACGCGGAGTCGTTCTTTTAATGCAGAGGGCATCGGAAGGTCCGCTGCGCTCGATCTGGATTTCGGCGCATGGGTCAACCGAGTGTAATGGTCGAGCGTGCGCCGAATTCTAATTGCTGCTCCGTTGAAATCGAGTCAGTAACCTTCAACGCCAGACACTCGCCCGCCCGAATCCCGGTGCAAGCTAGTACGGCATAGATTGTGGCGAATGGTTCAGGAGCCGCAATGATGCGTCGCACTTGTTCTGCATCGAAAAACCGAGCCTCTCGCCGCTCGCCTTCGCCCCGACGAGGGGACTGAAAATAGATCAGGTTCGAGAGCCTTGACACTTCTGACTGCAAGGCATACTGTCGCCGTGGTTTTTGGCGACCCTTCCGATTGTAATTCTCACTGTGGTATGCGTGATCCATCGACCAGTCCAGCAGCGCGATTGTCAGCGGCGTCTTGGCGCGTTCTGATCCTGCTTGGATTCTCGATCTTCATCAACTACGTGGATCGAGGGAATCTCTCGATTGCGGCACCTCTTATCAAGAACGAGCTTAAGCTTTCGCCATCACAACTCGGCATTTTGCTCTCATCTTTCTTCTGGCTTTACACGCTCGTGCAGCTTCCGGTGGGATGGTTAATCGATAGATTCAACGTTAACTGGATACTAGCAATCGGCTTTTTCATCTGGTCGGCTGCAACGGGAGTCACGGGTATTCTTCATGGATTCACCGCGCTTCTAATTGTCCGGCTCCTGCTTGGGATTGCAGAGTCCGTCGCTTTCCCGTCGTACGGAAAAATCTTTGCGCATAACTTTCATGAACACCAGCGCGGGGTCGCGAATGGGGTCATTGGAGTAGGTCAATCCGTAGGCGCAGCGTTCGCAAGCTTGGCTGGCGGCGTCATCATGAGCAGGTTCGGCTGGCGACCGTTCTTCGTGGTTTCGGGTTTGATTTGCCTGCCTTGGTGTCTGGGCTGGCTTCGGTGGGCACCACCAGCCAAATCTCCAATTCGGGGTGAACTCGGATATTCGTCTGGTGCCATTATTGAGGTTCTGCAGCAGAGGTCACTGTGGGGAATTAGTCTCGCTACTTTTTGTGCGAACTATATCCTGTTCCTGCTGCTTACGTGGTTGCCATACTATCTGGTTCAGCAACGACACTTCTCGTTGACGCTCACAGGTGAAATCAGCGGGGCCGCGTTTCTGATTAGAGCGGTAACCGCATTTGTATCGGGGCGATTATCAGATCGTTGGATTTCGGCGGGCAAGTCACCAACTCTTGTTCTCAAATCGCTTGTGTGCGTGGGATCAGGTTTAAGCGGATGCCTGCTTGTGCCATGCGCTATGGCATCGGATCGAGTCTGCGTGCTCCTGCTCTTTTCCGCCGTCGCGTGTCAGGGATTCGCAACGCCACATTTTTGGAATGCCGCTCAGGCGCTGGCCGGGCCACGATTGGCCGGAACCTGGACGGGTTTGCAAGTCTTTATCAGCAGCTTTGGAAGCATCCTGGGGCCTTTGCTGACAGGCTTTGTTGTGCAGGCAACAGGCGGGTTCGTTTGGGCGTTTGCATTGGCTGCAATAGCAGGCTTGCTTGGCGTCCTCTGCTGGGTCTTCATGGTCGGTCCTGTCCGGCCCGTCGCGTGGGCACCAGTTGAGGAATCGCTGGCCCTGGAAGCTTAACCCAGTATCGGAGGCAAGAATGCCACACTATCACTGGGGTTTGCATTTGCTCGCGTTCGTCTTCGCCTTCTCACTAAGCGCCCACGCTCAGGTGCGGCCAGAAATCCGGCCTCTTGAATCCATGACGCTCACGTCGCAACAGTTCTTATTGGGCGAGCAAAATGGCGAGGCGACACTGCTGGCCGGGGAACTGCGCATTCCCGTAAACGCGAGTGGCCGCATTCCAGCCGTTGTGCTCGTTCATGGATCAGGAGGCCTTGGAGAATACATCGAACGCTGGGCACAGGAGGTCAATAATATCGGCGTCGCCGCGTTCCTGCTGGATAGCTTTTCTGGTCGTGGCATTGTCACCACTATTGATGACCAAAGCCAGCTAAGCAATGTCGCGATGATGGTGGATGCGTATCGGGCTCTGGCGATGCTCGCGCAGGATTCACGCATCGACCCAACCCGAATTGCGGTTATGGGCTTCTCGAAGGGTGCCACCGCCTCCGTCTATTCAAGCATGGAGCGTTTTCGTAAAGCCTATGCTCCAGCCAACCTGAGCTTTGCCGCCCACATTGGTCTCTATACGCCTTGCAACACGAGATACCACGAAGACGAAATCCTCACGGGGAAGCCAATCCGTCTATTCCACGGGACCGCTGACATCTGGGTTTCCATTGAGCGCTGCCGGGAATACGTTGCGCGTCTGAAGAAAAGGGGTGTGGATGTTACTTTGACTGAGTATGCCGGAGCACAGCACAATTACGACAACTTTCGTCGCCCTCGCCTGGAGTTCCCGGACGCACAGAACACTAGCAAGTGCTTACTCACTGAAGGCGACCACGGCATCATCCTCAACAGCAAAACTGGAGCGCCGTTCACGTTGAACGATGCATGCGTTGAGAAAGGCGCATGGGTTGTGTACGACGAAGCTGCCACGGTTGCGACAGTGAAGGCTGTGAAGGATTTTCTGACCGCTACATTTAAGCTGAAGGCGGCGGTCTCTCAGTCTAGCAATCGCTAGGAGCGTTCCATCAAAGGGCGCTGGTAGAGTCCTGTTTCAATATGTGCTTAGAAAAATGCCCTGACGAACTTGACTCCAATTGACTCCAAATGATGGCAACGACGGAATGTAGCACCGTCATTCCGCGAGCCTTGTGAGATTTTTCTGCGATTTCGACTCCCGCACGCTTCCGCCAAACTAGCTGAGCGCAAACCATTTGCGAGTGCACACCCTGTTCCAAATGGTACAGACATGATTCTATGATGGATAACAGCGGCAAGGGTCAAGTCTTCCCCCCGAATTCGGCGAATCACTGCTGTTCATCACGTCGCATCGACCTAGCTTAGTTTGGTGCCCTCGTTGCCCAAACGAGGTCATACGAGTATCATTTTCACCAATGAAGCTGCGAAATACATTCGGGATTATCGCGGTAATTGTGGCTTTGGTTGGGACACCAAGTCTCTCGTGTTTTGTGCCTCGACAATTGTTGAATGCCGACCAAAACGACTGCTGTCGTCAAATGGGCGATCAATGCGGCTCGCAAACGATGCCATCTTCCCAGTCTTGCTGCACATCACCAGGGCAAGTTTCGCAGCCATATATCAGCAGCCGTAGCCATGGTGGACCACCACCGTTAGCGGGCATGGTTCTGGCGATTTTGCCGGCGGCGTCCATCGCTTCTCCCGCAGTTGTGAATTTACCCCCGACGCTTGTTCAGTTCCATTCCCCAACTATAAGTCCGCCTGAAGCGAATTCCATTCTAAGAATCTAATCCGGTCTTCCGTTTCGTAGGGCCGACGTGTGTCCGCGTGTATTTCGATTTGAAACGGAGGAAACGAATGCGATTTGTCTTTTTTGGTGCGTGGGCGCTTGCCCTCGTCCTTTTTGTTCCGCACGGGCTGTTTGCTACACCCCAATCCTCGACAGACATGCTACGCGACGCGGGCAATCCAACCGCTCTGAATGTGCTCATTGAGGAGGCCAAGAAAAATGATCCGGCGATTCGCGTCGCCGATACTGCAGCTCGGGCCGCGACATTCGCCGCTCCACAGATGTCGAGCCGCCCAGACCCGCAATTCACGCTTCAGCAGCTTAGTGTCGGCAGCCCTCGACCTTTTGCGGGGTACACCAACAGCGACTTTGCCTATCTCGGCCTAGGCATTTCTCAGCAGTTCCCATATCCCGGCAAGCTGAAACTGCGCAGGGAAGTGGCCGACCGTGATGCCGATACCGCAAAAGCACACGCAGATGTTGTCGTTCAAGACGAAATCGAGACCCTCAAAACTACTTACTTCCATCTTGCTTACCTTCAGCAGACTCTCGGAATCCTTCAACAAAATGCGGCCTTGCTCGAGCAAATCGAACAGCAGGCCGCAGCGCATTATTCGAGCGGTCGGGGAAATCAGCGGGACGTGCTCAAGGCGCAGCTTGAGCGGACCAAAATTCTGCGTGAGATTTCCATGCATCACCAACTGGTTGGTGAGGACCAGGCGGTCCTGAAGCGCATTCTTCATAGATCTCAGGACTCGCCGGATATCGTCCCTGAACCCCTGGCGGCGAGCTTTCTGCGCTACACCGCCAATGAGCTGCTCGACAAAGTACGCGGCCAAAATCCCAATGTTCACGAGGATGCGGCCATGGTTCAGCACAACCAAGCCGCAGTTGAATTGGCGCAGAAGGAATTTCGGCCAGATTTCGAGGTCTCGTACATGTACGAGAACACAGATCGTAAGTTTCGCGACTACTACATGCTTTCTCTCAGCGTCAATTTCCCACGACGCAAGCCGAGGCGAGCAGCTCTCGCGCAGGCTCAGTTGAATGTTGAAAGGGCTCAGCAGGAGCGGGACTCGGAGACGCAGGCTGCACTGGCTGAGGTCCAGAGGCAATACACCATTGTAAAAACTTCAGAGGAACAGTTGCTGATCTACCGTGACGGGCTGCTTCCACAAGCCCAGGCCACAGTTCAAGCCGGACTAACGGCCTACCAATCAAATCGCGCAGATTTCGAGAGCGTGTTCTCATCCTACGCAGATGTTTTGAATCTGAATCTGGAATACCAGCAGACCCTCCTCGATCACGAAACGGCCTTGGCTGACATCGAGCGACTCACCGGGGTGACGCTTCCATGAACGAAAACGCCAAAATCCTTAACTATCGTCGCGCATTCCTGGCGACCCTCGCAGCACTGATTGTGGTTGGCGCCTTCGCCGGTTGGCTGTGGTGGAACTCGTCGTTTAACCATTTGGCCCGCGCACCCCGATCAGCAACAGATGAGCCGTCACAAAATTTAGTCCAGGCAACGCAAATCGCACCTGAGTCTCTTCCGCCATCGAACGAGACCGAGCTTCCCCCGATTCAGTTGTCGCCCGAGCGGATGCAGAGTATCGGCGTAAAGATCGGGAAGGCCGAATCCAAGTTAATCAACGACGAGATCCGTTCTTATGGAAACGTCCAGCCGAATGAAAGACACTTTGCCTATGTGCAGACACGATTTGCAGGCTGGATTCGTCAGGTCTACGCGGATGCCGCGGGGGAATTTGTTCGCAAAGGCCAGCCACTCTTCACGATCTACAGCCCCGACCTAATCGCGACCGAACGCGAGTATCTGCTGGCGAAAAAGAATGCCGGTGCTTTGCAGCGGAGCCAGGTAACCGGCGTTGCAGACGGCGCGACCTCGCTGATTGCCGCAGCGAAGGCCAGACTTCAACTATTCGATATGCCGGAAAGCGAGTTCGCGAAACTGGACCAGAGCGGCGAACCAATCAACGATCTGACCTTCTATTCTCCGGCTTCCGGCTATATCACCGAACGAAACGCGCTGCCCAACATGTACGTGCAGCCGGACACGAAGCTGTATTCGATCGCCGATCTTTCCGATGTCTGGGTGGTCGCACAGATTTTTCAGAACGATGCGGGAAGCATCAAACCCGGCGATCCTGCCGAAGTTACGATGGATGCATATCCGGGTCAAGTCTTCAGGGGCAAAGTCGATTATGTCCTGCCGCAATTGGAGGTGAACACGCGCACATTGCCCGTCCGGCTGGTGTTTCCGAATGCTGACATGAGGTTGCGGCCGGGCATGTATGTAAACGTGAGCCTAAAATTCCGATTAGGCCGGCGCACCGTCGTGCCGGATTCCGCCGTCTTCCATTCCGGAACCAAGAATCTGGTCTTTACGTACTCGGGCGACGGAAACATCGAGCCTCGCGACGTGGAACTTGGGCCGCACGTAGGCGATCAGTTCGTAATCACGAAAGGCGTGAACGCAGGCGAGCAGATCGTCACCTCGGCGAACTTCCTGATTGATTCAGAGGCTCAGCTGCAAGCTGCCGCAGGTGCATTCATGCCTCCGCCTCCAGGGGCAGGTCAAGCTGCGTCAATGAATTCACTGGCGCAGCAAGCAAATGCTGAACTCACAACCCAACCATCTCCTCCGCAAAAAGGCAGCAACACCGTTCGCGTGAAGCTAACCGACCAATCTGGTAAGCCCGTGGCCGGGGCCCAGGTCACCGTAACGTTCTTCATGGCCGCGATGCCCGCAATGGGTATGGCCGCAATGAAAACCGTGGTTCAAGCGAGCGACAAAGGCAGCGGGATCTATGAAGGCACCGGCAGTTTGGGCTCGGGAGGCACCTGGCAGGTCACGATTACGGCAGTTCAAAACGGCCAGACCATCGCTAATAAGCAGTTCACGGTTGATGCCACGGGAGGAATGTGATGATCGCCCGCGTCATTGACTGGTGCGCTCGCAATCGCTTCCTCGTCTTCACTGGTGTTTTGCTGTTGACCGTAGCGGGAATCTGGAGCATCGGCCATATTCCGCTCGATGCTTTGCCCGACATTTCCGACGTGGAAGTGATCATTCACACGAATTGGGAAGGCGAACCTCCCAACATCATCGAGGACCAGGTCACATATCCCATCGTCACGGCGCTGCTTGCCGCGCCAAACGTGAAGGCCGTCCGTGCCCAGACCATGTTCAATGACAGCTACGTCTTTGTCATCTTCGAAGACGGCACGGATATCTACTGGGCTCGGTCCCGAGTTATCGAGTATCTGCAAACGATTGCCGGGCGCTTGCCCGCCGACGTACATCCGGCAATAGGACCGGATGCCACGGGCGCAGGTTGGGTCTACGAATACGCCCTGGTCGATCACAGTCACAAGTACAGCCTGGCCGATCTGCGAACTCTCCAGGACTGGCATCTTCGCTATCAATTGGAGACCGTTCCGGGTGTCGCCGAAGTCGCAAGTATTGGCGGGTTCGTTCGTCAGTATCAGGTGAATCTCGATCCGAACAAACTGCTGGCATATGGGATCCCTCTGTCCACGGTCATTGACCGCGTCAAGTCCAGCACGAATGAAGTTGGTGGTCGCGTTTTGGAATTAAGCGGAACCCGCTACATGATTCGCGGGCTCGGCTATCTGAAATCCCTCTCTGACTTGGAAAATGTGCCGGTGATGGCGAAGAGCGGAATTCCGGTGCTGGTTAAAGACCTTGGAGCTGTCTCATTTGGGCCAGACATGCGGGAAGGAGTTGCCGAATGGCAGGGAGAAGGCGAGACGGTTGGCGGGATCGTAGTCATGCGTTACGGGCTCAATGCGCTGACCGTAATCGATGGAATCAAGAAGAAATTACAGGAGATCAAAGACTCGCTGCCGCCCGGCATTGAGGTAGTTGGAGGTTATGACCGTGCCGGTCTCATTCAGGACTCCATCAAAACCTTACAACGCGATCTGATCGAGGAAGCGATCATCGTCAGTTTGGTCATTATCATTTTTCTCTTCCACTTTCGTTCCGCGTTGATCCCGATCATTACGCTGCCTATCGCTGTCGTGGCGTCGTTCATCCCGATGTATTACCTGCATGTCAGCTCCAACATCATGTCGCTGGGCGGATTGGCGCTGGCTATCGGAGTTCTGGTTGATGCCGCGATTGTTATGGTCGAAAACGGATATCGGCACCTCTCCGAATCTTCAGCCTCGGATGAGACAGACCGGCCCCGCATACTCATCGAGGCCGCCAAGCAAGTCGGTCCTGCGCTGTTTTTCTCGCTGGTGATTATCGTTTTCTCCTTCCTGCCGGTCTTTCTGCTAGAGGCGCAGGAAGGGCGCATGTTCAAGCCCTTGGCTTGGACGAAAACGCTTGCCGTCGGCTTCTCTTCGTTGCTCGCAATCACGCTGGTGCCGGTTCTCATGGTCGTATTCATTAAGGGTAGGCTCCGCCCTGAATCGGAAAACCCCATCTCGCGAATCACGCAGGCTTTGTACCTGCCTGTGCTTGGGCTCTGCTTGAAATATCGGAAGACAACATTACTTCTCAATGTAGCATTCTTGGCGCTTACGTTTCCGCTGGTGTTCAAGCTCGGCACCCAGTTCATGCCGGCGCTCTATGAAGGTTCGTCTTTGTACATGCCTACCTCTTTGCCAGGTATCTCCATTGTTGAGGCATCCCGCCTCTTGCAGGAGCAGGACCGAATCATCCGCTCGTTTCCTGAAGTCGAAACTGTTTTCGGGGCGGTGGGCCGTTCAGATAGCGCGACTGACAATGCTCCGCTCGATATGTACGACACCACGGTCATGCTCAAGCCGCGCGAGCAATGGCCCGCAGGCATGACCTATGACAAGCTAATTCGAGAAATGGACCAAAAGCTTCAGTTTCCCGGGCTCAGTAATACTTGGACCATGCCTGTCGAGAATCGGCTCGATATGGCACTGACAGGAATCAAGACGCCGGTCGGAATGAAAATCCAGGGTCCATCTCTAGACGCAATCCAACAACTCGGCACGCAGGTGCAGCAGATCTTGTCTGGTATGTCGCAAGTGCGATCTGTATTTGCCGAACGCGTGTCCCAGGGCTTCTATGTGAACGTCGACGTGAATCGGCCGCAAGCCGCTAAGTACGGCTTGACCATCGCGGATGTCCAAGCAGCCGTGTCTTCGGGCATCGGCGGCATGAACATCGCCGAGAATGTTGAAGGCCGCGAACGCTATCCAATCAATGTGCGGTATCAGCGTGATTTCCGCGACAATCTAGAGGACCTTCGGCGCGTGCTGATCGCAACGCCTTCCGGCGCTCAAATTCCGATCGAGGAAGTGGCCACTCTCTCATTCTCCCGAGGTCCGGCGATGATTCGCGACGAGGACGGCCAGCTAACCGGCTACGTTTACGTTGATCTGAACACGGCCGACTACGGTGGATTCGTCCAACAAGCATCGAATCTTTTGCAGCAAAAGATACGACTGCCCGCTGGATACACATACTCGTGGTCCGGTGAATACCAATTTGAGTTGCGGGCCAGGCAGCGGCTCAAAATCATTGTTCCATTCGTCTTTCTTGTTATTTTCATGCTGCTTTATTTGGTCTTTCACTCAGTCACCGAGGCCACGGTTCTAATTTCCCCAACTTTCTATGCCATGACCGGCGGCCTGCTTCTTCAGTGGCTCCTTAAATACAATTTCAGCGTGGCTGTTTGGGTTGGCTACATCGCCCTTTTTGGAATCGCCGTCGAGACAGGTGTGGTCATGGTCGTGTATCTGCACGAGGCGCTCAACCGGCGATTGGCAACAGGCACCCCGCTCAGACACGAGGATATCGAGGCTGCAGTAATCGAGGGTGCCGTTCAACGTCTTAGACCGAAGTTGATGACTGTTTTTGCGGTTCTCGCCAGCTTGATCCCGATCTTATGGGAAACAGGCATTGGCTCGGACGTTATGAAGCCTATCGCGGCGCCAATCGTGGGAGGAATGATCACTTCAACGATTCACGTCCTTATTCTCGTTCCGGTCCTTTTCGCGCTGATGAAAGAGCGAGCATTGCGACACGGGACACTTCATTCGAACTAGAACAAGATACTAAGCCACATTGCGTTTGGGTGCGCTGAGCGGACTTTTGTACCGATTGAAATGTTCGTGTGGGTGCAATGCCGCTGAAATACGGGACTTGTGGATTCGCCTTTCAATTCGACTCCCGCACGCTTCCGCCAAACCGCATGAAAGCAAAACATTTGCTGTTACAAACGCCATTCCAACTGGTACAGACAAGATTCTATGACGCATAGCTGATAGATCGCGCTTCCGTGTCTATGCGGTGCTTTTGCTTCGAGGCCATCATTTTTTACATCTGCGGACGCATTTCGCAGCTCCCGCTTTCCTTCAGCAGAAATCGTTCCGTTGCGATGAAAATGGAACTGGATCTGAAATTCTCCAAGGCATATCTGGATCAATTCGGCGCCTTGGAATCGCGATAAGTCCAAATCAGCTGGAACGCCATACATCTGTATGTAGCCTCAAGAGTCAGCTCGTTTCTCGGCTCGTATCACGAACCGCAGTCGCTCGAACGCTCGGCAGTAAGCGGTCTAACATAGTTGAGAGCAACGCTGCTCTCACAGCTTCAATTTGCTCCGTCGGAACGTCGCAGTCCATCTCTAACGAGTAATTTGGCCGTTCCCCGAGTACCCGTATCCTGAGATTCTTCTTTGGTTCACGGGTGACGATGTATACGCCGCATTGGTCATTGTCAAAAGCTTTCCAAGTGTACGGTCCCAAAGCATTCCAGGCGGCCTGAATGTCTGAGATTTGGTGGTCGCATTGAAAGTCGTACGTCGCGCCGAAATACACAAATCCTCACGGAGACTTGCCCGATTCGGTCCAAGGCTTTACCGGTTTCGTTTCCCCCGATCGAAGACCGCCGAGATGATGCACCATTTTCTCGTACTCTGGATGCGTGCGCGGATAAATCAGACGGGCATCACCTAGAATTCCACCCCTATCCGTCGCGCGCAACTGCAGCACGATGGTGCCGTCGGGCTCCATGCTTGCAACTCCAATCTGCTGTTCGTGCATATCAATGAGGTTTGGAGGCCGGCAGCAACTGAAATGAATCCAAAAATTTCGCGATTGCTTCGGGCTTTGCTGTCTTGGGCACAAGCCCAATCAGCATATAGAAGCGGTGTCCGTTGAAGTAGATTCGCATTTCTCCGGTCGCCGGCCCGGTGACAGGCCCCGCTGCCAGGTTACACTCGAACCTGACTGCCTTGGCACTATAGCCGTCAAGCGAGGTCTCATTCTCTCCTAGAATTTTTGCGTTCAATCCCTGTACGGTCACGTCACGCTCGCTGTTGACCGTCTGCGCCCAATCGGCGCCTTCGTGCCCATCCGTGTAGGAGATGACATAAATCCCCGACGAGGTTCCGAGCGTAAACGTAGCGGGAGAGCCGTTCGTCTGTGCTGGTTTGCCAGGAAGCAGAACTTTGAATTGGCCCTTGGAATCGGAAAACAGAGTCCACTGCGCCTGAGAAAGAGCGCGCGTAGGCAATGCGAGCAGCAGCAAACTGAGTATCCATCCTGCATTTCTCATGCACACCTCTTTTCGACTGCTATCTTCCCGGGAACGGGATCAGCCACGGCTTAAGCGATCCTGTCGTTCGCAGTAATGTGTCGCCGAAAGCGCTGCCGCCCCGGAAATACCAGTCCATCGCCTCAAAGGCGTCCACAGCGTTTCCTGCAGTGATTCCAGCCAGAACTGCGGGCGAAATAATGCCGGTGAACATTCGTCCTGCGCCAGTCAGATACTCATACTCGACGAAATAGTGAAGCCATTTGCGGCCACAGTTCTTGCATGTCCACACCGCCACTTCTCCGTACTGTTCGTCGATGCCGATTGCCTTTTTCTCGAAACCACAAAAATGCGTCTCCGCATCCAGGCACGGGCAGGCAGCGTTCGCTCGCTGGTCTTCATTCATCATTGGGATCAGCGGAGTTGTTGAAGCTTGGCCGCGGCGTCCGGATAGCCGTGCGCAGCCGATTTCTTGTACCACTCCCTGGCCGCGTTTAAATCCTTAGCCACGCCCGCGCCGGTCTCGTACATCATGCCAATGAAATACTCTGCCGCAGCATCATTTTGCGCCGCCGCCTTTCGGTACCAACTTAGCGCCGTCGCATCATTCTTCGGAACGCCCCGGCCATAGGCATACATCACGCCCATACCGAATTCGGCTTCAGACTGATTGTTCTCGGCGGCTTGTTGAAACCACTTCAGTGCCATCGAATTGTCTTTCGGCACGCCGATGCCGTCGAAATACATGGAACCGAGATGCGCTTGTGCCTGCGGCAGTCCACTTTCGGCGGCTTTGCCGTACCAGGAGGCTGCGGTTTGATCGTTCTTCGCAATCCCGAACCCCTGCTCGTACAGCCGCCCGAGACTCCACTGGCTTAACGCATCGCCCTGTTCTGCGGCTTTCTTGTACCACTCGAATGCAGCTTTCGGATCTTTGAAGCCCTCAGCATACATGTACATTTCGGCAAGGTCGTGCTCGCCTTTTGCAAATCCCTGCTCGGCGGACTTGCGATACCACGACACAGCTGTCTGTGGATCGGCGGCAACACCATGACCTTTGTAGTAAATCGTTCCTAAATCATCTTGCGCGTCTGCTTGGCCGCTCTCGGCTGCGTTACGAAGTAAATTGATTCCCAGAACTGTGTTTTCCTGAATACCGTCATATCCCCAGGCATAGTCCTCGCCCAGCAGGGTTTCTGCAACGTGATCACCGCGCGCCGAAGCCTGCGTGTAAAACTCAAGCTCGTCCGCCGTGACGATAGAAGCCTGCTTCGGTTCGCCGCCGCGCTGAAACTCGATCCTCGTCCGTGTGCCCGGCTTCAAAGCGGCGATCTGCTCGGTTACTCCGCCCTTTTTTTGATTTTCCAAGCCAAGCAGCACGTCACCGGCATGCAACCCGGCATGCTCCGCCGGACTCCCGGCAACGACATTCATGATGCGGCACGATCCGTTCGGCTGCGACTGGCAGGTAGCACCTATGACGCTTCGGCCATTCGTCTGAGGCTGGTTGTCAGGTGCTCTTGCCGGATTCAAGGCGCTGGCGGGCTGCACATGACAGAGCACAATCGTGCAGGCCAGCAGCGCGGTTGATGAAATCGTGAACTTCATGTTGCATCTCCAAATGCCGAGCTTTAGAGCTTACGAAACACGCAACTTAGAAAAGAAACCTTCCCGCAAGCGCCAACAGCAGGCATTTAACTTTCTATTGCAAAAAAAGGTTCGCGATCGATTTGTCGGCCGCCTGGTCGATGGCGTTCTGATCCGTCCCTGCCGCGTCACCTTTGCCGGTTGCCAAGATCTCACCGCTCTCGACGTCCACGATCCGGCTGGTCACCCGCGTCTGATTGTTGGCCTGTTGGACCGAACCCAAGAGCACCTTGTTCGCGCCTTCAATGGAGCCGGGCGGGACGTTGCCTTCGGCAATTTGATTTTTCAGGCAGGCGAGCGTGGGCAGCGGGCGATTGTCCGCGCTCAAGCGCACCGCAAACGTGGTAAGGGGATGGCCGGCATATCTGTTGTTTACTTGGACGTCGTCGGGATTAGTGAGGTGGTCATGCGAGCTTAGAGCGTCCGCGACAGATTCTTGCAGCTTGGAGGCCCTGCTGCTGAGGTTGACGTCCGGAGGTACACAGCGTCCGGACTGCGCAAGACGCTGGCGGCCGGTCTCGCCAGGAACTGCAACTGTTCCCCCAGGATTGAAGGTCAGCGGGCCGGAGCGTTGGGCGGGCAGCGGCGCAACGGGAGCGGCAGCTGAGGACGCAACAGCAGCGTTGCTGGCGAATTGATTTGCGAAAGCGAATTCCCGCACGGCCGCTGAGAAGGCTCCGACCTGTTTTAGCGCCATTTGCGGCGTGCCGGAGCGCTTGCCGGATTGGGGCGGAACAGCAGTTCCATCAAGCGAGGCGACGGGAGCACTGCCGCCAAATTCATTTGCAAAAGCCCATTCCCACGCGTGAGTTGAAAAATCCTCGACCTCTGCCGGAGCTGTTACTGCAGCCGCGCTGCGGATGATGTGCATTAGCGCCATTCGCAGGTGAGCGAGATCCATCACGTCCGCCGTGAGCTTGGCGCCACTGCGCGCACCCACTCGCGCGACAACCTGCGCGAACTCATCTTTGCGACGGCTGGCTTCGACGTAGCGATCGTCCAGACCGGGGAACGTCTTCGCGCCGATACCGCCGTGGCCATGTCCTGACGGCACACCGACAAAGGTCCAGAGCGCGCCGTCAAATTTCTGGGCCGACGCTTCGCCCTTTTGAACAAAGCTAACGGACCTGAGCGCCACCGCGCGCACGCCGGCGTCGCCTTCCATCGGCGACGACGCGAGGCTGTCGTCGTAGGCAAGCTGCAACTTATTTCCCTGCCGGTCAGCGATCAGCGTGATGCGCCCCTGGGCGTCGCGCGTGAGGGTGAAGTTGGCCGGAACGGAGAGTTCGATTCGCGTGTGCGAATAGTTTTCAGGAAAATAACGGACAAAAAATCCGCGTGAGTCGTACGACCAGCGCCCAAGGGGGACCTGACGGCTCTCGCGACCCACTGGCGCGTTGCCGGTCAGCACCGCGACGCGTTCTAGTTGTTCGTAGCTGACACCGGGCTGGGCCATCAGCTGTCGCAGGCGGTTTTCGGCTTCGTAAACTCGGCGAGCATCGTCGGGCAGCTTGGCGAAGGCGCGCTCGCGCACATTGTCGGGAATGTACCCGAGCGCTCCGCCGTTCAACTGGTTGATCTCGTCCGGGGTAAGCAGAATGTTCGCAGTCTGCTTCATCTCGTTGGGCATCTCCGCAACCTTGGTGCGCGCCAGGATCGCCCAGATGAGGACCTGCACGTTGCGCTGGGGAACTTGTGCATTCGTGTAAGAGCGCTGCAGAAGGTTCTGGATAATATTTTCGCGGGGCCCCAGCAGAGGCGCATAGAGATAGCCATCGCCGCTGCTGGGGGCGTAAGTCCCGGCATGCAAGCAATAGCTCTGTGCTTCGAAGCTGTAGTCGCCAGGGGCTAAGAAGAATTCACCGGAGTTTCCCCGAGGCATAACTTGCATAGGGATGAAGTTCTGCGGCTGGGCATCGTCGAGAAATGGCAGTTCCGTGACCGCGTTATCGAGGCTGGTCGTGATCGCCGGTGGTTCGCTGAGCACGCGGTCGAGGCCAGGAAATTCGATCTTGTCCGTGCCGGGAATTTTCGGGATCTTGGGCAACCTAGGAAACTGGGCATTCGACGGCAGGGGTATGGCGAATGTCCAAATGGTCAGTAGGGAGACGGTGGTGATCCGCAGGAATCGAGAATTTATGACGGACCTCCGATGGATAACGCCGCCAGGACCAGCCGGGATGAGAGTCAAAATATTAAATCCGGATTTCCGTTTTGACATTTGGCTCAGCATGTTTGCATCCCTCCTGCTTGCGGTCTTCTCCGCGAAACCCATTCGCCCAGCTTCCGGTCGCGCCACTTCCGAAGTGGTGGCGGCGGGGTTTGTCATGAGATCCACTCCCCGCAGGAGCGAAGCCGCTTCCACGTTGGCCCTGCTTTCCGGAAAACGACCGTGGCGCCCCGGCCGCAAAGAACCCCGCAATGGAAGTCGTAGTTCAGAACTGCATACTGGTGGCGTGAATCGAACGCAATCTCCGACAATCGCAGCAGACCTGAGACTCGAAACAGCTGCTCCTGATGCTCAGAGGCCGAACTGATCGCGAAGAGCCAGAATCTATGTGCATCGGGAATGATTTCCTGCGGAAGCGTGTGAACGCCGGCCCGTGCAGCATCTCCTT
>Ga0070738_10002454_pt1 | contig 28547 bp, 21 predicted proteins | sample Coa_R2_2_FD_66446 | JGI IMG/M metagenome (GOLD analysis project Ga0070738, IMG submission 66446) | Surface soil microbial communities from Centralia Pennsylvania, which are recovering from an underground coalmine fire - Coalmine... | ecosystem: Environmental > Terrestrial > Soil > Unclassified ...
CCAAGACCTCGAACGCCCCAACCTCCCCAGCCGCCCCAGCCGAGGCCGCGACCGCCCCAGCCCCAGCCAAGGCCACGACCGCCCCAACCCCAGCCGCCCCAGCCGAGACCACGACCGCCCCAGCCCCAGCCAAGGCCGCGACCGCCCCAGCCAAGGCCTCCCCAGCCAAGGCCACGACCTCCCCAGCCGAAGCCGCGACCTCCCCAGCCACCCCAGCCGAAGCCGCGATGCCACGTGCGGATGGTGTCGGCGCCTTGGCCGTCATCGACCAGGTTTTTCGTCGGCGTGTTATCCACCATATTCAGACGGACCGTATCGTCGCCGCGCGACACGCCCGACCAGGCGAGGACACCCGCAGCCGCCAGCAAACCGGCGGCAAACCATTTTCCTCTCATGGTCTTGCCCTCCTCTTAGAAGATGAATGACCAGCCCACTGCCTCGGTTTCCGCCGTCGTACGTTTTCCGAACGTAACGACTTTTCTCATTTTATCATCTTTATCGATAGTGCGTCAAATGCGCAAAGATGCGCGGATGAGGAATGCTCCATCAAGGAACGATCAACCGAGATAATCGCTCAATATCGTGCGCGCAATCGAGAAATAGATGATGATGCCGGTGACATCGACGAAGGTGGCGACAAAAGGACTCGAAGCATAACCGGGATCAATGCCGATGCGTTTGAAGAACAAGGGCAGCATCGAGCCGACCAAGGTGCCCCATAGACAGATTGAGGCAACTGAGAACGAGACGATCAGCGACAAGCGAAAGGAATCGACTGCCTCATGATAGACCCTACAATTGGCGGGGAGATAGACGATATCGTAATCAGGATTATTGGGATCGGTATCGATTTTTAATTTCCCGTCGTCCGGCAAAGCAACTTTGGTCTCGTGCGCCTCGATCATGCTCTGTTCCACATTGGCAGGAACATAGACAACCTGGATCTCCTTTCTCCACAACCAGAAGCCTTCTGGCTGTTGCTCGATGCGAAGAGGTTTCTTCTTGGGCACGCGGACTTGAACTTCTTCAGGCCTTTTCGGGGCGCTGCTGCGGACGCTGGCGGGAGTAATCCAGGCTCGGCCAAAGCCGATGAGTCCCAGCGTGATGCCGAGTATTACGCCCATGATAATCTCATGACGCAGCACGCGCGACCAATCTTTGCCTGTTACTTGTCCCAGGGCCAACGCGCGGGTAATCAGCGTGGCCGCCTGCGAGCCGGAGTTGCCGCCCGTCGAAATGCACAACGGCACGAACAGGCTCAGCACCACCACGGCGGCGATGGCGTCCTCGTAGCTCGAAAGGGCCGTGAACGTGAACAATTCCGCGACGAAGAGAACGGCCAGCCAACGGGCGCGCTTCCACCATAATTTGACGAAACTGGTATCGAGGTAGCTTTCCTCCAACGGCGCCACGGCTCCCATGCGATGCACGTCCTCGGTCGCTTCGGAGACCACCACGTCGATCACGTCGTCGTAGGTGACGATGCCGACGAGCCGTTTCTCAGAGTCAAGGACGGGGATGGCCAGTAGATCCAGGCGTGTCATTTCCTGCGCGACAATTTCCCTGTCATCGCTGACCCTGACCGTGACCGGCTGCTTGTCCATCAGCTCGCTGACGATGGCCCTGCGCGGCGCCAGGATCAGCTCGCGCAGCGACACTACGCCCAGGAGCCGCCGCTGGTCATCGACGATGTAGACATAATAAATAGTCTCGCTGTCGGGCGCTTGCAGACGCAGGCGGTCCAGCGCTTGATCGACCGTGATGTTGGCCGGCAGCCAGGCGTAATCGGTGGTCATGAGGGCGCCGGCGGTGTTTTCCGGATAATCGATCAGCTTGGCGATGTCGCGGCGGTCGGCCTCATCGACCAGGCGCAGCAGACTTTCAACGACCTTCGGCTCCAGCCGGCGCAGCAGATCGGCGCGGTCGTCGTGCGACATCTGCTCGATCAGCCGGGCCATGTGCGGCCGGCCGGTGCCTTCGACCAACTGTTCTTGCGCTTCCAGGGGAAAATACACGAAAATCGCCGCTTGATTGGCGATCGTTGTCGTGTTGAGGAAACGCCAGACATCCTCGACGCTGATGGCGTCATCCGTCAAGGCTTCCGCGACGGTGGCCGGGTGCAGCGCGTCGCAAAACGCTTCCATCGCCGCCAGATCGTCTTTTTCCAGCAGCAAGCGAGCTTCGGGAGTGAACAGTGGGTGCGACATAGTCCCGTTCTGAGGTCGGAGTTATCGGAATTTTGCCAGTCCAGAGCGCCTGGCGAGCGGGGTCGCGTAAGCGCCCCGAGAAAACTACCCCTCGGGGCGCTTACGCGACCCCGCTCGCCCTTACACTTCGGGCGGGTAGATCAGCAGATTATCGATCAAGCGCGTGCTGCCGAAGCGAACGGCGACGGCCAGCAGGACCGGGCGTTCGGCAACGATCTGGCCTGGAGGTTGCAGCGTGTCGGCGTCCACGACGGCGGCGTAGTCGAGGATGGCGCCGGGAACCGAGGCAATCTGCTCCGCCATCACCTGCCGCACCGCGGCAGCGTCGCGCTCTCCCGCTTCGATCCGCCGTCGCGCCTCGGTCAGAGCGCGATACAACACCGTGGCGCCGCGGCGCCCCTCCGCTTCAAGATAACTGTTCCGCGAACTGAGAGCCAGCCCATCCGCTTCGCGGACAATCGGACAGATACGCACTTCCACCGGCACATTCAGATCGCGCACCATCTGCTGAATGATCCGAGCTTGCTGGGCGTCTTTTTGGCCGAAATACGCGCGGTCGGGCTGAACCATGTTGAACAGCTTCAGGACGACGGTGGCGACGCCGCGGAAGTGTCCCGGCCGCGACGCGCCGCACAGCACATCTTGCAAACCGGTGACTTCGACAAAGCTGCGATAGCCCGGCGGATACATCACTTCCGGCGGCGGATGAAACACCAGATCGACGCCGGCCGCGCCGCACAATTCCAGGTCGTGCTCCAGTGGCCGGGGATAGCGATTGAGATCCTCGTGCGGGCCGAATTGCGTTGGGTTGACGAAGATGGAAACGACGACATAGCCGTTCTCGGCGCGGGCGGCCTCGATGAGGCTAAGGTGTCCCGCATGCAGCGCCCCCATCGTCGGCACTAGTCCAATCGTCCGGCCGCGCCGGCGCGCCAGGGCCACGGCGTCGCGCAGCGGAGTGATGTCGGTGACGACGGCGGGTCTCATGAAGCGCTCCCTGGGGCGAACGGCCGGCGTAAGCCGGCTGGTTGCCTATTCACCAGCCGGCTGGTTGCGTATTCACCAGCCGGCTGGTTGCGTATTCACCAGCCGGCTTACGCCGGCCGTTCGCCTGGAATGCTTGCCAGTAACAGACTGAGATACGAACGCCGCTCCAGATTGGTCAGCCCCAATTCTGAGGCGATTTCCGCGAGGATGGATCGAGCCGCCTCCACCTGCTCGTCGGCAGTGAGAATTTCAACCTCGGCGAAGCGGCCGAGCTTCTCGACTTCATCGAGACAGACGGCCAGGGCGAAGCCGCCGCGCTCCAGGTGATACATCCGGCGATGCTTGCGGACGACGGCGACGGCACGATAACCCAGATGAGCGAGTAGTTGCATGAACTGCTCGGCCGCCTCATCGCCGTCGCGCAGCGGGATTTCCAATTCGGTGCGAATCTTGACATCGCCGGGATGCTTCGGTCCCTTGTAGGTCAGAAAGTTGGCCGAGCCGACGCGCCGAAGCCGGAACGCTTCATCGGTGCGGGCGAAATCGCGGTCGGGAGCGTTGAAGTAGTGGTCGGCCTCGGTGTGCTCCTCGCCGCGCCGCGCGTTCCATTCGGCCAACCGCTTCTCGATGGCGGCGAAGTTAGCGTTGGCGAATTTTTGTTCGATTTCGAGCATCGTGCGGCCGCTCCTATGCTCACTTGCCATGTAAATGACAGTTCCATCCGGTAGAATCATGGCAAGGACAGATGATAGAATCCAGGTGGATTTTGTAGTTAAGCTTTCGTAGGCAGCGAGGGATAGATGGCCAACAATCAGCAAGGCGATGACATCAAAGCGGGTAACTGGCGGACGGTTTGCCGGGTCGGCGAATTGGCCGACGGCGAGGGCAAGACCGTGACGATTGGCGGCCAGCTCATCGCCGTCTTTCACGCGAAGGGGGAATATCACGCCATCGATGATACCTGCCCCCACATGGGCGCCTCGCTCAGCGGCGGCTATATCGAGGACGGCGTCGTCACTTGTCCCTGGCACGCCTGGCGCTTTCGGCTGTGCGACGGCGTCTGGGCCGACAATCCACGCATCAAGATCGGTTCCTACCCCGTGCGGATTGAGGGCGATGTGGTGCAGGTTCGCGTTGAGCAATCGCCGGACAAAAAACGTTGAGGAGGCGGTCTCATGAAGCGAGCGCGCGGGCTGTGCGGCCTGGTCGTCTTGGCGGGCAGTATCGTGGCGACGAGCCTGTCCGCGCAGACTCGCCGCGCTCCGGAACGGCTGCCTGCTCCCGAACCCCGGTTCGTCCCCAAGTTCGAGGCGCTGGCCGAGACCAAGCTCCTCATGGAAGGATTGGCTCTGCCCAATTACCGCGCCGTGGAAAAGCACATACAAGGCAAAGGACCGCAAGATGTCGATACATGGATGTTCGCTCGCGGTCAGGCGCTCTTGATCGCCGAGACGGGCAATCTGCTCTTATTGCGGCCGCCGCGCAATGAGGGCCGCGACACATGGATGCGCCGCGCCATGGACATGCGCCAGTCGGCCGGTGATCTCGCGCGGCGGCTGGGCAATCGCGAACTCGCAGGCAGCCGAACCGCCCTGCTCGACCTGACAACCAAGTGCAACAACTGCCATCAAACCTTCCGCGTGCCGACACGGATCGGCCCGAGCGAAGAAGGTGGTTAGGTGGTTGGGTGGTTGGGTGGTTAGATGGCCGGTTAACCGGCCATCTAACCACCCAACCACCCAACCACCCAACTCTCCGCTCCTGCATAGCTTCGGAGACCTTCGGTCAAGGCCAGTGGCTCGGTCCGGAGACCGGGCCACAACAGAGGTGGTTAGGTGGTTAACAACCCAACCACCCAACCACCTAACCACCTACGCCTCCGGGTGGACCCACGGTTGGCGATAAGGCCGGGTCAACAGCTTCGTCGCCTCCTCGTCCCCAGTCACGACGTGCTTCTCGGGATCGTATGCCAGCGACCGGCCGAGCTTTTGCGATAGGTTGGCCAGGATGCAGCTCGCCGTCGAAATGTGCCCCTGCTCGATGTCGGCCACCGGCTTGCCGCGCGTGGCGATGGCGTGAACGAAATCTCGCATATGCCCGCGCACAGCGGAGGCAGCGAACACTTCCAACTCTTTCTCGTTTTTCTCCTCGGGGTACTTGTCCGTGTCGTTCAGCCACTCACCCCTTATCGTTGGCTCCCTCTTTCCGAGCGGCGTGAACTCGTACTTCCACGGGTCCACCTTCAGCGTCCCCTTGTCGCCGTAGAAATTGGCTCCCCACTGGAATTTCGGATCGGGCGGCTCGCCCCAGGTGCGGTGCTGCCAAACGATGGGCAGATCGCCGAAGTCGAACGTCGCCGTCTGTGTATCGGTGATGTTGGCCTTGCTCTCTTTATCCACGAGGATGCCGCCGTTTGAGGAAATGCGCTTGGGCCAACCCAAATCGAGCATCCAGCGCACCATGTCGAGCATGTGAATGCACATATCGCCCATGATGCCGTTGCCGTACTCCATGAACGCGCGCCAGCCGCGCGGATGCACCCACTTGTTGTACGGCCGCATCGGTGCCGGCCCGGTCCACATTTCGTAGTCGAGGTTCTCCGGCGGCTTGGTATCGGGCGGGTTGCCGGTGGCCCGCATGTGGAAATAGCAGTAAATCTCGACGAGACCGAGCTTGCCGAACTTGCCCTCCTTGATGACGCGATCGCGGGCCTCGATGAGATGCGGCGTGCTGCGCCGCTGCGTTCCCACCTGCACCACGCGGTTGTGCTTGCGGGCCGCCGCGAGCATTGCCCGGCCTTCGGTGACATCCACGCTGATCGGTTTCTGCACCCAAACATCGGCCCCCGCTTCGATGGCCGCGATCATCGGCAGAGCATGCCAGTGGTCCGGCGTGCCCACCAACACGATGTCGAGGTCCTTCTCCTTGAGCATCTCCCGATAGTCGGAGTAGGTCCGCGGCTTCTTTTTGGACTTTTGCCGCCCGGCAACAACATCGGCGGCGTTGGCGAGTTGTTTCTTATCGACATCGCACAGCGACACGACTTCGACCGGCGCGACCTGAATAAGGCGAAGCAGATCGACCTTACCGTACCAGCCGCAGCCGATCAGCCCCACACGCGGCGGCTTGTTATCGGCAAAGAAAGCCTCCACAGCCGGCGACAGCGCAAGCCCGGCCGCGCCGGCGCCCAAGAATTGACGACGATTCATGGTGGTAATCTCCCGCAAATAGAAGAGAGGGAACGCGGTAGATAATCTAGCGGCGGCAAACGGTGTTTGCCACTTTGTTGCCGCAATGCGCCCCGTGGCAAACGGCTAACTTCTTGTTTCGTAAGGGTTTATCGGTGCAGTTTGCCGCCTTGCCGCTCGCCAAGTCCCTCCGTAGGTGCCGCGAGCCGAGCGGCACTCGTTGGTCGGCTCGGCTCGCCGGACCTACCCGTTGACCCGGCGCGATTTTACCGAAAATAATAATTTTTTCGCGTCGCGGCAGATATTTGCGTTCATACTTTATAGAGGCTTATTGTTGAGGCCGCTTGGCAAGCGGTCTTGTCCACCTTTCGTCCGGCTTGGCGGCTGATGTTGGCTGCCGAGGGTGGGCATCGTCCAATTTGCGGCGCTCCCGCGCCCGGGGGTGAGGATCATGTCCGCGGAGATGGAAGCGTCTCGGCTCACGGAGAAGATCGAGCGGTGGATTGCCGAGGCGCGTGGCGGCAGCTGTCCGGCGCTCGATTGGTTATTGGAAGCATGTTCTCGCTACCTGCTCGTGGTGGCCAATCGGGAATTGTGTGCCGCGCTGCGTTCGCGGCTCGATCCCGTGGACGTGGTGCAGGACACCTTGATGAAAGCCTGGCGGCATTTCTCCCAGTTCCAGGGAGAGACCGAAGCGGACTGGCTCGCCTGGCTTCGACAAATCTTGCGCAACAACCTGGCCAACGAACGCCGCCGCCACGTCCGCACGGCCATGCGCAGCACCCGCCGGGAAGTGCCGCTGGCCAAGGCGACCTTGACGCAACTGCCCGACCTGGCCGGCTGCACTGCGGCCACGTCCGTCCGGCAAGCGCGGGAGCAGGAGCGCAACGAGGCGCTGGCGGACGCGATGCAACGACTGCCCGCGCACTATCAGCAAGTGCTCCACTTGCACACGCAAGAAGGATGGACGTTCGCCCAGGTCGGCGAACCGCTCCATTGCTCCGCCGATGCCGCCCGCAAACTGTGGCGACGGGCGGCTGATGAACTTGTGCAGCTGTTGGGAGGTGCTCGGTAAGCTATGATGAGCGCGAGGAACTGTCGCGTCGGGCAAAGAAACTCAGAAAAAAAGCTCGATTTCGGAAAAATCGCGTCCGGTCTACGGGGGCGATGGTGTCTAGGGAAGTAGGTACCAGACAGTTTGTATAACGCCGCGAACAATGGTTGTTGCGATCGGCGTGCGCAGCCGTTCGGGGAGAAAGGATGAGGGGAGGCGACAGGGAAGCGTCCAAGTTCGGAAGGCACGATTCGGTCGCCGGGCCGTCCCCGGAAGGCCAAACGAACCAACCCTTCGTTCCGATGAACCCCATTACCTAAGGAGCCATTCATGGCGAGGAGACCGCGTGCTAAATTCATGTTCGCCAACACCCGCCCGCGTCCAGGCCACGAACGAGGGTCTAGGAATAAAGCTGCGCAAATCCCGTTCCCGCCACCCACGCCGGATCCGACATCTCTAGTTCTGGACTTCAACGATATTGTAGAAGATCCTTCTGTACTGACGGCGATCAAGAGCGCGAAGAAAATCGTTTTCCACACAGTCGGGGATACAGGCGGTGTTCGGGACGGCGCGGCCCAACAGACTCTGATCGCCGAAGCGATGGAGGCGGATTTCTCAGGTGATCGCAGCGACCACCCGGCATTCCTCTACCACCTGGGCGACGTCGTTTATTACAACAGTGAACCTGATCATTACGTGCAGCAGTATTTCAAGCCGTACCAGTACTACCCCGCGCCAATCGTTGCCATCGCCGGAAATCACGATAGCTCTCCCTCCACGACAGATACTCCGGGCGACCTTGGCCAGTTCATGAAGGTGTTCTGCGATAACACGCCACGACCGCTTGTGCCCGATTACGATCGAACCTCCATGACCCAGCCCTATCTCTATTTCACGCTGGAAGCACCATTCGTCAAAATCATAGGGCTCTACTCGAACAACGGAGAAGGACCCGGAGTCCTCGATCCCAACGGGGACACGGCCCAGTTGGAGTTCTTGGAGGCCGAGTTCAGACGCGCCGCAAAGGCGCGCCCCGCCGACTCGCGCGCCGTACTTGTGGCCGTCCACCACCCTCTCTTTTCCATCGGGAAAGACCACGGCGCGTCTCCGACAATGCTCGACAAAGTGGACAAGCTCATGGACAAAACGCGCTTTATCCCCGACGCCTTTCTGTCAGGGCATGTCCACGGATTCGAGCTGTTTTACCGCGACTATAACGGACACGAGATTCCGTACGTGATCTGCGGCACCGGAGGCTATAACGACGACGCGCACGTCAAAGACAGCCCACGACTTCCGGCTCAGTTCGAGAAAGGCTTCTCTCTGGCTCAGTTCTTCGACTTCCAATATGGCTACATGCGGATGACTGTGGATAAAGACTGGCTCACCTGCGAATACGTCGGCGTAGCCAAGAGAACCACCCATGCCCTGCCCCAGCCGGCCGTCCTTGAATCTTTCAACGTGGACCTAAAGAAGCACGTGGTAAGTTCGTATTGAGATCTATCACGTCAGACCGCCGCGAGCTGTGTGCTGCCGCCTCGCACCCGCCGGGAAGTGCCGCTGGCCAAGGCAGCCTTGACGCAACTGCCCGACCTGGCCAACTGCAGGGCGGCATTGTCCGTCCGGCAAGCGCGGGAGCAGGAGCGCAACGAGGCGCTGGCGGACGCGATGCAACGCCTGCCCACGCACTACCAGCAAGTCCTCCACTTACACACGCAGCAAGGATGAACCTTCGCCCAGGTCGGCGAACCGCTCCATTGCTCCGCCGATGCCGCCCGCAAACTGTGGCGACGGGCGGCGGATGAACTTGTGCAGCTGTTGGGAGATGCACGGTAAGCGAGGATGAGCGCGGGGAGCTTTCACGCTCGGCAAAGAATCAAGAAAAAACTGTCGATTTCGGAAAAATCGCGTCCGGTCTACGGGGGCGATGGTGTCTAGGGAGGTAGCAGACGGTTCGCGTAGCGCCGCGAACAAGAGTCGTTGCGTTCGTGATGGGCAGCTGTTAGGGGAGGAGGGTAGGTGGGGGCGAGGGTGAGGCGTCTGGGTTTAGAGGATGCCATTCGACCCCCGGGCCATCCCCGGAAGGCCGAGCTAGCGGGGAGAAACGTACCTGACCCTTTTTCCTGAGTACAGGTATTTGCGCAAAATACCTTTCGTTATGCTGCCTTGCGTCTACGGTTAGTGGCAAACAGGTTGCGCGAAGCTTCAAACGGTGCCGCAAGCATCAGTATTTCGGGGACTTGCGTCGAGAGGACCAACGAATGCGGACGTGGGTGTTCCTCGTCCGACTGCTGAGCGCCGCCGTGATAGATCGTCTATCTATGTAACAAGTTCGGTGGCTTCAACTGGAGGTGCCTGCGATGCGCGTCACTCGTCGTGAAGTTCTGAAGGCTGCAGTAACTTCTTCTGTGACCGGCGTTAGTCTCGCGGAAATACCGACGGCCCGGGGGGACGAAATCACAAAGCATTGGGTCTCTCGGAGAGAGAACGGGTTCGACCCCATCCACATGTACATCCACGACATCTCCAACGATTACGGGCGGCAGGATATTCTAGGGCGCGCCTTACAGGTCCTGCACACCCGTTTTCGCAGTGAGCGAGTGGCCGCTAACACACTCAATGCCAAGGCCTTGGGGTTAGTCGGCTACCCTGCCGAGTTCGTTGACGAGGCCATCTGGAAGGAGTCGAATTTGGAAGCCCGCGGGATGAAGCGGTTTTACCTCCTCTATTTCCAGCTCGAAGTGCTTCGGCTGCCGGACTCGGCGAAGGAAGAGGATGACGAGGGACCGCCGTTCCCCGAGATCCACATCCACCCTATCTACGAGGAGAATGATATTTGGGGCAGAGCTCCGATAGGTACAGTCAAGGTCAGGTGGATAAATAAAGACCATTCTCGCCGGTCAGGCAACTTCAAGGTCTCCGTCAACACGTGGCACCTCGGGGCGAAGGGAAATGGCTCTGATGCCGACATGTGGGCATCGGTTGTCGCGCACGAGATGCTCCATAATCTCGGTCACCGGCATCGCGAAGACGAGTATGTTGACGGCCGGCAGATGAACGCCTTCCATCGGGCCGTGTACTGCAACGGCAACTACAACAAGGACAGAACCGTCCCTGGCTTCAAGTGAAGACCTGCAATCTGATGCTCAGTTGCGCATCCAGAGGAAGAAAAAGGTGTCGGGGATGAATGGCACGGACTTAAGACGCAAGTAGAATGTTTCCAAGATGTTACATTCGATAAACCCACGCTAGGTGACCTGTTCTCATATAAGCGATGTTCGAGGGTGGTGAAAAAACGTCGGTTGTCGAGCAGGTGTTAACAAATGTCTCCTGTCGAGAACCTCAGACTGCATAAGACTATGTTGCAAGAACTTGCGTCTTAAGTCCGTGCCATTCAGCCCCGACCCTTTTTCTTTTATCTTTTTCTTTCATGACTCAGGTACAAACACAACAATCGGCTCCGCATTTTGCAGGCGAGGCGTCTGTTGCACATCTTGAGTCGAAAAAGGAGCAATGATGGAAAAGTTGATTTGCTTATTTGGGATTCTTTTTGCCCTCTCTTCCCCCCTCAACGCCCAGACCTGGGAGCAGACCAGAGCGGCTATCGATGCAGGCCTGAGAACGAGGGCACAAGACTGCAACAAGTTTCTCCAGGCAGTCGCAAATCAACTAGGACTGAAGGCATTCGATGGAAAAACTGCGGATCAGATTGCAGCGCTGCTCGCATCGTCGAGAAGAAGTGGAAAACTTACCGGATGGAAGATCGCTGGAGGGAATTACACTGTCGAAAATGCGTTTGATCGAGCACAGCTCGGCGATCTGGTCATCGGAGTGATTGATAGTCAGACCCGAAACGCGGTGAAGCCTAGAGGCGACAAAACTAACTATACTCATGGTCATGTATTTATCATAGTTGCTCCGAAAAGAGGTAATGTGAGGCAGTGGCGAGACCTCGACATTGCTAACGCAGGCATTGGCAATACACCTCAAGAGCGAACCGCCCGGATCATGAAAGGAAACCTTGTGATGCGGAGCTGGGAGCAACCCCATGTCAAGTTCTACAATCTCGTAAAATGAATGTTCCGATGTGGAACAGAACGCTGCAACTGACGATCCACACGGGAAGAAAAAAATGAGGAACCGTTCTTGCGGACACCGCGCGACAACGAGCGGGACGACAGCGAAAGCGACAGTGTGAATTCGACCCCAACTCCATGATGTGCTCACGCCCGTTCCCCGCCAGGCCGTTCTCGAAGTGGCGGAGTGATGTCGTTCGTTTGCGCTTGTTGGCACAGTTTGGCACAATGAAGCTGTTTGCCATGCAGCCCCCGCATGTCGGGAGTTGACGCAGCTTGGCGTATCCTGGCACCGACTGGCAAGGGCGTCACGCGGAGAAATGTGGCGGAGTGGCGGCATGAGTAGGTACGTGGTAGCACTGTGCGATGTCTGAAGCAAAAAGAGTCCACGAACCAACCGAGCTTCGCACCACGTCTACCCGTATCTCGCTGACCAGAATCGCCAAGGACGAAGCCCTCCCGATCCCTCCCTTCCCATTTCCCGTCCCCTTTTCTCCCTGGTGCTTGTTCAAATTTCTTTTGTCACACTCGGGGCAAGCTCACGTAACACATACGGAATCAGCACTCAGCTTGGGTCGTGTCAACAACCGACCAGGCAGATGCGATGCGCCGACAATGGGTGATAGGGACTTTCTTCGGTGAGGTGCATCATGGACACCAACTCGTTTGCACAACTGGCTCAGACTCGCTCGGGCATCTATTCGGCCCTGTGGCGCCTCCAAGATGCCGACAGACAAGACCTTAAGCAAGAGTGCATACTCGCCTGTATTCGAGCCGCTAGTTGCTACAACCCGAACAAAGGACGGGTTGAATCCTATGTCCGCGTGATCGTGGATCGTGCCGCCCGGCAATGGTTTCACTCCCGCCGGCTCGTAAGAAAGCGTAACTACCGCTCGCAAACCCAACCCAGCCAAGTAATCCTGGAGGACTTGCCGGAACCCCCGCAGAGCCTCGATTACAGCAAAAGCGAATCCCTGTCCCTGCTCAGGCTCTTCGTGGAAGCACTGCCCAAACTGAGAAGGAGAAAAGACAGGGTGTTGCTCATTCAAATGTTGATGGGAGTCACGGGAGCGGAACTGGCAAGGCGAGCGGGGGTATCCCGGCAAATGATCAGCCTGCAACGTAGGACCGTCCTTAAGCAGTTGCGTGCATTGTTGGCCGACGAAGCGGATGCTTTGGCCTGGGAAGAAAAGAGAAGAACAGGGGGCGGGACTCGCAATTAGCGACTCTGTTCTGGCACGGTCTCCAAACCGTGCTCTGTTCTGGCACGGTCTCCAGACCGTGCCAGCCCGCTGACCGGAGGTCTCCACGGAACGCGGGAGACCTGCGGTCGCAATGGGGGCACGGTCGGGAGACCGTGCCCCAACGGGGTGCCCCAACGGGGGGGCGGGACTCGTAATTAGCGACTCTAACTGCTTACGTGATCACGTTCCCTTTTCCTCCCCAGAGTGGCGGATAAGGCACGAATGACTCTCCCGCCTACCTCCAACTCCCCTGCGCCTCGATTGGCGTTTCCGGAGAGGATTCATGGCCGCGTATCCTTGTCGGCGATTCGACTGGCGAGGATCGAGCCAAGGGGATCCGCCACGGGACTGCCATCCTTCTGTTCCATCGCATCTTGGCGAACTTCCTCGTGGTGCAAATCGGCACTGAAACGCTTCACATCGCGGTCGAGATCCTGTTCCGATGCCGCCACCACAGCGAGGACGCGCTCCAGATCGCCGCTGTCCAGCCATAGTCCGCCGCAGCGGCGACATTTGTCGAGAATGATACCGCTGTCACCAGCGTAGTTGAACGGCTCCATCGGCACGCCGCAGTACGGGCAGGCCGCATCCTCCCGCACATCGGTAAGGTCAACGCCCATGCGCACCGCTCGGCCGTGGACCGGCAGGCGGATCAGATCGAGGACCGCCCTGAGATCCTCCGGATCCATCCAGTGACCGCCGCAGTGCTCGCAGCATGTCATAACGATTTCACCATGATGCTCGGTGAGCAGCGGTATCTTGCAACGCGGGCAGAGATTCATGGCTTGCCTCCTGAAGACAACGCGGCTGCGCCGGAGAGCGTGTTGTTCCTAAAGAAAGACTCAGTTAACCACCCTTGGACCAATCGCCTTTCTGTTTTTCGAGTTCTTCCAGCGCGTCCTGCATCTCTCTTATTGAGCTGCGCTCCCCATCAGGTGTCTGGGCTGGCTCACGCATTGCTCCCTTCTCGTGCGGTTTGCTCTCCCGATTCTTGGACCGCCCGCTCGATCGCGGCTGCGGTCGAGCATTGGCGTCAGGACGACTTGTCTTGCTCTTCGCGGGAACTTTCGCGTTCATCGCTGTACTCCTTTCCGATAGACCTCGTTGACATACTCTACAGCAATTCACGTGCCGGAAGGGGAGGCAACCTGCCACGATCAGGAAATGACGCGATTGTTCAAGGAGTGTGACGGGACATGGGAGAGGAGTGCGGCTGTGATTGCGACGCGACCACCGTTTGAGCCGGAATTTCGCGTTCACATCCTCAGCGTGCCCGAATCGAACTGGACTTCGCGGGGAAACCGTATAACATCGGTTGGAGAGTTAGGAGAGCGAACCTCTCTTGGCAGGGATGTCTCTTTTCATTTCATGGAGGACCGCGAAACCCTTGACCCTGAATTCAGCCGATGCACGATCCCATTTCCCCGGTTATCGAGACCGTCGCCTTGTTCGCCGCCGGCGCGTCCGCGAACGGGACCGCGGCCGCCGAGTGTCAGAGCGTCGAACATCTGGCGAATCGCCTGGAGTTGGATCGCGCTCAGCTCTCGGCCGTGCAAGCGGTCATGACCTGGGCGGTGTTCCTGCGGCCAAGCACGGATCGAGGCGAGCGCGAATGCCTGCGGCACTACCTGGACGTGATGGGCTATCTGCCGGCCGACCGGAAGATCGTCGCCAACGCCGAACGGAGCCGCAACGGTGTTGATGCGGCCGTGCCGGTACTTCTGGAGGGGTTCGCGCGCGGTGAGTTCGATGCGGAGGCGTTTCTCGAAACCGATGCGGAACAGCTAGCGCATCGGTTTGCCGGCCTGAGCCGATCGCAGTTCGAGCTGTTGAAATCGATCCTTCGCCACCAGTGGGAGCTGGATCAGGCGGACCTGAGCGAGCTGATCGCGCAGTTTCCTTTTCCCATCACTCCGGTCAACTTCTTCGGCCGATTCGTCGCCGGCGGCTGCGATGAGCCGCGCAAGGCCATCCGCTATTTGCGGCTGTGCACGCCGTTCTTCGTCTGCATTCGATCGCTGCTCGAAGGATTGTCCAACGATCGTTTTCGCTTCCTGGTCATTCAGGGCATGGGGGCCGCGAAAGAATACGCGGCGGATGAGGCAGAGGAAGATGCCGACGCCGCGGCGGAGACTAAGCCGAACCTGCACTCCAAGGTCGAATCGGCGACGCTCGACAAGGAGGCGGTGGACTTGCTGCATGCGGCGATCAACACGGCCCACGATTTCATCGGCGAACGCGATGAGGCCATCCCGACGCCGCTCGCCTGCATCAAGGTACCGGACATCCCGAATTTTGCCAGCGACCACATCGACAAGGACGAGCAGGCGCAGCTCGCCGCGGAGTTCATCGATTGGCTGTTGACCGGCAACAGCGAGGGCGAGCTGCTGCGCCGCAAGGCGCTCTCCGTCGAGTGCGAGCGCGACTATCGCAAGACCAAGCGCGAGCTGCGGCAGACGCGGGTCAAGCGCAAGAAGCATCATCAACACGCTCCCGCAGATCAGGACGACAAGAAGGCGATGTCCATCTGGGAGCGCGAGGACGCCAAGCTGGCGAAGAAGATCGAGGAATTCGAGAACAGGATCAAGCAAGCCGACCGCGACCGGGCGAGGCGGCGAACTATCCTGCAACAACTGGAAGCGTCCGAGTCCAGCCGGGCGCGCATCCGCAAGTTCCGCGATGAGACGGCACGAGCGATCGATGAGGGCAAGAAGATCGTCTTCAGCCTGCTGGGGGATACCGGCGGCTCGGTGTTCTGTACCTACCTCGACCGCGCTTTCTCGATCGGAGCGCGTGCGTCTCGCCCGCATCGCAAGAGAACGGCGAGCGGGACGCACGCGCTCCACTCTCGTCAGGGCGTGAAATGGCTGCGGCAAGCATCGTTTCTGCTCAGCTCCGCCGCGGCGTCGCACATCCGTGAGAACCGTGTACAGGGCTTCGGTAGCATTGCCGAGCAGCAGCTCCGCGACTTTCCCATCGTGGCCGCCCAGATGGGGCCGAGCTTGCGATTCATCCTGGAGCGAGTGCTGCCCGAAAAGATCGACCCGAAGGTCAGCATGCTCCTCGATGCGCTGCGGGCGCACGTTCGGTTGCCCGGCGTTTCGGAGCGCAAACACTTGACGTACCTCGTCCGCAAGTGGAGCGGCAAGAAAGAGCCAAAACCGGACGATTATCTGTGCTATGCCTTCGAGCACGCCGCGTTTCTGGGCGAGCCGGACTTGCAGGCCATCCTGTTCGTCTTGCGCGAGTTGGGATTTTCCGATGTTCCCGAGCGGTGCCGGGTATTGTCGGCGGAGCGTTTCAATCACGCGCCGGCGATCCTGAATCAGTTCCAGGTCTACGCGCAATCGTACCGCCCCAACAAGCTCGGCGCGCTGCCGGCCGTCTTCCGAGACATTGCCACCCTTAACGATTACCGCACACTGCATCTCGATGCTTTCGGTATGTCCGAGGAAGTACGGCTCCTGGAAAAGCACCTGATCGACCGCGGCATCGTTTGCATCGTGGACACGACGAACTTCCATCCGGAACTGGGCGCAGTGGTCATGGAGGAAAAGATCAAAGATGACGTGGAGAAGACGCGCGAGGTCTGGGGCGATTATGTCCGGCCGCACGAACGGCTGGTGCGGTCGTTCGCGCGCCGGCTCATGGAGAGCAGCGTCCACGCGGAGCTGCGGAACCACTCGCTTGTCTGCGTCCGCAAGCCGGGGAAGCTCGACAAAATTTGGGAAATGCTCATTCGCAAGTTCCTCGGCATCGACATGAACCTGACTCCGGATCTTGGCCTGATTAACAAAGTGCTGTCCGACCTGACGGTCCACGACGAAAACGTGATTCTGGTCGTCGATGCCGATTCGGTTAAGGATCTGGAGCAATACCGCCAATTCGTCGGCCTGTTGCAGCGCTACCACATCAAGGTAATCGTGCGCATGCGCGAGCCGCTGCCGGGCTTGCCGCAAGTGCTCATCCAGCCGTTCATGGATGATGAGATTGCCGACCGGCTGTATGCCGAGGAGCCGGCGCTGCGGCGCAAGCTCGGTTTGGAGGAGCCGATTGGCCGCGCGATTTTCGAGTTCGCCGCGGCGCTGGTGAAGCGAACGCGCCGGCCGGACCAGGACAACCTGAACCTCGTGCTGCAAACGCTCAACGGCGCTGCGCAGCACGCGCGCATGGAAGGCTACCGGGGACTGACCGAGCAAGACATCGCCGCTGCCGCGCCATCGATTTTCCATTTGCCCGACGGCGAACAGATCCGGCACCGTAAGTCGGCCGTCGATAAATTCCTCGCCCGCGCCTCCTTCGAGGTGCTTGGCCAGGACAAGGCGATTCAGATAATCGGCGCCCGTATGAAAAGCCACGTACTAGGCGTGCGCGATGTGGACCGGCCGTTGGCGCTGCTCCTGCCCGGCCCGACGGGTGTGGGCAAGACCGAGCTGATGATGAAGTTCGCCCTGGCCATGAACATGCCGTTTTTCCACGTCGAAGGTGCGCAATTCTCCGAATCGCATACGGTCGCCCGTCTCATCGGCTCCCCCAGCGGCTACGTCGGTCCGGACAAGGGCATCCTCTACGTTTTCGCCGAGGAAAACGCGTCGGCCATCGTCTTCTTCGACGAAGTCGAGAAGATGCACCCCGATGTCTACACGGCGCTGATGAACTACTTCGACGCCGGCATCCTCACGGCCGGCAACGGCGAAACGGTGCGCCGGCCGGGCCACGTCATCGTCGGCGCAGCCAACGCCGGGGCCGAACGACTACACCGCTACATGAGCGAGCGCCAGGTCAAGGACGTGCTCGCCGAGGCGTTCACCGACCGCTACGGCAACAAACGGCCCGAGCTGGTGCGGCGTTTCGAGGCGATACCGATGCTGGCCCTGGAAAAAGACCACTTCGTCGATCTGCTGCGCGCCAGTCTGGAAACGCTCGGCAAGCGCTTCGGCTTCATCAACGCCAACCTGCGGCTCGTCGCCGTGGACGATAGCGCGGTCGATCTGCTCTACGAGGCGTCGCGCGAAGTGTGCGCCTACAGCGAGGACGGACTCCGGCGCATCGGTTTCAGTGACGGTGCGGTGGGAGTGCGCATTCGCACGCCGGCGCAGATCGCCGCCGATCAGCAATTGTTCTTCGACATGCGCCATGTCAGCCGAGCCTTCGAGCAACTCGGCGGCGAGTCGGTTCGCCGCTTCGCCGAAGAGCAGTACGACAACGGTTGGCATCGTCTCCGCAAACACCCGCGCCGCGTCAAACTCGTCGGCGACCCGATCCACGGGCGCATCCTGCTGGCCGATGTGGAGGAAATGAACGGCCACGCGGGCAATGGGCGGTTGTAAGGTGATGTATCGGATTGCGGCAGGTGGTTGCATCTCATTCGCTGTCGCTGCGTGTGCAGTTCTAGATAACTCCTAATGTTCTTCGAGAATCGTGGCGAGTTGGGCAGCGGCCTCGGAGGCGTATGCGGGTGTGTAAATCGGGAATGCCTGTCCCTGCTTGATTCCTGATAGTAGTTCCTCTCTGGCCAAATCATCAAGCAATAGCTGCGCAAGCCTGAATTTCTCGCTTCGAGGCAAGGCACGTATGGCGGGGATGATTTCCGCTATCGACATGGTTGCGTTCCTTATCATGCGAGCGGGACGCCCGCGCTCCCTTATGGCCTCGGATTCGGTTTATTTACCGACTGCTCAGCAGTCTTACCTTCCCCTCGGCGCAGCACAACCACGCGGTCAGCCGCGCCGCCGGGGAAGATCTCTTCGGCGCTTTCGCCGTCGGGCCAGCGCACGCGGATAGAGTCCACGCGCTCGGCGGAGCCGAGTCCGAAATGGGCGCGGGGATCGTTGCTGCACAGGTAACTTTGGCCCGGATTGATGCTCCCCATCCAGCGGCGTCCGCCAGCGTGGACCGTGACCACGGCTCCGTAGGCGTCGCGCTGATGAGCCGGGTCGATGGCGCGGACGAGCAGCCAATGGCCTTCCTTGGGCGCGATGTTGCGATAGAGCCGAGCCGGACCCGCAACGGTCGTTACCAGAAGATCCATCGCGCCATCGCCATCGATGTCGCCGCACGCCAGGCCGCGCGAGACGGCCAGCCGTTGGCCGAAGGGGTCGGTCGCGGACAATTCGCGGAACTGCCCTTTTCCTTCGTTGGCGAATAACTGATTGCGTTCGGCATAAGGCCGCCAAAACGGATCGAGACCACTACCCCTTTCCTCCGGCCCGCGCAAGACCCGGCCGTTGACGATCGCCAGATCCAGTGCGCCATCGTGATTGAAATCGGACAGCACCGTACCGAACCCCGTTCCGCGCCAGAATGGATCGGCCAAGCCGGCCCGGACCGTTTCATCCTGAAACCATCCCCTCGGTCCCTGGCGCCACAACGTGTTGGTTTCATCCGTTAGATGGGTGATGAAGACATCGAACAGGCCGTCGCCGTCGATGTCGCCCAGTGCGATGCCCATGTTGCCCTGAGACATTCCGTGTCCGTTATAGGCGAGACCGCGCGTCGCCGCCTCTTCCCGGAAGGTGCCGTCGTGTTGGTTGATCCATAAATAATTGGGCTGGCCGTCGTTGGCCGCCAGGATGTCCGGCCAACCGTCGCCGTTGAAGTCGGCGCAGACAACTCCCAGGCCAGGACCGGGTTTTTGGCCGAGACCGGACGACATCGTCACATCCTGGAAACGGATGGTCTTCGCCGCTCTCTCGCCTTCCCGTCGCTCGCGCTCCGGGCTTGTTACATTGCGGTATAGTTTCGCAATCGTGCCGTGAAAGATATTCGGGCCGCAGTAGTCGCGCCGGCCGGACGAGTCATCGCAGCGGCGCGAGGGATCGTAATCGATGTAGTTAACCACGACCAGGTCGAGCCAGCCGTCGCGGTCATAATCGACGAAGCTCGCCGACATGCTCCATAGCGGATCTTCCAGACCGCTCTCCCGCGTGATGTCTGTGAAGGTGCCGTTGCCGTTGTTGCGAAAGAGGCGAATTCCCTTGTACCCAGTAACAAGCACATCGGGCCGGCCGTCGTTGTTGACATCGCCGATGGCCACACCCATGTTATAGCCAGCGATGTCCAACCCGGAGCCTTCGGTCACGTCGCGGAACGTTCCGTCCGGCATCTGCTGGTAGAGGCGGTTCTTCGCTCCCTTGGGGCCGCCGTTCTGGAGGAGGTAGATGTCGAGCCGATTGTCGTTGTTGAAGTCGAACAGGGCAACACCGGAACCCATGATCTGGGGCATGAAGTATTCGCCGATCGGCCCGGCGTCGTGAACGAAGCGGAGACCGGATTTTTCGGTGATGTCTTGAAACCACGCCGGCGGGACCGGCTCCTCCACCGGCACGGTCGAGTCCGAAGAATGGCACCCCAAGACAATACAACTCAGCAGCAACAAGAGACAAAGAGAGTAACAGTAAAATCGTGGGGTGAGCATATTGAGAGGTAATTTCGGTTTCGCTGAGAATCCGCCGCGCTCGCTTGAATCTTACACCGTGACCATCCGTTAGTCTATCACGAGGTAGAACCCCTCCTGGGGGACTCTCGTTCCCACGCTCCTGCGTGGGAACGAGAGAACGAGAGATGGATAGTTTTGCTGTCGATGAGGCCTCGATTATCCGCTATCATCAATTCACTGGTCATCCAGAAATCGTCTGTTATTTCTTTTCAGGGTTTTTCTTTGTCATGACTTCTTTGCCGAACTCCCCTGCGCAGCAAGAGCAGAAACTTGATCCCGGCGAGGGGAAAATCCCACTGCCCGCGGTCCCGCGTTCCACGGGACCGGCCGAGCCGCAACGCGGCCGTGGTTTGGGCGTCGTGTTCATGATCCTGGTCCTGACGTTGGCGTTTCTGGCGGCATCGTTTCCGGCGCGTAATAGCGATCTGTGGTTTCACCTGGCCACGGGCCGGCTCTTGGCGAATGGCGAGTTCTCCTTCGGCTCGGACCCCTTCGCCTATACGACGCCGCAAGTCTATTGGGCCTGCCACTCCTGGCTGTTCGACGGGGCGTTGTTCGCGGCGCGCGGCTGGATCGGCGATGCCGGCCTGGTTGTGCTCAAGGCGCTTCTCGTCGCGGCCTTGGCTGCGTTACTGTTGCGAATCCGCCGTCCGGATGGCGCTAGGTGGCTGCCGGCCGTTTGCACGATGTTGGCCATCCTGGCCATGAGTCCTCGCTTGCTATTGCAACCAGCCTGTGTCTCTTATTTCTTTTTTGGTCTGACTTTCTGGCTGTTGTGGCGGCCGGAGGCGAACGGCCGGCGTCAGCCGGCTGGTGAAGCGTCTACCAGCCGGCTGACGCCGGCCGTTCACCCTTCATACTTAATCCTTCCACTTATCTTCATTGTTTGGGTCAATGTCGATGAATGGTTTCTGCTTGGCCCGCTGCTCGTGGCGCTGTTTTGGCTCGGCGAATGGGCGGGAGGGCAGCGCCGGACGCCGGGCTGGTTGGTGCTGGTCGGGCTGGCGGCGTGCCTTCTCAACCCGTACACCTACCACGCCTTCACGCCGCCGGCCGAGCTTTCGATCGTGCCGTGGACAAGCGGATTGCGTCTGGACCCACGCATCCGGACGGCGTTCGCCTCGCCCTGGGAGACAGAGTATCTGCATGCCGCCATGCGTCTGAACGCGGCGGTCCTTGCTTACTACGTCCTCACGCTCCTGGGCTTGGCGTCCTTCGTGCTACACCGTCCGGCCCTGCGCGACTGGCGTTTGCTGGTTTGGCTGACCTTCGCTGTGCTGGCCGGCTGGCAAGCCCGGCTCATTCCCTTCTTCGCCGTGGTCGCCGCGCCAATCACAGCCCTTAATGGGCAGGACATCCTCAACGCCAGATACGCGGAGATAAACACGAGAAACCGATTCGTGCTCGGCATGTGTTCCTTGGCCCTGCTGCTGGTCCTCCCGTGCCTCATCGCCCTTACGTGGATGGGGTGGCTGGCGGGGTATGACCGCGAGGAACGGCATGTCGCCTGGGAGGTTCAGGAAGATTCCTCCTTACGGCAGGCGGCCGAGACACTGGATCAATGGCGCCGCCAGGGATTGCTGCCCGAGGGCGAGCACGTCATGGCGCTCGCTCCAGAAGTCGCTCAATATTGTGCTTTCTTCTGTCGCGGAGAAAAGCAATTTTTTGATCATCGTTATCCCTTATTTCCGCACGCCGCGCGCGAATATGAGACCGTGTGCCGGGCGCTTCTGTCCTCGTCCGGCCGCGATGCGCCGTCCGCGAAGGATTCGGACAAACAGCGGCCTGCCGATTGGCAGCGGGTGTTGCGCGATCATAAGGTTGGCATCGTGGTCTTTTACGACCGCGATCCGCGGCGGCTGTTCGCCGTCCTGAATCGTCTGGCCGGCGAGCCGGAGAACTGGACGCTGCTGCAATTCGCGGGGCAAGCACTGATCGCCGGCTGGAACAAGGCCCGCCCCGCCGGCGGGTTCGATTCGCTGACCTTCGATGCCGATCGCCTGGCCTTTGGCCCAAAAGACGAACGCCAGGCGCCGCCGGCCCCCGAACAAGGACCGGCCCAACTCCCGAAGCACCGGGATTTCTGGGCACGTCTGGCCGGCCCTCCTGCATCGCCCTCGTGGGAGTCCGCGGCCGCCGCCGCGTATCTCCAGTTCTTCCATGTCAGCGAGGCTGCCCAGCGGCAGCGGCAATATTTTCTCTCGTTGCGCGGCTATGCCGCCAGCCTGGCCGGGCTGCCCGCGCAACCGCCGGCCGTCATTCAGGCCGCGTTCCAGCTCGCGTCCTCCGAGAAGCTGCTCTATCCGGAGGCCGATTCGCAATACCTGGTGCGAAAGGATTTGGGGCCGTTCTTCGCTCATCTGGTGGATCGATCGCCGGCCCTGCCGCTGCTGGCGGTTCGTGCGGCGCGGCGGGCCGTGGTCGCCGATCCGGAAGATGCGACGGCCTGGCTTCGTCTGGGCCAGGCTTATCTGCTCTTGCGCAACTTCACCTGCGAACGCTCGGCCGAGGGATTGCTGCCTCCTCTCGCTCAGCTGCGGCATGTTCAAATTGTCACGGCCCTGGAACAATCGCTGCGGCTCGACCCGGACCTCGAAGACGCCCACCGCGAACTGGCCTATCTCTACGGCGAGTCGAATTCGCTCGATCAATCGCTGGAGCATCGCCGCGAGGAAATTCGCCTCACCCGTAAGGCCGGCCCGCGTCCCGGCGAGACGAAGCAGGATTTCGACTATCGCCTCGAGCCTTCGGAAAAGGAACTCGCCAGGCAGGCGGAGCTGGTCGAACTCAATCGCAAGAAGTATGCTTCCATCTCTCGTTCGCCCCAGGGCGATCGCGTGATGCTGGCACGCCGGGTCTTGAGCGAGCTGGGGCTGGCCAAGCTGGCGGCGGACGAGATCCTGTTGACCACGCCTGCGGATGTGCTGAGCGCCCCCGGCATCCGCCTGGAGCTGGATCTGCTGCTGTCGCTGGGGAGGCTCCCGGAAGTTCGGGACATTTTGAACAACCGGGCGCTTCGCGCCAGCAAGCACGGGCTTGAGTATTCCGACCTTCCACCTCCGGCGGACCCGGACAAGGAAAAGCTCTATCGGAAGATGCCGTACCATTGCCCGGCCTACGAATGGCTGCACGTCCTAGCGTCGGCCGCCGCCGGCGACTACGCCGCGTGCCGGGAGGACCTGCGCGTGATTCGCGCTTCGCTCCAAGCCAGACAGGAGCAAGTGCGTCAACGAGCTATCCAGTTCGAGCACAGCACGTCGGCGTTTCTGCCGGCTCTCGTGACGGGACCATCTCCGTTTTTGCCGGCGTTCATCTCCCTGGCGGTTGCCCACGCGGTTGAGGAGAAGGCCGTGTTCGACGCCGAGCAACAAACGCTCCTGGCACAGCAGGCTGACGTGTGCGTGATCGAGGGTCTCTTGGCGCTGGAGCAAGGAGACGTGGATGCGGCCCGCTCGGCTTTCGTCGAAGCACAAAAGTTGGGAGCGGATATGGCGTTCGCCAGCCGACCGATTGCCGTCGGCTATCTCGGCAAACTAGCACGCTGAGAACATGAGCGATTAGCGACGCTTCGCAGAAGCGTTCCTTCTCGTCCTTCTTGTCCTTTCTCGTCCTTTTCGTGCCCAGGATCGTCAGCGTTTATGTGTTGACGCTTTGATGTTTTCCCAAATCGTGACGGCCTGATTGATCGCGGCTCCCCCTGTGAGCGTGCAAGAGCCGGTCACGAAGTGCATCCTGCCGTCGTTGTAAATATCGCCGGCGGCGCAGGTGAAATGATCGCAGGCGATCGTCTCCAGAGAATGGCGCGCGAACTCGCCCGGCGCCGTTTGCTCCAACAGAATGATGGAATCAAGCTGCAATTCCTTGCGGCGCGGATACTCCTCCGCGGTCAATAGGCTGACAGCGAGGATGTCCTTGCGTCCCTTGCCCGTGAAATCGGCCGCCACCGCCCGTGCCACGCCGTACATCGAGGTCAACGGGTGCTCTTGGAAGGGAAAGAGGCCCTGATTTTCGAGCCACTGCACGCCGTGATACGGCCGTAGCAGAAACGGCGGATCGAGACTGTCGCCGTTGGTGTACAGCACATCGAGCTTGCCGTCGCCGTTGATATCCACAAGCTGAATGCTGCTGGAGCCGTAAGCCGGGTGCGGCGCGGTCCAGATCGTCTCCTTGCGGAAGCCCTTCCCCTCATTGAGGAACGCCACGATCGTCTCGTGTTCCTGGCTGATGAGGGCCACGAAGTCCGGCTTGCCGTCGCCGTTGAGATCGGCGACGGGCACGTGAATAGACCCGTGGCGATCGTCGAGAACACGCGGAACGAAACGAGGCTTTGTCCAGTCAGTCGTTTGGTTCTCCAGATAGATCACCTCGCCGGTATTTCGCCAGCCGAAGGCGGCGACGACGAGATCGAGTTTGCCGCAGCCGCGGAAATCGGCGGCTTGCACGTCGGCGACGCGGCCAACGCCGTCGAGCAGCGTGTAGGGCTGAAAGCGCCCATCTCCCAGGCCGCACAGCCAGACCACGCTGCCGCACGGCGCGTCGGTCGGTCCGAAATAACCCAAATTGGCAACGAGAACGTCCTTGATGCCGTCGCCGTCGAGATCGACGACTTCCGCGTGCGCGGGATTGAACCCTTTATCGGGTCCGTGGCTGTACAGCAATTTCCAGGTCGGCTTCGTTTCGTAGGGTTGCAGAACCAATACCTGTCCCAACCGCATCTCGCAGACCAGGACATCCAGGCGGCGCGGGTCGAAAAGATGGACGAGGTTGACGTTGCTCACGGCCGGATGGAACGGCTCCGCCGGCATGCGATAATCCTTGCGCTTGAAAGACACAGGCAGCGGGCGCGCCGGCTTCGCATGTTCCACGAACGGCAATTCCACAGGCGCCCGGCTCTCGTAATAGAGGGCGACGCTTTCCTGCGAAGGGAAATCGATCGCGAGCTTGGAATTGCGGAAGAAGTCGTAGGCTTGCTTGACCTCGCGTCGCCAGGCGGAGCGCGGGAACGTCTCGGCCGGCGGATAGCCATGACAGGCCATCCCGCAGAACCGGCGTACCTGTGCGGGGCTGGCTTCCTTCGGCTCCTCCCCCTTCGCCTCACCCGCTCCCGCTGGGAGGAGAGGGGAAGGCGAGGGGAGCGATTCGGACAAACGCGGGAGGAAATAGTAATAGATCAAAACGCAAGCCAGCAAGGTCATCATCGCCAAGACCCAGCGCCCAAAACGAGCGCGGCGGGCAGGTCGATTCATTTCCGATTCGTGCGTCATGATCTCACCGGGATGGCGTGCTGGCGCGGTTGCTTGGGACGATGGCTCGGCGCTGGCGGGCGGCGCGGGCGAGCTGTCCGGTGCGCTCGAAGTAATCGGCCAGCGCCTGACGGGCCGGTCCGTTCTGCCGATCTTGTTGCAGGATCAGGTACAGGTATCCCACTGCGTCCTCTTCCCGTCCCTGGCTCATCAGCTCCAGGGCGATCTGATAGCGCAGCTCGGCGTTTTGCGGCTCGCGGTTCGCCCGCGCGATCAGGCGCTCCACGTCAATGACCTTGGCTTCTCTCTCGCGCAGCTCATCCAGGCAGGCGCGAGCTTCCGCCGTTTTGTTCGCCGCCTCAAGACAGCGGCATAGGAGGCGCTGGGCTTCGCTATTGTAGCGGGGAGCAGCGGCGGCCGCTCGGCGCAGCCACTTTTCCGCGTCCTCGAACTGTCCAGCATGCAGCGCCAGCCGGCCGCGCTCCAGCAGCCCGCCCGCGTCCTTGGGATGTTCTTCGAGCAAGGAATCGAGCAGCTGCCGGGCCTCATCCACTTCATGCAAGTTGTAGCGGCAGCGAGCGAGACCGAGCAGCAGGGCGGGGTTTGCCGGCTGCAACGAGCGGAGCCGCTCATAGAGAAGCGCCGCCTCCCAGGGCCGGCCCACTCGGTAGAGCGTGCCCGCAAGTCCCTGCCGTGCCTCAAAGGAGAGGGCCAACTCGACCGCCTTCTCGTAGTCGCGCAGGGCATCCTGATCGCGCTCCATCTCGCCTTTGCGCGCGCGATTCTCCCAGGCGCGGGCACGCATCAACATGGCAAGGGGATGAGCCGGCTGTCGTTCGAGCAAAAAATTCAGACATACAATAGTATTTGAATCCCAAAATCGACTGGCGTAGCCTTTGGCCAGGGCTTCGAGCACCAAGACGGCATCGGGATCGTCGGCGGTCGTGCGCGCCCGCAGCGAGGTTTCATCTCGATCGAAATCGCCCTGCTGGGCGCTGGCGAGCATTTTTTCTAGCGCGATCTCGGGAGTCATGCCGCCCAGCCGAATGCACTCTTCAAGGTGCTTCTCGGCTTCCTCGTAATCGTCGCGCCGCCGGGCCGTTTGGGCGGCCAGGAAATGGACGGCGGGGCTTCGCCAACGCACTTTCAAGCACAAGTCAAGGTGATGTTGTGCTTCGTCGAACGCATAGCGTCCGAGCGCTTTCCGCGCGGCGTCGAGTTGGTATTGCGACCACAGAAAGGCAGACGCGGCTCCCGCACCGATGACGAGGAGGAGTAGTGCGAGAAACGACAAAAGTGGATACCGCAGCATGGCGCCGGTCAAGTTGCGGAGGGGCCGAATCATGTGCCTATCTCGGTTGTTGCTCCGCAGTCGGCTGCCGCGTTTCGGCTTCCATCTTCTGTTTGTACTCTTCGAGTGCCTTGCGCGCCGGGGCGTATTGCGGGTCGAGACTCAGGGCATTTCTCAGATAATGCAAGCCTCGCTCGTGCTGGCCGCTGCGGATCAGGAGCTGGCCAAGCTCGCAATGAAGCGCCGGATCGCGAGGTTTCTGCACCAGCTCCTGAGTGACAATGGCGTTGAACCGCGTCAGGTCTTTCTCCAATTGGTCGAGCAGGTTCTGCTGCTGTTGCGCTTCTTGTTCTTTGCCGTTGTGATTTAGGGCCTGAACCAGGGCAACTCGCGCGCGATGATCGTTTGGATTGATTTGAACCGCCTTGCGCAGCCAGTTTTCCGCCTCCGCGAATTGGTCTTGCTTGATGGCGAGCCGGCCGCGCAACGACAAGCCCGGCACGAAATCCGGTTTTTGCGCGAGCACGCTATCGGCCATCCGCACCGCCTCTTCTTGCCGGTCCAGGCCGTCCAGACAATCCGCCAGGCCGACCTGGATGCTCAGATTGTCGGGTTGGCACTGATGCAGGTACTCCAGGTGCCGGGCCGCTTCCTCGTAGTTGCGATCGTCGAGCAAAGCGACCGCCAATCCCAGGCGGGCTTCCTCATGTTCGGGATCCATTTCCAGGACGCGGCGGTAGCTCTTTTCCGCGGCGGAGCGGGCATGGCCATAATCGAGGTAATAGACTCCCTCCAAACACAAAGCCTGCGGATGGTCCGGGTAAAGTTGCAGCCAGCGGTCCAGGCATAAGCGGGCTTCGCCAAGCCGATATTGTTGCAGATAGCCGAGCGTCAAGGCTTCCAGGATCAGTGGCGTGTCCGGGTGGCCCTCGCCCACGTAGTGGAAGCAAAGATCGACCACCTGATCGAGACGGCGTTCGGCCGAGAGCAAGAGTAGTTCAAAAGAACAGGCATCATCGAGACCGCGGGTCTCTTGATACTCCTTCAGCAAGCGTTCGGCTTCGTCATAGCCGCGGACGCGGCGCGCGGACTGGGCGGCCAGGATGAGCACATCCGGATCGTGGGGCCAGATTTGATGGCACACCTTCAAATGGCGAATAGCCTGTGCGTTATGCCAGCGCTTTAGTTCTGAACGGGCAGCCCGGAGATGATACCAGGCCCGCACGTGGGGCGTAATGAAAGCGACGCCGGCGGCGGTCAAACCCACAAAGACGATCGCGGCCAACAAGCGGGGCCGTTGGAGCAACCAGAACCCAATCGCTTTCAATCGAGATGGGCTGGGAATCGGAGGGGCCGTTTCCGGCGTTTGCTCGCCGGTACTCGAACCTTCGCAACCGGCCGGGCCTGTCGCTCCGCCCTGCATTTCATCGCCCGTGGGAGACGGAGCAAGCATGGTGATACCTTTGGAATGATTTAGATTCTCTCGACAAATGAACCGCCAAGGCGCCAGGGACGCCAAGGAAAAACAAGAGAGATAGAGAGAGCAAAAGAGTTACAGGATCCAGTCTAGGAAATTCGCCTTCGGGAATTCCTCGTTCCCACGCTCCTGCGTGGGAACGCACGTTTGGACGCTCTGCGTCCCGTCCCGTGCGTGAATAGGACGCGACGCGGAGCGTCGCATACTGGCGTTCCCACGCAGGAGCGTGGGAACGAGAGGAATTCGCCTTCCTCGTTCCCACGCTCCTGCGTGGGAACGCACGTTTGGACGCTCTGCGTCCCGTCCCGTGCGTGAATAGGACGCGACGCGGAGCGTCGCATA
>Ga0070738_10002455_pt1 | contig 28539 bp, 27 predicted proteins | sample Coa_R2_2_FD_66446 | JGI IMG/M metagenome (GOLD analysis project Ga0070738, IMG submission 66446) | Surface soil microbial communities from Centralia Pennsylvania, which are recovering from an underground coalmine fire - Coalmine... | ecosystem: Environmental > Terrestrial > Soil > Unclassified ...
CGAACTCCACGAGCTCGATCCGCCCCTCGGCGGCCAGCACGCACCGTGCTGCCTTCGAGGCCAGCGCCGTCTGGAAGCTGACCTGGTTGAGCAGGTAGGTCTCCACCAGCTGGGCCTCGGGGAGGGGCGCCGTCACCTCGAGGAGGGGCTCCTCGGCGAAGACCAGCCGGCCCTCGGGCACTGCCCGCACCTGACCGGTGAAGCGCAGCCGCGAGAACGCGTCGAGAGCGTCGTCGTCGAACCCGAGACGGGCCAGGTGGCGGAGCTCGGCGTCGTCGAAGCGGAGCTCCTGGAGGTAGGCGAGGCAGTCGGCGAGCCCGGCCGCCACCAAGAAGCCGCGCCGTGGTGGGAGCCGGCGCACGAACAGGCTGAACGTGGCTGGTGCCACCATGCCCCGCCGCAGGTAGCTCGCGACCATGTTGAGCTCGTAGAGGTCGGTGAGCAGCGGCGAGCCGGCCCGTGGTGCCTCGTGACCCCAGCCTGGCTGTTCGGACGGATGGGACCCCGTCATCGATCCCGATGCTCTCCCTCGGCGACACCCGCCGGAAGGGTCGAAGGGAACGACGACGGCGAGTGCCGCTCGAGCATGTCACGCGCCGGGAGGGTGAGCGGCGCGAGCTCTGTGGAGCCGACCAGGTCCGTGAACACGAAGCTCGCGACGACGAGTGGGCTCACGGTGCGGCATTCCCCTGACGCTCGGTTCCTGCATGATACCGGGGCCGTGGCTCGATCGGCCGATGGCGGCAGCGCACGGCGGGGTGCGGTACCGTCGGCCACGTGGTCGCTGCGGTCGGTGGCAGGTGATGGCCGCCCCCTTCGACGGACAGACGGCGCTCGTGGTGGTCGACGTCCAGAACGACTTCGTGGACCCCTCCGGCTCCCTCGTCGTGCCCGGAGCGGCGGCGGCCATCCCGGCGGTCAACCGGGAGGTGGAACGGGCCGCTGCGGCGGGCGCGCTCGTCGTCTACACCCGTGACCGCCACCCCGCCCACACCCCCCACTTCGCCCAGGACGGTGGCACCTGGCCCGTCCACTGCGTGCAGGGCACCTGGGGCGCCGAGCTCCACCCGGGCCTGGTCGTCGTGCCGTCGGCACGGGTCGTCGACAAGGGCACCGGCGGCGAGGACGGGTACTCGGCGTTCAGCCAGCGGTGGCCCGCCGGCGGCGAGCGCGCGTCCACCGGGCTCGAGGAGATGCTGCGCCAGGCGGGGGTGCGGCGCGTGGTCGTGATCGGCTTCGCCACCGACTACTGCGTGAAGGAGACGGTGCTCGACGCGTTGGGGCTGGGCTTCGAGGTGACGGTGGTGCGCGACGCCGTCCGGGCGGTCGACCTCGCGCCAGGCGACGGCGAGCGGGCCCTCGACGAGCTGCGCCGCGCCGGGTGCCAGCTCGCCTGATCCTGAACCGGCCGGAGGGTGCAAGCGGCCCATCGGCGCCCACGGCGCAGCACCGGTAGCGTGGGCGGCATGGTGGACATCGGCCGGTTGGGCGTGTGGACCTTCGCGCTGCGCTCGCTGTCGGGTGGCGAGCTGGCCGACGCGGTGGGCGTGCTGGAGGGAGCCGGCTACGGCGCGCTGTGGTTCCCGGGGGGGTCGCCGGCGGGGGCGGCCGCGCACGCCCGCGGCGTGCTCGGCTGCTCGAGCCGCCTCGCGGTGGCCACCGGCATCGTGAGCATCTGGGCCGGCGATCCTCCGGAGATCGCCGCGGCAGCACGGGAGCTGGACCGTGAGCACCCGGGGCGCTTCCTGCTCGGCCTCGGGGCGAGCCATCCCGAGCTCGTCGACCGCGACGTGCCGGGCCGCTACGCCCATCCCGTCGACGCCGTGGCCCGGTTCCTCGACGCCCTCGACGCCGAGGACCCCGGTGCCGACGCACGTGCGCGCGTGCTCGCGGCGCTCGGGCCGAGGATGCTCCGCCTCGCCGGGCAGCGGACCGCTGGCGCTCACCCGTACTTCGTGCCCGTCGAGCACACGGCCTTCGCTCGCGAGGTGCTCGGGCCCGGTGCCCTGCTGGCGCCCGAGCAGGCCGTCGTCCTCGAGCCGGACCCGACGCAGGCCCGCGCGGTGGCCCGCCAGCACATGCAGGTGTACCTCGGGCTGCGCAACTACACCGCCAACCTGCGCCGGTTCGGTTTCACCGACGACGACCTGGCCGCTGGGGGCAGCGACCGCCTGGTCGACGCCGTGGTCGCCTGGGGGCCGCTCGAGCGGGTCGCCGAGCGAGTGCGGTCGCACTTCGACGCGGGAGCGGACCACGTCTGCCTGCAGGTCCTGACGGCCACCCAGGGCGCGCTGCCCCTCGCCGAATGGCGAGAGCTGGCAGGGGCCCTCGCCTGACACAGCGCTCCCGTAGGGTGGGCGAGCTGCCTCGAGGCGTCGGCACCATGCCTGCCCTACCGACAGGCCACTGACCCTCCAATCGCCCGTGCGGGCCCTCTGCCCGCGTGCTCGTGGAGCGTCCTGTGATCGCTGTCGTCTCGTCTGCGACCGTCGTCGGTGCGGTGGGCCACCCGGTGTCGGTCGAGGTCCATGTCTCGAACGGCCTGCCGGGGTTCACGGTGGTCGGGCTGCCTGACGCCGCCGTCCGCGAGGCGCGCGACCGGGTTCGGGCGGCCATCCTGTCGAGCGGCCTGCCCTGGCCACTGCGCCGGGTGACCGTCAACCTCGCCCCCTCCGGCTTGCGCAAGGGAGGGGCCGGCCTCGACCTGCCGATCGCCGTGGGGCTTCTCCTTGCATCGGGCGCCCTGCCTACGCCCGTCGCCGGCAACGTGTCGTTCGTGGGGGAGCTCGGGCTCGACGGGTCCGTGCGCCACGTGCCAGCCGTGATCGCCCTGGCGGACGCGGCCACCGGCCGCCGCCTCGTCGTGCCCGAGCCCGACGCAGCCGAGGCGGCGGCCGTGTTCGGCGGCCCGGTGGCAGGGGTCGGCTCGCTGCGCCAGGTGGCCGATGTCCTTGCCGGATCGGCGCCGTGGCCCACCTCGCGTGGGAAGCGCCCCGGCAGCGGCGCGTCCGCCAGGGGGCGCCGCGCCGGCCGTGGCACCGCCGGGGTGCCCGACCATCCCGGGGCGCCGGAAGTCGCCGAGGTCCCCGACCTCGCCGACGTGCGCGGCCAGCGGCTCGGTCGTCGGGCGCTCGAGGTCGCGGCGGCCGGGGGCCACCACCTGCTGATGGTCGGCCCGCCGGGCTCGGGCAAGACGATGCTCGCGGCCCGTTTGCCGTCCCTGCTCCCCAGTCTGACCGCCGAGCAGGCCCTCGAGGTCAGCCGGGTCCACTCGGCAGCCGGCGTGCCTCTGCCGGGCGACGTCTTGATCCGGCGCCCGCCCCTGCGCGCCCCGCACCACGGCGCGTCCGCTGTCTCGCTCGTCGGCGGCGGCACGGCGTCGATGCGGCCCGGTGAGATCAGCCTGGCCAACCACGGCGTGCTCTTCCTCGACGAGATGGGTGAGTTCCCCGCCGCCGTGCTCGACGCGCTCCGCCAGCCGATGGAGGACGGAGTCGTGCGGGTCAGCAGGGCCCGCTCGACCGTCACCTTCCCGGCGAGGTTCCTCCTGGTGGGGGCCATGAACCCCTGCCCGTGCGGGGACGGGATGCGGCCCGGGGCCTGCCGTTGCTCCGACACCCAGCGGTCCCGCTACCTCCGACGCCTGTCGGCACCGCTCCTCGACAGGTTCGACCTGGCGGTCCCCCTCCAGGTCCCCGAGGCCAGCGAGCTGCTGGCTCCAGCTGATGGGGAACCGAGTGCGGCGGTCGCCGGGCGGGTCGCGGCCGCCAGGGAGCTTGCCGCGGCACGAGGCGCCGAGTGCAATGCCTCGCTGTCGGCGGCCGCACTCGCCGACGCCGCACCGCTCAGCCCCGGGGCGCGCGCCCTGCTCGAGCGGCGGCTGAGAGCCGGCTCGCTCAGCGCCCGCGGGCTCGAGCGCGTCCGCCGGGTGGCCAGGACCGTCGCCGACCTCGACCGTTCGGTCCTCGTGACCGAGGCGCACGTTGCCGAGGCGCTCTCGCTGCGGGCAGGCCGCGAGGCGCTCCTTCCAGGCTGTGGGCTGTGACCGGCGTGGCCCCGTCGCTGCCTGAGCCTGCCTTCGCCGCTGCGCTCGCCGCGCTGCCGAAGATGGGGCCGGCGCACCTGCGCCGGTTGCTGCAAGGCGGCACCCCCTCCGAAGCGTGGGCCCACGTCCGCCGTGGCCATCCGCTCGACGAGGACGGTCGTTGGCGCCGGGCATCCGAGGCCGTCGACCCGACAGAGCTGTGGTCGGCACATCGGCGGCTCGGCATCGGGGTGCACCTACGGGGCGAGCCGCCATACCCCGCCGCGCTCGCCCGCGACGACGAGGCACCGGCGGTCCTCTTCAGCCTGGGCGATCCCGACGTGGTCGACCGCTTCCCGCGAGTCGGCATCGTCGGCACCCGGAGTGCCACCCGCTACGGCCTGGGCGTGGCGGTCCAGCTTGGCTCCGAGCTCGCTGCGGCCGGGGTCGCCGTGGTGTCGGGCCTGGCCCTCGGCGTGGACGGAGCGGCGCACGAAGGGGCCTGCGCAGCGTTCGAGGAGAACGGCGCCCCGCCGGTCGCGGTGGTAGCCGGCGGCCTCGACCGCCCCTACCCGGCTCGCAACGCCCGGCTGTGGGCTCGGGTGGCCGCCGCCGGCGTGGTCCTCTCGGAGTCCACAGCCGGCACCCGGCCCGAGCAGTGGCGCTTTCCCCTCCGCAACCGGATCATGGCCGCGCTGTCGGAGGTCCTCGTCGTGGTCGAATGCCACGAGCGAGGTGGCTCGTTGCACACGGTGCATGCCGCGGAGCGCCGGGGCATCGCCGTCGGAGCGGTGCCGGGGTCGGTGCGCAGCCCCGCCTCGTCGGGGACGAACGGCCTCGTGGCAACCGGCTGCTTCCCGGTGCGCGACACGACCGACGTGCTGGTGGCCCTCGGCTTGGCTCGGGCCGGCCGGGGCATTCGCCGGCGGGCAGGTGTCAGGCGTCGCGGGTCTCCTCGTCGTGACGATGCCGGGGGCGGTCCGATCGCGCCCGGCGCACGTGGTGTCGTGGCGCCTACGCACAGAGGGGATCTCGCGTCAAGTGATGTCCCCCCGGCCGGCAAGGGCGGCTCAGGCGATGCCCAGGGCCCGGTGGCCTCCGTGCTGGCTGCCCTCGGCTACGAGCCGTGCCCGATCGAGGCGCTCCTCGGGGCGACCGGCCTGTCCCTGTCGGAAGCCAGCGCAGTGCTGGAGGAGCTCGCAGCCGCCGGCGTCGTCCGGGGCCGGGCAGGGTGGTGGGAGCGTGCCTGAGCGTCCGGTGGGAATCCGGTGGTGCGACGCCGCCCAGGCTACGGTGAACCGATCGTGGCCGCATTCCCCTTGCTCGGGCTCGAGCTGCCGGCCCCCTCCCGTCTCGAGGCACGACCCGGCCGTGCTGCTGATCGGATCACCGGGTGGTCGCATGCGGTGGCGGCAGCGGAGCGCAGCGGGTTCGACGCCGTCTGGCTCACCGGCGCGCCCCGACCGGCCGCGACCGCCGACCCGTGCACCTTGGCCGGCGGGCTGGCTGCGGACACCTCCACCATCGTCCTCGGCGTGGTGGCGACCGTGCCGGGCGGGCGTCATCCGGCCATCCTCGCCCGCGACCTGGCCGCACTCGACCTGGTGTCCGGTGGCCGGGCCGCGGTCGCCCTTGCGGTGCGCGACCGGACGCCAGCCGCAGGTCTCGTCGCGGGTGCGGGCTTGCCGGCACCCGGCGCCGCACCCGCCGCACGCGGGGCACGGCGCCGGCTCGCCGCGGAGGCAGACGGGCTCGCGCTGCTGGGCCAGGCGGCGGCAATCGTCACGGCGCTGCTCGCCGGCTCCGTGCCGCCGGCGCCGTCGAGCGGCGCTCGCTTCCCTTGGCCGGGTGCCGCCTTGCGCCCTGCACCGCGGCAACCGGCAGGACCGCCCGTCGTGGCGTTCCTCGGCGCTGGTGCCCTCGCCGAGGCTGGTGCCCTCGCCGAGGCTGGTCCACTCGCCGAGGCTGGTCCGGCCCTCGAGGCCGTGGTCCGTCACGTGGGCGCGGTGAGCCTCGAGGGTGCCCCCGCTGACGTCGCGATGGCCGGCGAGCGGTTCCGCCGCCTGCATCCCGTGGGGCCGGGCACCTCGGTGCCGTTGCTGTGGCGAGGCGCGCTGCCGGGCTCTGCCGAGGAGGCAACGAGCCTGCTGGCGGGCTTGGCCGCCGCCGGTCTCGCCGGCGTGGTCTGTCGCCTGCCGATGGAGGCGGTGCCTCGCCCCGATGCGGTGCGGCGGGCCGGCGCCATGGTGCGGGCGGCCTTCGGGGGTGCGTGACGAGCAGACGCTGGCGCGTGGGGCGCCGGCAGGTCCAACGGGTACGGTCGGGTCGTGCTGGTCGGCGCGCACGTGCGGGCAGGCGCCGACCTGCTGGGAGCGCTGTCGAGGGGTGAGCTGATCGGCGCCGACGTGGTGCAGGTCTTCACCGCCAGCCCGCGAGCGTGGCGTGCCACCCGGTACTCGCCTGCGGTCCTGGCCGCCTACCGACAGGCCCAGGCGGCGCACCCGCGCGTGCAGGCGACCTTCTGCCATGCCAGCTACCTCGTCAACCTGGCCACGGACGACCCCGACCTGCTGGCTCGCTCCCGTGCCAGCCTGACGGCCAATCTCGCCATCGCCCGGGCGATGGGCTCCTCGGGAGTCGTGCTGCACGTGGGCAGCCACAAGGGGGCCGGGCTGGCGGCATGCCTTCCCCGCATCGTCGACGCCCTCGCCGAGGCGCTGGCCACCGCCGTGCCACCCGAGCCGGGCTCCTCGTCGTGCCCCGTGCTGCTCGAGAACGCGGCCGGCGCCGGGGGAACCGTGGGCCGGACCTTCGAGGAGCTCGCCCAGATCCTCGCCGCCGCCCCGGCCGGCGCGGACCTCGGCGTGTGCCTCGACACCCAGCACCTGTGGGCGTCGGGCATCGGCTTTGCCACGCCGGAGGAGGCGGACCGCCTGGTCGAGCGCTTCGACAAAGTGGTCGGGCTCGATCGGCTCTGCTGCCTGCACCTGAACGACTCGAAGGTTCCCTTCGGGGCGGGCCGCGACCGTCACGAGAACGTGGGGGCAGGCACGATCGGCGAGGCCGCCCTCGGCGCGCTCCTCGGCCACCCTGCGCTGGCAGGCCTGCCCGTCATCCTCGAGGTGCCTGGTGCTGGAGCCGGGCCGCGCGCCGAGGACGTCGCCGCGGCGCGCCGGGTGATCGCCAACGGGGCGGCGGCGCGCGCCAGGTCGCGGGGAGCGGTGCAAGGCGGCCGGCCGCCCCGTCGTTTGCACCCGGCCAGCGCCACGTCCCATGCTGGGCCGGCGGAGAAGGAGAGAACGTGAGCAGCACCCGCATCGAGACCGACAGCATGGGGGAGGTCGAGGTTCCGGCCGACCGGTACTGGGGAGCCCAGACGGCCCGGTCGCTCCACCATTTCGACATCGGTGACGACACGATGCCGGTCCCCCTCATCCGCGCCATCGGCGTGCTGAAGGAGGCCTCGGCCAGGGTCAACGAGGCGCTCGGCAAGCTCGACGCGCACCGGGCGGAGCTCATCGCCACCGCCGCCCGGGAGGTGGCCGAGGGAAAGTGGGACGACCAGTTCCCGCTCCGCATCTGGCAGACGGGCAGCGGGACCCAGACCAACATGAACGCCAACGAGGTCATCGCCAACCGTGCCATCGAGCTCGACGGGGGCGTGCTGGGGTCCAAGTCGCCGGTGCACCCCAACGACCACGTCAACATGTCGCAATCGTCGAACGACACCTTCCCGACGGCCATGCACATCGCCGCCGTCACCGAGGTGTCCGAGCGCCTCCTTCCCGAGCTCGGCGCCCTGCGCGACGCGCTGGCAGCCAAGGCGCAGGCGTTCGCCGGGATCACCAAGATCGGCCGGACGCACCTGATGGACGCGGTGCCCCTCACGCTCGGCCAGGAATTCTCCGGCTACGTCGCCCAGCTGGACGCAGCGATCGGTGGCGTGCGGGCCAGCCTGAGGGGCCTCTACGAGCTGGCCGCCGGCGGCACCGCAGTGGGGACAGGGCTCAATACGCACCCGGAGTTCGGCGAGCGCGTGGCAGCGGCCATCGCCGAGCTGACCGGCCACCCCTTCGTGTCGGCGCCCAACAAGTTCGCCGCCCTCGCCGCCCACGACGCGCTCGTTGCCGCCAGCGGAGCCCTGCGGACGGCGGCCGTGTCGCTGGTCAAGATCGCCGACGACATCCGCTGGCTCGGCTCGGGCCCCCGCAGCGGCCTCGGGGAGCTGGTGCTGCCGGCCAACGAGCCGGGCTCGTCCATCATGCCGGGCAAGGTGAACCCCACCCAGTGCGAGGCCATGATCATGGTGGGGATCCAGGTGATGGGCAACGACACCGCGATCGCCATCGCCGGGTCGCGCGGCAACCTCGAGCTCAACGTCTGCAAACCGGTCATCATCTACAACTTCTTGCACTCGGTGCGGCTCCTTGCCGACGCCTGCCGCACCTTCCGGATGTTCTGTGTCGAAGGGTTGGAGCCCGACACCGAGCGCATTGGCCGCCACCTGCAGGATTCCCTCATGCTGGTGACCGCCCTCAACCCCCTCATCGGCTACGACAGGGCGGCCGAGGTGGCGAAGAAGGCGCATCGCGAACGCATCACCTTGCGCGAGGCGGCGGTTGGGCTCGGGTACCTCACGGGCGCGCAGTTCGACGAGGCGGTACGCCCTGAGGAGATGACCCACCCGTGACGGTTGGCCGGTGCCTTCACAGGGGTTCGGCGTGCCCGAGGTGCTGAGCGAGGCCGACGTCGACGCGGCACTCGCGGCGCGAAGCCTCGACTGGGAGCGACAGGGCGGCCAGCTCGTGAAGGTGGTGCGCCGTCGGGACTTCGCCGGGGCGCTGGCCTTCGTCAACGCCATCGGCGTGGTGGCCGAGGCGGCGAACCATCATCCCGACATCGACATCCGCTGGGACACGGTCACCTTGTACCTGTCCACCCACTCGGCAGGCGGCATCACGGCTGCCGACCTCGACCTCGCGGCTGCCATCGACCGGCTTGGGGGCTCCGACACCTGAGGCGCCCAGGGCCGGCGGGCTCCCGGGCCTCGCGGCCTGCTTGCGCGCGCTGCGAACGCCAACCCCGGCCTCAGGCCACCGGCAGGTCACCGGCGCGGCCGCCAAGCCCGGCGTCAGGCCACCGGCGCGGCCGCCAAGCCCGGCCTCAGGCCACCGGCGCGGCCGCCAAGCCCGGCCTCAGGCCACCGGCAGGTCCCAGAGCGGGAACCAGCGCGACAGGTCCTGCTCGAGAGGAAGGTCGGCACCGAAGACCGCCCGCACGTGCAGCTCGAGCTCGCTGTCGCGGTGCTCCTTGCCATCGGGGGCAAAGGGGTAGAAGGTGCCTCGCTTGTAGAGGTACACGACGTACAGGGGGCGGGCTCCCTGCTCGGCCGAGGGGCCGGGCACGAAGCCGAACACCGAGCACAGCAGCTGGGGGCCCCAGCCGTTGTCGGTCAGGGTGGCGTTGACGAGGTGCACCCGGCTGACGAGGTCCTCGAGGGAGGGGTCGTCGAGGAGCAGCCAGCGGTAGCCGAAGGAGTCCTCGGCCAACGTGAGCTGACCGGCGAGGGAGCCGCTCGCTCGGGCGGGCGCCAGCGCCCCCCCGCTGCCGGTTGCCCTGGCGCCCGCAGCATCGGTGCCCGCTGCGCCGCCGGCCGGAGCTGCGTCAGCCGGGGCTGTGTCGGCCGGGGCTGTGTCGGCCGGGGCTGCGTCAGCCGGGGCTGCGTCAGCCGGGGCTGCGTCAGCCGGGGCTGCGTCAGCCGGGGTTGCGCCGGACGGGGTGGCGCCGGCCGGGGCTGTGTCGTCGAGCTGGAGGAGCTCGGCGATCTCCTGCTGGACGTCGGTGACCGATCGGCCAGCAGGCGGCTTCCAGCAGACCCCGGCATGACCGGAAGGCACGAGGCCGGTGCCCGATTCCAGGGTGACCGCTGCCGAGGGGAGCGCGAAGAGCGCGTCGAGGTTGGCGCGAACCGGCTTGGTGCGCCCGAGGATCGTGTCGAGGAGGCCCACGGAGGAGGCCCCGGATCAGCGGGCCTGGCCCATCTCGGCTTCGAGCTGGGCGAGCTGGGCCAGACGTCGCTCGAGGGATGGATGGGTGGAAAAGAGCGACGACAGTGTGAGGCCCGACCCGGCCTCGTTCCCGTCGTTCCGGGGCCTGGCCACGGCCGGGGTGAAGAAGAACGCGTTGAAGGGCTCGGCCTTGCGCAGGTCGCGGGTCGGGATGCGGCCCATGTCGCCCGTCACCTTGATCAGTGCGGCCGCAAGCACCGACGGGCGCCCGATGAGGATGGCCCCCGAGCGGTCCGCGGCCAGCTCGCGGTAGCGCGACAGCGCCATGGTGAGCAGGAAGCTGATGGCGTAGACGACGATCGACACCAGCATGACCATCATCTCGACCAGCACGAGCTGCGAGGCGTTCTGGTTGTTGCGGTTGCCCCCGCCGCCGAACAGCCCGGCGTAGAACATGACCCTCGTGATGAGACCGGCCAGCACTCCGAGCCCGCTGGCGATGGTCATGACGGCCACGTCGCGATGGGCGACGTGGGACAGCTCGTGGGCCAGGACCGCCTCGACCTCCGGCTCGTCCAGGCGGCGCATGAGGCCGGTGGTGGCGCACACGACGGCAGCCTTCGGGCTCCGGCCGGTGGCGAACGCGTTGGGCACGTCGGTCTCCGCGATGGCGACCCTGGGCTTGGGCATGTCGGCCAGCGCGCACAGCCGGTCGACCACGCCGTGGAGCTCGGGCGCCTCCTCGCGCGACACCTCACGCCCGTGCATGCCCCAGAGGGCGAGCTTGTCCGAGAACCAGTACTGGAGGAACAGCAGCACTGCGGCGATCACGATGACGACGGTGATGCTCTTCAGGATCGCCCACAGGATGGCGATGAAGGCGCCGTAGAGGATGACGAGGAGCAGTCCGGTCACGAACATGCGCGTCGTGAGCCCCCGGTCGGCGGGGATGTTGCGGGCCCTGGGCATCACGCGCTCCTTCCGGTGCTGTCCCCCGCGTCCTTCGTGCCGTCGTCGGGCCCGGCGCCCGCCTGCGCCCCGGCACCCCCGGCCTGGGAGGCCGTGCCCCCGGCGCTCTCGGCACCTCCGGTCGGGGAGGCCGTGGCCCCGGCGCTCTCGGCCTGGGAGGCCGTTGCCCCGGCGCTCCCGGTGCCGTTGCCGGCGGCCCCGGCGGCCCCGGCGGCCCCGGCGGACCCGGCGGACCCTTCGTCGACCACGTCGGCGTCAGCGGGCTCGCGGTCGCCGGACTCGAGAGCGCCGGCCGGGCCCGACGTCCCGAGCTCGACCTTGAGGGCGGCCAGCTCGCGGTCCACCTGGGAGGTGCTCGACATGCGGTCGAGCTGGGCCTGGATGTCGTCGACCGGGTGGGTGAGGTCGGTGAGGGCTCCCGACTCCAGCAGCTCGTCGATGGCCCCGGCCCGCGCCTGCATGCTGGCGATCTTGTCCTGCGCCCGCTCGATGGTGCTGCCGGCGTCGCCCATGGAGCGGGAGATCCCGCTGACCGCCTCGCCGACCTTGGTCTGGGCCTCGGCGGCGGTGTAGCTCGCCTTGAGGGTCTCCTTGCGGGTGCGGAACTGCTCGATCTGGGCCTGGAGGCGCTGGGAGGTGACGACGAGCTTCTCCTCCTGCTCGACCACCTGGTCGTGCTGGGTCTTCAGCTCCGCCAGCTGCTCGCCGAGCGCCGCCCGCCGGGAGAGGGCCTCACGTGCCAGGTCCTCGTTTCCCTGGCCCAGTGCCGCCTTGGCCTGCTCCTGGAGCTTGTCCGCCTGCTTCTGCAGCTGGCCCGCCTGCAGCTCGATCCGCTTGCGGGCTGTCGCCACGTCGGCCACGCTGCGGCGAACCTTCTGGAGGCTCTCGAGCTGGCGCTCGTAGGAGAGGTCGAGCGTCTCGCGCGGGTCCTCGGCGCGATCGAGCACCTTGTTCGCCTTGGCCTGGAAGATGTTGGCCATCCGCCTGAACACGCCTGGCACAGGTCTGCCCTCCTCGACGGGTCCCCCGTCGCACCGAGCATAAAGCGCAGCGGGTCGTCGCGGGGTCCACCTCGACCTGGGCGCTACCCTGGCCCCGGTGCCGGAGCGACCCTGCTTGCTGACCGTCCATGCGCACCCCGACGACGAGTCCTCGAAGGGGGCAGGATCGATTGCCCGCTACCACGCCCTCGGGGCACGCACGGTGCTCGTGTGCTGCACGGGGGGCGAGGAGGGCGACGTGCTCAACCCGGCCATGGACACCCCGGCCGTGCGCGAGATCCTGCCCGTCATCAGGCGCCAGGAGCTGGCTGCCGCCGCCGCCGTCATCGGCTACGACGACGTGGTGCTGCTCGGCTACCGCGACTCGGGGATGCCCGGCGCCGACGCGAACCGCCACCCCGACTCGTTCGCCATGGCGCCACTCGACGAGGCGGTCGGGCGCCTCGTCGGGGTGCTGCGACGGGTCCGCCCGCAGGTCGTCGTGACGTACCCCGCGGAGCAGCGGGGGTACCCGCACCCCGATCACCTGAAGGTCCACGAGGTGACGGTGGCCGCCTTCGAGGCGGCGGGCGACCCCTCGCGCTACCCGTCTGCCGGATCGCCCTACGCGCCGCAGAAGCTGTACTACAGCGCCTGGTCGTGGCGGCGCATGCAGGCCGTGCACGCAAAGTTCCTCGAGCTCGGGCTGGCATCCCCCTTCGACGAGGCCCGCCTCGCCGAGATGGCCGAGGGCGACCACCCGGTCACCACCAGCATCGACGTCACCGGGTTCCAGGGCGTGCGTCGCCGGGCCCTGCGGGCCCACGCCACCCAGGTCGACCCCTCGTCTGCCCTGTGGTTCGGGCTCCCCCCCGAGGTCGAGCACGCCGTCCACCCCTACGAGGACTACTTCCTCGCCCGCAGCCTGGTCGGCCCCCTCGAGGGGCCCGAGGACGACCTCTTCGCCGGGGTGGGGGTGGCGTGGCCCGCCGGGCAGGTAGCCCCGCCGGTGCCCGCCGTGCCCGAGTGGTGGCGGGCAGAGGCGCCCGGGCGCATCGCCCCGCTCAGCGACCGTCGCGCACCACGTCGCGCAGGGCTCGGTACCCGATGAGGACTACGCCCGCGGCTTCGACCGCCTGGCGCAGGGTGCCGTCCTCGCACACCAAGCGGTAGTCGTCGACCCGGGCCTGCCAGTCGCGGGCCAGCGACCGCAGCTCGGGCGTGTCGACTGCCGGCCGCACGACGAGCTCGGTGACGCCGGGGCGCAGCGCCCCGAGGTGCTTTTCGATCAGCTGCCGGCTGCCGACCTGGGGGGAGTAGAGCAGGTCGTCGGTGAAGACCACGCCGGCCTCCTCGGCCACCCTGCGAGCCGGAAAGCCGAGGAACGTCTCGGAGCCGGGGCCCAGCATCCGGAGCGGCAGCCGGAAGTCGACTGCCAGGTCGAGGTAGACGTCGAAGAACTCCGGGCGCAGCTGCAGCGCTGCCAGGTGCACGTCGAGATGGCTCACGTCGAAGCCCCACAGGATCGCCCGCTCGATCTGGGCCCGGCACTCGCGGCGCACCTCGTCGAGGTCGGCGTGGTCCCAGACGTCGCGCAGGGTACGCGGGAAGCCCCCGTCCCCACCGAAGAGGGACGGGGCATGGGTGATCGGGCCCCAGCGGTACAGCTCGTGCTCGGCGTTGACGGTCAGGTGGACCCCGACGTCCTCGCCGCGGTAGCGGGCTGCCGCCTCGCGCGACCAGGGGCAGGGCACCATCAAGGTGGCGCTGGTCGCCAGGCCTGTACGAAGGCACTCGAACACGCCCACGTTTGCCGCATGGCAGAAGCCGAGCTCGTCGGCGTTGACGATGAGGAGCTTGGCGTCCGGCGGGTATCCCAGGCGTTCGACCAGGGCGGTCACGACACGACCGTAGCGCCGGTGGCGAAGGAGCTGTGCGGGCCCGACGTCCGGCTCCTTGGCGGGCCAGGCTGCTCGGCGGCCGGTCGTCAGTGCCCGCTGCCCCCGAGGCGGGCCGCGAGCTGCTCGTTCTGGTCGGCCACCTGGTCGGCGAGCTCGCGCTGGTGCGCCGCCAGGCTCGCGGTCAGCGCGGGGTCGCCCAGGGCGAGGATGCGGACCGCCAGGAGCCCGGCGTTCGCGGCGCCGTTCACGGCCACCGTCGCCACGGGCACGCCGCGAGGCATCTGGACGATGGAGAGCAGCGAGTCGAGCCCGTCGAGACGGGCGAGCGCGACCGGCACGCCGATGACCGGCAGCGTGGTGGCCGCGGCCAGCATCCCGGGGAGGTGGGCGGCGCCGCCGGCGCCGGCGACGATCACCCGGAGGCCCCGGTCAGCGGCCGTCCTGGCGTACTCGAGCATCGCGTCGGGCGTCCGGTGGGCCGACACCACGCGGACTTCGTGGGCGACGCCGAAACGTCGCAGCACGGCCACTGCGTCGTCGAGGACCTGGAAGTCCGACGAGCTCCCCATCACCACGCCGACGAGGGCGCCGCCGCCGCCGGACCCAGAAGGGCTGGCTCGCCCGGCGCTCACCGCAGCGTCCCCACCAGCGCCAGGCGGTCGGGCACGGGCGTACCCAGCGCGGCGGCAGCTGCCCACGCACGCGCCCGGACATCAGCCGGGTCGTCGCCGCAGACCGTCACGTGGCCGAGCTTTCGCCCCGGGCGGGGCACCTTGCCGTACAGGTGGACGTGGGCACCCTGGATCGCCAGCGCCGCCGCGAGGTGCCGGGCCGGTTCCGAGGGCGGGTCGGCACCGAGCACGTTGACGCTGGCGATGGCGGCCGCCACGGGCGACGTGTCGCCGAGGGGCAGGTCGAGCACCGCACGGACGTGGTTCTCGAACTGGGAGGTGACCGACCCTTCGATGGTCCAGTGGCCCGAGTTGTGCGGCCGCGCCGCCAGCTCGTTGACGAGGAGACGGTCGCCCGCCAGGAAGAGCTCAACCGCCAGCACGCCCGCCAGCTCGCAGCGACCGGCGACCTCCCGGGCAAGCTCCCCGGCCCGGTCCACGACGGCCTGGGGCAATCGCCCGGGCACCAGCACCTCCCTGCACATGCCGTCGACCTGGGCCGTCTCCACGGCCGGCCAAGAAGCTGTCTGCCCCCCCGGGCGGCGGGCCACCAGCACCGCCAGCTCGGCGTCGATGGCCACGGACTCCTCCACGAGCAGCGGTGTGCCGCTCGCCGCGGCCGCGGCGCAGACCCGTGCCGCCTCCTCGGCGTCGTGGACTGGCCAGACGCCCTTGCCGTCGTAGCCGCCCCGAGCCGCCTTCAGGACCACCGGCCAGCCGTGGTCGGCTGCAAAGGAGGCCACCTCGCGGGTCAGTGCGGCCGGTGTGCCGGGGGTGGCGCGACCTGGGGTCCCGGCAGCGCTCAGGAGCGCGAACGCCGGCACCGGCAGCCCGGCCGCGGCGAGCCCAAGCCGCATGCGCCCCTTGTCGACCGCCATGTCGAGCGTGCGCGTGCCCGGCCGGACCACCCGACCCCGCTGCTCGAGGTCCGCCAGCAGGCGGAGGTCGACGTGCTCGTGGTCGAAGGTGATCACCTCGCATCGCGCAGCCAGCGCGTCGAGGTCGGCCGCGACCTTTGGCGAGCCGATCACGAGGTCCGGGGCGATGGCCGCCGCGGCGTCGTCGGGACCCTGAGCCAGGACCGCCACCCCGAGCCCGAGGGCGCTCGCAGCCTCGCAGGTCATGCGGGCCAGCTGGCCTGCCCCGACGATGCCGACCGGCAGCCGTGCCGTCATGTCGGCGCAGCCGGCCGTCGCCGGCCGTCGCCGGCCCCGGTCCCAGCGACGGCGAGGAGCACCCGGGCGCCTGCGCCCAGCGCAGCCCCGAGGACCGCGCCGCCGACGACGTCGGAGGCATGGTGCGCCTGAAGGTGCACGCGGCTCGCCGCAACGGCGGCGGCCAGGCCGACGAACGAGGCCAGTTCGACGGGGCCGTCGGCCAGCGCGACGGCCGTGCACCACGCCGCCAGGGTGTGGCCGCTCGGGAAGCTGCTCGACGTCGGGCTGCGCACGCCGAGGGGACCTCCCGTGGGAAGGCGGTTGCCAGGCGCCGGGCGCTGGCGGCCGACCAGCGCCTTGGCGGCCGCGTTGACGCCGTAGGAGCTGACTCCCGACAAGGCCAGCGCCAGGATCGTTCGCCGGCGCCCTCGCCTGCTCGTGAGGCACTTGGCGGCGGCGATGAGGACCCAGACGTACCCGTAGTCGCCGAGATTGGACAGGACGATCGCCGCGGTGTCGACCGCCCGGCGGCCACGGAAGCGGTCGAAGGCGCCATCGACGGCCGCGTCGAACGCCGCCACGGGGCCGCTGGGGGTGGCCGGTACGGCACCGTTGCCCGCCCCTCCATCGAGGGACGCGAGCAGGGCGTCGGGGTGGAGGGGCTCGCCGGCCGAATCCGCAGCGCGACGCGCCGGCGCACGGCGCGCCGTCGTCTGGGTGACCAGGGCCGTCATGGCGCGACCGAACCGGGAAGCTCTCCGCCGAACGCCGGGCACAAGGACTTGAAGTTACAGGATTGGCACAGCGGCGAGGGTCGGGGCTGGAAGTCGTCGTGCCGGCAGGCCCGTTCGATCGCCGCCCAGATGGCGGCCGCCCGCCGCTGCTGGCCGTCCACCGACTGCGCGCTCGGCGTCGCGGCGATGGTGAGGGGCTCGCGCAGGTGGAGCAGCCGAACCTCAACCGGGGTCCGCCCGAGCGCGTGGCGGCACAGAAGGGCATAGAGGTGCACGCCTGATAGCCGGCCCTGCTCGAAGCGGGCCGGCGGCGCGCGGCCGGTCTTGTAGTCGACCACCACGAGCTGCCCATCTTCGGTGAGGTCGAGGCGGTCGATGATGCCCCGAAGGCGGATCGGGCCGAGGCCGACCTCGAGCCCGAGCTCCACACCGACGGCGTGGACGGTGTCGGGGTCCTCGAGGAGGAAGTAGTTCTCGACCAGCCGTGCCGCGTCGGCGAGGAAGCACCCGGTTTCCTCGTCGGACATGGCGAGCTCGGCCATCTCTGGCGCGGCCGCCAGCTCCTCCCACGCCGCGTGCAGCTCGTCGAGCGCGGCTTGCACCGTGCGCTGCCCGGCCGGGCGGTTCCAGATGAGCCCTTCGAGGGCTGCGTGGACGAGCGTGCCCTTGACCGCGTGGGGGGAAGGGGGCTCGGGGAGCCGGTCGATGGCCGAGTACCGGAAGGCGAGCGGGCAGCTCGTGAACGAGGTGACCTTGGAAGGGGTCAGGGACTGGGGCGGTGCCAGCGGCATCGGCCACAGGTTAGGGCCCACGTGTGACGGACCCGGGGACCGGGTCGAGGCCCGCACAATTGCCCTGCAACCGGTGAGCAACCGTCGGGCAACCCACCGTCGGTACAGTCACGCGGCTCCCGGGCGGCAGGCCGCCACCTGGTGCGGCGCTGCGACGAGGACTCGATGACCAACGCACAACTCGCCAGGAACCAGGCGGTGGCGGTGGCGGCCGCAGTGGTGGGTGCCGTCGCGGTGCTCGGGGTCCTCGAGGGCTTCGGGCTCCTGGCCGGGGGCGAGGCGGCCACGCTGGCGGTGGGTGCCGTCTTTCTCGGTGCCATGGTCGTCGCCACACGACCTTCCCGCTCTACCTGGCGCTGGCCGTGGCTGGCCCTCGCAGTGGCGCTCGGGCTGCTGCTCTGCGCCGGGCTCGCCAGGGCCCACCTGCACACCGTCGGCAACCTGACTGCGTCGCGCTCGCTCGTCCCCGACGCGATGGGTGTCCCCGGCAGCCTCCTGGCGGCCGTGGCCGTCACCTTGGTGACGCGCGGTCGGGCACCGCGCGACCGGGTCGACGTCGACATGGTCCTCGACGCCCTCATCTTCGCCCTGGCCTCGCTGGCGGTCGTGTGGGCCTTCGTCGTCGACCCCATCTTGGCCAGACACCACGCGCCGGGAGCGGTGCGGGTGGTCGTCGTCTGCTCCCCGGTCGTCGACCTGTTCATGGTGGCCATGACCGGCCGCCTGCTCTTCGACCGCGCCACCAGGCGGGCGTGGTCCGGACGCCTGCTGGCAGCGGCAGTGGTCGCGCTCTTCGCACGCGACGCCGCGCTCGCTGCGAGCGACCTCGGGCTCGTGAGCATGGACTGGCCGTTGTTCGATGCGCTGTCGGCGACGGCCGTCGCGCTCTTCGGCGGCGCGGCCCTGCACCCCTCTGCCCGGCTCCTCGAGCTGCGACGGCTGAACGGGGGCGCACGGCCCCTGTTCCCCACGCCCGCACGCCTATTCCTCGTGACCCTGGCCCTGATCGTCCCCACGCTCGTGGTGGTCCTCAGCCCGGCGCGAGGTGGTGATCGCCTGGCGGTCACCGGCGTGGCCGTCGTGACGGCAGCCGTCACCACCTGGCGGGTGTTCCGTGCCCTGCGCAGCAGCGCCAGCTCGGAGGCGAAGCTCGCGCACCAGGCCACCCACGACGAGCTGACGGGGTTGCCCAACCGGGTCCTCGTCGAGCAGTGGGTGTCGGGCATGCTCGACGAGCCGGGCCTGAGCCGCGCCGGGCTGGCGGTGGTCTTCCTCGACATCGATCGGTTCAAGCTGGTGAACGACACCTTCGGGCACGCCAACGGCGACGTGCTCCTCGGCCAGGTGGCCCGCCGCATCGGCGAGGTCGTCGGTCCGCGGGACATCGTCGCCCGCATCGGCGGCGACGAGTTCGTGATCGTGCTCGAGAACGTCGCCGGGACCGAGCAGGCTCGTCAACGCGCCGAGCGGATCCGCCGATCGTTCGACGACGCCTTCTTCCTCGGCCAGTCGGAGGTCTTCGTGACCGCCAGCCTCGGCGTGTCCCTGTCGGAGCACCCCGAGCCGGTGATCGACGCGGAGACGCTCATCCGCGACGCCGACACGGCCATGTACCAGGCGAAGGAGGCCGGGCGCGACACCGTGTCCATCTTCGACGCCTCGATGCGCGAGCGGATCGCGGACCGTCTGTCGCTCGAGCACGACCTGCGCCTGGCCGTCGAGCGCGAGGAGTTCCGGCTCGTCTACCAGCCCATCATCTCGCTGGCCGGGAGGGAGCGGCGCGTGATCGGCCTCGAGGCGCTGCTCCGATGGGAGGGGCCTGCCCGCGGGCTCGTCCCTCCGGGGATGTTCATCGGCATCGCCGAGGACAGCGGCCTCATCGTGGAGATCGGCGACTGGGTGATCCACGAGGCGTGCCGCCAGCTCGCCAGCTGGCGCCAGGAGCCCGACCTCCACGACCTGTTCGTGTCCGTCAACGTGTCGGCGCTGCAGCTGAAGAAGGCCGCGCTGTTGCCGAGGATCAGGGGGGCGCTGGCCCAGAGCCGGCTGTCGACCGAGGCGCTGTGCATCGAGCTCACCGAGTCGTTGCTGATGGAGAGCCCTGCAGACGGCACCGCCCTGCTCACCCGGCTGAAGGAGCTCGGCGTGCGCCTCGCGCTCGACGACTTCGGCACGGGGTACTCGTCGCTTGCCTACCTCAGGCAGTTCCCGGTCGACTACGTCAAGGTCGACCAGTCCTTCACGGTCGGGCTGGCACGGCAGGACCCGTCGGACGAGACGCTGGTGGCCGCCATCGTCTCCATGGCGCGCGCCTTGGGCGCGGCGACGATCGCCGAGGGCGTGGAGGAGCCCCGCCAGGAGGATCGGCTGCGCGCCATCGGTGCCGACTGCGCCCAGGGCTTCTACTACTCGCGCCCGGTGCCCGCTGAGCGGGTGGTCGAGACCATCCGGTCGCTTGCGCCTCGCCGCGGGTTGCGCCTCGTCAGCGGAGATGCAGCCGGAGGTCGGCGAGGGCGCTGACCTCGCGCACGAGGGCGGCAGCTGCCGCCCAGTCGGGGGGTCGGACGACGGGCTCCAGCCCGCGGCCGAGGGCCATCACGCCGTGCAGCACGGGGTCGCGCGTCGCCAGGCGAGCGTGCCAGTCAGCGAGATCTGCCCACACCGGAAGGCAGGCCGGCGAGCCGAGGTAGGGCCGGGCGGCGATGCCGGCGAACAGCGTGAAGGGCCGCTGGAACTTCCACTGGAGCATGCGCAACGTGGACACGTCGAAGACGGCGAGGGCGCGGGCCAGGCCGCCGCTCGCTCCCAGGACCGATGCCGCCTGCAGGAGGGCCATGGTGATGGTCCCCTGCAGGGCGGGGGAGCGGCGGTAGTCGGCTGCGACAGCCACGGTCGCGATGTCGAAGGTGCGCGCCGGGTCGTGCACGAGCCCGGATCCGCCGAACAGCGACGCGCTCGACACACCCCACACGGCCTCGGCGGCGCGAAGTGCCCGCAGCCCCCTCGCAGAGGGCAGGATGAGGCGCAGCATGCCGGCGGGCTGGAGGCGCCGCTGGTCGACGACGCAGGCCAGAACCGTCGCATGGTCGTACGGCGCGAGCGCTCGCCGCTGCCACTCGAGCGCGTCCGCCGATGCCTCGCCCAGCACCTGGCGCTCCAGCGCGAGCGCCAACGCGGCGTGACGGTCGTCGGCCCGCCATGCGTGCAGCACCATGGGCGCGTCGCTCGACGCGTCGACGAGCTCGGCCGCCAGGGCTTGCAGCTCACCCGGACCCGGCCCGCCATACGGTGCGGCACCATGTCGCAACCGCGCCAGCGGCCGGCCGCGACGACCCGTCACGCGGCGCTTCTTTCCACGGCGGTCACCGTAGCCGCACCCGGTCGTGCTGTGTCGATCAGTCGTCGATCTCGTCGATCGGTCGTCGGTCGGGCCTCAGGATTGGCTCAGCGATCTCGCAGGTGGTCGCGCCGACCGCGGTCCCCGATCGGGCGTGGCGCTCCCACTAGATTGGAAGCCGGTGCTGGCACACGCCCTGGTCGAGCTCGGGATCGTCTGGGGCGTGGCCGTGTGCGTGGTGCTCGTGTCGGGGCTCGTCACAGGAGTGGCCCTCTCGCGCCGTGCGTCGCAGGCGCATCGCCCCCGGCGCCGGCACCGGTCGCCTGGGACCCGGCGGCTGCTGCCGGGCGGCAACCTCTACTGCCGGCTGCACCGCCGGCCGCTCGCCGTGGCCGTGCCCCACCGTTCGCGCCGCCTGCGCTGAGGCGGGCCCGTGGCTACTCGGTGAGGCGAGCGACGTCGGCTGCCTCGTCCGGCGTGAGCCGCCATGCGGCCGACGCGGCGTTCGCGCGCACCTGGTCGGGCTTGGTCGCCCCGGCGATGACCGAGGCGACCACCGGCTGGGCGATCAGCCACGCGGTCGCCAGCTCCAGCACGGTGTGCCCCCGCGCCTCGGCCCATTCGGTGAGGGACCCTACGACGTCGAAGTTGCGCTCCGAGAGCATGCCCGAGGCTCGATCGCCCCAGCGTGCCAGGCGCGTCCCCTCGGGCGGTGCCTCGCCCCGGCGGTACTTGCCAGTCAGCATGCCGCTCGCAAGCGGGAAATAGGGCAGGTAGGCGAGGCCGAGGCGGCGGCACTCGGGGAGGACTTCCTGCTCGTCGCGGCGGTCGAGGAGGCTGTACGCGTTCTGCAGGCTCACGAACCTGGGCGCGCCGCCAGCCACCGCACCCTCGGCTTCGCGCAGCTGGCTGGCCGAGAAGTTCGAGCAGCCGATCTCACGGACCTTGCCCTCTGCCACGAGCTCGCCGAGCGCGGCCAGCGTGTCGCCGATCGGGGTGTCCGGATCGGGCCGGTGAAGCTGGTAGAGATCGATCCAGTCCGTCCCCAGCATCCGCAGGCTGCGCTCCGCCGCCTGCCGGACGTACTCGGGGCGCGCCCCGCCCTGGGTCTCCTTGCCGACCGGGCTCCCGAACTTGGTGGCGATGACGACCCGGTCGCGCCGCTTGCCGAGGGCGCGCCCGAGCCGCTCCTCGCTCGCGCCATAGGAGTCCGCGGTGTCGAAGAAGTTGACCCCGGCGTCGAGCGCCGCGTCCACGACTGGCGCAACGTCCTCTTCGGCCATCCCGTAGCCGAAATTGTTCGTGCCGAGGCCCACCACCGTCACCTCGAGCGATCCGATCTTCCTCGTGTCCATGACCCAGGTCTACCACGGGCGTTGGGGGTCCGGCGCCCGCGAGGTCGTTCGGGCGAGGGCCCCGCCTGTGCCCAACGAGAGCCGCTCGCGCGGGGCTCTCGTCAGCCGGTCGGGGAGGTCGACGCCGGTCGTTCCGGTCCCCACGCGCGCCCGTCCCACCAGCGGAAGCCCGACGGGGTACCAGCCGGGTCGGGGTACCAGCCGGGCGGTGCCGCCGCCGGCACGGCCTGGACGGCTGGGGGCGCCGCGCGCCCCGAGCGCCGGAGCAGGACCAGGCCGCCCACGCCGGCACCCAGGGCGAGGGCCAGGGTGAAGAGGCCCACGAGCATGCGGCTGTTGGCCGCCGACTGGCACTCGCCGATGAACGCGAGCCAGTCGAGGTGGGCGGCCGTACCAGCGCTGGCCGGCGGTGGAGGGCCGGCGCCGATCGACACCGGGTCGAAGAAGGCGGCTGCCGCCGACTCCGAGGAGGTACCGGGCCCGCAGGTTCCGCCGGCGGCGGGTGCGGGCAGGCTGGTGAGCACGGCGCTCAAGGCGATGGCGATGCCCATCACGCCGAGGAAGACGAGGACCGCTCCGGCCAAGCGCCGCGTGCTTGTCGTGGGCAATGCCTGCTCCCTTCCCGTCCGCTCCGTCGTCACCGTGAGCCGTGCCCGGCCCTGGCGTCGCGGATGGTAGACGGCCCGCGCCCACGCCGGGACGCGCGCGGCACGCCAGACGGCTCGGGTGGCGGCGGCCGGTAGGATCCACGGAGCGGCCGGCCTGGCAGTGAGGGGCAGCGGGCCGGACAGCGCGCGTGGCCGGTGCACGAGGCGTGGCTGTGATGGGGCAGCGCGCGTGGCGGCGGGGCTGCATGCCTGGGCAGCATGCCCACGGGGGGCCGAGAGGGGCCGCGAGGAGGGAGCGTGTCCAGTCAGGCGAAGCGGCGCCCCGGGGCTCGGGGCCTCCGGGGGATGCTCGAGACCCTCCGGTCGGTCGTTGCCTTCGAGCGGCTCGAGCTCGACCCCGTGGCGCGGCGCCTCCGGAGGGCGGCGTCGGTCCACGATCTGCGCGCCGCCGCCGCGCGCAGGCTCCCGGGCGGTGTGTTCGACTACGTCGACGGTGCGGCAGAGGACGAACGCACGCTGGCCGCCAACACCGAGGCCTTCGCCCGGCGGACGTTCCGGCCCCGGGTCCTACGCGACGTCGGTGCGGTCGATCCGTCGACCACGCTGCTCGGGCGCAGCCATCCGTTGCCGCTCGTGCTGGCTCCGACCGGCTTCACCAGGATGGTGCACCCCGAAGGTGAGCTCGCGGTAGCCCGCGCTGCCGCCCGGGCCGGGCTGCCCTACACCCTGTCGACCCTGTCGACCCGCTCGCTCGAGGAAGTGGCCGAGGCCGGCAGTGGCGAGCGGTGGTTCCAGGTGTACGTCTGGCGCGACCGCGCCCTCGTGGCGGACCTGGTCGAGCGCGCCCGAGCTGCCGGCTACGGGGCTCTCGTCTTGACTGTGGACAACCCCGTGCTCGGCCGCCGCGAGCGCGACGTCCGGCGCGGCTTCACACTGCCGCCGAAGCTCGGGGTGCGCACCCTGCTCGAGGGGGCAGTGCGCCCGGCCTGGACGTGGGCGTTCGCCCGGTCGGAGCCCATCACGTTCGCCAACGTCCGCGGCCGCGAGGTTGGTGACGGCACGACGGCAGTCGTGCTGGCCGACTACATCAGCGCGCAGTTCGACCCGGGCGTGACCTGGGAGGACCTCGAGTGGCTCCGGTCGATCTGGCCTGGTCCGCTCGTGGTCAAGGGTGTCCAGACCCTCGAGGACGCCAGGCTGGCCGCCGATGCCGGTGTCCAGGCGATCGCCCTCTCCAACCACGGCGGCCGCCAGCTCGACTCCGCCCCGGCACCGCTCGACCTCGTCGCGCCCGTCTCCGACGCACTCGGTGATCGCGTCGAGATCCTCTGCGACGGCGGCGTCCGCCGGGGGAGCGACGTGGTCAAGGCCCTCGCACTGGGGGCGCGGGCGTGCATGATCGGTCGTGCCTACCTGTACGGGTTGGCGGTCGGGGGCGAGCGCGGCGTCGCGCACGTGCTCGACCTGCTGGGCTCCGACGTGCGCCGCACAATGGCCCTTGTCGGCGCGCGCACCGTGGCTGACATCACCGAGGACCTGGTCGCCGGCTGAACCGGCCGGCGAGAGCGGCCTGGTCCCGTGCCGCCCGCGCTGCCCGGTGCGCGACGCCCTCCGGGCAGGCCACCTCCGCCGAGGCGGTCGTCAGGAGCGCGGGTCGCGCCACGGCAGGCCGGGTCTGGTGCGCCGTCGCTCGCCCGGCACCAGGTGCGCCCGGGCTCGGTGCGCCCGGCGCACGAGCAGAGCTGCCAGCGCAAGGAGCCAGACCGGGAACCACAGGACCTGGCCACCGGCGCCCGGGCCGGCGACGCCCATGACCGAAAGGGCAACCAGCAGCACCAGCACGACCGAGCCGGCAAGAGCGAGGGCGGCGGCCATGATGCTCACGACGACCGCGCCGGCCCACGAAACGGGGGAGGCGGTGGGGGCCGGCGCCGGCAGGTCTTCGAGGAGCGCCGCGAGCTCGCGCCTGGTGCGGGCACGCAGTGCGCGGTCCACCCGCTCGTCGAGCTCGGCCAAGTCGAGCCGGCCTGCCTTCATGTGGTCGCCGAGCTCCTCGACCACCGCCTCACGCTCGGCATCCGACGCCCTGAGGTCGAGGTCGCTGCGGCGCCGCGACGGGTACCCGAGGGCGACGGGGGTGGGGAGAGAGCACCAGCTCGCGCGGCCAGGGCGCCACCAGAGCGTCTCTCCGGCACGGTTCGTGTCGTCGGGCCTCGTCACCATCCACCTCGCTCACCGTGGTCCGGAGGCCGCCTCGGCGGCGGCCGTGCCCCGGGGGCCCAGGAGGCGGCTGCCCACCTCGGTCCCCATAGCTCATACCACTCGCGGCCCCTCGTGATGCGGGCACCCAAAGGGGGGGTGTGGCGCGCCATGAGGGAGGTGCGCGGCCCCTTCGTGAGCGGGCACCGTCCGCCGCCCGGTGTGGCCGACCCCGTTGCGGCCTGCTGGCGATCCCGCCTATCGTCGGTGCCGCGGCGAGCTGCCGCCGCTCCTGCCTGGAGACCAGTGCTGCCCTTCGGCCCCTTCCGACGCCGCCCCGCACCAGCGGGCGGCACACCCTCACCCGCCGACGTCCACGCCGTCGTAGGCGCTCTTGCCGGCGGCACGCCCGGCACGCCCGGTAGCCTGGCTGGAGCGGCGCCCGGGGCCCCGGCCACCGGTGAAGGGACCGGCGGTGAAGGGACCGGCGCGGTGGTCGCACCCCTCGACGGCTCGGTCACGCGAACCCTCACGACGAGCGACGGCGTCGGGCTGGCTGCGGCGTGGTGGCCGGCCGAGGGACCGAGCAGGGCGGTCGTCGTGCTCGTCCACGGGCTGGCGGCCACGAGGGATCATCCCCACATCCGGGCTCTGGCCCGGCGGCTGCGGTCCCGAGGCTTCGAGGTGGTCGCCTACGACTCCCGCGGCCACGGGGCGTCGGAAGGAGTGTGCACGCTCGGCGACCTCGAGCGCCTCGACGTCGCGGCCGCGGTCGAGTGGGCGCGCCAGCGCCAACGGCCGGTGGTCCTCGTCGGCGCGTCGATGGGCGGCATCGCCGTCCTGCGCTACGCGGTCTGCGACTACGAGCTGGCAGGGGCGGTCGTCGTGTCGAGCCCGGCCGAATGGCGGATGTCGCTGCGGCCCCGGACCCTCCTCGCGGCCGGCGTGGTGCGCACCCGGCCCGGTCGGTGGCTGGCGGCTCGGCGGATGGGGGTGCGCATCGGCCCCACGTGGACCTCGGCTGAGCCGCCCCGCTCCCTGGCCGACCGGGTGACGTGCCCCCTCGCCGTCGTGCACGGCTGCCGCGACCTGCTCGTGCCGGCCAGCAACTACCTCGACCTGCCGATGAGGGCGGGCTTTCGCCGCCACGTCGCCTTGGTCCGCGACATGGGCCATGCCTACGACCCTGTGGGTCACGACTCGGTGTGCGCCGCCGTGGAGTGGACGCTCGAGCAGAACGTCGCATCGAGCGCTGCTCCCAGCGCCTGACTCCTCTCGGGGTCCTTGCGGCCGGGCCGGTTCTTGGCGCCCGGAAGAGCCGTTGCGCCCGGAAGAGCCGTTGCGCCCGGAAGAGCCGTTGCGCCCGTGAATCAGTCCCAGGCCAGCATGAGGTCCTTCACGTGGCGAAGCCCAGGTGGGTACTCGAGCACCTCGTGCCCCTCCTTCAGGCGGTAGTCGGGGATGCGCCGGTGCCACTCGCGAAGGGCGATCCTGAGCTCGCGCCGGGCGAGGTGCGAGCCGAGGCAGCGGTGGACGCCGCCGCCGAAGGCGATGTGGGGGTTGACCTCGCGGTCGAAGCGGACCTCGAACGGCTCGGTGACACCTGCCGGGTCGACGTTGGCGGCGCCATAGCTCACCATCACCGCCGTTCCCTTCGGCACCGTCGCCCCGGTGGGCAGCACGACGTCCTCGGTCGCCACCCGCGGGACCCCGCCGGGGACGGGGCTCTCCCAACGGAGGAGCTCCTCGACAGCGGCCGGGATCAGCGCCGGGTCCTCCACGATCTGGCGCCGGTGGTCCGGATGGGTGGCCAAGAAGGCGAAGAAGCACGTCAGCGAGTCGCTGACCGTGTCGAGGCCGGCAATGAGGAAAAGGTAGGCGATGTCGAGGATGTCCTCGGTCGAGAGCTTGTCGCCCCCCACGTCGGCGTGGAGGAAGCGGGTGATGATGTCGTCGGCGGGCTCGGCTCGGCGCCGTTCGACGAGGTCGCCGAAGTACCGGTAGATCTCCTGGCCGGTGGCCTGCATCACCGCCGCGCGGGCGGCGAAGTCGGTGCTGGCCGCCGGGTCCATCTTCTCGGGGTGCAGGATCCCGTCGCGGAGGCGCAGGAACATGCGGAGCTGGTCCTCGGGCAGCCCAAGGAGCCCGAGGAACACCGACGAGGGGAGCAGCTCGGCGAACTCCTCGGTGAAGTTGCACTCACCGTGCTCGATGAAGGCGTCGATGAAGGCGTTGGTGCGCCGTGTGATGTCCTCCTCCTGCTCGTCCATGCGCTTGGGCGCGAACAGGGGGTCGAGGAGCTTGCGGTACTTGGAGTGGTTCGGGGGGTCGACGTTCAGCGGGATGAGGGGCCGGACGTTGCCCAGGTTCATCTCGACTCGCGAGGAGAACAGCTGGTGGTTGCGGAGGATGAACTCGGTGTCGGCGCGGGCGAAGCTGAGCCCCACTCCCTCGACCGGGCAGAGGTAGCCGCCGCTCTCGATGAGGTTGCGGTAGTTCTCCTGGGGTGCCGACAGGTCGAGGAGGGCCTGCATGCCGACCTGGTTGTAGACGGTTGCGTCCGCACCTGTGGCGTCTCGTGCCGCGTCGTCCATCCGACCTCCCTGTAGTGGAACGTGAGGAATCTAGCCGGAACGATGTGCCCTGTTGCCCCGGGCGCCTCGTTCCGTTCCATGGGCGTGGCGTGACCTCTTCGGGGACCTGCTGCGGACCGCGACGGCCTGCGGCGGGCGGAGGCAGTGCCGGCAACTCCGTGAAGGAGATCCGGTGCGTGACGAGGCGGCCGCTCGGCGGGTCAACCGAGGTGCTCGGCGAAGAAGGACAGCAGCCGGGGCCAGGCGTCGGCTGCTGCCTGCTCGTGGAAGCTGGGCGAGCCGTCGCGCATGAACCCGTGCCCGGCGTCGGGGTAGACGATCGTCTCCTTGTGGTGAGCCTGGACGGCTTCGATGTCCGCGGCGGGGATGTACTCGTCGCTGCCGCCAAAGAAGAGGAGGGTGGGGATGTTGGGCTCGCCGAGGTCCTGCGCGATGCCACCGCCGTAGAAGCCGACGGCCGCGTCGAAGCCGTTGCCTGACACGGAGCACCGCCACGTCCAGCGGCCACCGAAGCAGAAGCCAGTCACACCTACCTTCTGGGCGCCCTCCCTGCGGAGCAGGGCCGCCATCGAATCGAGGTCGTCCTGAGTGCGCTGCCGCTCGAGGGAGCCGATGAGGGTGCCGAAGTCCGCCGCCTCGGGTCCGCCGGCCCGGAAGAAGAGGTCGGGCGCCGCCACCCGGTAGCCCTCGCGGGCCAAGCGCTCGCAGAATCGGAGCAGCTGCGCCGAGATGCCGCCGCCCTCGTGGACGACGACGACGCCGCCACGGCTGCCACCGACGGGCCCGGCCGTGAAGTAGGGGAGCGAGATGTCGGTCACGGCGCCATTGTGGCAGGTCGTTGGCACAGCGACGAGGCCGGGGCCTACGCTGGCTCCACTATGGGCATCCTCGAGGGAAAATCGGTCATCATCACTGGCGCCGGGCACGGCGTGGGCCGCGGGTACGCGCTCGACATGGCCGCAGCGGGCGCCAATGTGCTCGTGAACGATCTCGGTGGCGCACCGTCGGGCGAGGGGTCCGATACCCGGGCGGCCGACGCGGTGGTCGAGGCCATCACGAGCCGCGGGGGGCGCGCCGTCGCCAACTATGCCGACGTGTCCGATTTCGGGGCCGCAAAGGAGATGGTAGAGCAGGCCGTCGACACCTTCGGCGGGCTCGACGTGCTGGTCCTCAACGCGGGCATCCTGCGCGACCGGATGATCTTCAACATG
>Ga0070738_10002457_pt1 | contig 28528 bp, 26 predicted proteins | sample Coa_R2_2_FD_66446 | JGI IMG/M metagenome (GOLD analysis project Ga0070738, IMG submission 66446) | Surface soil microbial communities from Centralia Pennsylvania, which are recovering from an underground coalmine fire - Coalmine... | ecosystem: Environmental > Terrestrial > Soil > Unclassified ...
TACCGCCCACAACCTCGCCAAGCTTGCAACCGCCGCATGAGCAGGCCATCGCTTGCCACAAGCACCCACCCAAACCCTATCTGGACGGCCTCCTAGCATCTCCCGCAGTTGTGGCGGATGTCCGTCGGAAGAAGCCACGCGGTCCAAACCTTCTCTAAGGGAGTCGGACGTGAAGAATTGCGCTCGGGTTGATGTTCAGACCGGTCGAGGTGCCGGTCGGGTGCGGACGAAGGCCAGAAGAATGGCGCGCAAAAGCGCAGCGAGCCAGCGCAGGAGCAGGTGAAAGTTGTAGCCGGCGGCGGCGAGGACCGCATTGATGCGGTCGCCTTCGCGGCCCTTGAGGAAGTTGCGATCCATGCGGTGCTCGGCCTTGACGTGGCCGATGACGGGTTCGACCGCGGCGCGCCGCTTCATCTCGCGGCGAATGGTGGCGGTGGTGCGCCGCACCTGGCCCGAGATCCAGACGCGGAACTTGTTCGCGGTATGACCGCGATAGCCTTTATCGACATGGATGCGGCGAGCTTCGATGCCGGTGAGCCTTCGCATATCGGCCACCATGGGCGCGAGCGTGTGGCCGTCGAAGGGGTTGCCGTGCAGCGCCTTGGCGTGGAGCACGTCCCTCGACTTCGCTCGGGATGAGGCTGGCCGCCTTTGGGCGAGGTGACGGGCGTGGCGATCGACACCTTGCAGCCGAACTCGTAGGGCGCCCGCGCCTTGCCTCCTGAGCTTGTCGAAGGGGCCGATGCATTCGACCTCAGGGGCGTGCAGCGCATAGACCTTGGGGCCGCGCTGACGATGGTCCTGATACTGCACCCTGATGGCGAGGCTGAGGAGCGGCGCGAAGCGGGCTTCGAGCTCGGGGCGGCCGTCGGTCTTGCGGTTGATGTCGCGAATGAGGCGGCCCAAGCGGATGCGCAGGAACTTCAGCGCACGGCGGGCGCGCTTGAACTGGTGCGCATGGGTATAGCGTCCGACCATGATCGCAGCCCGTTTGGCGACCCGCAGATAACTCTGCCGCAGCGGCACGCCTAGGCGCCTGGCGAGGGTGACGAGCTTCTCGATCGCGCGATGCAGGAGCCGTGCGTCCGTGGGGTGCGCGATCGCCTTCGGCTGTACCGTGGTGTCAACCGCCACCCGCTCCAGGTCCTTGGTTTCGAGGGCGCCGGTCTTGTGCGCGACCGACAGGCTCTCCTGAATGAGCGCCACCAGGTGCTCCTCGCCCAACCGCTGGCGCCAGCGCGTCAACGACGAGCGGTCGAACGGCAGTTCGTGTCGGAACACCTGCTCGCCGCAGAAGAACTGGTAGTACGGGTTCTCGATCCAGCGCGCGCACAGCACCTCGTCCGACAGATCGTGCATGTGCTTCAGGATGAAGAGCCCCGCCACCAGCCGCGTCGGCAGCGGCGGCTGCCCCGCCCCCTCGTGACAGACCGAGCGGAAATGCCCGTCGATGAAGGCCCAATCGATCTTCTCCGCCAGCAGCACCAGCGGGTGCTTCATATTGACGATTTGATCCAGCGACGGCCGGAAAAGGTCCTTCTGACGCTCGTCACGCGGCTTGCTCATCGCTCGTCCCTGTGCCGGGAAACCTGACGACAGCGAATCATGAACCGCGGTCGAGGGGAATCCTAAATCGCAAGCAATCCGCCGCCCGATCGCCGCTTTCTTGCGATTCCGATTACTTCAAACCGCGCGCGAGTGCCCGATTACCGGCCACTTCTTAATTCTTCACGGCCGACATGGCAGTAGAAGCCTCATGCGGCATGTTTTCGACATCGCGGCGCTACGACGCGGTGTCAGCGCATCCCTCGTGTTCACCCCCATTTGCCTGCTACTCCTGAGCCTCTCCCGGCCCCTTGTCGAGCGTGCGCTCGACGATCTTCACGAGCTGGGCCGGGCGAAACGGCTTCGCTAAGGCGACATCCGCGCCAAACGCCTTGGCGATGTCGAGGAACATCAAATTGTGCGAAGCGCCGCCGCCGGACACGGCGATGATTTTGGTCGCGGGCGCCACCTGGCGGATCTCGCGGATCGTCTCGATGCCTTCCTTCTGCGGCATCAGGATATCGGTGATGACGATATCGGGATGGCGTTCCCTGAGGAGCGCCAGACCATCCTGCCCATTCTGCGCTTCGATGAGGGTATGCGCGTCGCCGAGCGTGCGCACCATCAGCCGCCGCATGGCTTCGTCGTCATCGATGATCAGGATCACTGCCATGCTGCTCTCCTTTCTCCCCATCGAGGATGTCGCGAAGCGTGCGGGCGAGATCCTCTTTGCGATACGGCTTGCTCAGAAGCCTTATTTCTCCCGAAATCCCGCTCTCCCCGTTGATCTTGGTGCCGGGAAAGCCGGAGGTGAGAAGAACCTTGATGCGCGGCCAGCGCGCCAGCACGGTGCGGGCGAGCTCGATGCCGTCCATCGCGCCCGGCATCACGACATCGGTGAGAAGCAGGTCGATTTCGGGTCCCGTTTCGAGGATCTCCAGAGCCTTGTCGGCGGCCTCGGCTTCCTGGACGATATATCCGAGCTCGGCGAGCTGCCGGACAACGACGCGGCGCAGCGCCAAATTGTCTTCGACCACGAGAACCATTTCGCCCGCGCCGCGCGCGGCCGCTGCGCCGGCGGGCCGCTCTTCGCGCTCGTGATCGAGCCGGGCGCGCGGCAGATAGAGGCGGAAGGTGGTGCCGACCCCGATCTCGCTATAGACATTGACGTGCCCGCCGGACTGCTTCATGTAGCCGAAGACCATGCTGAGGCCGAGCCCGCTGCCTTCCCCGCGTTCCTTCGTCGTGAAGAACGGCTCGAAGATGCGGCCGATGACTTCCGGCGCGATGCCGGTACCGGTATCGCTCACCTCGACCATCGCATAATCGCCGGGCGTGACCTCGGGGTGCTCCGAGGCATAGTCCTGGTCGAGCTGCCGGTTGGTCGTGGCGATCCGCAGGCGCCCGCCGCCGGGCATCGCGTCGCGCGCGTTGGTGGCGAGGTTGGCCAATGCCGCTTCGAGCTGCACCGGATCGGCGAAGGCCGGCCAGACGCCCGGTTCGAGGTCGACGATCATCTCGATCTGTTCGCCGAGCACTCGCTTCAGGAGCTTGGTAATGGCGGCGACATGCTCGTTGACGTCGATCCGCTGCGGTTGCAGCGGCTGGCGCCGTGCGAAGGCCAGTAGCCCGCGCGTCAACTCGGCGCCGCGGAGCGCGGCTTCGAGCGCGTCGCGCGTCAATTCCTGTGCCTCGGCATCGCCCGCGTGGCCTTCGTTCAGCAGGTCGAGATTGCCGATGATGACGCCGAGGAGATTGTTGAAGTCATGCGCCAGGCCGCCGGTGAGATTGCCGATGGCTTCCATCTTCTGCGCGTGGATGAGCTGCGCTTCCGCCTTCTGCCGTTCGGCCGCCTCGGTCCTGAGCGCCTCGTTCACCATCTCGAGATCCGCTGTCCGTTCGGCGACAAGCTTCTCGACCGCCGTGCGCCGCCGCCGCTCGCGATGGAAATAGAGCACGATGAAAGCGGTGAGGAGCAATCCCGCCAGGAGCGATGTCTGCGGCGCGGTGGATCGCAGCGCGGTCACGACGTCCGACGGAAACCGCGACACGAGGCGCCAATGCCGTCCGAGGACGTCGAAGCTGCGCGTGATCGTGACCTCGCCCGCGCCGGCCGCATCATCTTGCGGCGCGGTGAACCGGCGGAGCCGCGGCACGAATGTCGCGATCGCCTTCTTCGCGTTTCCCGCCGTTCCCTCGGTGAAGACGTCGATCGCCTCCACGATCTCCGGCGTGTCGCGTATGGCGGCGTCGAGCATGGCCTCGACGCGAAAGACGCCCACCGCCAGCCCGCGCAGCATCGCCCGACGGGCCGGCACCGAATCGGGAACACGGTCGCCATCATAGACCGGCCAGAACACGAGGTAGCGCGGAGCGCTGATCCCGTTCTTGATTTCGGTGGTCACGGGCGGCGCGGCGATGGGGCGGGCGCTGTCGATGGCGGTCATCGCGGCGGTTCGGCGCTCGGGCAGCGACAAGAGATCCAAGCCGAGCAAAGTCGCCTGGCCTTCAAAGGGTTCCTGCAAATACACGGGAAAATAGTCGTCTCGCGGCGCCGCCGGCACCAATTCGCCACGCGCATCCGGTTCGCGGATCTGAAACCCCGCGATCCCCCGGGCTTGCGCCGCGGCCTCGAACGCGGCGCGCTGCTCGCGCAAAACCCGCGGCGCCCAGACCAGCGATCGAATGGGATCGCCCTCCTGGTAGGTCGAGCGGGCGAATCGGTGGAAGCTGCTCCGATCCGGCTCTCCCTGGGAGGCGATGAACGCCGCCAGCGCGGAGGCGGCATCGGCGGTTCCATAGATCTTCGCCTGCAAGTCGCGCGCCCGCCACTCGGCGCGCAATTCGAGCACGCTCATGCTTCGCGCTCGGTCCACGGCGCGGGACAGATCGAAGACGACCAGCGAGGCAATGATCCCGACGAGGAGGATGGCGAGGATCGGCCCGTAGCCGGCAAGCGCACGGATCGGCGCTCGGTAAGCCAGCGGCGAAGCATTCACGATTTTGGCGACCCCTCCCGGCGGTTCATCCCCTGAATCCGCCGATGCTCCATTATCACGCGCACTACCCAAACCGCCGCCCGCAACGATGCGAGCCGCTCACTATTCCCCGCAAGTGCCGGTCTCTCCCATCGATCACGCCAAGTTCGAGTGGATTATACTCTCATTAATGGCATGGTGTTTCCAGTCACTTCTTTAACGAGCGCCGATTGCGGATCGGCGCGAGGCCAAAGCCCGGCTTGGTGGGCCGGCCTGTCCGCGATAAGCTGGCGACCGCCACAATCGATCAGATCAGGGAGAACAAGCCGTGGATTTCCAGTACTCCGACAAGGTGAAGGCGCTCCAAGAGCGCGTCAGCCGCTTCATGGACGAGCACATCTACCCCAACGAGCACCGCTACCATGAAGGGGTCACGGCGGAGACGCGCTGGCAGCCGCGGCCGATCGTCGAGGAACTCAAGCCCAAGGCCAAGGCGGCGGGCCTGTGGAACCTGTTCCTGCCGGAATCCGAATATGGCGCCGGCCTCACCAATCTCGAATACGCGCCGCTCTGCGAGATCATGGGGCGCGTCAACTGGGCGCCCGAGGTGTTCAATTGCTCGGCTCCCGACACCGGCAATATGGAGGTGCTGGCGCGCTACGGCACGGCGGAGCAGAAGAAGAAATGGCTGGAGCCGCTGCTCGACGGCAAGATCCGCTCGGCCTTCGCCATGACCGAGCCCGCCGTCGCCTCGTCGGATGCGACCAATATCGAGGCCAGCATCGTGCGCGACGGCGACCACTACGTCATCAACGGCCGTAAATGGTGGACCTCGGGGGCGCCCGATCCGCGCTGCAAGATCATGATCTTCATGGGCAAGAGCGCCCCCAACAATCCCAATAAATATCTCCAGCAATCGATGATCCTGGTGCCGATGGACACGCCTGGCGTGAAGATCGTGCGCTGGCTCCCCGTGTTCGGCTATGACGATTCCCCGCACGGCCATGCCGAGGTCGATTTCGTCAATGTGCGCGTGCCCGCGAGCAACATGCTCTTGGGCGAGGGGCGCGGCTTCGAGATCGCGCAGGGGCGCCTCGGGCCGGGCCGCATCCATCACTGCATGCGCATGATCGGCCAGGCGGAGCGCGCGCTCGAGAAGATGTGCAAGCGCGTCAAGTCGCGCGTCGCCTTCGGCAAGCCGGTATCCGAGCAGACGGTGACGCTCGAACGCATCGCCGAGGCGCGCATCATGATCGAGCAGGCGCGCCTCCTGACGCTAAAGGCCGCCTACATGATGGACACCGTCGGCAACAAGGCGGCGCGCGCGGAGATCGCCATGATCAAGGTGGCGGCACCCAACATGCTCTGCCAGATCGTCGATTGGGCGATCCAGGCGCATGGCGCGGGCGGCGTCTCCGACGATTTCGGCCTCGCCAAAGCTTATGCCGGCGCGCGCACGCTGAGGCTCGCCGACGGCCCCGACGAGGTGCATCGCAACCAGATCGGCCGGCTGGAGCTCCAGAAATACAATTAGAGCGTGACGAGCTTACGTCGGTCCATAAAGCGTAACAAAGTTCCTTCTCCGCCCTTCAGGGCGGAGAAGGTTAGGATGAGGTGGGTGGTGCCGCCTACTCGTTGAGCGCCGTGGAATCCCCCACCTCACCTGGCCTCTCCGCCCCCGAGGGCGGAGAGGAACAAGTTCGGCAAGGCGCATCAGTCTAATCTCATCACGCCTCAGCGGAGGCCGAGCCCGCTCGCCGCTGCGCCGCTATTTGATTTCCAGAGGCGGCATGGTGAGCGCGCCCGGCGGCGCCGTCAGCAGCTCGACCTCGCGCAGGAGCGGGCGAAGTGTGGCGATCATCCGTTGCGCACCGGCAAGCCGTGCCGCGCTCGCGCTCTCCTCCTGGTCGCTCTCGCGTCCCATGAGCCGCGCGATGATCGCCGCGGGCGTGTTGACGGGCGGCGGAAACTGCTTCAGCGTCACGTCGCGGTCGGCGGGCAGGCCAGCGGCGGCCTTGGCCAGCGCCAGCGCTTTGGCGAAGCCGCCGAGCTCGTCGACGAGACCGCGGCTCTTCGCGTCCTCGCCCGTCCACACCCGGCCGCGCGCCGCATCCTCGACCGCGGCGGCGCTGAGCTTGCGTCCCTGGGCGACGCGGTCTTTGAAGCCGGCATAGATTTCATCGAGCAACTGCTCGAACCGATCGTGCTCGGCGGGCGTGAAATCGGTGACGACGCTCTCGATGCCGGCATTCCGGCCGAGCTGCGCCGAGTCCCAGGTAATGCCGAGCTTCGCCGACAATCCGCCGATGAGAACCTTGCCGGCGACGACGCCGATGGAGCCGGTGAGAGTCGCGGGCTCGGCGACGATCTTGTCGGCGGCGGCCGCGACATAATAGCCGCCCGAGGCCGCAACATTGCCCATGCTGACGATCACGGGCTTCCCCGCCTCCTTGGCGCGGAGCGCCTCGCGCCAGATCGTCTCCGATGCGGTTGCCGAGCCGCCGGGGCTGTCGATGCGGAAGAGAATGGCCTTCACATCCGCATCCTTGCTCGCCATGCGGAAGGCGCGCGTCAGCGAATCCGCGCCCATAACTTCCGAGCCCGAGAGCGGATTGGTCGAACTGCTGCCGCGCGTGATCAGCCCGGTGCCGTAGATCACCGCGATGGTCGGCCCGCTCTGATGAGGACGGCCGGCGCGGTCGAGGTAACGACGAAGGCTCACGAGCTGCGCATTCTCGCCGGCGCGTTGGCGGGCGGCGGCGACCGCGTCGTCGCGATAGCCGATATGGTCGACGAGATGGGCCTCGAGCGCCTGCTTCGTGCCGAAAGGCCCGTCATCGATGAGGGCGCGCACGCGTTCGGGCTCGAGCTTGCGCCCCTCGCCGATGCCGCGCAGCATCTGACCGTAGACGGAGTGCAGCAACCCCTCGGTTTCCTCGCGTTGCGCCGCCGTCATCTTCGTCTCGGTCAGCGCGTTCGCCGCCGTCTTGTACTCCTCGCGATGATCGAAGCGCGGGGCGATCCCGAGGGTGTCGAGCGTGCCGCGCAGGAACGGTATCTCCACGCGGATGCCGGTGATGCCGACATCGCCATAAGGCTGAAGCCAGATCTGCTCGAAGGCGGTCGCGAGATAATAGCCGCGCATGCCCGAGCCGAGCTCGCCGAAACTGTCGGCATAGGCGATGGCAAACTTGCCCTTGGCGCGGAACGCCGCGACGGCGTCGCGCAGCTCTTGCACCTGCGCCGTGCCGAAGGTGCCGTCGCCCACGCGCACGACGATGCCCTTGACGCGCGCATCCTCGCTCGCCCGCTCGAGCCCGTCGAGGACGTCCCGCAATGTCGTCTGCTCGCCGAGCAGCGCGCGCTCGATGCCGTCGCCGCCGTCTTCCGGCAACGGCGCCGTGAGATCGAAGGTCAGGATATTGGCTTCGCCCAGCGCCGGCTCGCCCGGCGCGGCGATGAGCCACAAGCCGACGCCGAAGGCGATGAGGACGACGACCAGCAATCCGATGAGGGCGAAGAACCCGACGATGAAGCGCCGCATGAATGGCTCCGGTCAGCGGTCGAGGCGGTGGTAGTCGCGGTTGGGCATCATGTCGAGCGCATAGGCCATGCGGTTGGAGAGGTTGAAGAAGGCGACGGTCTCGGCGAGATCGAAAATGTCCTCGCTGGTGAGCCCGACCGCGCGCAGAGCGGCGCGGTCGGCTTCCTCGACGTCGTGCGGCGTCACCGTCAGCTTCCAGGCAAAGTCGAGCATGGCGCGTTGCCGGCGGTCGAGCTTGGCGATGCGGTAGTTCATCACCATCATCTCGCCGAGCTCGGCATCGCCCGAGAGGCGGCGCACGGCCTGGCCATGGGCGACGAGACAATAGTAGCAGCGATTGGCGCTCGAGACGACGACGGCGACCATCTCGCGCTCGAGCTTGCTCAGGCCCGAAGGCGCGAGCATCAGCTCGTTGTACATGGCCATGAAATTGCGCAGCTTCTGCGGGCGAAGGCTGTAGGCCTGGAGCACGTTGGGCACGAAGCCGAGCTTTTCGACGCATTTGGCGAAGGCGGCCTGGAGATCGGCATCGAGACCTGCGGCGTCGGGCACGGGGAGCGCGGAGACGTGATCGGGTTGCGGCATGGTCGGGACCTCCTCGAAGGCGAGGGCAGGGCGGCGGTCAGCCGCACTGGGCGCGATGGCGCAACACATGATCGGCGAGGACCACCGCCATCATCGCCTCGCCGACCGGCACGGCGCGGATGCCGACGCAGGGATCATGGCGGCCCTTGGTGCTCACCTCGATCTCGTTGCCGTGGATATCGACCGAGCGGCGCGGCGTCAGGATCGAGCTGGTCGGCTTCACGGCGAAGCGCACGACGATGTCCTGGCCGGTCGAGATGCCGCCCAGAATGCCGCCCGCATGGTTCGACAGGAAGACGACGGCGCCGTCGCGCATGCGCATCTCGTCGGCATTCTCCTCGCCGCTGAGCGACGCCGCGGCGAAGCCCGTGCCGATCTCGACGCCTTTGACCGCGTTGATGCTCATCATCGCCTTCGCGAGATCGGCGTCGAGCTTGTCGTAGATGGGCTCGCCGAGCCCCGCGGCGGCGCCGCTGGCGACGATTTCGATCACCGCCCCCGCGGACGAGCCGGCCTTGCGCACCTCGTCGAGATAGCCTTCCCAGGTCTGCGCCATCTGGCGGTCCGGACACCAGAACGGATTGTCCTCGATCGCCGCCCAGTCCCAGCGTGCGCGGTCGATCGCGTGGGGGCCGATCTGCACCAGAGCGCCGCGGATGACCACGGTGGAACCGAGGATCTTGCGGGCAATGGCACCCGCCGCGACGCGCGATGCCGTCTCGCGCGCCGAGGCGCGGCCGCCGCCGCGATAATCGCGGATGCCGTATTTCTTCCAATAGGCGTAATCCGCATGGCCCGGCCGGAAGCTGTCCTTGATCGCGGCATAATCCTTGGAACGCGCATCCTCGTTCTCGATCAACAGCGCGACCGGCGTGCCCGTGGTCATCCCCTCGAAGACGCCGGAGAGGATCTTCACCTGGTCGGGCTCGCGGCGCTGCGTCGTGAAGCGGGATTGCCCGGGTTTCCGGCGGTCGAGCCAATGCTGGATGTCGGGCGCGCCAAGCGGGAGGCGCGGCGGGACGCCATCGACGACGCAGCCGATGGCCGGCCCATGGCTCTCGCCCCAGGTCGTGAATCGGAAGGCGGTGCCGAAGCTGTTGCCGGCCACGTGACCCCGCTAGACCACGGAGATGTCGGGCGCGTCGACCGCCTTCATGCCGACGACGTGATAGCCGCTATCGACATGATGCACCTCGCCGGTGACGCCGGCGCCGAGATCGCTCAGCAGATAAAGGCCGGCGCCGCCGACATCCTCGATGGTAACATTGCGCTTCAACGGCGAATTGTACTGGTTCCATTTGAGGATGTAGCGGAAATCGCCGATCCCCGCGGCCGACAATGTCTTGATCGGCCCGGCGGAAATGGCGTTGACGCGAATATTCTGGCCGCCGAGATCGACCGCGAGGTAGCGCACGCTCGTCTCAAGCGCCGCCTTCGCCACGCCCATGACGTTGTAATGCGGCATGACCCTCTCGGCGCCCAGATAGCTCATGGTGAGAAGGCAGCCGCCCGTCGGCATCATAGGCGCCGCGCGTCGGCAGATATCGGTGAAGGAATAGCATGAGATCTCCAGGCTGCGCAGAAAGTTGGCGCGCGAGGTGTCGACATAGCGGCCCTTCAGCTCGCCGCCATAAGCGATGGCGTGAACCACGAAATCAAGCCGCTGCCATTCCTCACTTAACGTGCCGAAGACCGTATCGAGGCTCGCCTCGTTGGTGACGTCACAGTCAAGCACGATCCGGCTGCCGACGCTTTCCGCCAGCGGGCGCACGCGCTTGCCGAGCGCATCGCCCTGATAGGTGAAGGCAAGCTCGGCGCCTTGCGCGCTCACGGCCTTGGCGATGCCCCAGGCGATCGAACGTTCATTGGCCACGCCCATGATCAGGCCTCTTTTTCCTTCCATGAGCGGCTTTACTTGCGTCATACGTGTATAACTCCTTGAACGACATCACCGGACAGTGCAAGGGTCGGGCATCCTACACGATGGGCGAGGGTGGCGGAAAGAACTGTCCCGCTCCGTCATCGTTAGCGCGTCAATGGCTGCCCAATCCACCGCGCCTCATCGGCCCTGGTCGGCACGCGCCGCCGCCGCGCTGGCGACGCTTTGGACCTTCACGCGCTACACGATTCGCCGATTCGTCGAGGAAGGCTGCCTCACCGGCGCCGGTGCGTTGAGCTATACCACGCTCGTCGCCCTTGTTCCCGTGACGGCGATCGCGCTTGCGGTGTTGTCGGCCTTTCCGGTCTTTGCCGACACGCGCGACCAGCTCCTGGAATCGCTCTTTCAAAGCTTCGTGCCGCAGGTCGGCGCGGAAGTCGAATGGTGGTTCCGCTATTTCGCCGGGATTTCGGTGCGCACGACGACGATCGGCGTGGTGGCGCTGGCGATCACCGTGCTTCTTCTGCTCGGAACCATCGAGGATCAGCTTCACCGCATCTGGCGGGTCAAATCGCCGCGGCCCTGGGTTCAGCGCATTCTCGCCTATTGGGCCATCCTGACCGTCGGTCCGCTGCTGCTCGGCGTCGCTTTCTCGCTGCCGGGCTATGTCGACATCGTCGCGCGGCACACCGGGCTCGACCCGAACGGTCTGTGGGAGGAGCCGACAACCCACCGGCTTCTCCATGTGCTGCCCTTTCTTCTGGAGACGCTGGCCTTCACGCTCATCTACGCGCTCATCCCCAACTGCTCCGTGCGCTGGCGCGAGGCGACGCTGGGCGCGGTGATCGCCGCGGGGCTCGTCGAGGGACTCAAAATCGGCTTTGCCCTCTATGTCAGCTATTTCTCGACCTACAAGGTCGTCTATGGCGCCCTGGCGGCGATTCCGATCTTTCTCCTGTGGATGTATGTCGTCTGGAGCGTCGTGCTGTTCGGCGCCGTGGTCGCCGCGTCGCTGCCGCAATGGCAGGCGGATGAGCGTGCGCCCGATATCGCGCCGGCGGCGCATCGCCTCGGCATCGGTCTGTCGCTGCTCGCCGAGCTCGCCGCGCAGACCTGGCGCGGCGGCAGTCTTTCCACCGCCGCCCTGGCGGAAAAGTTGGGCGTTGCGACCACCGTCATCGACGACGATCTCACCATGTTGCACAAGGCGGGTTTCGCCGCCGCGGTGGCCGATGGCGGGTGGGTCCTGGCGCGGAGCCTCGAAAGCGCGACGCTCATCGAGCTCTATCAGGCATTGGGCCTGCCGCTCGCGGCGAGCCTGAGCGAGGAGGCCGACAGCACCTGGCAGCGCCGCATCGGGCCGGCCATCGAGCGCATCGCCGCGGTGGAGGGGGCGGCCCTTGCCCTGCCGCTCAGCGAGCTCGTCGCTTCAGGCTCACCGGTCACGCGCTTGCCAAGACGCGATCGGCATCGCCGTCCGTGACTTATTCGGTGTCGAGCTTCCCGCGCACGTCGTAGCCGCGCTTGGTGCCCCAGCGCTCGAGAAAGGCGGTGAGCTCGGGATCAGGCGGGTCGGGCAACACGACGCGCAGCTTGACATATTGATCGCCGCTCTTGCCGTCGGCGGTCTTGATCCCCTTGCCTTTGAGGCGCAGGGCCGACCCGGAATTCGAGCCGCGCGGCACCTTGACGGCGACATTGCCGTGGATCGTCGGCACCGTGACGGTGGCGCCGAGCACCGCCTCGGGAAGCGTCACCGGCAGCTCGATATGGATGTCATGGTCCTTGCGCTGGAAGAGCGGATGCGCGTCGACCTCGATCTCGAGATAGACATCGCCCGGCGCGGCGCCGCGCAAGCCGCGCGCGCCTTGCCCGCGCAAGCGCAGCGTCTGCCCGCTTTCGATGCCGGCGGGGATGGAGATGTCGATGGCACGGCCATCCGTGAGCGTGATGCGGCGCTTGCCCCCCAAGGCCGCCTCGGTGAAGCCGAGGCGCAAGGTCTGGGTGACATCGCCCAGCCGCTCCTCCTCGGGCGGTGGGCTCTGCGGCGCGCCTGCGCCGAAGCGGCCGCGGCCGAGGATCTCGGTGATGATGTCGTCGAAGGAGAAGCTCGATTCGGCGGCGCGGCGATAGGCGCGGGCGCCGGCGTGGCGAAAAGTCGGGCCGCGTTCGGCGCCGCTGGCGTCGATCTCGCCGCGATCGAATCGCGCCCGTTTCTCCGGGTCGGAGAGGAGCTCGTAGGCGGCCGTCACCTCTTGAAATTTCTGCTCGTTCGCGCGGTTGCCCTGGCTCACATCGGGATGGAGCTTCTTCGCCAGCCGGCGATAGGCCTTCTTGATTTCGTCTTCGGACGCATTTCGCGCGACGCCGAGCACGGCATAGGGATCCCGCATTACCAATTCTCTGGCTCTCTTCCGGCAAGCCTGGCACCTCCGTCCATCTTGACCGGATCGCCCGGCCGGAGCAACCGCGGGGACGACCGCCCCATTATCAAAACCCGTGCTTCGGTCTATGGTCGGGGCGGAGAGGCGCCGCCCGCCGCGAGGAGACCCGTGAGCATCGTCCCTTACAGACAGCCCTTTGACGAATTTTCGGCCTGGTTCGCCGAGGCGCGGGCGAGCGAGCCGCGCGATCCCAATGCGATGACCGTCGCCACCGCGACCCAAGACGGCATGCCATCGGCACGCATGATTCTCTTGAAGGGCGTCGATGAGCGAGGCTTTGTCTTCTACACCAACCTCGACAGCCGCAAGGGCGAGGAGCTCGCCGCCAATCCGCGCGCCGCGCTGTGCTTTCACTGGAAGTCGCTGCTGCGCCAGGTGCGCGTCGAGGGAGCGGTCGAGGCGGTGAGCGATGCCGAGGCCGACGCCTATTTCGCGACCCGGCCGCGCCAGAGCCAGATCGGCGCCTGGGCATCGCTCCAGTCGCGCCCCGTCGCGAGCCGCGCCGCGCTCGAGGAGCGCTTTGCCGAGATCGACAAGCGCTTCGCCGGCACCGAGATTCCGCGGCCGCCGCGCTGGTCCGGCTATCGCGTCGTGCCGTCGCGCATCGAATTCTGGCAGGACCGGCCCTTTCGCCTGCATGACCGCCTCGTCTACCTCCGCGACGGCGCCGGCTGGCGCAGCGAGCGGCTCTTTCCATGATGGCCGAGCGCGCCCCCCATGAGCCGGATACGCCGGCGCAGACGGGCGCGCTGATGCGGCATGCGACCTATGCCTCGATCGCCGTGGCGACGGCGATGATCCTGGTCAAGCTCGCCGCTTGGCTTAGCACGGATTCGGTGAGCCTCCTGTCGAGTCTGCTCGATTCGCTCCTCGATGCGGCCTCCTCGATCGTCAATCTGATCGCAGTGCAGCAGGCGTTGACGCCGGCCGACCGCGAGCATCGCTTCGGCCATGGCAAGGCCGAACCGCTGGCAAGTCTCGGCCAGGCCGCCTTCATCGCCGGCTCGGCGCTTCTGCTGTTGGTCGAGGCGCTGCAACATCTGTTGCGGCCGGTCCCCGTGAGCAATACCGGCGTCGGCATCGCCGTCATGATCTTCGCCATGATCGTGACGCTCGCGCTCGTGACTTATCAGCGCCAGGTCGTCCGTCGCACCGGCTCCCTGGTGGTGAGCGCCGACGAATTCCATTACCGCACCGACCTCGTTCTCAATGGCAGCGTGATCGTGTCGCTCATGGGAACGGCGCTCTTCGGCTGGGTCTATCTCGACCCGCTTTTCGGCGCAGGGATCGGCTTCTGGATCATCTATGGCGCCTGGCGCGTCGGCAATCAGGCGATCATCCAATTGATGGATCGCGAGCTGCCGGACGAGGAGCGGCAGCGCATCCGGCAGATCGCGCTCGCCCATCCACAAGTGAAATCGGTCCACGATCTGCGCACCAGGGCGGCAGGTCCGACCGCCTTCATCCAGATCCACCTGGAGATGGACGGCAAGCTGACGCTCGACGAGGCGCATCGCATCTCCGACACGGTCGAGGCTCAGATCCTCGCCGCCTTCCCGCGCGCCGAGGTCATGATCCATCAGGACCCCGAAGGGGTGGAGGAGCCGCGACGCAGCTTCGCGCCGGTGCATTGACACATGCCGCGGATCTTTTCTCGCCGCCGCCGCTCGCCTAAGCTCCGGGCATGAGCGATGGCCGCAGAACGCTGCTCCTGACCGGTGCAAGCCGAGGCATCGGCCATGCCACCGTGCGGCGCTTCAGCGAAGCGGGCTGGAGCGTCATCACCGCGTCGCGGGAGGCGGTGCCCGCTGAATGCAAGCGCGATCCCAATTGGACGCATCACGTGACCGCCGATCTCGCCGACGCCCGGCACGTCGACCGGTTCATCGGCGAGGTCAACGAGCTCTTGAACGGTGCGGCGCTTCACGCGCTCGTCAACAATGCCGGGGTCTCGCCGAAAACGCCGTTCAAGGAGCGGCTCGGCTGCCTCAATGGCGATCTCGGCGGTTGGCGCGATGTCTTTCAGCTCAATTTCTTCACGCCCCTGGCCTTGTCGCGCGGTCTGGCGGCGGCGCTGGCGCGCGGCCGGGGCGCGATCGTCAATGTGACCTCGATTGCCGGTCATGCGGTCCATCCGTTCGCGGGCTCGGCCTATTCGACGTCGAAGGCCGCGCTTTCCGCGCTCACCCGCGAAATGGCGGTCGAGTTCGCCCAGCTTGGGATCCGCGTCAACGCCGTGGCGCCCGGCGAGATCGAGACGGCGATGCTGTCGCCCGAAACCGACGTGCTGATCCCGCGCATCCCGCTCCATCGCCTCGGCACGCCCGAGGATGTCGCCGCGGCCATCTTCTATCTCTGCGGCGAGGGCGCGGCCTATGTCACCGGTACGGAAATCTTCGTCACCGGCGGACAGCATCTCTATTGAGGAGGCCAGGAGCGAGCGATGACCTCCGTTGCCCTCGTATCGATCCTGAGCCGCGACCGCGTCGGACTGGTCGCGGCCATCGCCGACTGCCTTTTCCAAGCGGGCGTCAATCTGCGCGACACGACTTTTGCGGTGCTCGGCAAGGGTGCCGAGTTCACCTCGGTATGCGAGCTGCCGGAAGGGCTCACCGCCGACACGCTGCACCGTCATCTGGCAGGCTTGCCGGAGCTCGAAGGCGCGCAGCTTCGCGTGATCCCCTATGGCTTCGATCCCGTTCCCGGGCCGACCGGCAAGATCACGCATCGCGTCGAGGTCAGCGGCGGCGACCAGCTCGGCCTCATCGCCCGGCTCGCCGAGATCTTCACCCAGAACGATGCGAATATCGTGCGGCTGGATGCCCAGAAATTGCCCGAGGCGGAGGGCGGGCGCTATGTGACGCGCTTTGCCGTCTGGCTGCCGCCCGAACGCGCCGCGCTTTGCCTTGCCGCCGTCGCCAATACCGCGGGAAGCCTGGGCCTTGCCAGCACCGCCGAGGAGGTCGCCGATTAAAAAGCAATCATCGGATAGAGCGACGGAGCGCCATACCCCATCTTCGCTAGCAACGAAGTACGGGAGTATGACGATGTTGAACACCGAGCAATGCTGGAGCGCCCTCGTCGCGCGCGATGGCGCGGCCGACGGGACATTCTTCTACGGCGTGCGCACCACCGGCGTCTACTGCCGGCCCAACTGCACCTCGCGCCTGCCCAAGCGCGACAATGTCGCCTTCTTCGCAACGACGGGGGAGGCCGAGGCGGCCGGCTTTCGTCCGTGCAAACGCTGCCGCCCGACCGAGCCATCGGCGATCGCGCATCACCTGGCGGCCGTCGAGAAAGCCTGCCGCATCATCCGCCTGAGCGAGACGACGCCGAGCCTTGCCGACCTCGCCGACGCCGTGGGCGTGAGCCGCTTCCATTTCCATCGCGTCTTCAAGCAGATCACCGGCGCCACGCCGCGCGATTATGCGCGGACGCACCGGCTCGGCCGCTTCGCCGAGACGCTCGCCGCCGGGGAGCCGGTCGCCGATGCGATCTATGCCGCCGGCTATGGCTCGAGCTCGCGCGCCTATGAGGCGGCACCGGCGGGGCTCGGCATGACGCCGGGTGCCCGCCGCAAGGGCGGGCAGGGCGAGAGCATTCGCTACGCGACGCTTGAAACCCCGCTCGGCTGGGTGCTCGTGGCGGCAACCGAGCGCGGCATCTGCGCGGTCGAGCTGGGCGACGAGCCGAAGGGTCTCGTCTCCGACCTCGAGGCGCGGTTTCCCGCGGCGGCGGTCGCGGCGGATGGCGGCGCCCTGCGCGACTGGGCCGAGCAGATCGTGCGCTTCATCACGGCGCCCGGCCAGATCCTCGACCTTCCCCTCGATATCCAAGGCACGGCGTTTCAGGCGCGGGTCTGGCGCGCGCTTCAGCGCATCCCGCTGGGACACACCGCGAGCTATGCCGAGCTCGCCGCGGCGCTGGGACAGCCCAATGCAGTGCGCGCCGTGGCGCGGGCCTGCGCCAGCAATCGCCTCGCGCTGGTCGTGCCGTGCCATCGTGCTGTCGGCAGCGATGGCGAATTGCGGGGGTATCGCTGGGGCGTCGAGCGCAAGCGCGCGCTCCTGGCGCGCGAGCGCGAAGCCCTCGAACGGCAGCGGGCGGGCGGCAAGGACGCGGCGTGAGCCTGGTCCACCGGCTCCAGACGGTGGCGTGGTCGGAAATCGCGGCGTCGCTCGACGAGCGCGGCTACGCCACCACGCCGCCGCTTCTCGCCGCGGCGGAGTGCCGGGAACTCATTGCGCTTTATGCCGAGGATGCCGCCTTCCGCAGCCGCATCGTCATGGCGCGCCACGGCTTCGGGCGCGGCGAGTACAAATATCTCCGCTACCCCTTGCCGGGGCTCGTCGAGGCGTTGCGACAGGCGCTTTATCCGCAGCTCGCGCCGATCGCCAATCGCTGGCGCGAGGCGCTCGGCGAGTCCGGCAGGTTTCCGCTCCGCCTCGACCCTTTTCTTGCGGAGTGCCATCGAGCCGGTCAGGAGCGGCCGACGCCGCTCATCCTCAATTACGAAGCCGGCGACTACAACTGCCTCCACCAGGATCTCTATGGCGAGCTGGTCTTCCCGCTTCAGGCAACGGTGCTGCTCAGCGATCCCGGCGGCGATTTCACCGGCGGCGAGTTCCTGCTCGTCGAGCAGCGTCCGCGCATGCAGTCAAAAGCGGAGGTCGTGCCGTTGCGGCAAGGGGAGGCGGTGATCTTCGCCGTTCATCACCGGCCGGTACGCGGCACGCGCGGCGTCTATCGCGTCAAGCTGCGTCACGGCGTCAGCCGCATCCGCTCCGGCCATCGCTCGACGCTCGGCATCATCTTTCACGACGCCGCGTGAGCCCGTCGCCCGGAGGTCGCTGGCGCGGGCGTTGCGGTCAGGCCTCGCCGGGGCCGCGTCCGCGCAGCCAGACGATGCGCTGCGTCATCACGGCGATGTCATGGTCGAGCCAATCGCCGAAGAGGCCGGGGGCCTGGTGGTGCTGCCGCAAATCTTCGAGCCGTGCCCGCTCTGCTTCGAGCGATTCCGCCATCAGCGTGAGCTGCGCGCGCTGCTCCTCGGATGAGAGATGGTGCAGGAAGCGCAGCTTGAGGAGGAGCGTGAGGCGGTTGAGCTCGGGGAGCGGCGCGCGGAGCTGGGCCGAGAGCAAGCGGTGGAGCGTTTGGCGTCCGCGCTCGTTGATGGCGAGGATCGCATTGTCCGTCATGCCTTCGCCATCGATCGCCTCGATCAGCCCTTCATAGCGCAACAGCTCGATCGAGGTTCCCATGAGATCGAGCGAAGGGCCGACCACCCGGCTCGTGAAGTGCCGGATCTCCATCGCGAGGTCGCCGTAGCGCCGCGGCCCCTCGGCGAGGAAGCCGAGCGCGGCGAGGCGGATCGCTTCGGCGGGGATCAGGGAGTTGTCGCGGAACATCGGCGGCTTTCTCAGGCGACGCGGCGGATGGTGAGCCGCGCCCAAACATCGGAAAGCGCGGCCACCAGCCGGTCGATATGGGCATCGCTGTGCTGCGGGGCCGGGGTGAGGCGCAGCCTCTCGCTGCCGCGCGGCACGGTCGGAAAGTTGATCGGCTGCACATAGATGCGATGGCGTTCCAGGAGATCGTCGGATGCCTGCTTGCAGAGCCGGGCATCGCCGACCATCACCGGCACCACATGGCTGGGCGAAGGCATGACCGGCAGATTCGCCTCGAGCAGGCGGCGCTTGAGCCGCGCCGCGCGCTCCTGATGACGGTCGCGCAAGGCGGGCGTCTCCTTGAGATGGCGGATGCTGGCGACGGCTCCCGCAGCGATCGCGGGAGGAAGCGAGGTGGTGAAGATGAAGCCGGGCGCGAAGCTGCGCAGGAAATCGATGAGCGTCGCGCTGCCCGCGACATAGCCGCCGATCAAGCCGAAGGCCTTGGCAAGCGTTCCCTGGATGAGGGTCAGGCGATGCATCACGCCGTCGCGCTCGGCGATGCCGCCGCCGCGCGGACCATAGAGACCCACCGCATGCACCTCGTCGAGATAGGTCATGGCGCCATAGCGCTCGGCGACGTCGCAGAGCTCGGCGATCGGCGCGATATCGCCGTCCATGGAATAGACGCTCTCGAAGGCGACGAGCTTCGGGCGGCTCGGATCGGCGGCGGCGAGGCGCCGCTCGAGATCGGCGGGATCGTTATGCGCGAAGATATGCTTCTCGGCGCCGCTATGGCGGATGCCTTGGATCATCGAGGCATGGTTGAGCGCATCGGAGAAGACGATGCAGCCGGACAACTGGCTTGCCAAGGTCGCGAGCGCCGTCTCGTTGGCGACATAACCCGAGGTGAAGACGAGGGCCGCTTCCGTGCCGTGGAGATCGGCGAGTTCGCGCTCCAGCATCACATGGTAATGCGTGGTGCCGGAGATGTTGCGCGTGCCGCCGGCGCCGGCGCCGGCGCGCTCGATCGCCTCATGCATCGCCGCCAGCACGGCGGGATGCTGCCCCATGCCGAGGTAGTCGTTCGAGCACCACACCGTGATCTCCTCGCCGAGATCGTGGTGGAAGGCGCGGGGGAAATCGCCGGCCCGCCGCTCGAGATCGGCGAAGACACGGTATCGACCCTCGGCGCGCAGCGCGTCGAGGCGGTTCTTGAAGAATTGCTGATAATCCATCATGCGGCTCGGTCGTCCCGGTAGAGGCCTCTATATATCCCGAACATCGGCCCTTATGTCAGCCCTTCAACAAGGAGTACACAAGGGCCGGAAAAGTTCCCGCGCTACACGGGGGCGAGCCCGGCCTGCTTCACCGTGGCGGCGGTCTCGTCGAGCGCCTTGCCGAAACGACGCAGCATCTCGTCGATTTCCTGCTCCGTGATGACCAAGGGCGGGCAGAGCGCAATCGCATCGCCCATGGCGCGCACGATCAGCCCGTGCTCCTGGGCGCGCGCGGCGAAGGTCGCTCCCACCCCCTGCTTCGGATCGAAGGCCGCCTTGCTCGCCTTGTCCTTGACGAGCTCGGCCGCACCGATGAGGCCGATGCCCCGGACCTCGCCCACCAGCGGGTGGTCGGCAAAGCGCCGGAGCCCGTTCTGAAAGCGCGGCGTCACCTTACGCACCTGCCCCAGAATATCCCGCTCCTCGTAGATCTTGAGCGTCTCCAGTGCGACGGCAGCGCAGACCGGATGGCCCGAATAGGTGAAGCCATGGGCGAAAGTGCCGATCTTCTCGCTTTGCGCGACAAAGCTTTGATAGAGCTCCTCGCTGATCACCGTCGCCGAGATCGGCAGATAGGCGGAGGAGAGGGCCTTCGCCATGGTCATGATGTCGGGCTTGAGCCCGAAGGTCTCGGTGCCGAACATCTTGCCGGTCCGGCCGAAGCCGCAGATCACCTCGTCGGCGATCAGCAGCACGTCGTATTTCTTGAGGACCTTCTGGATCTTCTCGAAATATGTCGCCGGCGGCACGATGACGCCGCCGGCACCCATCACCGGCTCGGCGATGAAGGCGGCGACCGTATCGGGATCCTCGCGCAGGATCTGCGCCTCGAGGCTCTCGGCGAGCCGCGTCGCGAATGCCTCTTCGCTTTCGCCGGGCTTGGCGAAGCGGTAGTGATGCGGGCAGTCGGCATGCCGGATATTGGCGATGGGCAGGTCGAAATCGCGATGATTGTTGGGAAGGCCGGTGAGGCTGGCCGAGGCGACGGTGACGCCGTGATAGCCCTTCATGCGCGCGATGATCTTCTTCTTGCGAGGGCGGCCGCGCGCATTGTTGAAGTACCACACCATCTTGATCGCGGTGTCGTTGGCCTCCGATCCGGAATTGTTGAAGAAGACCTTCGACATCTTCACCGGCATCAAGCCGATGAGCCGCTCGGCCAGCTCGGCACCGACATCATGCGCCTTGTGGTTGAAGACGTGATAATAGGGGAGGCGCCGCAATTGCCGCGTCGCCGCGTCGACGAGCCGCTCCTCGCCGAATCCCAAGGAGGTGCACCAGAGCCCGGCAAGCCCCTCGATATATTCCTTCCCGTTCTCGTCATAGACGTAGATCCCCTTGCCCTCGGTGATCAGGAGCGGGCCCTCCGCCTCGTGCTTCTTGAGGTGGGTGTAGGGATGGAGGTGATGGGCGATGTCGCGGCTCGCGGCCGAATTGCCTCGCTGCATGGCGTCAGGTCCTTGGTTCGGGCAGGTTGATCTACTATCGGTCCTGCCTGCGCCGGAAGTCAAACCGCGGCATTGCTGATGCTGCTCTGCGGCATGGGTCGGCAGAGCGGTCACGGCGCGGTCCCGAAGCGCCCGGCGCCCGCGACATCCGGTCGCAGGTGGAGCAGCCAAGCCATTGAACGGATTGGCGGCAGCATTGCCATCCATTTTCGGTCAACGGAGATATCAACAAGCTTGTCCCCAAATGGTTAAGATGTGCCTTCTGATTTCCTTGGCGCTCCGCAGCACAACCTATCATTCTGTCGCTCTCAATCGTCGGATGATCGAGCGGGGCCACGATGAACCTTAAAGGCGATAGGTCGGCGAGGGACGATGACATCGACTTGGACCGCGTCGTCATCGATCCCGATTATCGCCGGCGAGTGCTCGCCGATCTGCGCCGCGACCGGCTCGCCGATCAAAGTGCAACGCCGGCGCCTGCCGCGCTGAGGCCCGGCGCCGCATCTTCCAATTGACCACGCCACCTTACGCCGGCTTCCCGGTCTGAGGTAGAGTAGGGCCGGCGCGGTGAAATCCTCCTCGCGCAGGAGGAGGCGTGCCATTGGCATCATAGTGGCGCGGCGTATCTTGACGATCCTTCAAGCCAAATTCTCGCTCCGGGCCGGCCGGCTCTTCCGCGCGTGACATGATCGCCTTCATCCTGCGCCGGCTGCTGCAATCGGTCGTGGTCATGCTGGCCGTGGCGCTGATCGCCTTCGCCTTGTTCAGCTATGTCGGCGATCCCATCAACAACATGGTGGGGCAGGACACCTCGGCGCAGGATCGCGCGAAGCTGCGCCAGGAGCTCGGCCTCAACGATCCGACGCTGGTGCAGTTCGCGCATTTCGTCGGCCGCGCGGCGCGCGGCGATTTCGGCGTCTCCTATCAATATGCGCAGCCGGTCGCCCGCGTCATCGCCGAGCGGCTGCCGGCGACGCTTGAGCTCAGCGTGGTCGCGGCACTCCTCGCCCTCGCTGTCGGCGTGCCGATGGGGGTCTATACCGGGCTGCATCCCGATGGTTGGCTGTCGCGCCTCTTTCTCGCCCTATCGCTCATCGGCGTCTCGCTGCCCACCTTTCTCACGGGCATCCTGCTGATCCTCGTCTTCTCCGTCATCCTGGGCTGGCTGCCGCCCTTCGGTCGCGGCGATGTCGTGGCGCTTGGCTGGTGGACGACAGGGCTTCTCACCCTTTCCGGGCTCAAATCGCTGATCCTGCCGGGCGTGACCTTAGCGCTCTTCCAGATGACGCTGATCATGCGGCTGGTGCGCGCCGAGATGCTCGAAGTCTTGCGCACCGACTACGTCAAATTCGCGCGCGCCCGCGGACTGCCCAACCGCCTCGTCCATTTCGGCCATGCGCTCAAGAACACGCTGGTGCCGGTGATCACCATCACCGGGCTTCAGCTCGGCTCGATCATCGCCTTCGCGATCATCACCGAGACGGTGTTTCAATGGCCGGGCATGGGCTTCCTCATCGTCCAGGCGATCGGCTTTGCCGATATTCCCGTGATGTCCGCCTATCTCGTCCTCGTCGCCTTCTTCTTCGTCATCATCAATCTCGTCGTCGATCTCCTCTATTATGCCGTCGATCCCCGGCTGCGATTGGATCGCGGCGGCGCGGGGGCGCATGGTCACTGAGAGCGAAGGCGGCGCTCCCGGAGCGTTCGGCCGCCTGCTGGACAGCGATCTCTTCTGGAGCTTCCGCCGCTCGCCGGTGACGGTCGCGGCGGCAACCGTTACCGCGGTGCTCGTGCTCTCGGCCGCCTTGGCGCCGCTGATCGCGCCGCACGATCCCTATGATCTCGCTTCGCTCAACCTCCTTGATTCGCTCAATCCGCCGGCTTGGCGCGACGGCGGAAGCTGGAGCTATCCGCTCGGCACCGATGACCAGGGCCGCGACATCCTCTCGGCCATCCTCTACGGCACGCGGCTCTCGCTGGAGGTGGGCATCGCCTCGGTCGCCTTCGCGATGGCGATCGGCGTCACGCTCGGCCTCCTCGCCGGTTATGCCGGCGGCTGGATCGATACGCTCATCATGCGGATCGCCGATATACAATTGTCTTTTCCGGCGATCCTCATCGCGCTGCTCGTCGATGGGCTCACGCGCAGCATCCTGCCGCATGAGCAGCAGGATCAGATCGCCTTCGCCGTGGTCGTGCTCTCGATCGGCATCTCCGGCTGGGTGCAATATGCGCGCACGGTGCGCGGCTCGACACTGGTGGAGCGCTCGAAGGAATATGTCCAGGCGGCGCAGATCATCGGCGTCCATCCGGTCACCATCGCCTGGCGCCATGTGCTGCCCAACGCCATGGGCCCCGTGCTCGTCATCGCCACGATCCATCTCGCCATCGCCATCATCACCGAGGCGACGCTCTCCTTTCTCGGCGTCGGCCTGCCGGTGACGCAGCCTTCGCTCGGCACGCTGATCCGCGTCGGCGACAAATATATTTTCTCGGGCGAATGGTGGATCCTGCTTTTTCCCGCGATCGCGCTTGCGGGCTTGGCGCTTGCCGTCAACCTGCTCGGCGATTGGCTGCGCGACGCGCTCAATCCCAAGCTCCGATGACCGGCGCGCCGCTCCTCGAGGTCGAGCATCTCCGCGTCGAGATCCCGACGCGGCGCGGGGTGCTCGTCGCCATCGACGATGTGTCGTTCTCGATCGCCGAGGGCGAGGTGCTCGGCGTCGTCGGCGAGTCGGGCGCCGGGAAGTCGATGACGGGGGCGGCGATCATCGGCCTGCTCGAGCCGCCCGGCCGCATCGCCGGCGGCGAGATCCGCTTCGCCGGGCGCCGCATCGACCAGCTCTCTGGCGAGGCGATGCGCCGCATCCGCGGCAAGGAGATTGGCGCCATTTTCCAGGATCCGCTCACCAGCCTCGACCCGCTCTACACGATCGGCCGCCAGCTCACCGAGACGATCCGCGTGCATCTGGGGCTCGACGGAAAGGCAGCGCGCCGCCGCGCGGTCGAGCTCCTGCACGAGGTCGGCATTCCCTCGCCCGAGCGCCGCATCGACCAGTATCCCCACCAATTCTCGGGCGGCATGCGCCAGCGTGTCGTCATCGCCCTGGCGCTGGCGGCCAATCCGCGTCTCGTCATCGCCGATGAGCCCACCACCGCGCTCGACGTCTCGATCCAGGCGCAGATCATCGCGCTGTTGAAGCGCCTGTGCCGCGACCACGGCACGGCGGTGATGCTGGTGACGCATGACATGGGCGTCATCGCCGAGACCGCCGACCGGGTGGCGGTCATGTATGCCGGGCGCGTCGTCGAGCTCGGCCCGGTGCGCGAGGTGGTGCGGAACCCGCAACATCCCTACACCATCGGCTTGATGGGCGCGATCCCGGCGATCGGCGCGCGCCGCGAGCGGCTCTTGCAGATCGACGGCAGCATGCCGCGCCTCGCCGCCATCCCCGAAGGCTGCGCCTTTCACCCGCGCTGCCCGCAGGTTTTCGAGCGCTGTCGGCGCGAGCGGCCGGAGCTTCTGCCGGCAGCGAGCAGCGCGGCGGCGTGCTGGTGCCATGGCGAGCGGCCGGGCAAGGCGGCCGATGCTTGATCGTCTACGCGCCCCGCTGCTCGAGGTCCAGGGCCTCGCGCGGCATTTCGACGTGTCGCCGCCGCTCTTCGATCGGCTTGTCGAACGGCGCGGCAGGACGGTGCTGAAAGCGGTCGATGGCGTCGATTTCGCCATCGGCCGCGGCGAGACCTTCTCCATCGTCGGCGAGTCCGGATGCGGCAAGTCGACGGTGGCGCGGCTCGTCGTCGGGCTCTATCGGCCGACGCGCGGGCGCATCATCTTCGATGGCACCGACACGTCGCAGTTGCGGAGCCGAGCGCAGCAGCGGCCGGTGCGGCGGCGCATGCAGATGATCTTCCAAGACCCCTATGCGAGCCTCAATCCGCGCTGGCGGGTGCGCGACATCATCGCCGAGCCGCTCAGCACGCATGGCCTTGTCCGCGGTGCCGCGGCGCTGCGCCGCCGCGTCGACGAGTTGCTCACGCAAGTGAGGCTGGCGCCGCAGGATGGCGACAAGTATCCGCATGAATTCTCCGGCGGGCAGCGTCAGCGCATTTCAATCGCGCGTGCCTTGGCGGCGACGCCGGATTTTCTCGTCTGCGACGAGCCGACCTCGGCGCTCGACGTCTCGGTGCAGGCGCAGATCTTGAACCTGATGAAGGATTTGCAGCGCGAGCTCGGCCTTACCTATCTCTTCATCTCGCACAACCTCGCCGTCGTCTATCACGTCTCGACCGAGGTCGGCGTCATGTATCTGGGCCGGCTCGTCGAGGTCGCGGAGACGGCGCGGCTCTTCGCCGCGCCGCGCCACCCCTATACCCGCCTGCTATTGGCGACGATCCCCGATCTCGGCATGTCCGGCCGGACGCGCGAGCCCGTGGCGGGCGAGGTGCCGAGCCCGCTCGATCCCCCCAGCGGCTGCGCCTTCCATCCGCGCTGTCCCTTCGCGAACGATCGCTGCCGCCGCGAACGGCCGGAGATGATTGCCATCGAGGGAACGCGCGTCGCCTGCCACGCGGTGGAGGAGGGACGGTTGCCTGAGAGATGGGCGCTTCCCTAAGGCCGGGATTCTCTCTCATGCTGTTCAACAGCTTTTTTTTCCTCCTCGTCTATTTGCCCGCGGCAATGGCCGGGTTTTTCCTCATTGGCGGGCGGCGGCCGGGCTTGGCTGCGGGATGGCTCGCCGCCGCGTCGCTCGCGTTCTATGCGTGGTGGAGTGTCAGCTATTTTCCCCTGCTTCTCGGCTCGATCATCGGGAATTTCGCGTTTGGAATAGCGCTGTCCCGGTTGCGCGCCGCCGGTCGGAGAGCGGCGTTGCGGAGCGTCTTCACCGCCGCAATCGCGCTCAATCTTGGACTGCTCGGCTATTACAAATACCGGGGATTCGCTGTCGCGAATTTCGGCACGCTCCTGGGATATGACTGGCCGGCGGGCGAGCAGTTCATACCGCTCGGCATTTCCTTCTTCACCTTCACTCAGATCGCCTATCTGGCCGATGTCTATGCGGGTCGGGCGCGCGAGTACCGGCCTGTCCATTACGGATTGTTTGTGACCTTCTTCCCGCATCTCATCGCCGGGCCGATCCTCCATCATCGCGAGATGATGCCGCAATTCATGCGCCAGGCGACCTATCGGTTCACGAGCGTCAATCTGGCGGTTGGCCTCACCATCTTCCTCATAGGCTTGTTCAAGAAGGTGGTGCTGGCGGACAGTATCGCGCCGGCCGCGAACGCGGTGTTCGACGGTGCTGCCGCGGGTGCCTCACCCGGAGCTGCCATGGCCTGGCTCGGCGCGCTCGCCTACGCGCTTCAACTCTATTTCGATTTCTCCGGCTATTCCGACATGGCGATCGGCCTTGCACGTCTCTTCGGCATTCGCTTCCCGGTGAATTTCGATTCGCCGTACAAGGCATCCAGCATGATCGAATTCTGGCGGCGCTGGCACATGACCCTGTCCCGCTTCTTGCGCGACTATCTCTACATTCCGCTGGGCGGCAATCGTCTGGGCGCGCGGCGCCGCTATGTCAATCTCCTGGCGACGATGCTGCTCGGAGGATTGTGGCACGGAGCTGGCTGGACGTTTCTCGCCTGGGGCGGCATTCACGGCTTGCTCCTCGCGGCAAATCATGGCTGGCGCGCCGTCGTTGCGCGGGCGGGTTGGCAATGGCCGCGCCGCCGAGCATGGGCAGCGGTCGCCCATGGCCTTACCTTCGTCGCGGTCTTGCTCGCCTGGGTTCCATTTCGCGCCGCCGACTGGCCGACTGCGACGCATTTGTGGCTCGCCATGGTCGGGCTGGGAACGGCGGCGACACCGGCGGTCGGTCCGCTGCATCCGACACAGCTTGTCCTCCTCGGCGCGCTTCTTGTTGTCACCTGGCTCTTCCCGAATACGCAGGAAGTCATGCGTCGATACCATCCGAGCATCGAGGACGGGATGCGCCAGGGATCCCGGCCGGTCGCGCGTTTCCTCGAATGGCGACCCCGCCCCTACTGGATCTGTTGCATCACATTGATTGCGTTGACGACGCTCTTCATGATGGCGAACCGAACCCACACGGAATTTCTCTACTTCCAATTCTGAGGAGCATGGCGCCGCGGCGACCCTTTCAGCGCCGCGCTGCAAGGAACTCCGCCAGGAGCCGCGACGTCTCTTTTGCGCCATCGGGCGTCGGGTGCGTGTAGTCGACAAAGTCGCGGTTGGGCAGACGCTGGATCGTGTTGTCGGCGATGCCGCGGTATTGCCGCAGGTAATAGTCGTACGCGCTATCGCATTCCGGCATCGGAGCAACATAGATCGCGACATCCGCGATGATGCCGGCATATTTCTGCCGCAACCTGCTCAATCGGTCTTTCGTCGAAATATCGGCTTCCGTATTCAGGCGACAATCATCGCCGAGAGGAGGCGCAGGGTTGACGAAGCGGCCATGATCAATCCGAAGCTGGTTGAGTACCTCGTCGCGATAAGCTCCGCGCAGATCGATCGTGCCGTGCCAAAGCGAAAGGCCCAGTAGTTTCGCTGGCCACAGGACGACACCGGGATTTCGCCAGATCAAGCTCGCGATTTCGCCGAGCGAGCCGTAGCGGAAGGTCACCAGCGTCCGCTCATAGGTGCCGGCGATACCATCAAAGAAGGGTTCCTTCGCCGAGACATAGATGACGAGGTGCGACGGTACGGAATTGTGCGCGAGATAGGTTGCAATCAATCGATCATAGCTGTCGAGCCCGGAAAAGCCGAAGAGGGCGAGATTTGCCGTCTCGAGTCCGGTCTTCCGTTTCACGATCTCGGTGTCCACGCCTTCGAGTGCGGAGGAATCACCGACGATGATCGCGGCGTAATGGGCGCCGGCGACGCCAAACCGCTGCTCGACGAGCACGTCGTAGAACTGGTGGGTGGAATTCGTGTAAAGCGCCGTGCGCATGATCAATGGTGCACCGAGGCAGCAGAACGCCATGCTGCCCAGGGCGATGCCGAGGACCGTCGCCGCAAAATTCCGAAAGGGCCGATGAGGATTGGCGACGGCCTGTGACATGGCTGTCATTCGCTGGACGACGGTCGCCGGACGCTTTGCGCGGCGTTGCTGATGGCCGCACGCGACCGGGAGAGCAGGGGGATAGCGGCGTTGGGTCGATCCTTCGCCGCATATTCACCATAGCAAAACGCCCCGCTCGCCACAACGCATGATCGGACAGGGCAGGGCCGCGGTCTTGGAGATTCTCGGCGCAGCCTGGTGCCCGCATCTATGCCTGTCTCTCGATAGCGAAGCGGGTGCACGATGCGGCAGGGCGATCTCGTCAAGCTGGTGCGCATTCTCGGCATGCTTGGCTCGGACCATGCCGGCGAGCGCGCGAGCGCGGCGCTCGCGGCGCATCGTCTGGTCAGGGC